>Ga0075420_100002908_pt1 | contig 14876 bp, 11 predicted proteins | sample SoiMetdeltSBSDD4_FD_75296 | JGI IMG/M metagenome (GOLD analysis project Ga0075420, IMG submission 75296) | Bulk soil microbial communities from a Populus tree surrounding site in Tennessee, USA - Soil MetaG P. deltoides SBSDD4 | ecosystem: Environmental > Terrestrial > Soil > Tree plantation... | reverse complement strand
TCCGGCATCAATCGCATCATCCTGCCGCGTCCGGGAGGAGTGGCGCCGGAATGGATGGCTTCCTGGGGACTCGGCAATACGATTTTCTCACCGATCCTGCTCATCCTCATCCTGGCGACTGCCGGCTGGCTGCTGTTCACCTTGTCGCCGTTCTACAAACATCTGCGGGCAATGGGCTATGACGAACGGGCTGCCTTCACGAGCGGCGTACGCATCAATCTGGTCCGTGTCGGCGCGCACATCATTGCCGGAATCTTCGTCGGCCTGGGGGCCATCTGCTACACCGCCCTCATCGCGTCGGGAGATCCTACGCAGGGCACGACCATGTCGCTGACCGCGGTGACGGCAGTGGTTCTCGGCGGAGTCAGTCTGTCCGGTGGACGCGGCAGCGTCATCGGCGCGCTGCTTGGAGCCATCAACCTCTTTCTCGTCGGCTACGTTCTGGCGACGTTCAACTTCGGCGCCGTGCAGGCATTCGTGACCCAGCTCTTCTACGGTCTCATCCTCATCCTGTCGTTGCTGTTGACCCTGCTTATTCCCATCATTGGCCGTTACATCCATTTTGTTTCGCCTTTCGCCGCCTTCATGGTTCTTGGCGTGATTGTCGCCGGCATCATGCTCCAGGTGAGCACGTCTGGATCCTTCACCACTGCGCCGCAGGTCGCCGGATCGAGCTCGGGTCCGGCAGGCGATCTCCTGACCCGTTTCTTCATCCTGCCGCCGACATCCGATCCTCAGGCCTGGTCACTTGCCGTTTCACCCTGGTCACCTGCTCTGCTCCTGACGGGCGCCATCCTTCTGCTTATGACCTTGGTGTTCCGCATGATGGTCGTCGAAGCGACTTCACATCGGTTCGGGATTTTCGGGCATGTCTTCGCGGGAGGGCTCGTCGTCCTGCTGCTGATCGCCGTCTACATCCTCTCAGGTCCTGTCATGTCCGCGACAGGAGGTCCTGCACCTTGACCAACCCCGACCAAGCGCCTCCCCAATTCAGCACGGTCGTGCCGCGATCGATGTCCATCATCGTGCTCAATCTTGCGATCGCGCTGATCGTCTCGGGCATCGGTTTCGGCCTGGGTTTCGCGCAAGGGCTGCCAGCGCAGACGGTGCTGCTTTACACCGCCGTCTCGGTCGCGGTGATCTTCTGGGTGACCAACTACACCGTAGCGATCTTCGAGAACCGCATCGCCAGCCGGCCGGACGCCGAGACCGAGTTGGCGGATGCCCGCAGCAGTCCCCTGGCACTACGATCGATCTGGTCGAGAAACCGCGTTCTCATCATTGCCATGGCGCTGTTGCTGCTCGTCTACCTTCTGCTGACGGCGACAATTCCAGCCTTTCGCACGCTGAGCAATCTCCTGGCTTTCCTCGTCCTCGAGGTCATCCTGGTCTTTGCATTCAAAATTTCGAGCGCCTTCATCCATGGGCGGAGCGCGTTCATCGGCCTCATCGTCCTCGTGGCCCTGATCGTCATCAGTGCCTTCACCATCAAGGGATTCCTGTCGCCGACCAACATCAAGGCCGTATTGCTCTTTGCATCATTTCTCGGCATCGCCTGTGTCGGTCAGACGCTTGTCGCTCTCATGGGCGGTCTCGATCTCTCCATACCCTTCATCATCGGAACATCCAATATCGGCCTCCTTTACCTCATCGGGCTCGGTGTCCCGCCATGGCTTGCCTTTCTGATGGTCATCGCGATCGGCGCCGGGATCGGTTTTCTCAACGGAGTCCTGACCTACCGGCTGCAAGGGCAGGCTCTCATCCTCACCCTCGGAATGGGCTTCGCAGTCGCCGGATTGGTTCAGATTCTGACGAGCATCGGCTCGGCGTTCAGCGGCAACGTCTTCGGGACCGTGCCACCATGGCTTCAGAATCTTGCGGCGATGAACGGCAGGACATTCGGTCTTGCAGTTCCGCCGACGATCCTGCTCTGGATCCTGATCGCGGTTCTGGTGATTGCCGGACTTCGCTACTCAGCATATGGCCGATACATCTATGCCATCGGCGGCAATCGCCGTTCAGCGCGCCTCATCGGAGTGTCTGAGTTCAAATACTGGACGCTCGCCTACACTTTGAGTGGAGGCTTCGCGGCGCTGACAGGTGCGCTGCTGCTTGGCTGGAGTGGCGGTGGATTCATCGGCGTCGGAGATCCTTACCTGTTCACCACGCTTGCTGCGGTGGTGATCGGCGGCACATCGCTGGCGGGCGGCTATGGTGGCTACGGCTTCACAGTCATCGGTGTCCTCGTGCTGCAGGTTCTCAGCTCGTTCCTGATCGGCATCGGTCTCAAATATGAGTGGCAGCAATTCATCTTCGGTCTCCTGATTTTGCCGATGGTCGCCCTTTACGGGCGCTCGCCTCATATCAGATCGCAAGTATAGGGAGCTTGAATGTTCGGATCGATCATTCAGTCCAACGATATCGTCGGAGCATCCCTCGCAATCGCCACCATTGCGACCATCAGCTGCGCTGTGTTGATATTTCTCGGTTTGACCTGGTCGAATGAGAGATGGCGCCTGCCGGTCGCATTGGCGGGCTCGGCTCTGCTGGCGGCGGCGCTGCAATATGTCGATGCCTCCCATGTGTGGCTCGCCACCCAGAAGATGACATCCGCACACCGTTATTCCGCATGGTTCGTCGTTTCGCCCTTGCAGGTCGCCAGCGTCTATTTCATGGCAAATGCGGTCGGCTTCGTCCCGTCCGGAGTTTTCTGGCGGACCGTCGTCGCGGCGTTCCTCATGGTGCTATGCCGCTATCTCGGCGAAGCCGGCGTGTTCAATCCCACACTCGGCATTCTGCTGTCCATCGCCTTCTGGCTCTACATTCTTGGCGAGATGTATTTCGGGCGGATGAGCGATGTCATCCAGGCTGCCGATCGGCCGGTGAGGATCGGCTACTTCTGGATCAGGCTCATCATGACCATAGGATGGGCAATCTATCCGATCCTCTCTTTCGTCGACGTCGTGATCGGGGTCGGTCACGTGGCCCCAGTCATCACGCTCTATACCATCGCCGATCTCGTCAATCTCGTAGCGCTGTCGCTGACAGTGCTGGCCATCGCCGGGAGGGAGCAGTACCGACCATGAGCTCCTTCACCATCGTCCGGTGTGGTTGCAACTCTCGGAGGATATGCAAATGACCGGGACCGACGCAATTGCCATCATCATCCTGCTGACGATCCTGATCGCGATCGGCGTTTATCTGCTGCATTGGCTCTACCGCCACTCGTCCAAGGACCAGGCATTCGTACGCACCGGTTCGGGCGGCGAAAAGGTCGTGATCGGCGGCGGCGCCCTGGTCATTCCGATCATTCACGACATCACGCTCGTGAACATGAGCGCCATTCCGGTGGACGTTCGCCGCGTCGGCGAGGGTTCGCTGATCACCAAGAACAAGATGCGAGTCGATGTGATCGCCGAGTTTTTCGTGCGTGTCATACCGACCAGCGAGAAGGTCTCGCTCGCCGCCAGGACCTTTGGCAATCGCACTGGATCGCCGGATCAGCTGAGGGATGTCGTCCAAAGCCGATTTGTCGATGCGATGGCTATCGTCGCCGCCTCGATGACCATGGAGGAGATCCATTCCCGCCGGATGGAGTTCATGTCCCAGGTGGCCGAGCTTGCAGCCCGCACACTCGCCTCAAACGGATTGGAGCTCGAGAATGCCTCGCTGATCAGCCTCAATCAGACCGACATTTCAGTGTTCAACCCGTCGAATGCCTTCGATGCCGAAGGTCTGACCCAGCTGACGCAACAAATCGAGGAGCGTCGGAAGCTCCGCAACCGGATCGAGAACGACACCCGACTCGATATCAAGCTGAAGGATTACGAGACCGAGCAGCGCGCGATCGAGATCGACCGTGATCTCGAATATGCCCGAATCGACCAGTCGCGGGATATCGAGGCACGCCGTGCTGCGCAATTGGCGGCAATCGAGGAAGAACGGTCCAGTTCAGCGATCAGCATCAGCACTGCCAAGATCCGAGCAGAGCAGGAAGCCGAACGGATTCGCATCAGCAAGGACCGAGTCGTCGACACAGAGCGGATCAACAGCCAGACGGAGATCAGGCTTCTCGAGATCGATCGGCACAGGGACAACGAGCTCCGCTCAATCGAATCGGCGAAATCGATCGACACCCAGCGCATCCTTTCGAGACAGGAGGTCGAGGCACAGCGGATCGAGAACGACCGCAAGGTAAAGGAGTTCGAGATACGCTCGAAGCAGGACGTTTCAATGATCGAGGCGGACGCCCAGGCGGCGGTCGACCGAAATCGTCTGGAAAGCGAGAAGACGGTCGAGGAGAACCGCATCGCGATCGAGCGAACGATCGAATCGCTCGAGGTCGAGAAGGATCGGGAACTGCGCGTCATCAATGAGTCGGCCGCTGCCGAGAAGGAAAAGGCGGCAATCCTCAGGAGCTATGATGTCGATCTCGAGCGCATCAGGAAGAAGGAGGAGATCGCCAAGCTGGAGATTGCCAAGAACGAGCAGGTCAAGCTCGCCGAATCCAGCGCATTGCGCAAGATCGAGGACGCGGCGATTGTCGTAAACCGCGAGCTTGAAGAGCTCCGCGTCGCCGCCCGCAAATATATCGAGGCATTCGAGATCGAGAAGAACAAGGAGATCGAGATCGTCGACAAGGAGCGGCTGATCGCCGTCATCAACAAATCGGTCGAGGAAGCCTTTGCCAAGGCAGATGAAGCCAAGGCCATGAAAACCCTGGCTGCGATCGAGGAAGAGGTCATTTCGGCACGGCAGGAGGAGGCGGCGAATCGCTCCAAGCGCATCGAGTTGATCGAGGCAGCGGCGAAGACCGAGCGTGAAGCCTTGCGCGTTGTCTCGCAGGCACGAGCCGAGAAGGAGGCGAGCGAGCAGCGTGCCTTGGCCGAGATCGCCCAGGCCAACGCGGCTGCGGTGCGTTACGAGAAGGATGCCGAGGGTCAGACCCAGCTCAACGCCGCGGAGAACATGCGATCGGATGCGGCGCGCCGGAGCGCGATTTACGAGAACCTGGTCCGGAACCTTCCTGACATCATCCGGGAAACGGTGAAACCGATGGAGAATATCGAGTCGATCAAGATCCTCCAGGTCGATGGCGTGCCCGGCATCAACAGCCCCTCCGAGCTCAATGGCGGCGGTGCCGGGAATGGTCACGGCGGGGGCGAGGGGCCGAATATGACGGACCGGGTTGTCAGCTCGGCCATGAAGTACCGTACTCAGGTCGCCTTTGTGGATGGCCTGATGAAGGAGCTTGGTCTGCCGCTGGAGAACATCGGCAGTGCCGGAGGCATGTCCTTCCGCAACTTTCAACCACCCGAGAAATCAGCTGGTGCGACACGTCGGGTCGGCAAGTCAACGAAAGACGATGAATGAGCGATGACGGGTGGAAACGTCGATGAGTGACCCGGAAATGCGCGCACTCGACCGCCATTCGCTGGCGATGACCATCTGGCTGTGCTGTGGCTTTGTCGCGGCCGCGTGCTTCAGCTACGGCTTCGGCGCCGGTGGCATTTTGTTCGTCGCTTGGGGCTTCAGCGTCATTCTTGCAGGCTTCATCGCGCACATCATTGTCAATGCCGTCTATGATGCCTATTTCACGTCCCGGGAGCTCGCCCTCGGCCTCATCGCCTATGCCGTCGCCCTTGTGAGCTTCGGACTGGCGCTTCTCCTGTCGCACGATTTCGCGCGACGCCAGTTTCTGCCGGTCAGCCTGGGGTTGATCATCGTTCCTGCCGTCGTGATCTTCTACATGATCGTTCATTTCGGCGTCCGCCGTACCTTCGAGTCCTTCGATGTGATCCGCCGATTCAGTCGTTCGAACCGGAGTGCGTCATGACGGAACTGCTGGCAATTGCGCTCGGCATCCTCCTCGCTTACGCGCTTTACATCGCGGTGCAATGCACCAGGCATGATCCGAACGGTGAAAGCCATCTTCTTGCCGCGGCGAGTCTTCCGACTTGGACCTATGTCTTCGCCGCAAGCGGCATAGCTGTTTCGGCGCTTGGCATCCCCGATCACCTCCGGCTCCTCTCCTTCTACGGATTCCAGCGCAATCAGCTGGTGCTTGGTCTCATCATTGTCGCGCTCACCGGGACGCTTTTCCAAAGGCGCTTAACGATTGCCGCCCGGATCGTCGGTGCCAGGACGGTCGGTGAACTGTTCGGCGTCTATTATCAGAGCACAACCATTCGGCTCTATCTCCTGTTGCTGACATTCCTCTTCGCCGTACCTTTCGCTGCCGCCGCCTTGACAGAAGCGGGAATGCTCCTGTCGGCGACCACAGGCCACTTGCCCGTGGTACCCTCGATTGCGGCAATCGCCATCTTTCTCTTTCTCTTCTCGGCCATCGGCGGCTGGCGCGCCGTCATCTATGTCACGGCCGCCTTCTCGGCTCTGCTCCTCGTTCTGATGATCTTCATCTCTGGCTTCTCCGCCGCGGTCTTCGACCAGCTCGCGGTACTCTCACGGAGTGGCACGACTCAACCCGGAGGAATTCTGACCGACGCCATTCCTGGCGTCATTCAGCTGGTGCGCGGGGTCGGCAAAGAAGCGCCGCAAGGCGGCTTGTGGACCACCGCTGCAGCGGCGTCCTTCGCGATTGCAGCGATCGGAATCGTTCTAAGTCCGGGGTTCGGTTTCCTCGGATTGACCACGCGCACGCGGCGCGGCTTTGCCTTCAGCCAGGTCTGGATCTTGGCGGCACTCGCCGCCGGCACGCTGCTGTTCCTTGGCCCCATCATCGGTGCCGAGATGGTTGCAAGCGCTTCTTCTGCGCCAACCTCGCCCGGGGACACGTCCTTTGGCCCACTCACCGGGCGACTGGCGCGTGCCGATGAGCTGGTCGCCATATGTCTTGTCGTCATGCTGATCGTCTCGCTCCTGATAACCGTCGGCTTCTTCACCGCATCCGGCGCCTCCATCTTCACGACCGAGCTTGTGGACAGATATTTCGTTCCAGGCATGATTGGCAGCGAGAGACGTCTGGCGGCCCGCATTGCGCTCGCGGCAATCTGCTTCACCGCAACTTTGCTCGCCTGCTTCCTGCCGATCACCACCGCCATCGTGTCCTCGACGACCCTCAGCCTGTCAGCACAGCTGCTGCCTGCCTTCCTCGGGGTATGCTGGCTCCGCTGGATCAGCCGCAGCGCGGTGATCGCCGGACTGATCGTGGGGTCTCTTCTCGTGATCTTCACCGAACCTCCAGGCCTCGTCCTGTTCGACCGGCTCTTTGTCGAACTTCCCTGGGGACGCTGGCCACTGACCATCCATTCCGCCGCCTGGGGACTGCCGTTCAATCTTGCAGCTTGCCTGATCGTATCACTATGGACCCGCAACGATGTGGAGCACCGGCATCGCGACCAGCTCCACGACATCTATCTGCGCGACGACTGGATTGCATTCGGTGGGCGCGCAGCACGCGGGGCCAAGTGGTCGCTGCCTCTTCTCTGGAGCTTTTTCGCTCTCGGTCCCGGAGCGATCCTCGGAAACACTTTTTTCAGCCGCCCGATCTTCATCGACAAGGATGCATCGCTCGGCGTGCCGTCACTTTGGGTATGGCAGGCCATCTTCTGGATTGCCGGCGTGCTGCTCGTCTGGTGGCTTGCCTATCGGGTGCGTCTGTCGATCGTCGATGTGAGCTCCGTACGGACCAGAACGCTGGCGGGAAGGCAGTGGAGCGCCGGGGGTTCGTTGCAGCCAAAGTGGATCGAAGTCTCGCTCGCGCGCCTGGCGCGACGCGAAAACATTGCACGATAGGGTGAAGGCAGCGCCGTGAGTGTGGAACCGCCCAACATCGACATGAAACGGCTGAAGTACTTCATCGCCGTCTGCAACAATGGTGGCTTTTCACGGGCAGCAAGCGCCATCGGCATCGCCCAGCCCGCCCTCACGCGTCAGATCAAGCTCCTCGAGAAGCAGATCGGACTGCCGCTGATCACTCGCACCAGACAGGGCGCGGCGCCGACGGAGGAAGGAAAATACCTTCTCGCGAGGGCGGTGGAGCATGTGGAAAGCCTCGAGAGCATGTTGCGTGAGGTGAAACACAAGTTTTCCAAGCTCAATGGACAGGTGGTTCTGGGGATTTGTCCGACGATTTCACCGCTCTTCCTCGACGATCTTAAGACCTATCTGGCGGCGAGCAGCCCAAATTTGAAGCTGTCGGTCATCGAAGCCTATAGCGGGGATCTCAAGAACCTGATGAAGAACAAGCGGCTGGATCTGGCCCTCACCTACAAACCCAGCGAACCCACCGGCATGCGAGTCATCGAGCTGTTATCCGAAAAGCTGGTTCTCGTTTCATGCTACATGGCGAACGCACAGCGGCGGAGCTACAGCCTTGCCGATCTTGTCGGTCTCAAGCTCATCCTGCCGAGCAGGATACATGAGTTGAGATTGATCATCGATCGGATCCTGCACAGGAATGGCATCTCGCTTCAGCCCGAGCTCGAGCTCGACTCGCTGGATGCGGTAAAGGCACTCCTCACCAAGCGCTCGCAACGATATTTCACGATTCTTTCGGCGCACAGCGTCCGGCATGAAGTCGAAAGCAAGCAGTTCTCGCAATATGAGATCGCCGCACCAACTCCCGGCATGTGGCGCACCATCGCATTGGTGACTCCGCCAAAGGTCCGCAAGGATGCGATCATCTCGTATCTGCGCCACCGAATCTGTGAACGGGCGAATGTCATCAAGTCAACGCTAGAAGCGGTGAGCTGAGGCGCATGGAGCCAAACAGGATCTATGATCTCAATGCCGGCCTTGCGGCAATCCGCGAAGGGGTCGCCCAGGTCTGCCGCCAATTCCCAGGCGAGTACTGGCGACGCTGCGATGCGTCGCGGGAATATCCTGCAGAGTTCGTCAATGCGCTCGTGAAGGAAGGTTATCTGGCGGCCATGATCCCGGAAGAGTTCGGCGGCTCCGGGCTCAACCTGACGGCGGCCGCGGTGATCCTCGAGGAGATTCATCGCAGCGGCTGCAATGCCGCAGCCTGTCATGCTCAGATGTACACAATGGGCACGGTGCTGCGCCATGGAAGTGCGGAGCAAAAGGCAGCGTATCTTCCGAAGATTGCTGATGGATCGTTACGGCTGCAGGCCTTTGGCGTCACCGAGCCTACGAGCGGGACCGACACTCTGGCCTTGAAAACGACAGCGAAACGTGAGGGCAACGGCTATATCGTCAACGGCCAGAAGATCTGGACGTCGCGGGCGGAGCATTCCGATCTCATGCTGCTGCTGGCGCGAACGGCCCCTCGCGACCAGGTGAAGAACCGCACCGACGGCCTGTCGGTCTTTCTCCTCGATCTTCGTGCGCTTGTCGGCAAGGGCATCACCATCCGGCCGATCCGTACAATGATCAATCATTCGACGACGGAAGTCTTCTTCGACAATGTGCATGTACCCACGTCGGCGCTGATCGGCGAAGAGGGCAAGGGATTTCGCTACATCCTTTCTGGAATGAATGCCGAACGGATCCTGATAGCCGCGGAGTGCATCGGTGATGCCAAGTGGTTTCTCGAGAAGGGCTCGGCCTATGCGAGAGACCGCATTGTCTTCGGAGCGCCGATCGGCAGGAACCAGGGTGTCCAGTTCCCATTGGCGCGGGCGTTCGCTCATTTGATGGCCGCGGAAGCCATCGTCTATCGCGCCGCGGCTCTCTATGATGGCGGACAAGATCCGGGGATTGAGGCCAATTCCGCCAAGATGCTTGCGGCAGACGCATCTTGGGAAGCAGCCGAGGCGTGCCTGCAAACGCATGGGGGTTTCGGTTTCGCCGAGGAGTACGATGTCGAACGCAAGTTCCGCGAGACCCGCCTCTACCAGGTGGCGCCAATCTCGACCAACCTCATCCTCTGCTTTCTCGCCGAACGAGCCCTTGGCCTGCCAAAATCCTACTGAACGAGGTCTCCGATGAGCGCCGTCTCGATCATGGAGCCGATGATTGCAATCGCCACGATCGATGCGCGGCACATTCCCGATTCAGCACGGCGCATTGCGACGTTCTCGCTGTTCGATTGGATGGTGGTGACCCGCGCCGGTCGGAACGAGCCGGTCAGCCGTATCGTTCTTTCCTTCGTGGCGGAGGAAGGAGGCAAAGCGGTGGCGAGCGTGGTGGGGAGCTCGGTCCTGCTGCCAGCGCGCGCCGCGGCGCTCGCAAATGGTTCAATCTCGCACGCCCTCGATTATGATGACACGCATTTTGCGTATATCGGCCACCCTTCGGTGGCGGTTGCCCCGGCGGCGCTGGCGGCAGCCGAACAGGTCAATGCGTCAGCGGCCGCGCTCCGCGACGCTTACCTGCTCGGGGCCGAAGCGTCCTGCCGCATCGGCATGGTGCTGGGGCGAGCCCACTATCAAAGGGGCTTTCATCAAACATCGACCTCGGGGGCGTTCGGCGCCACGATCGCGGCGGGTCGCCTTCTGGGTTTGACGCCATTGGAGATGCGCCACGCTTTGAGCCTCGTCAGCACGCGGGCCTCGGGCCTCAAATCGCAGTTCGGAACAATGGGAAAGCCTTTCAATGCCGGGATCGCCGCCGCCAATGGCATCGAGGCGGCAAGTCTTGCAAAGCGCGGATTTGTCTCCTGTGACGACGGGCTGACCGGAGTGCAGGGTTTTGTCGAAACGCACAGCGATCATCCGGACCTCGAGAAGCCTTGGCACGACCCGCCGCCCGGCACATTCGTCTTCGAAGACATCAAGTACAAGCTGCATGCCTGTTGCCACGGCACCCATGCGATGATCGAAGCCCTGCTCGCGGCGCGGCAACGCCATGATTTCGCGATGGGCGCTGTCACGCGGATCGAGGTCCACACCCATCCGCGATGGCTGCGGGTCTGCGACATCAAGAAGCCTCGGACTGGGCTTGAGGCGAAGTTCAGCTATGCGCTGCTCGCGAGCATGGTGCTCAATGGGTTGGACACGTCGTCGGAGAAAACCTTCAACGATGCGCTTTGCACCGATCCGGCCTTGGAGAGGTTGGCCGCTCGTGTGATCGTGAGCGGCGACGACCGACTGAGCGAGACCGAGACACGGGTGTCCCTCGAATGCGGGGCCGATGAGCGATTCCTGACTTCTCATGACCTTGCTGCGCCGATGTGCGAAGGGGTGAAAGAGCGCAAGCTGCGCACCAAGGCCAGGGGACTCCTGGGAGAGTTGGAGGCGGAGATCTTGTGGGCGGCCGTCAGCGACCTTGATGCTTGCTCAGCGGGGGATCTTGCGAAGCTGCTGACATTCCCGTCCTCGGCCGTCTCGGGCCGAATTCCCGCCTGATCCAGTCGTTATGCTCGCCCAATGACGGCACAGCTCCGAAGCTGTCGGCGCCGGCCATGACGCCGGGCGCCAGCATTTCGATCTCCCCTGCTGCCGTCGCGACCTTGATCAGGCGACGTTGCGGATGGTTGACGAGATCGTCCATGTCGGAGAGACGGCCATAGGCGATACCGGCTCCATCAAGTATCGCGATCGCCTGATCGCGGGTCAGCGCCGCGAACCTCGCCGCGATGATGGCATCGAGCGCAGAAGCGTTCTTCACGCGGGAGATGTTCGAAGAGAAGCGCTGGTCATTGGCGAGCGCGACGTCGTCCAGGACGTCGCTGCACAGCTTTACCCATTCACGTTCGTTCTGCACCGCAAGGAGAAGCGCCTTGGCGTCGCCGCAGCGGTATGCTCCATAGGGTGCGATGCTCGGATGACGCAACCCCATGCGGGTCGGAGGCCGGTTGCCGTAACGCGTCTGCAGATAGGGGACGTTCATCCAGTCGGCGATGGAATGAAACAGCGAAACCTCGATCGTTCGCCCCTTGCCCGTCTGACCGCGGCCGAGGATGGCTTCGAGAATGGCACTGTAGGCGGTTATGCCGGCAGCGATATCGCAGATGGAAATGCCGACACGCGCCGCCTCATCAGGCGTGCCGTTGACATGAGCAAGCCCGCTCTCGGCCTGGATCAGCATGTCATAAGCCTTCTGCCGCCTCAGCGGACCGTTTTGGCCATAGCCGGAAATCGAACAATAGATCAGCTTCGGATACCGCTTAGTCATTGCCGCTGCACCGAGGCCGAGCCGCTCCGCCGCGCCCGGTGACAAGTTTTGGATGAAGACATCGGCTTTCGCAGCAATTGCGTCGAGCAGCGCCAGATCGTCTTGGCTCTTGAGGTCGAGACACAGCGATTGCTTGCCGCGGTTGAGCCAAAGGAAGTAGGAGCTCTCCCCGTTGACGAGATTGTCATAGCCCCGGGCGAAGTCGCCCTCGGTACGCTCCACCTTGATCACCCGCGCCCCCGCATCGGCAAGCCTGCAGGAGGCGTAGGGAGCGGCCACTGCCTGCTCCAGAGATAGGACGAGCAGTCCTGCCAGATCCGTCATGGGCCTCTCCGTCGCGAGAGGCGAAGTTATCAAGCAGCGGAAGCGTTAAAGTAATAGCGCCTTCCTTGACAGGCTAGACGATTTCCTTCTAGCCTTCTTACGGAGTGTTGCGTGGACATCAAGCAGCTTAAGTACTTTATCGCGATAGCCGAGGAAGGCTCCCTGTCGGCTGCATCAGCGAGGCTGCATGTCGCCCAGCCGTCATTGTCTCAGCATGTCATCAATGTCGAGCAGGAGCTGGGCGTCACACTGATCGAACGATCTCCACGGGGGATCGTTCTTACCGACTCCGGTCAGGTCCTGTTGAAGCATGCCCGTGAGATCTGCTCGAGCGTCGACGTCTGCCGCGAATCTGTCCGGCAGTCCGGCGGCATTCCCAAAGGTCCGGTGACCTTCGGCCTCCCGAGTTCCATCTCCATGGTGCTCTCCGTTCCTCTGGCGGAGACCGTTCTGGTCGAACTGCCCGGAGTCCGGTTGCGGACTATCGAGGCGATGAGCGGGTTCATCAGAGCTTGGCTTGAAGATCAGACGATCGACCTTGGCTTTCTGTATGAGGTGGCCGATCTGAAGAATTGCGACGTCCGGCATCTGATGGACGAAGATCTGCATTTTTACTCAGCCCCCGACAACTGGCCACTTTCGAGCCCTCCCGGGACCGCGGTTTCGCTCGCCGACATTCAACGGCTGGATCTGGTCCTGCCATCCCCCTACCATGGCTTGCGACAGACTATCGATCGCTATGTCAGGGCCGCCGGCAAGAGCTTGAATGTCGTCATCGAGATGGATGCGCTGAGCCAGATCAAGGAGCTCGTTGCCCGCGGCAATGGCTATACGATTCTAGCGCCGCCGGCCGCCGACGATCGCGTTCGGCGCGGCGAGCTGGTCATGTCTCGCATCGTGAACCCAGTGATGTCGCGTCCGGTCTACCTTGTCCGGAACCAGCGGAAGCCCCTGACCCAAGCGTGCCGAGCGGTCGAGCGCACCACCATCGAGGTCATCGACGATCTCGTGCGACGCAAAATCTGGATGATTGCCGGACAAGCTCAGCACCATCCTCGAAAACTCATAGCCGAGGAGGACCGTCCGACCCAGGGCTCACGGTTCCGCCATGGATGATGGCAGATACCGCTCAAGTCGCTAATTGGCCGCCGCTTGCATTGGGGCCTGGATGGCTCCGAGCGTGGTCCGATGCATCGTGCGGCGGGGCAGGTAATGTTCCAGCATCATGGGTTCACTTACCGCTCTCGAGGCGTCTCATTGACCGCGCATGAACTGCTGCATTTCCTCCAGCGTGACCCGTCCGTTCTTGTCGGCATCCATGGCCTTAAACATTCTTGCGTGGACCGCTTGCACTTCCTCCAGTGATAGGGCGCCATCACCATCCGTATCGATCAACACCACCATCATGCGCATCATGCCGGGACGCATGGTCATTCCGGGCCCATGCATTCCATGACCCATTCCATGGCCCATCATCATGCCACCGCCACCATAGCCCTGGCCATGTCCCATCATGGGACTCGCCGGCGCTTCCTGTGCCTTCAAGTTGGCGGTTCCCGCAAGAACGAGCAGGGACGCCGCAAATAGCAGAGAGTACTTCATCGAAGTTGCTCCTTTACGAACCCCGCAATTGCTCCTCTACGAACCTTCATGATTATTTCACCTGCCGCGGGCACACGCATGAGCTAGGATGTCGCGCCACGTCACATCGGCACCCGCCAATGCTATCGTCGCTGCAAGCTTGTCCCCGGATCGACAGAATGGCGCGACGCTTCATCCCATTCGGCTCGCATTGGCGCATGGGCATCGAGGTGCCCTATTCGCTTGGCGTGGTCGATCGCGGTCGCTTCTGGAGCTGCGGCCAGTGCCCGCTCGACCTCGATGCGCGAGTGCTCCATCCCGGCGACCTCAAGCGGCAGCTCGCCTGCGTCGCGGCGCTCATTCGGGCGCAGTTCGAGCCCTATGGGATCACGCCCGACCGCATCGCCAAGCTCGTCGCCTATGTGGCGCCGGATGAATCGACACCGCTGGAAGCGGTCGAGAGCCTGCTCAGGGAACAGCTGGGGCAGGTCCCGCTGGTTCTGACGATCGGTGTCCCGGCATTCTACTATCCGGGCATGATGGTCGAGGTCGACGTCTATGGCTCAGACCATGGTTTCGGTCAGTCCGACTGCGGCGCGCTGCTCGAGAGCGGCGCGGTGGAGATCATGGTCGCCGGCGACCGGACGATCCATCTGCAGCTTGGCATAATGGGCGATGCCGATCCGTCCGGGCTCGAGCACGCGCTCGCCGGGCTGCTGACGAGCCGGGGAGCATCGCTCTCGGCCGTCGTCTCGGCGCATCTTTTCGTTCAACGGGATCGCGCGTCGCCACGGCAAATCGAGGCGATCGCCACCGCGCTCGGCACCGATCCTGGTGCGACGATCCTCGCCCGGCTGCCGCATGGGCGGACGGCGGTCGTGGATCTGACGGTCGAATCGGGAGCGACCCGTCCGAGCCGCAGGGCCGTCGGC
>Ga0075420_100002906_pt1 | contig 14881 bp, 8 predicted proteins | sample SoiMetdeltSBSDD4_FD_75296 | JGI IMG/M metagenome (GOLD analysis project Ga0075420, IMG submission 75296) | Bulk soil microbial communities from a Populus tree surrounding site in Tennessee, USA - Soil MetaG P. deltoides SBSDD4 | ecosystem: Environmental > Terrestrial > Soil > Tree plantation... | reverse complement strand
CGTGATCGCCATGTCTTCTTCCGCAATCAGGTCCTCGATCCTGAACTCGCCCTCGTCCGGAAGAATTTCGGTGCGCCGCTCATCGCCGTGCCGTTCGCGTACTGCGCGCAACTCGTCCACAACGATCTGCATGAGCAGGCGGTCGCTCGAGAGGATCGCGCGCAGCCGTTCAATCAACGCGAGAAGCTCGGCGAGCTCGTCCAGGATTTTCTGGCGCTCGAGACCGGTCAGGCGCTGGAGCTGCATGTCCAGGATCGCCTGCGATTGCAACAGCGAGAGCCCGAACTGCGTCATCAGACCATCCCTGGCCTCACCGGGGTTGCGCGAGTTTCTGATGAGTGTGATGACCTGATCCAGATGGTCGAGGGCGATCTTGAGGCCCTCGAGGATGTGCCGTCTGGCCTCTGCCTTCCGAAGCTCGAACTCCGTGCGGCGGCGGATGATATCGCGTCTGAACTCGACGAAGTTGTCGACCAGCTCGAGCAACGACAGCACCCGCGGTCGGCCGGCGACGATCGCCAGCATGATGACGCCGAAGCTGCCCTGCAACTGAGTGTGCTTGTAGAGGTTGTTGAGAATAACCTCGCCCACCTCCCCACGCTTGAGGTCGATCGCGATCCTCAGGCCGTCCCGATCGGATTCGTCCCGAATGTCAGAAATTCCCTCGATCGTCTTTTCGCGCACGAGGTCCGCGATGCGCTCGATGAGTCTGGCTTTGTTGACCTGATACGGAATCGCGGAAATGACGATGGAGGAGCGGTCGCCCTTCTTCGAGACTTCGATCTCGGCCTTCGCGCGCATGATGATCGCGCCGCGACCGGTCAGATACGCCTGCCGAATGCCCTGACGGCCGACGATGTACGCACCGGTGGGGAAGTCCGGGCCTTGAACGATCTCGAGCACCTTGCGCTGCCGCTCGGCGAGTGTCAGGGGCACTTCGTTCTGGCGGCTCTCGATTGCCCAGATCACCGCGTCGATCACCTCGCGCATATTGTGCGGAGGGATGTTCGTCGCCATGCCGACGGCGATGCCGGTTGAGCCGTTGACGAGGAGATTCGGAAAAGGCGCCGGCAGAACGGTGGGTTCTTCGGTTGTTTCGTCGTAGTTCGGAACGAAGTCGACCGTGTCCTTGTCGAGATCCGCCATCATCTCGTCGGACAGTCGTTCAAGGCGGGCTTCGGTATACCGCATGGCCGCCGGTGGGTCCCCGTCGATCGACCCGAAGTTTCCCTGACCGTCGGTGAGTAAGTACCGCAGGTTGAAGTCCTGCGCCATACGAACGAGCGTGTCGTAGATCGATGCGTCTCCGTGGGGATGGAAGTTGCCCATCACCTCGCCGACGATCTTCGCGCACTTGCGATAGCCGCGAGTGGAGGCCAGCCCCATGTTCTTCATGCCGTAAAGCACACGGCGATGGGCGGGCTTCAAGCCGTCGCGAATATCTGGCAGCGCTCGTCCAATGATCACGCTCATGGCGTAATCCATGTACGAACGCTTCATCTCGTCTTCGATGTTGACCGGGATCTTGTTTGGCGGAACTGTCGTCATGCGGAAAAGGCCGTCAGTAGCTCGTGGACAGCAGGAGCGATGCTATACGTCGAGATTCCGCACTTCGAGTGCGTGGTCTTCGATGAATTTCCGGCGCGGTTCAACCTGATCGCCCATCAGTGTTGTAAACATCTGGTCGGCCTCGGCATGGTCCTCGGCCCGGACCTGCAGCAACGTCCGGTTCTCCGGATTCATCGTCGTTGTCCAGAGCGTTTCCGGATTCATTTCGCCAAGACCCTTGTAGCGATTGATCGTCAAGCCCTTCTTCCCCGCGGCGATGAAGAACTCAACGAAGGCGTCCACGTCGGCCAGCGTGGCATCGGCTTCCTTCTTCGAGCGGAGCACGGGTGACGAAGGAACTGCCGCTGGCGGCTCGTCCCCAGCCGCGGGAACCTCATCCGGTTCGGCATCGGCCGAGTCATCGACGTCATCAGCCGCGTTGGTGGCGCGAACGACGACCGGGAACTTCACGTCCTGGATGTCTCGATACGCGGCGGCCAGCGTCCGATACTCGCCGGCGGTCACGAATTCAGCGCCGAGATCGTGCTGGCGTGGATAACCTTGCGACCGATCTTCGATGTGAAGCGCGAACAGATTGTGCTCTTCATCCCGCGTCACCGACACCGTGCGAATGGGCGTCGTCATGCGAGCTGCGAGCAGGTCAAGCCGCTCGCGCGTTTCGAAGAAAGACTTGTCGCGCGCATCGGCCTCGAGAAGTCCCGCCACGATCTCCGGGGACGTTCCACGGCGGGTAACCTGCTGCAGGAGCTTTCTGAAGAGCATCGTGCTCTGCAGGCTCCGCTCGAGCGCCTCTCCAAACATCTCGGAACCATCGGCAAGCCTGGCCACGCGCGACTCGGCAGCCCGGCGAATCAGAAATGTCTCGAGGTCCAGCTCGTTCTTGATGTAGTTCTCGGTGCGTCCGCGCTTCGCCCTGAACAGCGGCGGTTGCGCGATGTAGATGTGGCCGTGCTCGATGAGCTGCGACATCTGGCGGTAGAAGAACGTGAGAAGCAGCGTTCGGATGTGCGAGCCGTCAACGTCTGCGTCGGTCATGATGATGACGCGGTGATAGCGGAGCTTCGCCAGGTCAAAGTCTTCGGTCCCGATGCCGCATCCAAGCGCCGAGATCATCGTCTTGATTTCGTCGCTCCCGAGCATCTTGTCGAAGCGCGCCTTCTCAACGTTCAGGATCTTGCCCTTGATCGGCAGGATCGCTTGATTGCGTCGGTCGCGTCCCTGCTTGGCGGAGCCGCCGGCCGATTCACCTTCGACGATGTAGATTTCGCTGTTGGCCGGATCGCGTTCCTGACAGTCGGCGAGTTTGCCGGGGAGGCTGCTGCCATCGAGCGCTCCCTTGCGCCGGACAAGGTCTCTGGCTTTCCGCGCGGCTTCGCGAGCACGCGCCGCATCAACAGCCTTGCCGATGATGCGTTTGGCGACCGCGGGTGTTTCCTCGAGGTACTGCGACAGCTTGTCGTTGACGATCGCTTCGACGATGCCCTTGACCTCGGTATTGCCAAGCTTCGTCTTGGTCTGTCCTTCGAACTGGGGATGTGGAATCTTGACGCTGATGACACCGGTCAGGCCTTCCCGGATGTCGTCGCCGCTGATGTTCGCGTCCTTCAAGTCCTTCGCAAGATTGTTCTTGGTGGCGTAGGTGTTGATTGTCCGGGTCAACGCCGCGCGAAAGCCCGAAAGGTGGGTTCCACCTTCGTGTGTGTTGATGTTGTTCGCGAAAGAGAACACCAGCTCGGAGTACGAATCGTTCCACTGGAGCGCAATCTCTGCGTCGATGCCCTCGCGCTCGCCCTTCATGAAGATCGGCTTGTCGTTGACCGATGCCTTGTTCTTGTTCAGGTGCTCGACAAACGAGACGATACCGCCCTCGTACTTGAAGCGATGATTCTTGCCGTCACGTTCGTCATCGATCGTGATGAGAATGCCGCCGTTCAGGAAGGCGAGTTCACGCAGCCGCTGCGCGAGCGTATCGAAGCTGTAATCGGTCGTCTCGAAAATCTGGGTGTCGGGCTTGAAGGTAACCTTCGTGCCGCGCCGCTGGGTCGTTCCGGTTGTTTCGAGATCGGCCAAAGGCGTGCCGCGCTCGTAGCTCTGCACGTAGACGTGTCCGTCGCGCCAGATCTCGAGATCGAGCCGCTCGGACAGCGCGTTTACAACGGAGACGCCGACGCCGTGGAGGCCGCCTGAGACCTTGTAGCTGTCGTTGTCGAATTTTCCGCCTGCGTGCAGGACCGTCAGCACGACTTCAGCGGCAGACTTGCCACTGGCGTGTCGGCCGACCGGAATGCCGCGGCCGTTGTCGACGACGGTGATCGAGTTGTCGAGGTGGATCGTGACGTTGACCTGGTCGCAGTAACCCGCAAGGGCCTCGTCGATCGAGTTGTCGACGATTTCGTAGACGAGGTGGTGCAGACCGGCCGCACCGGTTGACCCGATGTACATCGCGGGTCGCTTCCGGACGGCTTCGAGGCCTTCGAGAACCTTGATCTTGTCGGCCCCGTAATCGTCACCCGATCCGTCCCCATTGGGCCCGGCATCGGACGCGTTTCCTGTAATGGTCTCGTCTTGCTCGAGTGGCTGCTCGGGATGTTCCACGTGTTCCTTGATCGCTCCTGGGTGATGTCGTTCGGCGCGAGACGTCGAGATCAGACTCGCATCGGCATGATGACGTAGGTGTAGTCGTAGCCGGACTCACCGACCGGCTTCATCACGGCCTGACTCACTTCGTCCTTAAGGGACAGCGAGACAACATCACTGTTCACCGCATTCAGGAAGTCGAGAGCGTATTGCGCGTTGAAAGAGATGCTGAGCGCACCGCCCGCATACTCAACCGGGATCTGTTCACGTGCTTCACCAAATTCGGAACTGCTCGACGTGACATCAACCAGGTTCTTCGTCATCTCGAACTTGACCGCCCGTGAGCGCTCGTTCGACAGAAGCGCCACACGCTTCACGGCCGATGTGAGGCGTTCACGCTCGAACTCGATGGTCTTGTCGTTGCCTTTGGGTATCACGCGTTCGTAGGCTGGAAACTGGCCATCGATCATTCGCGAGATGAGAACGCGCCCACCGACCTCGAAAAATAAGTGGTTCTCGCCTCGTTCATACGTGATGTCGCCTTCGGATTCCGGCAGAAGCTTGCCCAATTCGAGCAGGGTCTTCTTGGGCAGGATGACCTTGACCTCATCGCCGGGGGCAATCGCGGTGTCCGGGGTTTCGCGCTTTACGGTGACCAGCGCGAGTCGATGCCCATCAGTGGCCACGAGGCTCATTGAATCCGTGCGAAGGACAAAGAGCGCGCCGTTCAGGAAAAATCGCGTGTCTTCACCTGTGATGGCGAATTGTGTCTTGGCCACCATCTCCCGCAGACCCTCGCGTGGAAGCATGGCACGAGCCACGCCAGCGGCCTCGGGGAGCGTTGGGAAGTCTTCCCTTGGAAGCGTCTGCATCCGCGAGTCGAAACGGTCTGCAGCGACCTTCACGCCGTTCTTGTCTTCTTCGATGCGAACGTCGGTTTCAGGAAGCGCCTTGACGATTTCGTACAGCTTCTTTGCCGGAAGCGTCAGCGAACCAGGCTTCGACACGGTAGCGTTGCATCGACTTCGAAGGGCGACTTCGAGATCGGTTGCCAGCAACCGCACCTCATCACCTTTTGCCTCGATGAGGACGTTGGCGAGGATCGGGATGGTATTTTTTCGTTCAACAATGCCCTGGAAAAGTTGCAGTTCTCGCAGAAGCTCCGTCTTCCGAACGACGAGTTCCATAGGCTGTGTTGACCTCGGCGTGACGCGATGTGCCCGCCAGCAAGAGCCTCTACTCGCTCAGTGGTGGTAGAGCGAACCGTGTGGTTCTTATCTCAAAGTAGAGGATCAGAAGAGATAGAGAATTATACAGATAATAAGGTGCTGTGCAAAACAGGATCTGAGGCTCTTACTCGTGATATTTCAAGGAGTTAGCTGTGAACATGTCCTGTGGATTGTTCTCAGGTGGACTCTGCAGAGAATGCGGAAAAGAGCCCAAACCCGGAATCATCCACAGCTCTCAAGGCACCAGATCTGTGGATGAGTTCGGAATCAGCGAAAAGACTCAATGAAGCTTGAGACCAAGCTGTGGAAAACCTGGTCCTTCTTCCGAAGTTCCTCAACCTTCTTGATCGAATGAATAACGGTCGAGTGATGCTTTCCGCCGAAGCTCCGGCCAATCTCCGGCAATGACGCGTGGGTCAGCGACTTACACAAATACATCGCAACCTGTCGCGGCATCGAGATCGACTTCGAATTGTTTCGAGACTTCAGATCAGCGGTTTTCAACTGGTAGTAGTCGGCCACGAACTTCTGGATTGCTTCGATGGTGACCGCTTTATCGTCCTGTTCGATGACGTTACGCAACACTTCCCTGGCCAGATCGAGTGAAATTTCTCGTCCTGTGAGCGAGGCATAGGCGATCAGTCGAATCAGCGAGCCCTCGAGCTCTCGAACGTTGGATTTCACGCGGCCGGCCATGTACATCGCGACGTTATCGGGAAGCGGTACCGCTTCGGTCTCCGCTTTCCGCTTCAAAATCGCAATTTTTGTTTCGATGTCAGGCGGCTGAATGTCCGCGATCAAGCCCCATTCAAAGCGAGACCGAAGGCGCTCTTCGAGGGCCGTGATTTCGTGGGGCGGGCGATCGCTGCTGAGGACAATCTGTTTCTGGGCATCGTAGAGGGCATTGAACGTGTGAAAAAACTCAGTTTGCGTGCCCTCTTTTCCCGAGACGAACTGGATGTCGTCCACAAGGAGCACATCCACGCTTCGATACCGTTCCCGGAAATCCAGGATGCGGTCGTAGCGAAGAGCGTTGATCATCTCGTTCATGAAGCGCTCGGACGAGATGTAGGTCAGCTTCATTCCCGCGTCGTGCGCGAGCACGTAGTGGCCGATCGCGTGCATCAGGTGCGTCTTACCCAGCCCCACACCGCCATAGATAAACAGCGGGTTATACGACCGTGACGGCGCTTCTGCAACCGCGCGGCACGCCGCATGGGCAAACTGATTGGAAGGCCCGACGATGAACGTGTCGAAGGTGTATCGGGGATTGAGTCCACCGACCGCGAAGTCGCCTGTCTGGACCTCAGTCTCTGCTGTAGCCGGCGCCGATGCGACAGGCTCGGCCAGGTCTTCGGTGACCGCTCCGTCCGGAACGAAGACGATCGATGTTCCAACCCGTCCTGCCGCCGCCAGCGCTTCGGTCAAAACAACCGAATAGTGCTTCGTCAGCCAGTCCACAAACATCGGCTTCGGCACGCGAACGGTGATTGTTTCGCCGCTGTCCCGGAGGAACGTGGTGGGCTTGAACCAGGTCGAGTAACTATGGTGATTCACCATGGTTTCGATCCGGTCGAGGATTTGGTCCCAAATGGTGACGTCCATACCAAAAGATCCGAGGAAAACTCGACGTCAAACCGACTTTCGCCTCAAAAAGCCAGTAAATACAGGCTGTTCTGCGAAGGTCATCCGTTCAAACGCAGGCATCAGCGCGCTTCGACGGCTTCGCCTTCAAGAATTCAGCGGAAAGTCAGGCGAAATCACGCCAACACACCCCTGAAAACCCGTTTTCCACAGTCTTTTCCACAGGTGTGGAAAACTTTGGGGAACAAACCGAACCGAGAGACATCAGTTCAGCGCTGCAGCCGGCGTCGGAACCCGCGACTGTAGCACACACCTTGCGAACGGGACCCCCTCGGATTGGAGAAAAATCCTCCTCTTCATTGACACCCTTCGAGACAGGCGACTAGTATTGAAAGTTCCGCCTGCGGTCATCGCGGCAGACATTCACTCTCATTGCCCGGATGGAAACGTCCGGGGTTCACAGATAGCGGAAAAAGATGCCGAAGGGGAAGCGCACTTACCAGCCGAATACTCGCCGTCGCGCGAAGACGCACGGGTTTCGGGTGAGAATGGCAACAAAGAACGGGCGGATCGTCCTCAAGCGCCGGCGCACGAAAGGCCGCAAACGTTTGACGGTGTCCGACGAAGGTTAATCCGACGAACGACCTTCCACGATCGGCACGAATCCGCCGCCGGCCGGAGTTCGAGCGAGCCTACGAACAGGGACTTCGCATCTCGGGACGGTTCATGATGCTGTTCGTGATCGCTAATGGCGGGACGGCGCCGCGCCTGGGTGTCGCAGCCACTCGAAAGCTGGGTTCAGCAGTCGAGCGGAATCGCGCGAAGCGCCTGGCGCGAGAACTCTTCAGACGACGCAAGTTGCCGGTGGCGCTGGACATTGTGATCGTCCCCCGGCGAGACATGCTTGATGCACCCTTCGCCAGCCTCGAATCCGACTATCACGCGATACTCGAACGACGCGACCAGCCCGGAAAACCCCGGCGTCCAGTCAAGCGGCGTGAGAGTGGTTCTCGCGTGCCTTCGCATATATAAAATTCTGATTTCCCCGGTGTTCGCCGGGTGTTGCCGCTTCGAACCGTCCTGCTCAACCTATATGGCTGAAGCAGTGGCGCGGCGCGGTGTCCTCAAAGGTGTCGCGCTCGGCATTCGCCGGCTCTCGCGCTGCCACCCACTCGGCCATCACGGATACGATCCCGTGCCTCGGGCATAAGGCAGCTTCATGGAACGCAGAGTCCTCATCGCGGTGTTCCTGTCTTTTCTGGTTTTGTACGCCTATCAGGCGTACTTCGTACCAGCCCAGCCAGCTCAGTCACCAACGACGTCCACCGCCGCACCCGCCAGCCAAACCGCTCCGGCGGGGCAGCAGCCGGCGACCGTCTCACCAACAGCGGTCGCTGCCCCGGCAACCACCCCGGACGTGGTCGTCGTCAAGGGCGAGTCCACCGAGCGTGAGGTCACGGTCGAGACAACCACCGTTCAAGTCGTCCTGTCGAATCGCGGCGGCCGCGTGCTCCATTGGCGCTTGAAGCGGTACCTTGACGAGAAAGGGGAGCCCGTCGATCTCGTCCCGACAGGTATACCCGCAGGTCAACCATCCCCGTTTGCCCTTCAGGTCGATGACGCCGCGATCACCAGGCGATTGAACGACGGCCTCTATCGCGTTGCCGGTGACAATGGTGGACGCGTTGACGCGACCGGGTCATCGTCGTCTCTCGCATTTGAATTCCAGGACGAGGCCGGTCTTCACGTCCGCAAGGAGTTTGTCTTCGATCCGGACGGTTACGTCGTGCGGTTCTCGGCGACGGTGAACGTTGGAGACCGCGCCGTCAACCCAACGGTGTCGTGGGGACCAGGACTGGGAGACGTTGGCGCCCGCGCTGCCGGCGGCAGCTTCTTCACGGGTAACGCCGTTCAGCCGCCGCAGGCCATCCTCGAGAGGAACGGATCCATCGAGCGCATCGCGTTGTCGGCGCTCGCCGAAAAAGGCCAGCCGAACGGCCAGTTCAAGTTCGTTGGTATCGATGACCACTATTTTCTGGCGTCGGCGCTCGCGTCCGGCCAGACCCAGGCAACGTTCACTTCGTTAACGCTGAACGACCCGAACAACGCCCAGCGACAACTGGTGACCATGGCTTTGCGGTTTGCCGAGACACCACAGGGCGTCAAGTTCTTTGTTGGTCCCAAGCAATTCGACATCCTTCGAGCTGTCGATCCCGAGCTCATTCGTGCGATCAATTTCGGGATGTTTGCGTGGCTCGTGCGCCCGCTGTTAACCGCGCTTACGTGGATCCACAGCTACGCCGGCAACTACGGGGTGTCGATCATCCTGTTGACGGTATTCATCAACCTGATTATTTTTCCGCTTCGTCACAAGACCGTTGTGTCGATGCGGAAGATGCAGGTGCTGCAGCCGCAGCTCAAGGCGATTCAGGATCGCTACGCCGGGCTGAAGGTCACCGACCCCGCACGCCAGAAGATGAACACCGAGGTCATGAACCTCTACAAGGAGCGGGGCGTGAACCCCGCCAGCGGCTGCGTGCCGATGCTTCTGACGATGCCTGTGCTGTTTGCTTTTTACTCGCTGCTGTCACAGGCGATCGAGCTTCGAGGTGCACCGTTCGCGTTCTGGATTCACGACCTGTCCCTGCACGATCCCTACTACGTGACACCGCTTCTGATGGGCGCATCGATGTTCTGGCAGCAGCGGATCACGCCGTCCACGGCGGATCCGGCGCAGCAGCGGATGATGATGTTCATGCCCATCGTGTTCACGGCGATGTTCCTCAGGTTCCCAAGCGGCCTGGCCATCTACTACTTCACGAGTAACCTGTGGACGATCGGCCAGCAGTACTTCACGAACTGGTGGATCGGCCCGCCGGCGGTTCAAACCGTACGCCCGCCCGCGGAGCGGCGGTTGAAGAATGCGGGAGCGGGACGAACCGCCGATGCAGACCGCAGGAACTGAGTTAATCTTCCACGGATGTTTTCGAAACGAGCGGTGACCCGTGAGTGACAGTCTCATAGGCCAGATAAGCGCCTTTCTTCAGAACGTGGTGCAGGCGATGGGATTGTCGCTGTCGCTAAGCGTCGAAGACGGGCCCGACGGGACCAGGATCAACCTCGAGGGCGAGGACGGCGGTGTTCTTGTCAGGCGTGGTGGAGAAGGCGTCCAGGCGCTGCAACATCTCGTTGCCACGGCCTTTCGTCGTCAGCTTGGCGACGACAACCGGATCGTCGTGGATTGCAACGGGTTTCGCCGCGAGAAGGACGCCGAGCTGAAGCAGATGGCGCAGTTCCTGGCGGACAAGGCGCGCGACGGCAGTCCTCAGGAGATGGGTCCGCTCAATCCCTACGAGCGCCGTATCGTTCACATGGCCGTCGCGGAGCTTGCCGACGTCACGTCGGAGAGTATTGGTGACGCGTTCATGAAGACCGTCATCATCTCCACCAAGTCGTAACGGATTCGTGGATGGGCGCTGGGTCGAGCGCGTTCTCCACCGATGACACCATCGTCGCGGCTGCCACGCCCCCCGGGCGCGGGGCGATAGGCATCGCGCGTCTCTCGGGCGCGGACGCTGTGCGCATCGCGATGGTCATGATCGAGCGAACAGTACCGCTGAAGCCCAGGTTCGCCACGTTCACCAGAGTTCGTGGTCACGCGACGTGGCCCGGCGACGAAGTGGTGGTGACGTACTTTCAAGCTCCCCGTTCCTACACAGGCGAAGACGTCGTAGAGATCAGCGGCCACGGCAGCCCAGTGGTGCTGCAGGCAATCGTCGACGCTGCATGTCGGGCCGGCGCTCGCCTCGCACGTCCGGGTGAGTTCACCCTTCGCGCATACCTCAACGGCAAACGCGATCTCGTGCAGGCGGAAGCCGTCGGAGATCTGATCGCTGCAGTGACGCCGCTGCAAGTCAGAGTGGCGTTCGATCAACTCCAGGGCACGCTCACCTCACGGATTGCGTCGATCGATGGAACGCTCTTCGAACTGATCGCCCGACTTGAAGCGTCGCTCGATTTTCCAGATGAGGGATATCACTTCGTCGATTCGACATCGGCCGTTGCCGAGCTGACCGGTGTCGTCGAAGCGGTCGAACGATTGCTCTCCGATGGACGGCGGGGTCGCATGATTCGTGAAGGCGGTCACGTAGTGATCGCAGGTCGACCAAACGTCGGCAAGTCGTTATTGTTCAACTACTTACAAGGATCAGATCGCGCCATTGTCACCGAGCTTGCCGGCACGACGCGAGATCTGCTGACGGAGACGGTCGACATTCACGGCCTTGCAGTACTCCTGGTGGACACGGCGGGAGTTCGAGAATCTGACGATGTCGTGGAGGTTGAGGGAGTAAGGCGCGCTACGCGCGCACGGGACGTTGCCGACCTGGTAGTTCTGGTCCTCGATGGCAGCGAGCCTCTGCAGGCGGAGGATCTTCGTCTCCTCAACGAGGTCAGGACCCATCGGCTCATCGTCGCGAACAAGAGCGATCTTGAGCCCGCATTCGACGTGCTTCCAACGGGAGAACGGTTCCTGCTTGCCTCCGCGAAGACTGGCACCGGGATGAGCGAGGTGCGCACCGCGATCGCGGGTGCGCTGACGGGAGACGACGCCCTGCGAGATACGGTCGCTGTTTCCAACGCACGCCATGTGTCCCTGATGGAGCAGGCAGTGGAACATCTGCGCTCGGCGCTCGGCGCGCTCGAGCAGCGAACCCCTGAGGAGTTTGTCCTCGTCTCGCTGCAGGCGGCTCGGGCGCAATTTGATGAGATTGTCGGCGCCCGCACGAGCGATGACGTGTTGAGCCATATCTTCGAGCGCTTTTGTATCGGAAAATGAGCCAGGACTTTCGATCGACATGAAGTTCGATGTCATTGTCGTTGGCGCTGGCCACGCTGGTGTCGAAGCCGCGTACTTGGCTGCCAGGCTTGGATGCTCGGTGGGCGTATGCACGCTCTCACGTGAGACCGTCGCTCATATGCCCTGCAATCCCGCAATTGGCGGCACCGCGAAAGGGCATCTCGTCCGCGAGATCGACGCGCTCGGTGGTCTGATGGGGCGGGCGATCGACGCAACCGGAATCCAGTTCAAACTGCTCAATCGCTCACGAGGTCCGGCCGTGTGGTCGCCGCGCGCGCAGGCGGACAAGCGCGCGTATTCAGCCTGGGTCGATCGCGCGCTCGACGCAGAACCCAACATCACCTGGCTCATCGGAAGAGCAGGACACATCGTCACGGCAGGTGGTCGAGTGACCGGCCTGGCGATGGAAGACGGAGCAACGCACTCGTGCTCCGCGTTGGTGATTACGACAGGTACATTCCTCAACGGATTGATTCATATCGGCGACGAACAGATCGCAGCAGGTCGTCACGCCGAGCCGCCATCGCAGGATCTCGCAGCGTCCATCCGTTCCTTTGACTTCGAAGTTGGCCGTCTCAAGACGGGCACGCCGCCGCGCCTTGACCGGCGATCGATCGACTTCGAATCGAATGCCGGGGGGTGGATTGAAGAGCCTGGTGACGTAGAACCGGTTGCCTTCTCGTACTCCACGAAGGGCGCTCTGAAGAATCAGGTGCGTTGTTGGCTCCTTCATACGACCGGGAGGATCCATCAACTGGTCCGGGACCATATCGCGCGGAGCCCGCTCTATAACGGTCAGATTCAGGGCATCGGTCCCCGCTACTGTCCTTCGCTCGAAGACAAGGTCATGCGATTTCCCGACAGGGAGCGCCACCAGATCTATCTCGAGCCGGAAGGGCTCGACGTGGACGAAATCTACGTAAACGGATTCTCGATGTCCCTCCCACGCGAGGTTCAGGAGCGGCTGGTTCACGAGCTCCCCGGTCTCGAAGGCGCGAAGGTGATGCGCCCGGGATACGCGGTGGAATACGACTTCGTTCAGCCAACCGAGCTGAAACGAACGCTCGAAACCCACCGCGTCGACGGCCTGTTTCTGGCCGGACAAATCAACGGCACTTCAGGCTATGAGGAGGCGGCAGCTCAGGGCCTGGTCGCTGGCGTGAATGCGGCGAGGTCTATCAGAAACGAGGCTCCGTTTACGCTCGGGCGCGACGAAGCCTACGTCGGAATCCTCGTGGACGACCTCGTTACAAAGGGATGTCTTGAGCCATATCGGATGTTCACGTCGCGGGCGGAGCACCGCTTGTTGCTTCGCATAGACAACGCCGATCTCCGTTTGACGCCACGGGGTAGAACTCTTGGACTCATCGACGACGAGAGGTGGGCCGCGTTTGAGTCGAGACGCGCGCGTTTTGAACGCAATCTCGCACGACTCGCCACCTCCAATGTACGGACATCCACCGGAGCGTCGATTCCTGCCCAACAGTACCTTCGTCAACCGGAGGTGCGCCTGGATTCGTTCGCGGTCGCCCTTGCCATGGAAGTAGACCCTTCAGCAGGGACACTGGACCTGGCGAGCGTCGAGACGGCGGTGAAATACGAAGGCTACTTGAAACAGGAAGCGGCCCGGGCGGAAAAGACCCGACGCGACCAGGACCGGCTGATTCCGGACGCTACGCCGTTCCAAAACATTCCAGGTCTATCGAAGGAAGTCGTTCTGCGCTTGTCCCAGGTCCGCCCGGAGACGCTCGGACAGGCTTCCCGTATCTCCGGAATGACGCCGGCGGCAGTCGCCGTCCTTGGCGCCTTTCTGTCGAAAGCCAAGGTGCAGGGACGACAAGTTCCGTGAAGACTCAGGAGTTCTTGTCTGCCCTTAACGGCCGGGCATCGGCGGCGGGAATCGACGTTCCCGAGGGATTGACCCCATCCCTGGCTATCTATTTTGAACTCCTGGCCCTCTGGAACCAGAAGATAAACCTCACCGGATTCTCCCTGGACCAGCCCACCGACAATGCCATCGACCGCCTGTTCATCGAGCCTTTGATGGTCGCCAAGCGCTTACAGCACCGCGTCAAGGCGATGGTGGACATTGGAAGTGGAGGCGGATCACCGGCCATTCCGATGGCGCTCGCCCTGTCACCCGCGCAGACCGTGCTTGTGGAAGCCAAGTCCAGAAAGGCCGTATTCCTGAAGGAAGTCGCCAGGGCTCTTGGCCTCTCCGAACGGATCGACGTCCGCGACGCACGGTTTGAAGATCTCGCCAAGGCTCCCCAATTCTCTGGAAGGTTCGACCTCGTGACCATCCGAGCCGTTCGAACTGGACCTGCAGAGCTGGCGACGATCTCCGCATTCCTTGAATCCGGCGGGAAACTCGTGCTCTTTCGAACTGGCGATGAGACGTCCATCCCCTCGGACACCGCAGGCTTGAGGTTTGTGCAGCTCTTTTCCGTCCAGCCGGACGGGCGCAGCAGTGCCGCAGTGATGGAGAAAACCTGAATTGATGTTCCACGTGGAACAGTTGCGGGCCCATCCGCTTGACATCGCCCAGACAGCGACCTAGAGTTCAATCCTCTTCAGGGCAAGAAACAGCGGTCAAATGACAGAAAATACGCCGCTCAAAAGCCGCGTCATAGCCATAGCCAATCAAAAGGGTGGCGTCGGCAAGACGACAACGGCCATTAACCTCTCTACTTCCATAGCTTTAGCAGGACACAAGGTCCTGATCGTCGACCTCGATCCGCAGGGTAACCTCACGAGCGGTGTCGGTCAAAAGGGTCAACGGGCCGCCGCTGGAACCGTTTATGAGGCCTTGCTCAGCGACGACCAGGCGCCCGAGCAATTCCTCCTTAAGACGGCTGTCGAGAACTTGTGGCTTATTCCGTCAGACCGAAGCCTGACGGGGGCTGAAATTGAGCTTGTCTCAACGCCGGACCGCGAGCATCGTCTGAAGCGGGTCATCGAAACTCTCAAAGACCGTTTCGACTTCATCTTCATTGACTGTCCGCCGTCCCTGGGCTTGCTGACGCTCAATGCGCTTGTTGCCGCGGACGCGGTACTCATTCCA
>Ga0075420_100002903_pt1 | contig 14886 bp, 12 predicted proteins | sample SoiMetdeltSBSDD4_FD_75296 | JGI IMG/M metagenome (GOLD analysis project Ga0075420, IMG submission 75296) | Bulk soil microbial communities from a Populus tree surrounding site in Tennessee, USA - Soil MetaG P. deltoides SBSDD4 | ecosystem: Environmental > Terrestrial > Soil > Tree plantation... | reverse complement strand
GCGGCAAAGACAAAGGGAAAGACCAAACGCAAGGCGAAATGAGAGGCGCGTCCCCGAACTGCCGTCCGGCCTTTCCCGAGCAGATCGTGCGGCTGCACCCGTGAAGCAGACCACTAAACCGGTGATGGGCTGTGGGCGGGCTTATGGGGTCTGCCCGCTATTTGTTAATGGGCATCGCTGCTAGCAAATTCAACTGAGTTGTTTGCTGTAGTTGTCATCGGCTACTCTCTGACATCACGCCTCCTAAGCACACTTCTACGACGGGTAGACCGCACCAAGCGGGGAATTCGAGGAGTTACGGGTGCGAACTGCCACACCGTGGAGACCTGGGTACCGCGGCATCCAGCTCATCGAGTGGGGGCTTGTTCTTGTTGTTGCGTTAATGGCGGGAGCCTCTCCGGTCGCAACGCTCCTCATTAAGGTTCTCTCTTCTTCGGATCTTGAAGTGCTACCACTTCAGCGTGGGCGTAAAAGAGCCGGCGGTTCAAGACGGCTTGGCCTTGAGCTTCTTCACTTTCCGCTCCAGGATTGAACCGTTTTCGGCAATTTCCAGATTGATCTTCTGGCCCCCTTTGACGATGTCCACGTCGTACTCAACCTCCCCCGGCTCCGTCTCCTTTTGAATCTCCTGAACGACGCCGCCGGCGCTTTCCCGCTTGATGGTGGCACGGACGGCTTCCGGGATCTGGTCGATCGTAACGACTTCTTCCACCTCGGGGGCTTCCCGGTAGCCGCGGTCGGGGTCGCGGGCCAGGTTCCACGTGATGAGTCCGCCGCCGAGGACGAACATCCCTGTCACGATGCTCCATTTGGTGCGGTTTGTCATGAGACGCTCCCCAGTGCAAAGGTATTTGTCACTTCCTCGCTGGGCTGCGGGTGTGCCAGCGTCACGCCCGCGCGGGCCAACAGCTCCGACAGGACGACACTCGAATCGAAGTGTTGTTCGGCGATGTGGCGGGCTGCCTGGCAGTGGTCGGGATAGTTGTTGTTGATCTCCGCGAAGCCCGCCATCGCTTCCTCCGGCGCGCGGTACGTCAACAGCCCCCGCCCGGTCGGGATGTGCGGCTCGAACCCCGTCGATTGCACCAGCGCCGGCTTGCCGCTGGCCAGGTAGGCGGCGGTGCGGTCGCTGATCCACCCGCTGTTGGACTTGACGTAGCCGCTCTTCGCGACGCTGAACTCCGCGCGGGAGAACTGGATGAATTCCCGGTAGGCGAAGGGGTCTCCGGCGTGGAGGTACGGGTCGTGGACGACCCAGTTGTTGCCCACCAGCAGCGCCGCGTCCTCCGAGTCCTCGGAGCCGATGCACAGCGCCACTTCGATCGGCTGGCGGGCGTCCCTGGGCAGCCGCAACAGGCGGAGGAATTCCTTCCGCTTGCCGCCGTAGTACTCCTGCTCGTACATCGCCTCCTGCGACCCGCGCCAGTCGGCGACGGTGGATACTCGCTGGCAGAGCGGGTCCGACCGGCAGGGCCACTCGTCCAGGAAGACCGGCGGCGGCGTCGGGACCCACTCGACCCCGTCGGTCGGGATTCGAAACTCCGGCGTCCCAACGGCCTGGCCGACCGTGAAGAACGCGGTGTGCCGGCCCAAACCCATGTCGCAGTGGCGCGCCCAGATCTGCGTGAAGCCGGGGTCGACGTCCACGTACGCCCGGCGGGGCACGCGCATGAGCGGGCAGTCCGGCGGCAGGTAACCGCTGATGTTGATCAGCAGGTCCGCCCTTTCCGTCAGCGCGTGCAGTTGCTTCTCCTGCATCCCGAAACAGCTTTCGCCGTGGTTGTAGATGACGCAGTAGCGGTCGCGCAGGCCGAAGTCACCCATGGTGCGCGCGAACCGACGCATGAGGTATTGCAGCGAATGGTGGTGCCGCAGCGGGTCTACCTTGCCGAGTCGGTCCACCCAGTACGCGTCCACCCCCAGCTTGAGGAGGCCGAGCACGTAGTGGAGGCGCACCCAGGTGGACCCGGCGAATTCCGGCCAGCCGCTCGTGCCGCGCGTCCCAACGATCACCGTCGCCATCGCGTTAAGCCTCCTGCGATTCGAGCCGCGCCGACACCGGCAGGTCCGGCGCCGCCGCACACGCGTCCAGCATCGCCGGCAGCACCTTGCGGTAGTCCAAGTATTCCGCCGCCAGTTCCCGCGCCGCCCGGCAGTGGGCCGCGTAGTCGCGGGCGATCGCGCCGGCGCCGGCGACCGCCTCTTCGACGTTGCTGAAACTCAGCAACCCGCGCCCGGTGGGGAGGTACGACTCGAAGCCGGTGGACTGCGCCAGCGCCGGCCTCCCGCTGGCGAGGTAGGCGGCGGTGCGGTCACTGAACCAGCCGGATCGGCCTTTGACGTAAGCGCCCTTCGTGATGCCGATTTCCGCCGACGAGCGGGCGATGTAGTCGCGGTAGGCCGAGAGGTCCGTCGCCTCGGCGCCGGACCGGCGGGCGCGCCAGCCGTTGCCCGTGAGCAGGCGAATCCCCTCGTCGTCGTCGCGGAAGTCCTTCAGCAGAAGCTCGAACTCGAATCCCGGCCCCGCCCGGCGCGGCAGGTCCGCGAACCGTCGCACCTCGTCGTACTTGGAGCGGTACCACTCGCCGCGGAATTGCAGGTCCCCGTACCCGCCCCACGACGCCACCGTGGTAAAGCGGTGGGGCGCCTCACGGACTGCGGCGCCGTCCGTGCGCGAACCGTCCCAGAGGTCCGGCACGACCGGCGGAAGCGTGTGGTGCCACGTGACGCCGCAGTCGGGGATGGGGCTCGCGGGTGTGCCGATGTTCAACCCAACGGTGAACAGCACGTCGTATTTGTCCAGCCCGAGTTCCCGGCCGTATTCAGCTTGCCAGAGCTGCGTATAGACCGGGTCCTGGTCGAGGTACGCCAGCCGCTCCGGGCCGCACAACACCCATTCGGTCGTGACGTGCCCGGAGATGCTGATGAGCAGGTCCGCGTCACGTGCGAACGCCATCAATTCCCGGCGCGTCAGGCCCGTTGTCTTCGCGCCGCCGTCGTAGATCTGGCACGACCGCCGGGCGAGATCGAACCGCTCCGTGACGGCGCGGAACGAGCGGCAGTTCGAGCTGTCGTCGTAGGGACACGGTCGCCCGTCGGCGCCGACGCACCACTGCGGCCGGACCTCTTCCACAAAGTAGACGTCGTGCCCGAGCCGGCGCAGGCCGAGGACGTACTGCAACCGGTTCCACACGCAGCCTGCGGAAACCGGGGGCAGCGAAATCACGCCGCCGAGGATGATCTTCATGGCCACCCACCTGTGCCGCACCAAGAGGCGGCACTGGTTAAGTCACACCCGCTTCAGGAACTTCCTGGCGTCAGCGACCCAATGCGCCACGGCCGAGGGCGTGGCCCGCAGTGCTTCGCTGTGCGCCAGCCTGTACAGAGTCTTGTGAAGTTCACAGGCCGCCAGCACACTCTCAAAATCGCGATCGTGGGCGGGAGCCAGGTCCGTCCCCCGCAGCTCACCCCTGTACGCGTTGACCATCTCGCGATCGTTGGCCGGGTCGAGGCCGTACTTCAGGTGGACGAGGTCGAGCAGCCCGCAGCCCACCCCCGCCAACTCCCAGTCGATAAAGCAAATCCGGGCCGGCGTGGTCGAGCGGTCGGCGATCACATTCTTCGGGGCCAGGTCGTTGTGTACGAGGGTGCATGGCTGCCGCCCCAGTACGTCGCACACGCGCCCGTAGGACCCCAGGACTTGCCTCATAGGCGCGGCGAGACCGGGCGACCGGTTGGCGACGACGGAGACCGCCCGCTCCGCCCAATCGGCGAAATAACGGCCGTCCAATGGAAGGAGGATTTCACTGTTTTGCAGAACGTGACGGCGGCCGGCGAAATGCTCGTGGAAGCGGGCGAGTTGGCGCGCGGCGGTGAACCAGTGCTCCAAGTCGTGGTACTTCAAGTTCCAATCGTCGACGTACTCCAGATACAGTTCCTGGCGCCCGGTTTCGACGTTCCACCTCGACCCGTAGTACCTGGCCACGGGCAGACCCGGGTCGCGCAGCAGCTCTTCGTAGACTCGGACCTCCCGGTCCCGTAGCTGCTTGTCCGGCTGGCCCGGCTGTTCCGGCCCGAGGTGCTTCAGGAACAGCCGCACCTGCGGGCGTCCTCCCGACTCGACGACCGTGAGCACTTCCGCGGGGGACAGCGTTGCGAAGGGGCTATGCTGGCGCTTTACCTCGTCCACCCGAACGCTTTGCCCCAGCACCGGCGACAGCAGCTCCGCGACGACTTCGGTCAGCCGGTGGTCGTCCAGATCGGGCCGGAGGATGTCGATGGAGTTGGCCATCTGCCGTCCCAGGGTGCGGCTTACGGCACGAGCCGGCCGATGTTTTCGGCCATCCCGATGAGCTTGCGGATCACGTCGTCCGTGTACCGCCGCTCCAGTGACACGGCCAGCCAGTTCATCACCCTGTGCAGGCGGAAGCAGTCCACCACTACGTTCATCTCCTCGTCGTCCGGGACGCTCACGCCGTACTGTGCTGCGCCTTGCCGGTAGGCGTCGAACAACAGGCGAAGTCGTGGCGGGGGGAAGCCGTCGACGAAGAACGTGAGGTCGTAGAGGCTCGCACCGACGGCCGCCTTCTCGAAATCCACCGGGCAGATGCGCGGGGGGGTTCGCGCGTCGTCTGTGATGATCTGGGCCGGCCGGTAAGTGCCGTGGACCAGCGTCTGGGGCTGGCTCGTCATCACCGCGACGGCACGATCGTACCGGCCGACGATCGGGGCCAGGCGCTCCGCCAGTTCCGGCGAGTAGTCGGTGACGGAGCGGAGTGCGTGCCCCGCCGTGTCCCGGAAAAACGTCTCGTCATGCCGGGCCAGCACGTCGCAGTTCCCCCACAACTCGCGGTGGCGCAGGAAGTACCCGTACATCCGGCCCAGCCATTCCGCCGGCGCGATCCACCGTTCGAATTCGAGATGCCTGACCGGCACCCCCTCGACGTATTCCAGCAGCAGCCAGAACCGTCCCTCGGCGGGGTCCGATACCGAACCGTAGTACGCGGCGGTGTCGAGTCCGGCGTCCGGCAGCAGGTCGCGGTAGACGACCACTTCCCGCTCGCGCCGCTCCTCCATATGGTCCTTGGGGTGGTGGTAGGAGCCGAAGTCCTTCAGGAACACCTTGAACTCTTCTCCGGACGTGAGGCCGACCGTGATCACGTCGGAGGCGTAGAAGCTCGAGTACCGGGAACGCCTCCGCTCGACGCGGGCGATCGACGATGGCGGGCTGTGAAAGTGGCGCTCGACAATGTCGTCCAGACACTCGCGCAGCACGTCTTCGTCGGACCGGCGCGTCGCCACCATGGTCGTCACGGGGACCTCCTTCGTTCACGTTCGGCGGTCGCGCCGGCTCATCCGGGCACGAGCGCCGCGGGGGCATTGGTCGTCTCGGCGCGTCCCGCGACGAGCCGGCCGTTCTCGATCCGCAAGAGCATGTCGCACCCCTCCAGGGTGGCCGGGCGGTGTGCGATCAGGAAGGCCGTCCGCCCGCGCATCAGCCGCTCCATCGCGCCCAGGATGGCGGCCTCGGTCTTGAGGTCGACGGAGCTGGTCGGCTCGTCGAGGATCAGGATCGGGGCGTCCTTGAGGAACGCACGTGCCAGGGAGATGCGCTGCCGCTCGCCGCCAGACAGGCACATGCCGCGTTCGCCCACCGGCGTGTCGTAGCCCTGGGGCAGGTTCTCAATAAACTGGTGTGCGTCCGCGGCCCTGGCGGCGGCGACGATCTCCTCGCGCGTCGCGCCGGCGCGGCCGTACCCGATGTTCTCGGCGATGCTTGCGGCGAAGAGGACCGGCTCCTGGAGGACGATGGCGAACTGGTTCCGCAGGTCCGCCAGCCGGTAGTCGCGGACGTCCACGCCGTCGAGCAGGACCTGTCCGGCGTGGGGGTCGTAGAACCGGGTCAGGAGGTTGACCAGCGTCGTCTTGCCGGCGCCGGTCCGCCCCGCGACGCCGACGCGCGCGCCTGCCGGGACGTCGAACGACACATGGTGGAGGACCGCCGGGCCGTCGCCGTAGCCGAAGCAGACGTCGCGGAACGAGACGTCACCCAACGCCCGCAACAGGGGCTTGGCGCTGGGTCGGTCCGGCACGTCCGGCAGCTCGTCCAGCAGTGCGAAGGCGCGCTCCGCGCTGGCCAGCGCCCGCTGCTTGGTCCCCAACTGCTTTCCCAGCGACTTCAGCGGGTCGTACAGCTTCGCCAGGTAGGCGATGACGAGGAGGAGGTTGCCCACCGTCATCCTCCCGGACCGGACGTCGCGGGCGCCGATGAAGAGGACCGCGGCGGTCCCGGTGGCGGTCAGCAGGCCGACCATGAGGCCGAAGAAGTTCTCCGCCAGCGCCGCCCGCAGTCGCGCCGCCATGCCCGTGTTCGCCCGGCTCATGAACCGGTCGTGCTCGTGGTCCTCGCGGCCGAACGCCTTCACCACCCGGACCGCCCCGAGCACTTCCTGCACGACGGAATGGGCCGAGCTCTCCAGCTTCCTGACGTCGCGCCACTGCTGGCGGAGCCGGCGGCGGAAGACGGCGCTCACGAAGAGCAGCGGCGGTGTGATCGTCAGCGCCACCAGCGCCAGCCGCGGGCTGATCCGCGCGGTCACGTACAGCATGCAGCCCAGCATCCAGGCCGCGCTGATCATCGGCACCAGGCTGTCGATCACGACCGTCTGGATGGACTGGGCGTCGTACTGGATCCGGTAGGTCGAGTCCGACGTCCCCTGGTTGTCGTGGTACGACAGCGAGAGCCGCTGCACGTGCCGGAACAGCCGGGAACGCCAGCCGTTGACGAGCCGCTCCCCGACGTAACTCTTCAACAATGTCGCCGACATGTGTTGCAGGTGGGTGAGCAGGGCGACCGCGATCACCATTCCCGCCAGAAGCAGGAGCAGGCGGGCGTCGTCCTGTGGGCCCGTCCCGTTCGGCAGCAGGAATCCCAGGAAGCGTGGCGGCGGGGTCGAACCGATGAAGCTGTCCACCGCGATCTTCAACGGCACGGGGGCGAGCATGCTGAGCGGCGTGGCCAGGAGGCTGAGCAGCAGGAACGCGATCACGTGCGGCCAGTACGGCCTGGCCTCGGCGAGGAGGCGGCCGTAAAGCGTCAGACTCCCGTATCTCGGCGGCTTCTTGCTCATGGTACGATCTTTGTTCCGCCTCGCGTCATCGCGTCACCGGTTCCGCATCCCGCCGTCCGGTCATCAAAGACCGAGGGCCGCAAGGTTTGGCATCAGGTCGTCCACGTACGCCCGGATGTGTCCCAAACCCTTGTGAAAGCCGCCGAACTCAATGTTCTGGCTGGCCCAGCGGGTGGCGTCGATCACCCGGAACACCGCGCCGACGCGCGAGATCCTCTCGACGTCGTCCCGGCCAATGCCGGGCCAGTAGGTTGCGGCGGTGGAGGCGTAGGCGTCGAGCGACACCGGCCCGCTCCACGGCGTCTCGTGGTCCGCCCCGGCCGGGGCGCCGCGCTTGCGGTCGCGCGAGCGGCCCCACGGGACGGCGGCGAGGTCCGCGGCCGGCGGACCCCACCCCGCCGCTTCCCAGTCCAGCGCGATCACGTCGGTGCCCGTGTCGCTCCGGAAGAGTCGCACGTTCTTCCGCGTGAAATCGGTGTGGACGATCGTGCGCGGCCACGCCGCGCATGCGGCTGCCACCTGGTCCCACCGCGACTCGAGCCGATCCAGCAGGTCGGCCATCGTGCCGAGCACGCGGCCGTCGAGTCCCGCCCCGGCCACCGCCTCGCGTTCCGCCACGACCGCGGCGCGTGCGGCGGGGAGCCGGCGGAGGTAGCCGTCGGGGCCGTGGTCCGGGAGTGAGAGTGAGTCCTCCGCGGTCACCTGCGCCGCGCTCCCGTGCAGCCGCGCCAACCAACTCGCGATGATGCCGCGGTCCGCCATGGTGGGTTTGCCGCTCGGGGCCTCCTCCATGAACAGCCAAGCGAACGGGCCCTGCTCCTCCTCGACGCAGCCGTAGTATTTCAGCTGGCGGATCGGGATCCGGGGCAGGACCTTCTCGTAGACCTCTCGCTCGACGCGGGCCGTGACGCGCAAGCAGCGCTTCCCCACGACCGGTTCGCCGCCGTCGCCCACGCCGTCCAACCGGTACACGGCGGACTTGTGCCACGCGTGCCGCTGCCTCTTGAGGCGGACGACGGCGGTCGGCGGCACGTCGGATCGCGCGAGCCTCAGGCACAGCCGCTCCCACGCGGTCACGGCGAGCGCCGCCCCGGCGTCCGGTTCTACGGCAGGTGATGTCGCGTCCGCACGGGTCATGGCGGCGTCCCTTCGTTCACTGCACCGGCGGGGTCGGCGCGTCCGCGGGGTAGTACATCTGCGCGGGGTGGGGCCAGTTCCCGTCGTCCCACTGTTCGCGCGGCTGCCACTCGGCGTGCCCGTCGTTAAACACGACGTTCCCGCCGGTGCGGCCGTGGTTCTGCCGCCGGATCAGGTCCCTCCCGCCGTCCAGGTCCCAGGCGATCGGGGCCTCCTTGATGCCGGTGACTTTCGGGCCGTGCTTCGCCATCCACCAGACGCTGTAGAAGTCGTAGCTCACGCGGGCCGAGTCCGGCAGCGTGTAGTCCGCGGTCACGATGTCCGACGGCACCGGGTCCCGGTCCGACGGGCAGTGGAACGCCGCCGGCTCCCTCACGTAGTCGCGGTTGAGCGCCACCAGGACCGCGTTCGTCGCGGCGTAGTCGTTGGCGTCGTCGCGCGGGTTGAGGTTGGGGAGCCACCCCTTGGAGTTGTTGGCGTACATGACCATCGCCTGCCCCAGGGTGCGCAGGTTGGCCAGACACTTGGTGCGGTTGGCCTTCTCGCGTGCCCTGGAAATGGCGGGCATCAGGATCCCGATCAACACGACAATGATCCCGATGACGACCAGCAACTCGACCAGGGTAAAGCCCGTGCGGCGCCGTGGCCGGAAGGCGGGTGGCGTCGAGCCGCACCGAGTCGTGAGCGTTGTAAGCATGTGGCTCTCCTTCTGCATTTGCCCCGCCGTAGTCCTCAGGAGAATTCGGCTGGGCGTTCCAGCACGTCATCCAGGTCGTTCAGCACCACTTCAGTCGACAGGCGATCCAACGGGCCCTCCGACCGCGCGTCCGGCACCGAACGCGGCCGCGCGGCGCCTTCGACTTGCTGGCGGTAGTGCCGGAGGGCGTCTGCCAGACAGTGCATGGCGGCGGAACCGTCGCCCGCCGCGCGCAGGAGCACCAGGATCGCCGCCGCACCGAAGATGCCGGCGACGAGGGGCGCCTGACTCATCTGGGCCCGAACCGCCAGGAGGCCGGCGAGGACGATCGCCAGCGCGCCCGCCCTGGAAAAGCTCGGCCAGGAGCGGAAGCGCACGAATTGGCGGCCGCCGGGGTACTGTTCGATCGCCATGCGGGTGCGGGCGCGGGCCAGCAGGCCGCCGCGCACCTCCAGGTCCCAGTCGTCGAATTCGCCGCCGCGCCGCAGCGGCACGCGCTGTTCGCGGAGGACCTGTTCCACGGACTCCAGGCGCCGTTCGGCCGCCTCCCACGTTTCGCTCCAGGCGGTGTCGACGCGTGGCAGTGGTAACGACGGCAGGAGCAAACGTGCGACCCGCGCGCGGTGCCGGCGCCACGGGGTCAGCCCCCTCGACAGCCTTCCCCACAACCGGACCACCGGCTGCACCAGGTGCAGTCCCGCGGTCAACGCATGGAGCCGGGTCCGCCGCCATTTCCCCGGCGGGACGCCGGGGGAGGCGAACGACGCCCCGGCCGCGGCGCGCACCGACTGAACGAGGCTGACGCCGGCAGCAAGGGCGGTTAGCAGCAGGGCCGCCAGCAGGGGAGGCCACACGCCCCCCAGCATGCCCATTGAACCCAGGGCGAGGATGAGGATGTACCACTCCGGCATGAGCGGGAGGGCCGCGAAGGTGACGGCGGGCGTGTACAAGGACTGGAACGGGTGGCTGGCCCAGACCCCGTGGTAGACCCGCGACGGCCACAAGCCGATCCCACATCCGCCGTAGAGCCTGCCCCGCCAGGAGACGTGCCCCACCGCGTTGTACTTCTCCGGCCACTTCGCCTCGAGCATCGCCTCGGCCCGCCCGTAGTTCAGTTGCTGCTTCAGGTATGCGGCGACCGAGTTGCGGCGGCGGTGCCAGACGACCGCCGTGGGGTGGTACCCGAGCGTGTACCCCTTTTGCTGGAGGCGCCAGCACACGTCCACGTCGTCGCCGGCGATGCGGAACTGCGGGTCGAACCCCGCGATCTCGCGCAGCCGCTCGGCGCGGAACGCCATGTTGCACCCGGGGATGTGCTCGGCCACGTGGTCGCTCAGCAGGACGTGCGTCGGTCCGCCGGGCGCGTTGGCGACGCACTGGGCGACCGGCGCGTCGTCCGGCGGGACGAGGTTTGGCCCGCCCACGCCCGCGTGTTCCGTGGTCGTGAACGCGTGGACCAGGTAGCTCAGCCAGTGCGGATCGGGCCAGGCGTCGTCGTCGATGTAGGCGATGATGTCGCCCGTGGCCGCCCGCATGCCGGTGTTCCGCGCGCTGCTCAGGCCGTGGTTGCGGGTTTGAATCAGTCGCACGCCGTACCCGGCAACGACCTCGGCCGTTGCGTCGGTGGACCCATCATCCACCACGATCACTTCGTAATCGGGGTACTCGAGCCGCTCGATCCCCTCGAGGCATTTGCCGATGGTCCGGCTGCCGTTGTAGGTGCAGACGACGACCGACACCTTCGGACGGTCCCGGCGCGGGGGGAACGGCACTTGGGAGAACGCGCGCCGGGTACGGGAAAGTGCCGGCTTGGGGCGGCGGCGGGCGTCGGTGATGCCGAATTTCCAGTTGTCGACGTCGAGCCCCCCCGTGTGCCACTCGTCGGTCCATGAGAAGACGAACGCCCCGGCGCAGCCGGCGGCGAATGCGGTCCGGATCTGCCACTCGATCGACCGGGCCTGCGCCCTTGCCCCGTTGCGCATGCTGTCCAGGCCGACCTCCGCCATCAGCAGTGGCTTGTCCCCGACGAGGTTCTGTAGCCGGGCCAGGTATGCCGCCAGGCGGTCTTCCGACTCGAGGTAGACGTTGTACGAGTGGAAATCGATGAACGGCAGCCTCAGGTACTCGGTCGTGGGATAGTTGACGTACGTGACGAGCCCCCCCGGGTCCTGCTGCTTGGCCAGGTCGTACAATTCGGCCAGGAACCGCTCGACGCGGCGGCGGCCGTGCCAACGAACGATCGGGGCCGGGATCTCGTTGCCGATAACGTAACCGAGCACGGCGGGGTGCCCCGCGCATGCCCGCACGTCGGAGGTACAGCGCTCGCGGACGTTCCGGAGCAACCGCCCGTCGTCGAGGAAGGCGACCAACTGCTCGCCGGCGAGCCCCACGCCTACCAACACCCGCATTCCCTGCTCGTGGGCGGCGTCGAGGAGCCATCGGGGGGGCGTCGTGTAGGTGCGGACGGAGTTGATGCCGTTGGCGGCCATCGCCTCGAAGTCGCGGCGGACCGCTTGCGGGTTCAGGTAAGCGCACCCCGATTCGTCGGGTCGGAACGGGCCGTAGGTCACGCCCCGGGCGAAATACTTGGCGCCCCCGGCGAACAGGAACTTCCCAAGGACGCAAGGCCTTTCCAGCGTTCTCTCGAGAGGTCTTTGGGCTTGGCGGGACGGCTGGCGCCGCGGCTCCGGCAGGGAAAGTTTCGCGGCGGGAGGGCCCGCCGGCAATTCCGAGAGTGAAGCGAGACGACCGCACATGGGGCGTCTCCTCCTTCCACCCCCCCAAGCAAGCATCCCTACTTGACTGTGCGCACCCAGTGGTCGCGCCGTCACATTTTCGGATCGGAAACGGCGTGTATCGTAATCGTACTATTCACCATCAAACCCCCGAGGGGGCCCGCCTCGGCGTCCAGGACGTGAACGACACCGGCGGTGTTATCGAAAGCGCGGTCGGAGTCGCTGCGGGAGGTGCGAACGAATCGCGGCGAGTTGCTTACCGAAAATGGCCTTCTCGGCCGATCGCGCCGGCTCTCGGACACAGCGAATTGCTGCGTTAAGGCGGCAGTGACTATTCGGCAAATATGAGAGCAAGATTAGGAAATGAAGATTTTCAAGGAATTGCGTGTGAATGACATCGGCCGGCCCTAATTATGTGCGGACAAGATTACCCAAACTACCCTGGCCGTCAGATCAGCCCGATGCGCTGTCCCAACTTCTGGACTTCCTCGTAGCGCCAAACCCTCCGGCGGGACTTGGGCCCCGGCGGGGCTCCCAGCCAGCGAAAGTGGACGTACAACCGGGCGAGTTCGAGTGTGCGGGTAAAACCTGTCGGCACGCCATTGGGCCAGCGGGCTCTCCGGTAAGCGGCCTCGCAACGGATGACGACGTCCGGCTCGCAGCGGTCGGTCAGGGTGGCCATGTCAATCTCCCCGCATCCGTGGGCTGCCGACTCCCAGTCCACGGGATATACGTTCCCCTCCTTGAGAAGAATGTTTTTCGGGTAGTACTCGCCGTGAATCACCGTCGGTGGCGCCTCAAGCAGCCCAAGAAGAGCCGTCTCCGAACGCCGGCAGAGGTCGGCGAGCCAAGGGAACTCCGGATGCAGTGTCGCAGCGTGCTCGGCCGTCCGCCGCGGCCATCCCGCGTAATACTCCGCGTCGTAGTCGATCAGAAAGGATAACGCGGGATCTCGGCTCCGCACCTCGTGCCGCGCGTGAAAGTGGCCGCTCCACACGGCGGCCTGCTCCCAGGCGATGAGATCGCGAGTGTCGTTCAGGCGCAGCGGGTACTCCAGGTATTCGATGGCGAGCAACGCGTTGCCGGCGGGGCCGGCGGCGGCGGCACCGTAGAATCGCGGCACCGGGAGCGCCGCGGCGGCAAGCACCCGCCGGTACACCTCTGCCTCATAGCCCACACCGCCGCGATGGCCATAGGCCGGGTGGTCGTGGCCGCCGTATTTGCACAGGAGACGGACCTGGGTGCCATCTCCCAGACGGCAAGTCACCACTTCGCTGGGGAATGTGCTGGCGTTGGGATTGACCATCCGGTCGACGACGGTCACCGGGACGCACTCCGCGCCCGCCAGTGCCGACGACAGTCCGGTCGCCAGAGATTGATCGTCGGGGAGGTGGGGAAGCCGTTTGTTCACTGGGTGATCCTACCGCCGTGTGCAACGCGGGGGTGCCGGTCGGGCCGCGCGGCCAGAAAGAAATAGGTCAGCGCCGTCGCTACCTGCCACGCCTATTTAACTTGCCGCGCCGACGGCCGAAGGTGAATTCTGGAACGCCCCCGGATTGATCGTCAAGCGGTCCACCCTGTTAGACTTCCGCCACGGAAGAGGACCGTCGGGAACCAGAGGGAGTAGATGGCGGCGAGGTGGGTGTCACCGGATGTCGTGGGAAAGTCTTGCCAGTCAAACCCGAAGCCGAGGCGGTTCCAGAAGCTGCCATGTGCCTCATCGGCGCTGGGCAGCGGTGGCGTCTCGACGCGTTCCCAACTCCACTCACCGCCGGTGGCGGCATCGGGCACCGTAGGGTCCTCCGGGTTGCCCTTCTAGGTAGAGCGCGTGAGCGCCAGACCGATGCCGCCCGCACCGCTCTCCACCTCCAGTCGCGTGCGCGGACTGTGCCGAGCTGGTTCGACATCACGCGTTGGTGGGTAATCCAATCACCGATCCGGTAGCTCCGCACGAGCAGCGCGGTGGAGGCGAGACACAACAGCAGTGACAGCAGGGTTAGGCCGTTGAGCAGGACACGCTTCACCCGTTCGCTCGAGTGGGGCGTGGCCGCATTCCGGGCACTTTTCCTGCGTGGCGCGGAGATCATAGCCGCACTGTGAGCAAATGCCCAACGAACAGCGCCGCCGACGCCGCCGTCTCTTCCGCCACGAGTGCAACCAGAAGACCGGTGGAATCGCGAGACCACGCCAGCGGAAACCATAGCGGGAAGAACACAGACCAGTAGCCCCACGGCTCGTCCCGACCCGGCTGCCTTACGGCCGCCTCGGACTTGCAACCGAACCCCAGGCTGCGTAGGTGGCGGGCTTGTCGAAGTACATGATGCCGACCGGGTAGGTGGGGCGTAGGAAGGTCAGCACCTTGAGTCCGGGCGGCAGGAATTCATCCCGCCACGCCCGACGATCATGATGTAGCCCCGCCCCGCGGGTTCTTGTCCGGCAGACACGTGCTAATAGTAAACGATCCGCGTCTCCACGTGGTGGCTCCGCACCCACAGCGCCACCACAGCCATGCACAGCACCAGCGACAGTGCCGTCAGGATGTTGAGCAGGCGGCGTTCCATTGCGCCGCGCCTCCGCACTCGGGGCAGACGCCGCTCACGTTGCCCCTCAGGTCGTAGCCGCCCGCTGCCGCCGCAGCCGACTCATGCCGTCGGGTCTGTCCCACCAGTACCACGTGAGGAAGGTGCTGAACGCCATGGCCAGGGCGACGGCGAGGCGGGCCGTCCACGGTTGCCCGCACGTATCAGAAACAAGAACGCCGGTAGGGCTACGCGCCGCCGGCGACGTAGACGCCCAGGATCGCGAGGGCCCGGAGGGTCTGAGGCATCGGCCCCATTCTACAACTTCGGCATCGGCGCCGGCGTCTCCCGTGGTGGCGAGTATGTGAGCAGGCGACTTGAGGTTGTGCTGCTTCTGGGCCAAGGCGTTGAGGTACATGACCCGTACGTGCGTCTGCACCATCTGTGTCAGGAGCAACTCCTCCACCGCGTCCCGCGGCTTGAACCGCTCCCACAGGTCCACAACGAACGCGGTGACGGACTTGTTCAGGGTGCCGTCCTTCCCCACCACGTCTTCGAGCTGGTGGCCGTAGAGCGACACCGTCACGCCGCAGGTGTGCTCGAACGCTGCGTTGGCCTTCATCCGCTCCATCCGCGCCTTCGCCTCCTCCTCCGTCTCCGGCGGCTTC
>Ga0075420_100002899_pt1 | contig 14894 bp, 13 predicted proteins | sample SoiMetdeltSBSDD4_FD_75296 | JGI IMG/M metagenome (GOLD analysis project Ga0075420, IMG submission 75296) | Bulk soil microbial communities from a Populus tree surrounding site in Tennessee, USA - Soil MetaG P. deltoides SBSDD4 | ecosystem: Environmental > Terrestrial > Soil > Tree plantation... | reverse complement strand
GGTGAGCGTCTCTCCCGCCGCGCAGTCGGCCGCAGCGCGGCCGCCGCGGACGGGCGGTTCCTCGCTGCGCGCCACCCGGCGCGGCACCCGTGGCCCGGACCCGGCTCCCGCCGCGGCCGAGGCCCCGGCGGCGGTCCCCGCGGCCGTTGCGCCCCCGCCGGTCGTGCTGCCCGCACCGGTGCCGGCCCCGGCGGAGCCCGCTGCACCGGTGGCCCCTGCCGGGCAGGCGCCTCCGGCCGACGACGTCCGCCAGCAAGCCCTCCCCTCGACGCCGCCCGCGCCGGCGGAGGCGACAGCACCGCAGCCGGCCGGGGGCAGTGTGCCCGCGTCCGCTCCCACCGCGGTGCCGGTCACGCCTGCGCCCGGCGGCAACGCGGGGACCGGCAAGCAGCCGCCGCCGGCCAAGCCGCGGCGGCCGGTCGTGCCCGCGAAGCCGAAGCCCGTCGCGCCCGCGCCTCCGCGCGCGCCGGCGAAGGGCCCGGCGCAGAAGCCCGCTCCTGCAGTCCAGAGGCCGCAGGCCCAGAGGCCCGGGACGAAGCCCGTGCCGCCGAGGCGCTCCGCCCCGGCGCGCAGCGGCGAGCGCAGATGACGGGCACGCGGCGGATGCACAAGAGGATCTTCCTGCTGCTCGTGGCGGTCACCTGCGCGCCGGCGGTGGGGGCGCCGCCGGCGCCTGCACAGGAGGCCGCGCCGGTGTGCGCGCAGAAGGCGCCGACCCAGCTGAAGTTCCGGCGCCAGGCCGGCAAGCACCACGGGCGCCTCTCCTGGCATGCGGGCCGGGCGGCGCGCGGGCGCTTCCGCGTGTTCCGCAACGGGGCCACAGTCGGGCAGACGCGCGCGCGGTCGATGAGGGTGTCGGTGCGGCCGGGGCGCCAGTACCTGTTCTCGGTCCGGCCGGTGAACGCCGCGGGTGCCGTGTCGAATTGCGAAGGCCAGCTGACGCAGTCGCTGCGCTGGTACCCGCCCTTCAGGGTGCGCCACGTTTCGGTCAAGCGAGTCCGCAAGCTGCGCGCCACCCTCAGCTGGGCGCGCGTGCGGCGCGGTGACGGGAGGCTTGCGGGTTATCGCGTCTATCGCGACGGTGTCGTCTACCGGCAGGTGAAGCCGCGCCGCCGGTCCGTGCGCGTGAACGTCACCCCCGGGACGCACTTGTTCCGCGTGATCGCGGCCGACACGCGGGGCGCGATGGGCCAGGCCAGCCGGTCCGTGCGGGTGCGCGTGCGCCACACGGCGCCCACGGCGCCGGGCCGGTTGCGCGTGGGGACGGTCTCGGACACGACCGTCGAGCTCGGCTGGGGCCAGAGCCGCAGGCGCAGCTCGCCGATCACCGGCTACCGGATCTTCCGGAACGGGGTGCCGATCGGCCAGACGCGGGGGCTGAACATGACCGTCGCCAACCTCGCGCCCGCGACCGGCTACCGCTTCTCGGTGGCCGCGGTCGACCGCTGGGGCTATCTGAGCCGCTCGACCGCGGCGCAGGCGGCGACCGCGATGCCGCCGCCCACGCTGGGCAACCTGCACGCCTTCCTGCTCGCGACGACCGACGAGAGCTTCCGCGACCTGCAGCGCCACTACCGGCAGATCGGCACGGTCTATCCCACGTACTTCGACTGCCGTCGCGCGGACGCGGGCATCATCGGCAAGGACGACCCGCTGGTCACGCGCTGGGCCCAGATGCGCCGCATCGCCGTGTTGCCGCGCTTCAACTGCCAGCACGGTCCGACGCTCAACATGCTGCTGCGCAACTCCGCGGTGCGCGAGAGGACGCTCAACAACCTGGTCGGCCTCGCGCAGCAGTACGGATACGACGGCATCAACCTGGACTTCGAGGCGGGCTTCGAGACCGACCGTGACGTGCTCACGTCGTTCGTCGCCGAGCTCGGCCGGCGGCTGCATGCGATCGGCAAGCGCGTGACGGTCGAGGTGTCGGCGAAGTTCTCCAGCAGCCAGACCGGGCGCAGCGGCTTCTACGACTACCCGGCGCTGGGGCGCGTCGCGGACCACGTGTTCGTGATGGCGTGGGGCTGGCACTGGACCACGTCCGCTCCGGGGCCGTCGGACGAGCTCGAGAACGTCCTGAAGGTCGCCAACTACGTCGCGACGATGCCGAACAAGCAGCGGTACGTGTTCGGCACGCCGCTGTACGGGCACGACTGGCCGTGGAGCGGCGGGGCAGCCAATCCCTCGACGCCGCGCGAGTACTCCGAGATCGCCGCGATCGCGCGCGCCCATGGCGCCAGCCCGCGGTTCGATCCGACCTCCTACCTGTACACGTTCAACTACGTGGAGGGCGGCGTCCCGCACGAGGTGTGGTTCGCCGACGCGACCACGGTGTCGCGCCGCATTCGCATCGCGAAGGTGCGCGGCCTGGGCCTCGGGTTCTGGCGGCTCGGCACCGAGGACCAGCGCATCTGGGACGACCCCCAGATCGCTCCCGGGACGACCTGGCCGTAACGCACGCCGCATAACCGCGGCACAGTGCTCACTTCAACTCCGTAGTCGAGTTCAAGCGAGCACCGTGGTCGCGGCGCGCCGGCCGCACTCCGGTTTTCCACCGTGGTGCATAGGTGTCGGTATGCGACCCCAATCGACCTCGGTGGTTGTTGCGCGACCGCGTGCAAGTTTCAAACCTGGACGGACACCCGTACGAGTGAGCCTGCGTCCGTCCAGCCGTTGACCCCACATAGCGCCATGGGAAGCGGCTCTGTGACAACACCTGATGCACTTGCGCTCGGCGCCCAGCCGAACGACGGACACGTCGTGCAACAGCAGCCGGGATTTCCGGCTAAGGAAATCCCGACTATTTCGGTTGCGGTCCTGGGACTCGGCTACGTCGGGCTGCCGACGGGGATTGGCCTGGCAACCGGGGGAGCCAAGGTGACCGGGATCGACGTGAGCGAGCGCCGGCTGCAGGACATCCGCGAGGGGAGCGTGGACCTCGCCGCCGGTGAGAGGGAGCACTTGCGGTCAGCGCTCGAGCTCAACGGGCTCATGCTCACGTCGAGTCCCGGCGCCCTCGAGGCGGCCGACGCCGTGATGATCTGCGTCCCGACCCCGGTCGACGACCGGCTGGAGCCGGACCTGCGGATGCTGCGCGCGGCGTGCGAGACCGTGGTCGCCCACGCCCGCCGCGACCAGGTGATCGTCCTGACGAGCACGACGTACGTCGGCAGCACGCAGGAGCTGCTCGCGCAGCCCCTCGCAGAGCGCGGCCTGCGCCCCGGGCGCGAGATCTTCGTGGCCTTCTCTCCCGAGCGGATCGACCCCGGGAACGGCCACTGGGACCAGTGCGACGTGCCGCGGGTCGTCGGCGGCGTCACCGATCGGTGCGCGCGCGAGGCGGCGCAGATCGTCGGCTCCGTCTCCGCGGGCGTGCACATCGTCTCGTCGTGCGAGGCGGCGGAGATGACGAAGCTCTACGAGAACACCTTCCGCGCCGTCAACATCGCGTGGGCCAACGAGATGGCCGGCGCCAGCCGGGCTTTCGGCCTGGACCCGCACGAGATCACCCGCGCCGCAGGGACGAAGCCGTACGGGATCCTGACTTTCCGGCCGGGAGCCGGCGTCGGGGGGCACTGCATCCCGTGCGACCCGCACTACCTGCTGCGCGGCCTCCGCGACCGCCGCGCCGACGCGCCGCTCACGCGCCGCGCGATGAAGGCGATCGAGTCGCGGCCGCACGTGGTGGCCGAGCGAGTGATCGAGTTGTTGGAGGAAGCCGGCGTCGACCCCGCCGAGGGCCGGGTGCTCGTCGTCGGCGCCTCCTACAAGCCGGGCGTCCGCGACACGCGAGAGTCGCCCGCCGTCCGCATCATGCGGAGCCTCTGGGGAGAGGGAGTGGCAGTCGCATATCACGACCCGCTGGTGCGCTCGCTCGAGGCGGGTGACGGGCTGGCCATCCTCTCGGCGGCGCACCCGCGGGCATGCGACTACGACCTCGCGGTGCTGGTCACCCTGCACGACGGATTCGACTACGGGTGGCTGGGCGAGTTCGAGCACGTCCTCGACTGCACCTACCGCACCCCGCTCGGCGCGAAAAGGTCACTGATCTAGTGTCGGCGGCGGCCGGCATGGGGCGGCTTCCACAGCGTGCGCCGACCCCGTGGATCAACCATGCCCTGCGGCTGGTGTGCGCGATCTACCTGACGCTGATCGTGATCGCGGTGATCGCGTACAAGTCGCTCTTCATCGAGGTCGTGGTGGCCGACCCTTTCTTCGGCATCTACAGCGTCGTCGTCTGCGTCTTCATCCTGAGCCGCTTCCTGTTCAGCCTGTTCTACCGCCCGGCCCCGGACCCTGAGCAGCCGCTGGAGCCCACGGTCGCCGTGGTGATGCCCGCCTTCAACGAGGAGGAGGCGGTCGCGAACTCGATCCGGTCGCTGCTGGCGGTCGACTACCCGCGCGAGAAGCTCGAGATCGTGGTCGTGAACGACGGCTCGACTGACGGCACGCTCCGCGAGATCTACTCGGTGGCGGACCGGAACCGGGCGGTGCGCGTGCTCGCCTTTCCCGAGAACCGCGGCAAGCGCGCCGCGATGGCAGCGGGCATCCGCGCCACGCGGGCGGCGGTCGTGGCGTTCGTCGATTCCGACAGCTCGCTGGACCCGGACGCGCTGCGCAGGATCGTGCGCGGTTTCGCAGACCCGCGAGTCGGGGCGATCGCCGGTCATGCGGAGGTGCAGAACGCGCGGGACACGTTGATCACGCGCATGCAGGCCGTGCGGTACTTCGTCGCGTTTCGCGTGTGCAAGGCGGCGGAGTCGATCTTCGGCGCGGTCACCTGCTGCTCGGGCTGTTTCTCCGCCTACCGGCGCGAGGCGATCACGCCGGTCCTGGAGCGCTGGGAGCACCAGCGCTTCCTCGGACGCCCGGCCACCTACGGCGACGACCGCTCGCTGACCAACTTCGTCTTGCGCCACTGGAAGGTGCACTACGACGAACTGGCGCGCTCGCAGACCATCGTGCCCGCGCACTTCCGCCTGTTCCTGCGCCAGCAGCTGCGGTGGAAGCGCTCGTGGACACGCGAGTCGCTGATCATCGGCCGCTTCATCTGGCGCAAGAGCCCGCTCGCGAGCCTGTGGGCCTATCTGGGAATCGTGCTGCCGCTGATCGCACCGGTCGTCGCGGTGCGGGCCGTCGCGTGGCAGCCGCTGGTCGGAGGGGCGGGGGCGCCCTTCATATACCTGATCGGCATCTACGCGATGGCGCTCGTGTACGGGCTCTACTACGGGCTCAAGCACGGGCGCTACGACACGCTCTGGGTGTTCGGGGTGATCTTCGTCTTCTTCTACCTCACGTTCCTGCTGTGGCAGACGTACTGGGCGATCCTCACGTCGCGCAACTCGAGCTGGGGCACGCGCGGCGCGCCGGCGGAGGCGACGCCTTGACCTCACCCGCCGAGGCGCTGCGCGGCGCGGTGGCGTTCCTGCTCCTGCCGCTGTCGCTCGTGCCGCTGTACTTCGCCGTGCCGCGCCTGCGCAACGAGGTCGCGCCGGATCCGGACCGCGTCCCCTTTGCGGCGCCTGACGTGACTCCGAGCAAGGCGCAGGTGGATCGCTGGCGCCCGCTGCCGCCCGCCCGCAACGCGGTCCCGGTGCTCGCCTACCACGGCATCAACGACAAGCCCGACCACTACTCGGTCACGGGGCGCCAGTTCGCGGAGCAGATGCAGATGCTGCGCCGCGCCGGCTTCGAGTCGATCACCATCGCGCAGTACGTCAGGTTCCTGCAGGGCATCAGCGACCGGCTGCCGAAACGCCCGATCCTGATCACGTTCGACGACGGGCGCCTCGACTCGTACAGGGGAGCCGACAAGGTCCTGGCCGAGGCCGGCATGCGCGCGACGATGTTCGCGATCGCCGGCTACGTCGAGGACCGCAGCCCCTTCTACCTGAGCTGGGAGGAGCTGCGCCGCATGATGAAGAGCGGCCGCTGGGACGTGCAGGAGCACGCGGGCGTCGGGCACGTGAACGTCACCTACGACGCGAGGGGCAGCGAGGGGCCGGCGTACGCCTACCGCCAGTACACCGAGGGGGAGGGCCTCGAGACCTTCGAGGAGTTCAAGACCCGGGTCCGCCACGACATCCTGTGGGCGAAGCGCACGATGACCGAGCAGCTGCCGGGCTTTTCGCCCTGGAGCTTCGCGGTGCCGTTCGGCAACTACGGGCACGATGGCGACACGAACGACAAGCGCATCGCGCCGTTCATGCAGAGCTTCCTCGCGCGCCACTTCCACGCGGTGTTCATGACGCGGCCGTCCGTCTATACGACTCCGAAGAGCACCCGCTCGCGCCTGCCGCGCATCGAGGTGCACTCGGACACGAGCACCGACGACCTCTACCGCTGGCTGCGCGACCGGATGCCGGCGCGGCCGGTGCGGCGCGAGCCCCTGACCGATGCGCCGGTGGCCCTCAGCCCCGGCGGCTCAGGTCAAGCACGCGGCTGATCGCCTCGAGCTCGTCGGCCAGCGACAGCCCCTCCTTCGGCGCCGGCCGGAAGGCGCGGGCCGTGACGGCGCGCGCCTGCCGCTCGGGCAGGCCGGACTGGCGCTTCAGCAGGGCGACGATCGAGTCGTAGTCCCACCCGCGGGCGACGAGGCTGCGGGCGGTGCGCAGGGCTTCATGCCCGCTATGGATCACAAGCTCCTCCAGAGCATGTGATGAGCATCGGCGCATCCGGGCGCCCCTTTAGATCCGCAGGATCAGGCTCTCAGTTGGCTTGTGCGGTGGGGCGCACGAGGATTTCGTTCACGTCGACGTGCGGAGGCTGCTGCACGGCGAACATCACCGTCCGCGCGATGTCGTCCGCCTCGAGGGCGTTCTGCGGCCGGTTGTCGAAGAAAGGCGTGTCCACCATCCCCGGCTCGATCAGCGTGACCCGGACGCCGCTGCCGTCGACTTCCTGGCGCAGAGCCTCGCCCATCGCCGTGACGGCCCACTTCGTGCAGGAGTAGAGCGAGCCCGGGAGCGCCCGCCGGCCGGCCACCGAGCCGGTCAGGAGCACGTGGCCCCGGGACTCGCGCACGGCCGGCAGTGTGGCCCGGATCGTGAGCGCCGCGCCATAGACGTTCGTCAGCACCATGGACTGCCAGTGCTCGGGGGTCGACTCGAGGAAGCCGCGCGGCGCGCCGAACCCTGCGTTCGCGAACACGACGTCGATCTGGCCGAACCGATCGAGCGCCATGGCCGCCATCCGCTGCTGGTCCTCCCACGAGGTCACGTCGCACGCGACGACAAGCGCTCCGAGCTCTTGCTCGAGAGCGCGCAGCTTGTCGTGCGAGCGCGCTGCAAGCACCAGGTCGTAACCGGCCGCCCTTGCGTGGCGCGCGGTGGCCGCGCCGATGCCGCTGGATGCGCCGGTGATCAGGAACACGGGGTCTGCCATCAGCGGTTCTCCTTTCGAATCACGAAGCGCAGTCCCGACCACGTGTCGTCGATCGCGCAAACCTTGGTGTCAACGAGCCCCTGCGGCAGGCCGACCTCGCGCAGGACGTCCTCGGTCAGGTCGGTGCTGACGCCCGAGGATCGCTTCGGCCAGGCGATCCACAGCGCGCCGGCCGGCTGCAGGGCCGCCGCCAGCTTGCCAAACCGGCGCTCGAGGTCGGCGCGCGACTTCGTGAACAGCACGATCACGTCGAGCGGGCCGCGGGCGCGCGGGCGCAACTCGACCCGGTCGGGGAGGGGTGCGAGCGTCGATTCGGCGAAGCCGTCCGGCGCCGCGACGAGCGCCAGTCGCGCGCCCTCCTTGATGCCGAGCTTCTTGGGAAGGGGGGTGCCTGAGTAACCCGCCACCGGCGCCGCTACGCGGCCGCAGGGGCGCCGAGCTGAGCGTAGATGCCCATCTCGAACGGGAGCAGCATCTCCTCGACGATCCGCCCGTCGAAGAAGGGCAGCAGCTGCGTGAAGATCGCTGCGGTGATTCCGGTTGCCGGGTCGATCCAGTAGTAGGAGTTGAACAGGCCCGCCCAGTCGCCGCTTCCGGCGCGGCGCATGTCGGGCACGTCCTCCAGCAGCAGGTGCAGGCCGCACCCCCATCCCTGCTTGAACGGCAACGACGGCACGTCGTTCGTGAGCTCCGGGACCGCGGACTCCATGATCTCCGGCAGCGGCGCCCCGTCGAGATGGTCGGTGAACATCAGCTCGACCGTCGCCGGCTGCAAAATCCTGGTGCCGTCCAGCTCACCGCCGCGCAGGAGCGCGCGCAGGAAGCGCGTGTAGTTGCCGCCGGTCGCGTAGGCACCCTCGCCGCCAAAGGCCAGCTCGGGCTCGGTCGGCATGTCGAAGTCGCTCAGCCCCAGCCCGCCGTCCGGCATCCGCTTGTGGACTGCCATCAGCCGCTCGCGCTGCGCATCGGTCGGAGAAAACGTCGCATCCGTCATCCCGAGCGGCTCGAAGACGTGCTCGCAGAGATATGACTCGAGATCCTGGCCGGAGACCTTCTCCACCACGAGCCCGAGCCACGCGGTGTTGACGCCGTACTCCCACCGCTCGCCGGGCTCGGCCACGAACGGCGTGTCGAGGCACTTGCGCAGGCCCGTGAACGGGTCCGGCGCCTTCGTGACCTCGTGCCAGCGGAGCAGGTCGGGGTTGGAGAACCAGTACGCCTGACCCGACGTGTGCGTGAGCAGATGCTGGACCGTCGGCTTGCGCGACAGCGGGCGCAGGCGCGGCTCGTCCCCGTCGAAACCTTCGAGGAGCTGGAGTGCTCCGAACTCGGGAAGCGCCGACTCCACGTTCTGATCGAGCGCAAGCTTGCCCTGTTCCACGAGCTGGAGTGCGGCGACGCTGGTGAGCGCCTTCGTCATCGACGCGATCCGGAACATCGTGTCGGCTTCCGCGGGCGCGTCGCCCTCGATGCTCAGGCGCCCGGCCGTTCCTTCGTACAGCACCCCGTCCCGGTCGGCGACCAGCGCGACGACGCCGGGTACCACACCGTCGGTACAGGCGCGCTCGAGCAGGTCGTCGATGTTGGCGAGGGCGCCGCCCATCGCATGGGCAGCCTACTCCGGTCAGGCCAGTTGTGGAAGGGCGTTCGCCGTCAGCACGAAGCCGACGCCGACGATCACGACCGCGGAGATGGCCGGGACGGCCGCCGTGACCCCCGCGGGGATCGACACCCGCGACAGCGCGCGACGGCTGAGCACGACCGCCAGGCCGAGCGCGGTGAGCGTCATCGCGAGCCCTGCGCTGAAGGCCACGATCAAGAGCAGGCCCAGCGCGACCTGGTGCTGCGCGATCGCGCCCAGCAGCACGACCAGCGCGGAGGGGCAGGGGATCAGCCCGGCTGCGGCACCCATCCCGACCAGCCCCTTCCAGGTCACCTGGTCGGGCATGTGGTGGTGGTGGTCGTGGCCGCCGTGACCATGGCCGTGGTGGCCGTGGTGGTGGTCATGGTCGTGGTGACCGTGGGAGTGGACGTGCTTCTCCGTGCGCCTCGCACGCGCCCACCGCACGCGCGAGCGCAGCACGCCGACTCCCACGATCACCACGAGCAGCCCGGAGGCGAGGTTCAGCCACGGGAACAGGTCCTCCGGCAGCACGTACTGCGACAGCAGCAGTGTCACGAGGCCGAGCGCGAACACGCCGATCGTGTGCGTGAACGTCACGACCGCTCCGAGCGCGATCGCATGCCTGGGCGTCCCCCGCGTGCCGATCAAGTAGGCGGCCACCATCGCCTTCCCGTGGCCGGGGGAGAGCGCGTGCAGCGCGCCCCACCCGAACGCCGCCAGCAGCAGGAGCAGCAACACGCCCTCGCCCGCGGCCGCGTCGCTGAACACCCCGGTGAGGCCCTCGCTGCCGCCGCGGCTCGTGGTCGTCTCACCGCGCCCGGGGCCGGCCGGCGCGGCAAGCGTGCCGCCCCCCGGCCGCACCGAGAAGGCCGCGGTCGTCTGGGCGACCGGGCTCGACAGCGACTCCTCCGGATAGGCGCGCAGCCCGTTCGTGGGATCGCCCGACGGCGCGGTCGAGCGCACGGCGGTGCCTTCCCCCGGTCGCGCGACGATCGCCTTCCAGCCGGCGCGCCCGTCGAAGGTCCGGTCGCGCAGCTCCACGCGGCGCGGCTCGTCGACGGCCGCGCTCAGCGGGACCTCGACGCGCGTCACCTTCAGTCCGCCTTGTCCCGCGGGGAACGCGATGCGCGGTTTGCCCGCCGGGCGCAGAGCGACGGGATTTCCGTCGACGCGCAGCGTCAGACCCTGCTCCACCTCCGCGCGCTTGCGGGCGAGCACGGCGGCGGGGGAGAGGCCGCGCTCCTGGAACGTCGGGATCTCGGCCTGGTCGAGTATGTAGAGCGCGTCCACGCGGTCGCGCGAGACCTCGACCTGCGTCAGGTGGTTGACCGAGAAGTTGCCGAGCGGGTGCGCGACCGCCTCGCCGGTGCCGAACGCGCCCAGCAGCAGTACGACAGTGACGAGCAACGCGCGCTTCATCGCAGCGCCTCCAGCGCGCGGCGTGCCCGGGGAGCGTGTAGGGGCGCGAAGCGCGGGTTGCCCGCGAGGGCCCGCGACAGGTGGCGCCGCGCGAGACCGGGGCGGCCGCCGTCACGCGCTGCGATCCCGGCGTGGTACAGGAACAGCGCGTCGCGCGATCCGAGCCGCAGCGCCTGCATCGCGTAGCGCAGGCCCTGCCGCGGGTCGCCGTCGCGCGTCAGCGCCCAGCCGAGCGCGTCCGCATTGCGCACGCTCGGTGCGGCCACGTATGCGCGCCGGGCCAGCGCGACGGCGCGGGCGGGGCGGCCGTGATCGGCTTCGAAGATCGCCAGCTCCGCGTCGACGTTCACGCCGCCGCGGCGCAGCAGCCGCTGCTGTACCTCCAGCAGCGCGAGGTGCTCGCGCGCCGCGCCCCGCCGGCCGGCGGCCAGCTCGGTCTCGGCCAGGCCGGCCACGTACTCCGGCAGGGGCAGGCGGGCGACCACCCCGCGGTAGCGGCGGATCGCGCCCGCGAGGTCCCCGCCGCTGATCGCAACACGGGCCAGCCCGGCCTGCGCCGCCGCGTAGCCGGGATAGCGGGAGAGCGCCAGCCGGTAAGAGCGCTCGGCGGCGGCGGCGCGTCCGCGGCCCAGCTCCAGGTTGCCGAGCAGCGTCTGGACGTAGGCGAGGTTCTCGCGCGCGTCCCCCGCCGCCGACACCGCCAGCCGCATGGCCGCGACGGCACCGGCGACGTCGCCGTGCAGCTCGCGGAAGTAGGACACGCGCGCGTAGGAGTCGAGGTTCGGCTTCAGGTCCACCATCCGCTGCAGCGTGCGCTCGGCCGCCTCGTAGCGGCCCAGCTCGACCTGGGCGTCGACGATCACGCCGTACGGCTTCACGACTCCCGGCGCGGCCGCTCGGGCCCGCTCGCCGTAGCGCAGCCCGGCGCGGAAGTCGTGGCGCGCGTTCGCCAGCGAGCCCATCGCCGAGAGGGCGCCCGCGTCGCCCGAGTCGCGCTGCAGCGCCGCGCGGAGCGCGGACTCGGCACGCGCGTACTGCGCCGGGTCGGCGGTCTCGCGCGCCTTCTGCAGGTACGCGTCACCGAGGGCCGCGTACGGCGCGGCGCGTGAGGTGTCGCCCTTCACGGCGGCCTGCAGGGAGCGGATGCGCTCGTCGGTCGTGCGCGCGTCGGCGAAGCCGCCCGCGCTCGCGCCGGCACCCGCTCCCGCAGTGCCCCTCCCGGAGGGCGAGTCGATCAGCTTCACCGCGAGGAAAGTGGCGGCGAAGGCAAACAGCGGGAGGAGGAGCTTGATCAGGTTCGGTCTGGTGAGAGTGAAGTTCATGGTGGGAGTTGAGTGGTGTGGAAGTTTTCGATTGAGTCCGGAGTGGGGGCCCCCGGAGATGGAGGCCCCCTTCCGGCTGCCCCTGCCTAGGGCGTCGGGTAGTCCCGCTTGATCCGGGCGTCGAACCCGGAGTCGGATGCGACCACGTACGGGAAGCCGCTCGAGAACGCCTTGTCGTTCCCGGGCACGCCATCGCCGAGGTTGGTCGGGTTCGGGCACTTCGCGGGCGCCTTGCAGGCGTCCGCGCCCAGCACCTTCGGATCGGCGAGCTCGCCCGCCACCACCTGGAGTGCGATGTCGACCACGTCGTCGGTCAGCCTGCGGCCGTTCGGGTATCCGGCGAGGTCCCCCGCGAGGGCCCCGAGGGGCTGCGGGTCGGCCGCCGGCGGAACGCCGAGGTTGAGCTTCAGGGTGTCGACCGGCTTCGCCTTCTTCGGGTCGGAACCGTGCTGGTTCAGGCCCGGGATGCCCTGGAGCACGGCCTGGACGATGTCCAGGCGGTTGCTCTCGGGCGCGCCGACGTTGAACAGCAGGTTCAGGACCGCTGCCAGCTCCGGCTTGACCACGAACTGCCCGTACAGCTCGGCGTCGCGGTCAGGCGTCGTGCGGTTGAACTGGTCCTTCTTGCCAACCGGGATCACGACCTCGTTCACGAGCGGGTTCGCGAGGCGCGAGACCTGCACGTAGTCGCCGTGGCCGCGGTCGTCGCCATCGTCGTCACGGCTCGCGGAGGCAAGCACCGAGACGCGCTTGCGCTCGGTCGAGGCCCACACGCCCACGACTGCGTTCCGGTCCTTCGCGGAGTCGACCTCGTCGCCGTCCTTGGTGACGTGCTCCTCGGGCACCTGCAGGACGATCGAGTGGACGCCGTAGCCCGCGAGGTCGTCGACGGCCTTCTTCCGTGCCGCTTGACCCTCGAGGTTGATCCCGTCGAAGGTCGTGCCGAGATCCACGAAGAACGGGTCGTCACGCTGGCCGGCGAACACCTTGCCGCCGCCCGGCAGATCCGTGATCGCCTGGTTGGCGACCTTGTCGTAGTCCGGGATCGTCTTCGGCCCGACGTTGTTGGGCGCGACGGGAACGTTGCGGGCGATCGTGCGCACGCTGCGCAGCACGCGCCGCTTGGACCGGTGGCGGCCCTTGCTCTTGTGCTTGCGCGACTTGCCCTTGCGCGACTTGTGCTTGCCCGACTTGTGCTTCTTGTTCTTCGCCGCCGACGCGCTGCGCGCGTACCCGTAGCTCAGCCGTTCCACGTTGTAGAACTGCTTCTGCAGGAGCTTCGGGTCGTCGATCGACGACACGCCCGGGAGCGCGTACAGGAACGAGCTTCCGCCGTTCTCGTACTTGTCCCTGAACGTGAACCGGTAGCGGACGTCGTACTTGCCGTCACCGGTGTTGTCGACGTTGATGTAGTACCGGGCCTTCTGGTCGAACTTGTAGAAGTTCGGGCCGCCCGCCGGGTCCTCGAACGGCACCCAGTTGGCGACGACCGTCAGGTCGTCCGGCGCGTCTTTCGCCGTGAAGGCATAGACGTCCGTGTCGTCGGCCGTCGGGTCAATCGAGGTGAGCGGTGCCTCTCTGTGGCTCGAGCCAATGCTGAGCGGCACGGCTACCACGATTGCCACCAACGCGGCGACGATCGAGAGCCTCTTCATGTGTCCTCCTTTGGGACCTCCATCGCTTCCGACGGGCGGGGCCTCCCGGCTCCCCCGTCCTTCAGCTAGCCCCTTACGCGCACCCCCCGCCTGCGGATCACTCCCGGATACGCTGATCCGGACAGCGCCGGCTCACGTATTGGAGATCATCGCGGGGCTTCGCCCCACCTAAAGTCATGAGAGTCGCGCCACGCGCGCCTCACGGAACAAACTTGGACGTCGAATCCCTACAGCGCCTCGCCGACGAGGATTTGATGCCGCTGGTCGAGCGGAAGGATCCGAACGCGTTCGAGATCGTCTACGACCGCCACGGCGGTGCCGCCTACTCGCTCGCCTACCGGATCGTCGGCGACCGGGGCATGGCGGAGGACGTGGCCCAGGAGGCCTTCCTGTCCGTGTGGCGCAGCGGCGCGCGGTTCGACCGCACGCGCGGGAGCGTGCGCACCTGGCTCCTGGGCGTGGTCCGCAACAGGGCGATCGACGTGCTGCGCCGCGACGCCGGCCGGGCGCCCGCGGTGAGCCTCGACCTGGAGTCGGTGCCCGAGCAGGAATCGCGCTTCGAGCACACCGACACCGAGGCGCTGCGGCACGAGACCGCGCGCGAGGTGCGCGGCGTCCTCAGCGAGCTCCCCGAGGACCAGGTGAAGGTCGTCCAACTAGCCTATTTCGGAGGGCTCACGCATGCCGAGATCGCGGAGGCGCTCGGCATGCCGCTCGGGACGGTGAAGGGAAGGATGCGACTGGCGATGGACAAGATGCGCGCAAAACTTGCGGAGGGCGTATGAACGAGCAGGACCATCTGCGCTTCGAGGAAGACCTCGCCGCCTACATGCTCGACGCCCTCCCCGGCGACGAGGCGCGCCGCTTCGAGCGCCATCTCGACGGCTGTCCGCGCTGCCAGGAGCGCGCCCGCTGGCTGCAGCCCTCGCTCGAGATGCTGCCGGCGGCCGTCGAGCAGGTCGAGCCGCCCCCGGAGCTGCGGGAGCGGCTGATGGCCACGGTGCGCGCCGAGGCCGACGAGGCGGTGCGGCCGCAGCGCAGCGCGCGCCGCCGCTCGTGGCGGGACCTGCTGTCGATCCCGCGGCCGGCGCTCGCGCTCGGCGCGGTCCTGCTGGCGCTCGTGGCCGCGGGCGGCTATGCGCTCGGCACGGGCGGCGACGGCGGCGATGCGACCGTCACGGCGCGCGGCAAGGCCCCCGCCGGTGCGACCGCCGTCGTGGAGCGCACCGGCGACACGGGCATCCTGCGCGTCTCCGGCCTGCCCCAGCGCACGGACGGCATCTACGAAGTCTGGATCTCACACGAGGACGAGGTCGTCCCTTCGACCCTCTTCCAGGTGCACCGCGACGGGAGCGGCGCGGCCGCGATCCCCGAGGGGCTCGAGGGCGCCGATCAGGTGATGGTCACGCTCGAGCCGCGCGGCGGCAGCACCAAGCCCTCGCGCGCGCCGCTGATCGTGACGAACCTCTAGAAAAGGCTACGCGCCGAGGG
>Ga0075420_100002898_pt1 | contig 14897 bp, 9 predicted proteins | sample SoiMetdeltSBSDD4_FD_75296 | JGI IMG/M metagenome (GOLD analysis project Ga0075420, IMG submission 75296) | Bulk soil microbial communities from a Populus tree surrounding site in Tennessee, USA - Soil MetaG P. deltoides SBSDD4 | ecosystem: Environmental > Terrestrial > Soil > Tree plantation... | reverse complement strand
ATCGGCCGCCGCCACGTCGGGTAGCTTGCGATATCGGCCGACAGATCCACCGCGATGAAGGTGCCGGTCGTCGTTGGCAGATTCCGAGGCGCGTCGACTGTAGTCGTCGTGCCCTGCGTCTCCGCGAGCGGAGTGGTCTCGCCCGTGGCGTTGTCGAAGCGCATCCAGGCAGCGCGATACGTGGGCGCACCCGTCGCAACGCCTGCGTCAAAGGCGGCATTGCCGAAGGTCAAGCCGCCAATCGCGTCGAGCCGCGGATCCACAATTGGATTGATCGCCGTCAGATAGGTCCTCGCGATCGTGTCGCGACGCTTGATCAGCACGTCGCCGAGATACTGTTCCGCCGCGGGATCGCTGAACTCTCCGGTGTGGACCGCCGCCCTGATCAGCTCATCGCTGAGAGTCGCGATCCGGCGCGCGGCCCAGAACGCGTCATCGTCCCGCATCTCCATGTACGCCGTCGTCGGCGTCTGTGGACGCCAGGCGCGCGGGTCGAAGCGATCGCCCTCGAACTTGCCGATGGAAGCGTATTTGGCGTAGCGGATCGTCTGCCAGGGACTCAACGCGAAGCCCAGGGAGAAGAAGCGCCGCCGCGTCGTGTTGGCCTGATAGAAGTACTCGTAGCTGAGATCCCACTCGTGGACGTCGTTGCACATGCCGAAGGTCGAGCCGACGTCCTGCAGGTAGTGCTTGAGGACCCGACGACCGTTTTCGGTGACGATCGTATCGAGCGTGTTGCCCTCCTTAAGGTCCGTCAGATTCGTCCATGCCCCGAAGACGCGGAGCGCGCGAAGCTCGCGGCGATGCTCGTGCGGCACGAGGTCGTTCGGATCGTCGGGACGCGTGCCGGCGAACCGGAAGTTGCCAATGACCTGGCCGGGAATCGCGCGGCCCGCGACGATGCGATAGGTGCCGTCCTGGTTACGGGCCGTGCGTTCGAGGATCGCGTGCAGATCGTCCCATGTGAACGGCGTTTCCGCGCCGGACGGCCGCCGCACGGTGGCCTTCGGATCGATCGAGGCGCGCTTGGGATCGAACGTCGTCAGGAAGCTTTCGACCTGGTTGTAGCCGAGCGCCCAGAAGAACTTGGTCGCGATCGTCACCGCAGCAGTGGCGCCTTCGGGGTTCGTGGAGGGGTCGAGCTGGATGAACCACGTCTCGCCGCGTGCGTCCCGCGCCCGGAACCCCGGATGAACGCCGGCCGTCTTCTTGCCGAGAAGCACCCACTGCGACGGGTCCGGCGGATCACCCGCAACGGGACCGCGCGCGATCTCACCGGTGGTGATCCGCCGGCTGCCGATGCGGTTCGTGAACCAGCTCGAGTCGGGCACCTCGTCGATCGTGTTGAGGTTGCGCGCGCGTGTGCCCGACGGCGTGTAGCCCGCCGTGACGAACAGGTTGTGCGTCATCTCGTACAGCGACTCGATCTCGTACCGCGCGGCGCGCCCGGCATCCCGCGATTCCGGCTCGCGCGCAATCGGGTCGTCTGGATAGAAGCGCGGCGATTGAGTCGCAACCGCGCGGCCCCACAGACCCAGCGCAGCCGCCACCAGAACCAGGTTGCAGGCGCGCTTGCGGCCTGCGCGTGAACGGAAGGACGGTCGAGACATGCGAACCTCTCAGAAGACGCGAGACGCCGCGAACACGAGCCGCGTCCCTTCATGACTTCGAGCCACGTCCACGCGGAGGATCGTGGCGTCCACGCTGTGGAAACGGAAGCCGACGCCGTAGTCGTGCTGCAGCCCTGTGAAATCGAGGTCCGACGTGCGCGCCGTGACCTTGCCGGTGTCGTAGAAGAAAGCGGTGTCGAAGAATCGGTTCGCCATGACGCGCCACTCCGCCTGCATCAGCAGGCTGTTGCGATCGCGGAAGCGCCAGGATGAGAAGCCGCGCAGTGTGGAGCCACCGCCAAGCGATGGCAGCATGAAGAACGGAATCTGCTGATCGCCCTTGTGGAAGGCGGTCTGGACGCGGCCGCGGAGCGTGATGGCCCAGCTCTCGCGGAGAATCGGGAAGTGCTGGATCGCCTCGTAGTCGATCTGGTTGAAGCCGAAATCGCTGCTGGTGTCGGTGTAGTCGTGCACGGTGACGCCGTAGTAGCCGCCGCGGCGCGCATAGCCGGCGGAGGGCCGCCAGTCGAAGCCCATCCCCGCTTGCGAGTGGATGTAGGTGACGTCCGCATTCAGCCCGGGCAGCGTCTCGGCCGTGAACATCGTGTCAACGGAGGGGAACGACCCGTGACCCGGGTTCTCCTGCCACTCGGTCCATTCTGTTCCGCCTTGCATCAGCCAATGGTTTCGGGTCGGCCGCAGCGTGAGATTGGCCTGGGCGTACGGCTGCTGGAAGGCGTAGCTGGTGCGATCCGACTTGAGCGAGTCCGGACCGATGCCGTAGAAGCCGACCTCGGTCGCTTCACGCCAGCCGCCGAGCAGCGACAGGACGCCTCGGCGGTTGAACAGGTGCGGCGCGACGAACTCCGCTTCCGCCCGCTTGTAGCCCGACAGCGTGTAGCTGCCGCGGACATCGATCTGGTTGTGCGGGCTCACGTAGCGCCTGTAGCCCAGGCCGAACGGAAAGCCGCCGCCCTGGTAAGCATTCTCGAAGAACGGATGCCACGTGAGGCCATTGAGGATGATGTCCTCGGCTCTGTTCGCGAACCGTTCACCCTTGCTCAGGACGTAGGGCTGCAGAAGGCTGTCCTTCTCGGTCTGCGCCTGCTCGATTACGGCCTGACGGGATGTGGCCTCGGGCGTGGCTGGTCCAGGCTCCTGCGCGAGGACCGTCGTCGGCCCCGAGGCGAGCGCGACGAGCATGAGCAGCTTCCATGAACCAAGAGACTTCATCGCTCTTTCCTTCCGGAGCGGGCGCGATTCGACGATGCTTTCGCAACACCCGAGGCCATGCACGCCGGCGCTCTTGATCCGGTTGACGCCGAACCATGCCTCGAGGCCTCACAACCAGCAACGACGATGCCGCCCTCGACCCCGAGTCGCCTTCATCGAACAAGGCAGGTGTCGTTTCGATCTACGCAGAAGTGATTGCCAGTTGTCGATTTATGAGCACATTGACGGTCATCTTTACTGCGGACGCGTCTACGGCTGAGGCCGCTCCACCTTCGTCTGGCCTGCAGCCCTGATCAGGGGAAGCGACCGATGATCGAGCAGAAAGGCGTCGGAAACGCTCGGTTTGGGGGCGCCAATAGGTCCTAGAGGGTCCCCCAGGGACTGGGGACAATGAGAATGCCAGGTCGACGCGTGCGATGGTGTTTAGGATCTCTGGCAGGTGTCAGTCGTGACCATTAGCGACAGTGTTTATCGAGACGGCACTTGTGCGGATCACTGCGCAACGCACGCGAGGACTCTCGAGGGAAGGCAATGAGCGACGCCAGAGACAATCGTTGATGTCATGATCGATACGCTCGCGGACGGGCGGCCGTTTCGCACGCTCAACATCGTTGACGACTTCACGCGCGAGTGTCTGGCGATCGAGGTCGATCGCTCGCTGCCCGGCGCGCGCGTCGTCCTCGTCCTCGAACGACGGCGTGCTCTCGATGGGGCTCGGCGGCTGCCGCCGCCTCGCCCTGATGGACTCAAAACGAGGACGAACTCACAATACGCGCGTAGCGGATTTGGAGGGCAGGTCACCGGACCAGCCGTTCCTGCGCGAGTGCACCTACCAGGCCTCCGGTCCCTCTACTCGCTTCGCAACGCTTCGGTGGGATCGATTCGGAGGCCGCGTCGGGCAGGTCCCAGCGAAGCGAGGACGCCGACGAGCAGCATGAACGCGGCCGCGCCAGGCAGGATGCCGGGAATCGGCAAGCCGCCGATCTGTTCAATCGGCACGTACCGCCCGGCGAGGTAGGCGGCGAGCATCCCTGCCGCCGAACCGGCACCGATCTGCCAGAACGCGCGCCTGAACACAGCCGCCACCAAATGGCCCGGCTGGGCGCCCAGGGCCGAACGGATAGCGATCTCACGCCGGCGTTGCGCGACCGTGAACGCCATGAGCGAGTACAGGCCGGCGGCCGAGAGCAGCAGGACGCTGCCGGTGACCGCGCCGATGGTGATGGCGCCAAGGTTGTCGCCGAAGCGGTGCTCGCGATAGATCTCTGCCAACGTGCGGACCTCATCGACGTGCAGCGTCGGGTCGACACTCGCGACGACGTCGCGGAGGCGTTCAGCGAGACCGGCCGGATCGCCTCTGAGGCGAAGTTGCAGGTGCGCAGGATCGATTTGACCCGGGGCCGCCGCATGGTACGCGACCCGTGCGTCGGTCGTCACAGGCAGATTTCCGACGACACCGACGACTTCGTACCAACGGTCCGCTTCCGGGCCGTGCAGCCACTCGCTGCCCGTCGCGCGGACGTACCGGAAACGGCGTCCGAGCGCGTTGCCGCCGGGGGCGATGGTCTCGGCGAAGTTGCGGTTGACGATGACCGCATCGGCCTCCGCGGCAACGTCGCCCTCCGTGAATCGGCGACCCGCGAGGCCAGGCACCTGATAGAGATCGAAGAACGCGGTATCGACCTGGTTGAACCGAGCGAGGAATCCCGGCAGCTGGCCGTTGACGACCTCGGTCGGTGCGTCGCGGCCCTCGATGTCGACGAACACCCAGGGCTCCTCGCCGGGTGGCCGCAAGGCGGCCGCCACGCCGACGATGCCTGGGTCGGCCAGCAGCCGTCGCGCCAACTCGCGCTGGCGATTGCCAAAGAGCACGGACTGGCCCCCTTCCAGCGCGACGCGCGCGGTCGCATACTCCTCGGCGGCGAAGCCCGGGCCGACGACGCCAGTCCGCAGAGTGCCCCAAGCGAGTTGGGCGGCCAACGGCAACACGGCGACCGAGAAGGCGACCTGCGCGATCACCAGCGTGGTCCACGTGGCGCCGAGCCGCACGCTGGTCCGTCCAGCGAGCGCGCCGGTGCCCAGCTGCGCCAGGCGCCGCGTGGCCTGGAGCGCCGGCACGAGGCCGGACAGGGCGGCCCCGGCCAAGGCCAGGACGGCGACGAAGAGAAGCGTGCGGTACGACACGCCGAAAGTCATCCAGAACGGCGGGCCGCCGGGGATGTTCTGCAGGCGCTCGACCGCCACGACCGACACGATGCGCAGGACCAGCAAGGCGGCAGCCGCGGCCGCGGCCGTCAGCACGAGCGCCTCGATGAACAGCTGAAAAACGATCCGCGCGCGGCTGCCGCCGAGGGCGTGGCGCGCGGCGAACTCCTGCTGCCGCGTGACGGTGCGCGCGTAGTTCAGGATCGCGATGTTCGCGCACGGCGGTAGCAGCAGGAGGACGAGCGCCAGGCTCGACAGCGACCACAGCAGGCCCATCTCGCCGGGTTCGAAGTCCCCCGTGAAGGCAAACGTGTACGGCACAACGCGTGCGCCGGTCGCCTCGGGATTCGGCCGCGCCTCGATCGAAGGGAGGACGCCGAGCGCCGACACCTCAGCGTGCGCGCGCGCGAGCGTCGCGCCCGGCGTGAGCCGGCCGAAGACGACGCCTTCGGGACCGGTGTTGCGCAGCATCGCGTCGGCCCCGAGCGGGAGCGGAACCCAGTACCGGAAATTGAACGGGAACTGGAAGCCGTCCGGCATGACACCGACGACGGTATGCACGTCCTGACCGACCCGCAGTTCGCGTCCGATAACGTCTCGCGCGCCGGCGAAGCGCCGCTGCCAGACGTCGTGGCCGATGACGACGACGGGGGCGGCGCCGGGTGCGGCATCGGCGTCGGCGATCGGCCGGCCGACGAGCGGGGGCACCCTCGCGACCCGAAACCCGGCGGCCGAGATCTCGGCGACCGCCGCGAGCTCGACCGATCCGTCGGGCGTAATGATGTTGCGCCGGATCGTCTGGAACGCGCCGACGTCACCGACCAATTGCAGGCTGGCGCGCCAACGCTCGAGGTCCTGCCACGTCGTGTCACGCCGCCGGCCGGCCTCGCGGTCCCACACCTGGATGGCGACAACCCGGTCACCCTCGTCGAGCGGAAGCGGACTCCACATGACGATGTCGAACGCGGCGAAGACGACCGCGGCGATGCTGATCGCCAGGGTCATCGCCAGCCCGCCGACCAGCGTCAGCCCCCAGTTCCTGACGAGCAGTCGGAGCCCGAGCTTGACATCGAGCCACGACGAGTCTAACCAGGGCAGCCCGCGCTGATCGCGCAGCGCTTCGAGCGCCTGGATGCGGCCGCCGGCGGCGGCCAGGGCGAGTCGCGCGGCGTCGCTCTGTGCGTGGCCCTTCCGCCGGAGCTCGTCTTCAGCGAGGGCAAGGTGTCCGGCAAGCTCGCGCTGCAGGTCATGGTCGGTCCGACGACGACTGAGCGCGCCCCATACCCGGCGTGTCCACTCGCGAAGCGAGGAGCAGACCTCCTGGAGCGTCATGCCGGATCCTCCGGAGGCATCAAGCCGGGTCCTCAAAGAGCGTGTGCATGACGGACACCATCTGATCCCACGCCTTCTTCTCGGCGGCGAGCCGCCGGCGTCCGGCGGCGGTGATGGCGTAGAAGCGCGCCTGGCGGTTGTTGTCGGTGACACCCCACTCGGCTTTCACCAGGCACTGCTGCTCCAGGCGCATCAGGCCCGGGTACAGCGTGCCCATGTTCAGCGTGAGCGCGCCCGACGAGACCTGCTCGAGCCGGGCGCCGATGGCGTAGCCGTGCTGCGGCCCCAGCGCAGCGAGCGTCTGCAACACCATCAAGTCGAGCGTGCCGCGCAGGACTTCCGCCTTGGAAGGTTCTTTATTAGACATCCTAATGCATCATGCCCACGTTCCATTCGGAAGTCAAATGAAGACGCATTCTGGACAGGAGATCATTCCTCGTCCTCTTCGGACTCGGGCGGAAAAACAAGGTTCAGGATCATGGCGGTCATTGTTCCTACAATGAGCGGCGAGCCGAGGATCGGATGCCACGCCTCCGGGAGTTGCGCGAGCGCCCCTGGAACCGTCTGGACGCCAAGGCCGAGCCCGCACGCGACCGCAAGAATGAGCATCGTGCGGCCGGAAAAACCCCCTTGCGCCACGATCCGCACGCCCGCCATCGCCACGAGTCCAAAAAGGACGACCGTCGCGCCGCCCAGCACCGCGGGCGGCATCACGGCAACGAGTGCGCCGAGTTTCGGCATCAGGCCGAGCGCCATCAGGATCACGGCCGTTGCGTAGCCGACCACACGGCTCGCGACACCCGTGAGCTGGATGACACCGTTGTTCTGCGCGAAGGTGGTGTTCGGAAGCGAATTGAAGACCGCGGCGAGGATCGAGTTCAATCCGTCGGCGAGGACGCCGCCGCGCACGCGCTGCATGTAGATCGGTCCCGACACCGGTTCACCCGACACCTGCGAGGTCGCGGTGATGTCGCCAACCGACTCGAGCGTCGTAATGAGGTAGCTGAACGCGAATGGCGCGAGGAAGCGGAGGTCGAACGAAAGCCCGTAGTGGAATGGGGTCGGGAAGAGAAGCCAATCGGCTTCGCGGACGGGGCGAAAATCCACGACGCCGGCGATCCCGGCGACGACGTAGCCCGCGCCGAGTCCGAACGTGACGGCGCCAATCCTTCCGACGCCGCGGCCAAATCGATTGAAGAAGATGATCACGACGATCACCAGAAGGCCGAGGCCGAGATTACGCGCGCTTCCGAAATCCTTCGCACCGACGCCACCGGCGAAATTCGTCATGCCGACGTGGATAAGCGAGAAACCGATCATCATGACGGACGTGCCGGTGACGACCGGCTCAAAGAGACGCCGCGCGAAACCGAGAACGAACGAGAGGATGATCTCCACCGGCGCGGCGAGGATGCTCATGCCGAGCATCAAGGGGATACCGCCGACTGCGCCGGCGGCCAGCGCAGGGCCGACGAACGTGAACGACGTTCCCTGCACCGAGAGGAGCCCGGTCCCAACGGGACCGACGCGCATCACCTGCGTGACGGTAGAGAGGCCGGAGGCGAAGAGCGCCATGCTCACGAAGAACGACGTTTCGTCCGGGGGCAGGCCGAGCCCCGCCGCGATGATGAGAGGCGGGGTGATGATGCCGACGAACATGGCAAGCGTGTGCTGGAACGCGATGAAGAACGTCTCGAGAACCGGAGGACGCGATTCCAGGGCATAGACGATGCCAAAGCGCGGTCGGAGCGAGGACACGGGCAATTCTAGCTTTTGTCTGGAGCTTCTCAGTGATCCTGGACGAACCGAGTCCCAGGAGCCATTGCGGTTCATGTCGACGAACATCTTGTTCCTGTCGACCGTGCTAGCGTAAAGACTCGAACATGACAGCCGCAAGCTATTCCGGCGGGAGCGGCCGAGTCTCGGCGGCAGTTCGCGTCAACAGCGAGCTGCGCTCCATCGCGACGGATTTTCCCGCTCCTGCAGTCTTTCCGATTTACAGCATCGCGAAGACGCTGACTGCGATCTGTGTGTTGCGCTTGGTAGAGACTGGATCGTTACGACTCGTCGATGCCGCCCGGCAGTGGCTACCGGACGTCAGGATTCCCACTACCATCACGTTGACGCACCTTCTTCGTCACACGAGCGGACTGCGCGATTATGGCCCGCTGCCCGAATACCACGAAGCGGTTCGTGCCCACCCAGACCGACCGTGGACGCGACAACAGTTTCTGGACGCCGTACTGGCGGAAGGCATGCTCTTCGCACCAGGCGAAAGGTTTTCTTACTCCAACGTCGGATACATGCTGCTCATAGATATTGTGGAGCGCGTGACGGGTCAGACATTCGCCGAAGTGGTCAACGACTTCGTAACGAAGCCACTCGCCCTTCAGAATACGTGGGTGCTCGAACAAGCCGACGATATGATGCGATGCGTGCCGGGATTCGGTTCCGAAGTGACGTCCGACGGACAGGTTGTCGACGTTCGTGGCCGCTATCATCCAGGCTGGTGCGCACCGCGGCTGATCGGCTCGACAGTCGAAGACGTCACGCTCGTGTTCGATAGGCTAATCGCGGGTGATGTTCTCGAGCCGGGGACGCTCACGCAAATGCTGACGCTGGCGCCACTTTCGGATCGACCAGACGAAATTCACGGTGGCGGGATGGGTGTGTATACGGACCGCTCATCAAGGCGAGGGCAAAACTACCATCATGGTGGCGGCGGCCCCGGATACGACCTCGGCGCCACCGTTTACGCGGACACGCCAATCGGGCGCGTCTCGATCGCAGTCTTCGTGAACAGCAGCTGCGGTCAGCGAGCAGACGACTGCAAGGCGACGCTGCTCGCGCGGTTGCTCGACCAGGGCGTTTAACGCTGCGGCATCGGTGGATGCCTGGCAACCTGACGCATTGGCTACGGAACGAATCGTCGTCATCTGCGTCTCATCCTGATGCAGCCTTAGTGTTGACAGTCGACATCAAGACTGGATAATGTCGACAGTCGACACCATGACATGGATAGCCGATTTGTTGCCCGGCACGCTCGACCTGCTCATCCTGCGCACGCTGCAGAGGGAGACCTGGGAGCGGATGTCGAACGCCATCGCCCGGGTAATGAAGCTCGCCTGAGGCCATGAATTTTTACGACTTGAAACTGCGGGCGCGCGCGTTGTTCAGGCCACACCGCGTCGAGCAGGAGCTGCACGATGAGCTCGCATTTCACATCGAGCGCGAAACGAAGAAGCTGATCGACGAGGGCATGTCGCCGAGCGCGGCCCGCGACAATGCGCAGGCGCGGTTTGGATCGACGAGCGTCACCGCTGACGAATGCCGCGACAAGCGCGGCACCGCGTTCATCGACAACACCATCCGCGATATTCAGTACGCGCTGCGCACTTTCAAGCGCGCGCCGTTGACGGCCCTCACGATTGTCGTGACCGTTGCGATCGGGCTCGGCGTGGTAACGGTCCTCTTCACCATCCTGAACACGTTGCTCTTCCGCCGCGACGCAGTCCCTGACATTACCGAGATGTACGCCGTCGAGCGGCCGCGGCAGGCAAACGGCGAGCGCTCGCTGTTCACCCGTCTGCATTTCGAAGCGTTGCGTTCGGAAACGAGCGTCTTTACGGACGCCTATGCGACGCTGACCGAGATCGATTTGCGTGTCGATGGCCGGATGATGGCGGTCAACCTCGTGTCGGGCAGCTTCTTCGATGTCGTGGGCGTGCACCCGGTGATGGGCCGGGCGTTCGGCCCCGCCGATGACGATCGCGCCGGCGGCAATCCCGTGATCGTGCTGAGCGACAAGGGATGGCGGCGCCACTTCAATCGCGATCCGGACGTGCTCGGACGGACCGTGCTCGTCACCGGCGCACCGTTCGAGATTGTCGGGGTGATGCCGGAGGGGTTCCGGGGCCTCGAGGTCAGCGCACCGGACTTCTGGGCGCCGCTGTCGCGCCTCGCCGACTTCAGGCCGGGCAACCGGGGCGGCGAGGACAAAGTCGGTGTCGAGATCATCGGCCGGCTGAAACCCGGTGTGTCAATGGAGAGCGCCCGCGCGCAGGTGGCGGCATGGGACTCGAACCAATCAGCCGCCGCCGTCGATGGGCGGACCATGAGCCTTGAGCTCCTGCCCCGCCGCGGCACCATTCCGCAACCGTTGGAAGCCATCGCCGTCTTCACGCCGTTGTTCCTCGCGTTCGGATTGATCCTGCTGATTGGCTGCGCCAACGTCGCCAACCTGTTGCTGGCGCGCGGCGTGGCGCGTCAGCGGGAGATCGGGATTCGATTCTCGCTCGGCGCGTCGCGACGCCGCATTGTCCGCCAGTTGATGACGGAAAGCGTGCTGCTCGCGCTGGCGGCGGCCGCCGGCGGCTATCTGATCTCGCGCGTCGCGCTCGAGGGCACGGTCTACTGGGCCCTGCGCACCATGCCCGTCGATCTCGGCGACGTCAACATCGGCGTGCCCGCTGCCGATTGGCGCGTCGCGTTGTTCCTGGTCGCTGCGGCGGTGGCCACCACCGCGTTCTTCGCGCTGATGCCGGCGCTGCAGGGAACACGGATCGACCCCGTGCGCACGCTGCGCGGCGAACTGGTAAAAGACGCGCGGCCCGGGCGCGCGCGCAGCGCGCTGATTGGCGTGCAGGTCTTCGCCTCGACGCTGCTGCTGATCTGCGCCGCGATCTTCCTGCGCAGTGCGATCGCGTCCGCCCGATTCACCCCGGGGTTTCGCACGGGCGACACGGTCTTGATCGACACCATCAATGAGCCAAGGCGTGCGGCCATGCTCCAGGCGCTCGCCGGCGACCCAACGATTACCGCATACGCGGCCGTCAGGCCACCGTTGCTGGCCCCCCCGCCCGGAGCGTTTGCCGATACCGGCGCGGGCAAGACGCCGATCGCGTACAAGTTCGTCTCGGCCGGGTACTTCGACGTACTCGGCATTCCCATCGTGCGCGGGCGTCCGTTCACGGCGGCGGAACGCGACGATCATCCGGTGGTCATTGTCTCGGAGTCGGTCGCGCGTGCCCTCTGGCCGAATGGCAATGGCGTCGGCGAGACGTTCCGGCTCGAGCCGGATCTCAATTCTCGGCCGCGTTCCGGAATTGAGATCAACCCCGGCACGCGGCCGAACGATGAAGGGCAGATGCCGCCGCGCATGGTCACGGTCGTCGGCGTCTCACGAGACGTCCCCGGCTTTCGCTTCATTGACGTCAAGGATGCGGGTGTGTTTCTGCCGACCAGCCTTGAGGTCGCGAAGACATCGGTGGTCGCTCGCGTTCACGGCGATCCCGATTTGGCCCGGCAGACGCTCATCGACCGTCTCACTAGGATCGATCCGAACATGGGCATGATCGTGACCATGCGCACGGTGGCGAGGCTCGAAACGTTCTTCCTCCAGATCGCGTTCTGGGTGGCGCTGATTCTCGGAGCGCTCGCGCTGTTGTTGACGGTGTCGGGACTGTTCAGCGTGCTGTCGTACCTCGTCGAGCAGCGCACCAAGGAGATTGGCGTGCGGATGGCGCTGGGCGCGTCGTCACAGAAGGTGACGCAGTTGATGCTGTCGCAGACCACGCGGCCGGTGATGTACGGGTTGTTCGGCGGCGCCGGGCTCGCCGCCACACTCGGCACCGTGGTGCTCGCCACGCCGGCCGGCGCAATGATTGGCGAGATCGTGCACGTGACTGATCCGGTCGCGTATGCCGCGAGCCTCATCGTGATCATCGCCGCGTGCCTGCTCGCCGCATGGATTCCCGCGTCGCGCGCGTCGCGCGTCGATCCGATGCAGACGCTGCGCCAGGAATAAGCTGAGGGTCGTTCGCCAAACTGGACGATTTCCGCCACTGGCTCCTCCGCGACGCCGGGTAAATTGGCCTGTTTTCGCGGATTCTGGGTTCCCAGGATGGGACCGTGACAGTCAGCGGCTCGCCCAACCCTGCCTGTCGACCAATCAGTGCCCGAGATAGTAGTCGTAGCCGCGCTCCGCCCAAAAGTCGGGCGGGCGCTCGTCTGTGAAGGTCATCGTGCCGATGCGCTTGATTGACTTGAGGCCGTACTTGACGGGGGTGACGAGCCGCAGCGGTGCACCGTGCTCGAGCGAGAGCGGCGCACCGTTGATCTCGTAGCACAAGAGTGTCTGCGGATGGAGCGCGCTCGCCATGTCCAACCCCACGTAGTACGCACCGTCGGGTGTCGCAAGTCCCACATAGCGCGTCGCGATGGGGTGATACATCGCGGCGAAGTCTCTCAAGCGAACGCCAGCCCAATGGACGATGGCGCTCCAGCCCTCGATGCACTTCAGCTCGGTCGTCATCTCGACGCGCGCAAGGCGCTTGATGTCTTCGAGCGAAAAACTTCGTACGCCACCTCGCCCCACGACACGCAGCTGCCAGGCATCTGGTTCGAAGTCGGACGACAGCCCCTCGGCGCCATTGACCTTCGGCTCAACTGCGTGCTCACGTGCGAACACAGGCGCCAGCCGCGCATCGCTGAAGTAGTGCCGCGACAGCGACTCGTTGAATTCGAGCGCATGCCGCATCGGGTATGGCACGTCGCCGATCGTGGATCGAGACATGAGCCACTTCCAGGCGCCGGCAGCCGAGGCGGCACCGAGGCCCAGGACGAGGAAGCTGCGGCGCGTTCGGCCGCGCAGCGCCTGCACCGCTGCATCTCCGGTCGCACCCGTGGCCACGGCGCCTGGCACGGCCGCCGGCGCGAGATCGTAGCCCGCGACCATCGCGCGGAATGTGTTCCACCCCGCTCTGATCACCTGCGCGATGTGGATGACGAAAAACACGACGTAGCCCATCGCCAGCCAGAAGTGCTCCCAACGCGCCCACTCGTAGCCGCCGAGCAGAGTCGTAAGCCAGGCGAACTGCACAGGCTTGTAGATCGCGATACCCGTCACGAGCGAAGCGGCGCCCATCAGGATGATCGATGTGTACGCGATCTGCTGCGCGCCATTGAACTTCCGCGCCGGCAGCTCGACTCTCTTCAAGTGCAGATCATGAAGCAGAACGCGGAGCGCCTCCGCGAATGAGTGGCGGTTCGGCACCAGATACCGCCACTCGCCGGACAGCCACGTGTAGGCAACGTACAGCGCGCCGTTGATGGCGAAGAACCACATGAAGAAAAAGTGGAGCGCCATACCCTGGGCGAGCTGGAACGGCACGCCCAGCAACGTGTAGAACCAATCGGGAAAGAAGTGGATCAGCGTCGAATCGCCCAATCCGAGGCGATAGACGTCATTGGCCCAGTAGATTAAGAGCCCACTCCACAGCATGAGGAACAACAGCGGGACGTTGATCCAGTGAAACCACCGGACCGCGAGCGAGTGCTTCTTCTCCAGCGTGGTCATCGGCGGACTCCAGATGCTGTTCCGCGCGTCGATCACATCGGTGGCACGACGCCATTCTTTCCGACAATCACGCGATCAGCGATCAGGGTCCCGTCAGCACCGCGGTGGGCGAAGACGAAGGCGTGTGCGCCGCGCTGCACGTCAGCCGCCTGCCCTGGCGCGAGAGCCACGACCGGAACGTCAGCAGGGATGGTGATCGCCTGGGACCGGTTCTGCTCCCCATCTTTGAACTGGAGCGTCAGCGAGCCGGCAGGTGTAGCAGACGCCGTGCCATTGGTCATCTTCGAGCTGGTCGCAGTGCCGTTCGTCATCTTCGAGCTGGTCGCGGTGCCGTTGGTCATCTTCGAACTGGCCGCGGTGCCATTCGTCATCTTGCTGCCGGTTGCGGTGCTCGGCAGATCCCAGTCGAACTGGCCTTCCGCCGACGCGCGCTGCGCCTCGGGCAATATAAAAACTCCAGTGGCGCGCTGCGAGCCGTCCGTGGCCGTAACGGACGCGATCCCGAGAAAGCTGCCGTCAGTGATGTGCTGGCGATCCGACTTGACGACCGTGGCGAACCCGGTTTCCGGCGCCAGTTGCACACGAACGGATCCGTTGGCCGTTGCCACGACGATGGCGGCCGTATCGACGCTGACGACCGTGCCGCGAACGTGTTCAGCACGGCTGAGCGCTTGGGGGAGGCTGACCCACGATGCCGTCAGGAGCGCAGCGCAGAGCAGCGAGAAAAGGACAGGAACTCTCGTAAACGTTGAACGCGTCATTTGAACATCACCTCCGCCATCCTGCCTTTGCCTTCATGGCTCGGCAGATGGCAATGGAATTACGCACAGGCCGCAAATGAGAAGTGCCTCATGCTGATCTCCTCGAACACATGACACCAGAATCGGGAAGTGCGATCCATTGGACATAGGTATCGACGACACCTTCGTATTACTCGGCAGCGCAGGTATCAACGAGAGCAGCGGGCATTCGAGACAAAGGGTCACCGTCGCCTGGTTCCACGACAGGCCGGGCGGCACGAAGCTGGGCGGCAGGTTGATGCTAGCGGGAGAAGAGGTTCGTCTTCGCGAGGTCAATCACTTCGTCGCCCCGTCCGCTAAGAACCGCACGAATCATGTACAAGCTGAAACCCACGGCTTGCTCCGAGGTGATCGTCGGAG
>Ga0075420_100002895_pt1 | contig 14903 bp, 14 predicted proteins | sample SoiMetdeltSBSDD4_FD_75296 | JGI IMG/M metagenome (GOLD analysis project Ga0075420, IMG submission 75296) | Bulk soil microbial communities from a Populus tree surrounding site in Tennessee, USA - Soil MetaG P. deltoides SBSDD4 | ecosystem: Environmental > Terrestrial > Soil > Tree plantation... | reverse complement strand
TGACCTGGATTCGAGCGAGACAGGACGCGGAACTGCGCTTACCCTGGGCTGGGTGAGGACTCCCGCCCTGGCCCTCGTGGTCTTCCTGTGCCTTGCTTCACCCGCGCTGGCCGTGCCCCCGGTGCCGAGCTACACGGTGACCCCCGACCCGCCGGTGGCCTGTGCTCCCGCGACGTTCGTCGACACCTCCACTGATCCCGACCTCGACATCGTGAAGGTCGAGTGGGACTTTGAGAACGACGGCAGGGTGGACATCACGCAGGAGCCTGTGACCAACCCCCCGACGCCCGTCACACACACGTATGCCGACGGAGGTCTGGTGACCGTGCGACAGGTGGTCACAGACAGCACGGGGCCGCCTGTCGAGTTGCCCCCGAGCACGATTGTCGTGGAGGACAACGAATGCCCGGTGGGCACCTTCTCGATCACGCCGGCGAATCCTGTTGTAGGGGAGTCGGTGACGTTCGAGGCGGCCGCGGCCGACTCGGACGACACGACTCCGATGACCCCGCTCGGCTACGCGTGGGACGTCGATGGGGACGGCTTCGACGATGGCTCGGATCCCACGCTCTCCCGCGCATTCTCGGCGGAAGGGCCGCGCACGGTCCGGCTGCGGGTGACCGACGACGACAACGCCTCGACGATCATCGCGAAGGACGTTACGGTCGGCCCGGTGATGGCTGGCCCGGGCCCACTCAATGCTCTGCCGGTCGCGCAGTTCGCTTTCAGCCCGCTGGCGCCGGTGGTAGGGGAGACCGTGACGTTCCAGTCGTTCTCGATCGATCCGGACGGATCGATCGCCGGGCAGGCATGGGATGTCGGCAACGACGGCACCGTCGAGGGGACTGCGGCGACCTTGAGCATGGGCCTCCCGCAAGGCAGCCACACGGTAGCCCTCACCGTGGCCGATAACAACGGAGCCGCGAGCACCGTCACGCGCACGGTCACAGTCGGACCCGCGCCCGCGGGCACTGCGCCCCTGCCCACAACCACTCCTCCCGCAAAGCCCTCCCTCATGAGCCCGTTCCCGATCGTGCGGATCGCCGGCACCGTGCTGCCGCGCGGCGCGCGGGTTCGCACCCTGGAGGTTCGGACCTCGATTGGCTCGAGGATCACGGTGCGCTGCGCGGGGCGGAGCTGCCCGTTCGCTCGAGCCAACAGGGTCGCCAACGCGCGGCTCGTCCGCTTCCGCGGCGTGCGCGGCTTCCTACGGGCGGGTGTCACCCTGTCGATCTCGGTGAGGAAGACCGGTCAGATCGGCAAGTTCACGCGCTTCGTGATTCGCGCGGGCCGCGTGCCCAAGCGCACCGACCTGTGCCTGATGCCGGGCCGCAGCACGCCGTCCGCGTGCCCCGAGTCCTGAACTAGCCCCACGTTGAACGTCCCGGACTGGTGGCTATGGCAGGTACTCCGGGACGTTCATCGCGCCGGCCGGTCAGCGGGCCCGGCTACGACACCACGACGAGCCCGGCCGGCCTGACGCCGAACTCCACCTCGGCGAACTCGCCGATGTAGTCGCCGTCGACCTGCACGGGGAAGGGCCTGTCGTCGAGCGCCTCGATGTGGATGCCGGCGAGCTCGGGGAGCGGCTCCACCTGGCGGTGGCGCATCACGGACGTCGCCTTGCCGGAGAGCAGGCGGGGGATCAGGGTTGGAAGCTCGAGGGCCGTCGCGCGCTTCAGCACCGCCACGGAGAGCGAGCCCGTGTCGAGCCCCGCCGGCTCGACCACGCGGATCGGGCGGCGCCGGAAGTAGGTGAACGGGTCCGAGTTCTGGACGACCACCGTCACGCCCTCGAGCGAGCGGTCGCCGGTCCGCACGCGCACCCGAGGCGGGTTGACCAGGTAGCGGCGGTTGAAGATCGTGACGCCGGCCCAGCTGTAGTACCAGGCGCCGAAGCGGGCCTTGCGGCGCGGATGGCTGTCCACCCGCTCGACCACCGAGGCGTCGAGCCCGATTCCCGACGCGAACACGAAGTGGCGATCGTTCACCCGGCCGAGGTCCACGCGGCGCGGCTCCCACTCGTCGGCGATGCGCAGCAGGTGCTCCGTGGCGTCCACCACGTCATTCGGGATCCCGAGGGTGCGCGCCCAGACGTTGGTCGAGCCGCCCGGAAGGGCCGTGAGCGGGGTGGGCGAGCCGACGAGGCCGTTGGCGGCCTCGTTCACGGTCCCGTCGCCTCCGAATGCGACCACCACGTCGTAGCCCTCGCTGGCGGCCTCGCGGCAGATCTGCGTGGCGTGGCCCTGCTCCTGCGTGTCGATCGCCTCTACCGCGTAGCGCGAGCCGAGCGCGTAGACCACCAGGTTGCGCAGGCGGTCGGAGACTGTGGTGGCGTAGGGATTGACGATCACGAGCATCCGCCGCTTAGGCGTGCGCTCCGGCAGGAGGTGCTCGGCGAGCCCCTCGGCGCGCTCGAGGACGGTCTCGGTCGTCACTGGGAGATGAACCCTAACCGCCGTGTTCGGTATCACTGTTTGCACGTACGCACAAGGCGGGTAAGACTCCAAGGCGTGCCCTATTGGACTTGCACTGACTGCGGCGCCCGGCTCTACAGCGCCAGCTCGTCGCTCAGGTGGGCGGACTGTCCAGTCTGCGAGCCCCGCGGCGCGGCTACGCCGCCTCGAACACGCTCACCCCGTTACGCTCGACCTCCCGCGCCCGGCCCGAGTTCACCAGCACGTCCACGTGGCCGAGCACCTCGCTGAGCGTCAGGTAAGCCTGCGTGACCGCGATGTTGCCCCAGAGCGCCTGAGCGATCTCGTACGCCGAGCGCGGCCGCTCGGCGATCAGCCTGTGGATCTTGCCCGCGCGGCGCTCGTGGAGCGCGAAGCGCTCGTCGATCAGCGCGCGGTGGTGGGTGAACGGCTCGCCGTGGCCCGGCAGGACCAGCTCCACGTCCATCTCGCGCGTCGCGCGTAGCGAGTCGAGGTAACTCACGAGCGCCTGCGGGCGCTCGCCGCCTTCGTCGCGCGGCCGGGTGATCAGCGGGTTCGAGGAGATGTGGGCGAGCAGGTGGTCCGCTGCGATCAGGATGCGCCGCTCGCGGTCGTGGAAGACCGTGTCCGTGGGGCTGTGACCGGGCCGGTGGTGCACGTGGAGCGTGCGGTCGCGGAAGCTCATCGCCTCGCCGTCGCGCAGCACGCGCGTGACCTCCACGCGTGCGCCCCAGGCGCGGAACGCCCGCGATACGGACTGGAGGGCGGTGGCCACGTCCTCGGGGATGCCGTGCCGGAGCATCATCTCGCGGGCGAACTCGTCGTCGGCCTGCGCCTCCGTCGAGAAGTTCTCGACGTAGGGAACCGCGGCGTCGATCGCCGCGACCTCGGCGCCGGAATGCGCCGCAACGAGCGACACGAGGCCGAGATGGTCGATGTGCTGGTGGGTCAGGATCACCAGCTCGATGTCCTCGATCGAATGCCCGAGCCGCACGATGCCGCGCTGGAGAACGTCGAGCGAGGTGCCCGAGTTGGGACCCGCGTCGACCAGCGTGAGCGGCTCGTCCTCGATCAGGTAGACGTTCACGCGCCCGACCGCGAACGGGGTGGGGATCGCGAGGCGGTGGATGCCGGCGGCGGCTGCCGGGGCGTACGGATCGTCGCTTGACACGGGCCGCTGACTGTACCCTCGCCGAGTGCGGCTGATCGTCGCCTGCACGTTCCTGTTCGCCGCGCTGGCGGGCCTCGTGTCAGCGGCGGGGGAACGCGACTACCGGGCCCGGGCCTACGTGATCCAGGTGCCCTCGAACCTCGCGGGAGACCGCGGGGTCGCGCTCGCGCGCACCGAGCCGGTGCTGGGGAGGGCCGTGGCGCTCAGCAGGGTGGAGGGCGTGGACGCCGCCTGGCTGCGCGGCCACTCGAGCGCCCAGACGACCTCGCGCCTCGACCTCGTGTTCACCGTCGAGGCGCCGCGCGAGGTGGACGCGATCGCGCTGGCAACGGGCTACGCGAAGGCGTTCCGTGCGGCGATCCCCGACGACCGCGGGCTGCCGGTGCGGGGGAGGGGGGCGCGCGCCGCCCAGCGCGAGCTCGGACCGCTCGGCTGGGCCGGCCTTGGCGCCTTCGCCGGCCTGGCCGTGGGGATCGCCCTGACGCTGGTCAGGAACGGTCTCAGGCGCGGATCAGGGCGAGCACCTCGTCGCGCTTCTCGCACATGTGCTCCTCGCTGACGACCGACTCGAGGTTGAGCCGCAGCAGCGGCTCGGTGTTGGAGGGGCGCACGTTGAAGTGCCAGTCCTCGTAATCGACCGAGATGCCGTCGAGCTCGCCCACCTCGCCGTCCGCGTAGCTCGACGCGATCTCCGCCATCTTCCCGTCCTGGTCCGAGACCTCGGAGTTGATCTCCCCTGAGATGAAGTAGGACGAGCGCAACGGCTCGAGCAGCTCGCTGAGGCGCTTGCGCTCGACCGACAGCAGCTCGAGGATCAGGAGCGCGGGGATCGTGCCCGAGTCCGCGCAGTAGAAGTCGCGGAAGTAGTAGTGGCCCGAGACCTCGCCGCCGAAGGCCGCGCCGGTCTCGCGCATGCGGGTCTTGAAGAAGGCGTGCCCCACGCGGTTGACCTGGGCCGTGCCGCCCAAACGCTCGACCAGGTCGCGCACGGCCCTGGAGGCGCGCACGTCGTAGAGGATCGTGGCGCCCGGCTCCTTGCGCAGCACCGACTCGGCGAGCAGCGCCGTGAGGAAGTCTCCGGCCACGAACTCTCCGGTGTCGTCGATGAAGAAGCAGCGGTCAGCGTCGCCGTCCCAGGCGATGCCGAGGTCGGCGCCCGTCTGCATGACCCGCTCGATGATGAAGCGGCGGTTCTCCTCGAGCAGCGGGTTTGGCTCGTGGTCCGGGAAGTTGCCGTCGGGCTTCCAGTAGGTGCGCTCCTGCTCGATCGGGAAGGAGTCGAGCAGCGGCCCCACCATCGGCCCCGCCATCCCGTTGCCGCCGTCGAGCACCACCGTGAGCGGCGCGATCGCCGACGCGTCGATGTAGCCGAGGGCCGCCTCGTGAAATGCCTCGGCAACGTCGTCCGTGGCGATCCCGCCCGCCGGATCGGCCGGGGGGCCGGGCTCGCCGGCCGTCACGATCTCCTTGAGCTCGCCGATGCCGGAGTCACCCGAGAGGGCGAGCGCGCCGCGCCGCACGAGCTTCGCGCCCGTGTAGCCCTTGGGATTGTGCGACGCCGTGCACATGAGCCCGCCGTCGAGGCCGCGCGAGCCGACGGTCCAGTAGAGCATCTCGGTGCCCACCATCCCGACGTCGAGCACCTTCGCGCCCTCGTCGGAGATGCCCCTGGCGTACTGCTCGGCCATGCCGGGGGCGGACAGGCGCATGTCGTGACCGAGCGCGATCTCGAGATCGCCGACCGAGCCGCCCTCGAGGTGGGCGAGCACGCGCGGGAAGGCGCGCCCGATCCGGTAGGCGAGCCGCTCGTCCATCTGGTCCGGATGGATGCCCCGGACGTCGTAGGCCTTGAAGATCGACTCGTCCATCGCGCGGCACCCTACAGCCGCAGCGGCAACCCGCAGCGCTGGAAGGCGTCGCTCGCCGGGTCGAGCGGCTGCTCCGGGAAGCGCGCGTAGTAGTCCGGGTCGCTGCTGCCCGTGGCGCGGTTGATGAAGCTCGTGACCTCCTTCAGCCGCTCGCCCTCGAGCGTGAACACGTCGAGTGCGAACGCGAGATAGGCCTGCTCGCCCTCGTGCCAGGCGTACGAGCCCACGGCCGCCTGCCCGCTGGCGTGCGCCGGCACGTGGCGCCAGCGCCAGTCGCCCGACAGCGGGCCGTGGTGGAGGAAGCCGGTGATCGCGTCGGTGCCGAGGAACCAGTTGCCGAGCGGCGGCATCGACCAGGCGGCCTCCTCGGCGAGCATGTTCACCACGCGGCTCACGTCGCCGCGCTGCATCGCCTCCATGTAGCCCTCCACGATCTGGCGCAGCTTGCCGTCGCCGAGCGTGCGCAGCGTGGCCTGCTGGGTCTGCTCCGGCAGCCGCTCGTCGACCGTGGCGCGGGCGCGCTGCAGCGCGCTGTTCACGGACGCCGTGCTGGTGTCGAGCGTCTCGGCGGTCTCCTTGGCCGAGAAGCCCAGGACCTCACGCAGGATCAGCGCGGCGCGCTGGGTGGCCGGCAGGTGCTGGTGGGCGGCCACGAACGCCAGCTCCACGCTCTCGCGCAGCTCGTAGCGCGCGTCGGGTGCGGCGTAGCCGTCGTCGAGGCCGATCTGCTCGTCCGGGTAGGGCTCGACCCAGACCGACTCGATGAGCGGCGCCTCGAGAGGCGCTCCCGGCTCGGCGGCGGGGGCCTGGTCGATCGGCAGCACGCGCTTGGGCCGCTTGGCGATCAGGTCGAGGCAGGTGTTGGTCGCGATCTTGTAGAGCCAGGCGCGCAGGGAGCTGCGGCCCTCGAAGCGGCCGATCGCGCGCCAGGCGCGAAGCAGGGCGTCCTGGAGGGCGTCGTCGGCGTCGTGCACCGACCCGAGCATGCGGTAGCAGTGCGCGTGGAGCTCGCCGCGATAGGGCTCGACGACGCGGCGGAAGGCGTCCTCGTCGCTCGCGGCGCGCTCGAGGTCCTCTACAGCCATCCGCGCCGCCGGAAGTAGGCGACCATCGACACCAGCAGGCCGAGCATCCCACCGAGGATCGCCCAGAAGGCGCCGCTGTCGCCCTCGCCGGGTATGCCCACGTTCATCCCCCAGATGCTCGCGATCAGGGTGAGCGGCAGGATCACGACGCTGAACGCGGTGAGCACGCGAAGCACCTCGTTCACGCGGTGCGAGAGCACCGATTCGTTGGTGACCTCGAGCGCCTCCACGACCTCCTTGAAGTTCTCGAGCATGTCCCAGATCCGCTCGGAGGCGTCCACGATGTCGTCGAAGTACACCTCGAGGTCCTCGGCCAGGTAGCGCTGCTTGGTGCGCTCGAGGTCGCGCAGCACGGCGCGCTGCGGCCGGATGATCTTGCGGAAGTTGATGATCTCCTGCTTCGAGCCGGATATGTCGCGAACGACCTCCTCGGAGCGGCCCTCGAAGATGTCCTCCTCGAGGCGCTCGAGCCGGTTGCCGATCTTGCGGAGCATCGGGAAGCAGTAGTCGAACGAGTCGTCGACGATCTTGTAGAGCAGGTAGCCCGAGCCCTTCGAGAGCAGCGCCTCGCGCACCTCCTCGCTCGCGCGGCAGCGCTCGAACAGGTACTCGACCGGGGGGACGGGCGTGTTCGGCAGCGTGATCAGGAAGTCGGGCCCGATGAAGATGTCGAGCTCGGCGGCGTTCAGCCGGCCGACGCTCTTGTCGAACACCGGGAAGTACAGGACGATGAACAGGTACTCGTCGTACTCGTCGATCTTCGGCCGCTGGTTGCGCGAGAGCACGTCCTCGTAGTCGAGCGGATGGAAGTCGAAGTGCTCCTCGAGCCAGGAGCGGTCGACGGGGCCGGGACGCTCGATGTTCATCCAGCGCAGCCCTCCGCCGGCGGCGCCGTCGGCCTCGCGGCTGACGACCTCGACGTTGGGCTCAGCTGAGGGGTCGACCCGCGCGCCGTCGGCCCGCGCGCGAGCGGAGCGCCTGAGGCGTGGCTTCGGGAGGCTCGGCATCGGATCTGAGCGGGTCGTCCAGCACGTTCACGGAGTTCATTCTACTTCCGGCGACTGGTATCCTGCGCGGCCTTAGACATAGCCGTTGCATCGAGAGGGGTGGAGGGACATGGCCCGATGAAGCCCCGGCAACCGCCGCCACCGAAGGCATTCGTGCCGCCGGTGGGGGAAAGGTGCCAAGTCCATCGGACCCGGCCGCGGGTTCGGAAGATGTGACAGGAGCGCTCGAGAGGCCTCCGTCGTCACAGCAGCGGCGGAGGCTTTCATCGGAAAGGACCCATATGCCCGTCCAGGCGCTCCAGTGCAAGGAATGTCGTGAGACCTATCCCCTCGAGGCCCGCTACGTGTGCGAGCGCTGCTTCGGGCCGCTCGAGGTCGGCTATGACCTGAGCGGGCTCGACGCCGCCGAGGTCCGGCGCAGGATCCAGGCCGGCCCGCGGACGATCTGGCGCTACGCGGACTTCCTCCCGTTCGCCGGCGACCCGGTGGCGGGCCTCCCGGTCGGGCTCACCCCGCTCCAGCGGGCACCGCGGCTGGCCGAGACGCTCGGTCTGCGCGAGGTGTACGTGAAGAACGACACCGCCAACCCCACCCACTCGTTCAAGGACCGGGTGGTGGCGGTGGCCGTGGCGAAGGCCCAGGAGCTCGGCTTCCACGTGGTTGCCTGCCCCTCGACCGGCAACCTCGCGAACGCGGTGGCGGCCCACTCGGCCGCCGCGGGGCTCGACTCGTACGTGTTCATCCCGGCCGACCTCGAGGAGCAGAAGGTGCTCGCCACCGGCGTGTACGGCACCAACCTCGTGGCCGTGCGCGGCACCTACGACGACGTGAACCGGCTCTGCACCGAGCTCTCCGGCGACCGCGACTGGGCGTTCGTGAACGTGAACGTGCGGCCCTACTACGCGGAGGGCTCGAAGACGCTCGCGTACGAGATCTGCGAGCAGCTCGGCTTCGAGGTGCCCGACCGGATCGTGGCGCCGGTGGCGTCGGGCTCCCTGTTCACGAAGATCGCGCGCGGCATCGAGGAGTGGACCGAGGTCGGGCTCGTGTCGGGCGGGCTCCCTGTGATGAACGGGTCGCAGGCCGAGGGCTGCTCGCCTGTCGCGCAGGCGTACGAGGCCGGTCGCGACGTGTGCCGCCCCGTGCGGCCGGACACGATCGCCAAGTCGCTCGCCATCGGCAACCCGGCGGACGGGCCCTACGCGCTCGACGTGGCGCGTCGCACGGGCGGCTCGATCGAGGCCGTGAGCGACGACGAGGTCCGCGCCGGGATCCGGCTGCTCGCCAGGACCACCGGGATCTTCACCGAGACGGCCGGGGGCGTGACCACCGCCGTGCTCGCAAAGCTCGCCGAGCAGGGTGCGATCGCCGGCGACGAGCGCGTGGTGCTGGTGATCACCGGCGACGGGTTGAAGACCCTCGACGCCGTGCGCGGCACCTTCGAGCGGCACGAAATCGACGCCTCGGTGGAGGATTTCGAGCGCGTGGTCGCCTGCCAGCCGGTCGCTGCTGTGTAATCTGGCGCGTCCGTATGGCGGTCACGGTCAAGATCCCCACGCAGCTGCGCAACGTCACGGGCGGCGACACCGAGACGGCGGTGGACGGCGCGACCACCGTCGGCGACGTGCTCGACGGCCTGTACGACCGCTACGACGGGCTGCGCGAGCGCATCGCCGAGGACGGCGATCTGCGCCGCTTCGTGAACGTCTATGTGGGCGGCGAGGACATTCGCTTCCTCGACGGCCTGGACACCACGGTGGAGGACGGTGACGAGGTGACCATCCTGCCCGCGGTCGCCGGCGGCTGACGGCGCTCGTCACAGGCGCCCAGGGCTTCATCGGGGCGCGACTGGCGGAGCTGCTGCTCGAGCGCGGCGAGCGCGTGGTCGCCCTGCGCCGCGATGCGGACCCGCGCTCGCGCTTCGCGGCCGACGGCGTCGGGGAGCGCTGCGCGCTCGCGGCCGCCGACCTGTGCGACCCCGGCGCGCTCGCCAGCGCGCTCGACGAGCATGGGGTCACGAGCGTCTACCACCTGGCCTCCCACTCGATCGTGGAGGCGGCGAACCGCTCGCCTCTTCCCACCTGGGAGGCCAACATCCGGGGCACCTACAGCCTGCTCGAGGCCTGCCGGGTGCGGGGCGGCGTCGAGCGCATCGTGGTCGCCTCCTCGGAACGGGCGTACGGCAACCAGGAGGAGCTGCCCTTCCGCGAGGACCTTGCGCTGCGGCCGGGCTTCCCGTACGCGGTCTCGAAGGCCTGCACCGACATGATCGCCCGCTCCTACGCGAGCACGTACGGGCTGCCGGTCGCGGTCACCCGCCTGGCCAACGTGTACGGGCCGGGGGACGTGAACTGGTCGCGACTCGTGCCGACCACGGCGCGCGCGCTCGCCCTCGGCGAGCGACCTGTGATCCGCTCGGACGGCAGCCCGGAGCGCGACTTCCTCTACGTCGACGACGCCGCCGCGGTCTACCTCGCGGCGGGGGCGTCGCTCGACCGACCCGAGCTGCGCGGGCGAGCGTGGAACGCGGGCGGGGGCGAGCCCGTGCCGGTGCGTGAGGTGGTGGGTCGCCTCATCGCGATCGCCGGCGGCGGGGTGGAGCCTTACGTGCAGGGTTCGAGAGCGCCCGGCGACGAGGTGGACCGGCGGGTGCTCGACACGAGCGCCATTCGCGAGGAGCTCGGCTGGGCGCCCGAGTGGGAGCTCGAACGGGGCCTCCGGGCGGCCTGGGAGTGGTACGCGCGGGTGCTCGCTACTTGAAGCGAGCCACCGCGTCGCGGAACGCGTAGTAGGCGGGCTTCGGGTTGGCGCTCGCGTCGAGCAGGCCGGTGTGGAGCCCCCACAGGTCGCGGTAGAGCGGCGGATAGGGGGCGGCGTCGCGCCAGGTGTAGTAGACGACGCCGCGGAGCCGCAGGCCCTTGCGCTGGCGGAGGATCTCGGTGAACGAGGACGAGATGCGCTTGGCCTGGCCCGCGGAGCCCACGATGAAGCGGTGCGCCGGGCCCGCGTCGCCCCAGCCGAGCTCCGTGATCCAGATAGGCGCCCGCCTGTCGCCGCTCCGGTTCATGATCCGGCGGATCGTGCGCAGGAGCGTGCGCAGCTCGGCGCGATTCTTGGCGTACGAGTTGATCGCCATCGTGTCGAACGCCTTCTTGCCGCCGGCGCGGTACATCTGGCGGATGTAGCTCTCGATCGGCACGGCGCTCGAGAGCTTGCTCGGCGGCAGGCCGGCCGTCACGATCTCCGCCTTCGGATCGGCCTTCTTGATCGCGCCGCCCACGGCGCGCAGCATGCGCACGTACTGGCGGGCGCTGGCGCGATTGCACCAGTAGATCCCGAGGTTGGGCTCGTTCCAGATCTGCCACGAGGTGATCGGGACCTTCGGCAGCGAGGGGTGCTCGGCCCACAGGCTCCCGCCCGGCCCGTAGCGCCTGACCAGCGCCTGGGCGAACGCGGCGAAGGTGTCGAAGCTGCCCGGAGCGCATGACGCTCGCCCGCTCGTCCGGCCAAGGCGGAAGTGCGGCGGGTTGAACAGAATCGGCAGCACTCGCATGCCGTGGGAGGCAAGCGAGGACACGTAGGCGTCGTGCGTCGAGAAGTCGTAGCTACCCGGGGACTGCTCGATCCGGCTCCAGTCGAAGGTCTGGCGGATCAGCTGCACGCCCACGCCGCGCTGGGCGCCGAGGGTCTGCGCGCGGTAGGCGCCGGGGTCGGCGAACACGTCCTCCGAGGTCATCCCGACGAAGCCGGGCGGCGGCGCCGCCGCCGAGGCCACGGTTGGCGCGGCGGCGATCAGGGCCGCCGGCGCGAGCGCGAGAAGCAGGAGGGTCCGAAGTCGTATGCCGATCGAGGCGGTTCTCGGCAACTGGAGTCTCACTCTTCCTTGAGTCGGTCCGATTGGCTGAAAGCTTGAGTGGCGCAGCGGACAGCTACGGGCCCTCGAGAGGGTCCCGGCTGGCATCTACTTCGAGGTTTTTCGGTGGGTTCCCCAGGCCACCGACTACCGGGCTGTCTTCCCGGCTGGCGCGATTAGCAAACCCGTGGGAGATGCCGTGCGTGAGTGGGCGGCAGCCCGAAGCGCGGGAAGGCGCCGCTGCCGGCGAACCAGGTGATCGCTGACATCCGCTCGCCCTCGAGCGCGAGCACGAACATCGCGTACGGCCGCGCCACGTCAGTCTCGGGGCCGGGGAGGTAGCAGCCGAACGCCGGCTGGCCGTTGGCGCGGGTCGGCAGGAGCCGCAGACGACCGCGCGCGACCTCCCGCTGCCGCAGGAACGCGGCGATCGGGACCGGGCCCTGGTACTCCTGCGGCTCCGGCGGCATTCGGAGCCAGGCGTCGTCGGTGAGCAGCGCGACCATGCTGTCTACGTCGCCGGCCTCCACGGCGTCGGCGAAGCGGGCGACCACGTCGCGCTCGAGCCTGGAGCTCGGGAGCGGCGCCCGCTCGCGAGTCGCGGCCGGCAGCCGCGCCTCGAAGGCGGCCCGCGCGCGTCGCAAGAGGCTGTTCACGGACGGCTCGCTGGTCTCGAGCATCTCGGCCACCTCTGCTGCGCGGAAGCCGAGCACGTCGCGAAGCACGAGCACCGCGCGCTGCCGCGGCGGGAGATGCTGGAGGCCGGCCACGAACGCCAGCGCGATCGCTTCCCTGGTCTCATAGCGCGCATCGGGCCCGGGAGCGTCGTCGGGAAGTCCCTCGAAAAAGGGCGTCGGGGTAGGGCTCGAGCCAGAGCGGCTCGCCCCCGCCGTGCCGGCGCGCGCGGAGGGCATCGAGGGACCGGTTGGTGGCGATCCGGTAGAGCCAGGCCCTGACCGACGCGCGGCCCTCGAAGCGCTCGAGGCCGCGCCAGGCGGCGAGCAGCGTCTCTTGGAGCAGGTCCTCGGCGTCTTCCGCCGAGCCCAGTATGCGGTAGAGGTGCAGCTGAAGCTCGCGCCGGTAAGGATCGGTCAGCTTCCGGAACGCGTGCTCGTCGCCGATCACGCTCCAATATGGGAAGGATCGTGATCAGCGAGAACGTGACGCTCGCCGGCGTCGTGCAGGATCCGCGGGGAGATGAGGGCTTCAGGCTCGGTGGCTGGTTCGACCGGGTCGGGGCGGGCGACCGCGCGGAGTGGGCCAAGGTCATGCTCGAGGAGGCGCTTCAGGCCGAGGCACTGCTCTTCGGCCGTCGGAGCTACGAGTGGTTCGCCGCGCGCTGGACGTCCCGCGGCGGAGCCTGGGCGGACAGGCTGAACAGCATGCCCAAGTACGCGGTGTCCTCGACTCTCGAGGATCCGCAGTGGACTCGATCGACGGTGCTCGGCGGCGACGCCGTGGACGAGGTCTCGAAGCTGAAGCGGGAGCTGAGCGGCGAGATCGTCGTGTACGCGAGCTTCGAGCTCGTGCACGCGCTGATGGAGCACGGCCTGGTGGACGAGCTGCGGCTGATGGTCTTCCCGCTCGTGCTCGGCGCCGGGGAGCGCCTCTTCGGCGAGACGGCAGACGCGATGCCCCTGCGCCTCATCGATGCCCGGACGGTCGGCGAGGCCATCGCGGTCCTCGTCTACGAGGCGCGCCCGGCAGGATTACGTTGAACCGGTGTTGACTTGAGCGGAGCGGAGAGCTCCCCTGCCGCCGCGAACCCTCTCGTCACTCCCCGAGCTGCTCATTGAGTCGCCGCTCCGCGGTTGCCATCGCCCTCCGCTTCGCCTGCTCGGTCTCGGCCTCCGTGCGCATCGCGTCGCGACGCAGAAGGATGATGGCGCGCGCGTTGTCGCGCCGTGCCACGAGCACGGCACCGAGGTCGTCGTACTGCGGGATCGGTTTGTCGGCCCACCTGATTTCGGGGGTCGCGCGAACGGCGTCTGCCAGGGTGTCGCACCACAGGTACTTGGTCTCGCTCATCTCACTTCACCGCGGAGGCATACCGAGTCCGCCGCGTAAAGAACCGTGCTTGGTTTGGCCGTCAGCGGCTCCCGAGGTCACTGTCGAGCTGGTGGACATAGTCGAGCGTGAAGCTCGCCCAGTGGTGGCCGAGCCAGCGCTGAACCTGCACCGCGGTGCGGCCCTCGGCGAACAGCCGACTCGCCACGGTGTGGCGGAACGTGTGGGCACGGGCCCACGAGACGCCGGCCTCCTCACACCGAGAAGGGACAACTGTGGACCGTTCGCCCGGACGGCACCGGGCTGCGCGAGCTTACCCGCCTGCCGGGCGGCGCCCAGTACCCCGCCTGGTCCCCGAGCGGTCGCCGACTCGCCTTCACGACCCGGACAAGGCGAACCCCCAGGGCCAGGGTCACGCTGACGCGCGGGATCGCGCGGCGGCGACAGGTCGTATCGACGAACACGCTGCCCGCTTCCGCCCGCTAGCGGCACACGCAGCCGCTCTCCTCCCGCTGCCGCCTCGATGCAAAGCGGTTGTCTGTATGAGCAGGAACCTTTCTGCACCCCTGGCTGAGCTAGCGGTCTCGCGGCACGGAAGGGAGGGAGGGTTCGCAGATCGTCGCGAGCACGCTAGGACGCCCTGGGTGCCGACCAAGCTGCACCACGGGGGACTGTCTTAGAGCAGGGCGAGGCTCGCGAGAATTAGCCCAATCCATGTCAGCAGCGACAGGAGGAGGGCCACTGCCCACCACCTGACCGCGCGGATGGCGTCGGCATTGGGCATGGTGCCCGACGATTGGCGTGGCGGCCTCGGAGGCGTTCCCACCCCCCGGGGTGATCGATGGCGCTTGGTTGGCGGCTCCAAGCGCAGCGCCCACTCTAGGTGGTCGCCCTTTGGTACGTACGCAACGCCCACTCTAGGTGGCTTGCCCGGTCGGTACGCCGTCTAAACGATCCGGTTTGCGCTAGATGGGCTAGAAGATGCTGGCGGTAAGTGCGCGCCAAGGGTCAACCAGCGCGAAATCATGCCACCGTGACGCCAGCGGCCAGGGCAACGACCAGCGCTATTAGCGCAAGCCCGGCTCAGCCCCGAGCGTGCCTCAGCGACGACTTCTAGGGGCATCTGCGCGCGTTCTGGAATAACTCGAAGCAACTACGAGGGTGATTCCGCGAACGCGGGGGAGGGTCGCGGAATGATCGAAACCACCCCAAGGGCAGCCCCAGCCGCTGCCGTAGGGCTCGCCGTCAACGGCGTCGACGCCTGCGGACGCGACCAGGCTGCCTCCGCCTTCTCCTCCTCGTGCAGCCGCACCCGCACTCGTTCGAGTCCAGGCCGTGCAGCCCGGCGAGCTGCTGCTCTCCTTCAACTGGGGCGCCTGGACGCCCGGGCGATCGGCATGGGGGCGCGCACGGCGGCGGCGGTGCTGGTGCTTGCGCTGGCTGGCTGCGTTACGAGCTCGCTCGCACTCGGGGT
>Ga0075420_100002892_pt1 | contig 14908 bp, 14 predicted proteins | sample SoiMetdeltSBSDD4_FD_75296 | JGI IMG/M metagenome (GOLD analysis project Ga0075420, IMG submission 75296) | Bulk soil microbial communities from a Populus tree surrounding site in Tennessee, USA - Soil MetaG P. deltoides SBSDD4 | ecosystem: Environmental > Terrestrial > Soil > Tree plantation... | reverse complement strand
AGCGCCAGCGGATCGGCATCGCGCGCGCGCTCGCCGTCGAGCCGCGCCTCATCGTGTGCGACGAGCCGGTGTCGGCGCTCGACGTCTCGATCCAGGCCCAGGTCATTAACCTGCTGCAGGACCTGCAGCGCCAGTTCGGCCTCGCCTACGTGTTCATCGCCCACGACCTCGCGGTGGTGAAGCACATCGCGACCCGCGTCGCCGTCATGTATCTCGGCAAGATCGTCGAGCTGGCGGACAAGACCCGGCTCTTCGCCGAGCCGCGCCACCCCTATACCCGCGCCCTGCTCTCGGCGATTCCGGTCCCCGACCCTGCGCTGCGGAGAAACCGTGTCGTCCTGCAAGGCGACGTGCCGAGCCCCTACAAGCCGCCGTCGGGCTGCCGCTTCCGGACACGGTGCCCCTATGCCCAAGGTCTTTGCAGTACACAGGTTCCATTGCTCGAAAGCGGCGTGGCCTGCCACTTCTGGCAGGAGCTCGAGCCCTTCCCGACGGCTTCCCAATCGCCCGCAGTCAATGAGAGACTTCTGCGCCTTCAGGCAGCTTTCCGTTCCGGAGGAACATCATGAGATTTCTCGCGTTACTGGCGCTCGCCGTCGTCTCCGCATCCCACGCACAAACCCTGAGGGTCGGCCTTGCCGAGGACCCGGACATCCTCGATCCGACGATGGCGCGCACGTTTGTCGGCCGCATCGTGTTCGCGGGTCTCTGCGACAAGCTCTTCGACCTGGACGAGAAGCTGAATGTGGTGCCGCAGCTCGCCACCTCCTACAAGTGGTCGGCCGACAACAAGTCGCTCGAGATCAAGCTGCGCGAAGGCGTCACGTTCCACGACGGCGAGAAGATGGACGCGCGCGCGGTCAAGTACAACCTCGAGCGCCACAAGGACATGAAGGGCTCGAACCGCCGGGGCGAGCTCGCGGTGGTGTCGAGCGTCGACGCGGTGGACGCCTCGACGGTCCGGATCAACCTCTCGGCGCCGTTCGCGCCGCTGCTCGCGGTGCTCACCGACCGTTCCGGGATGATGGTCTCGCCCAAGGCGGCGGAGGCGGCGGGCGACAAGTTCGGCGCGAAGCCGGTGTGCTCGGGCCCGTTCCGCTTCGTCGAGCGCATCGCCCAGGACCGCATCGTGCTCGAGCGCTTCCCGAACTACTGGAACAAGGGCCAGATCCATTTTGATCGGATCGTTTACCAGCCGATCGTCGACGCCACCGTGCGCCTCGCCAACCTGCGCTCGGGCCAGCTCGACTTCATCGAGCGCCTCGCGCCCTCCGACGTGCCGCAGCTGAGGAACGACAGCCGCTTCAAGATCGCCAAGATCGTCGAGATCGGCTACCAGGGAATCACCATCAACGTCGGCAAGAGCGATCTCGCGCAGAAGAACCCGCTCGGCAAGGACCCGCGCGTGCGTGAGGCGTTCGAGCTCTCGCTCGACCGCGACGCGATCGTCAAGGTGGCGATGGAAGGCGAGGCGCAGGCCGGCAACCAGTGGGTCGCGCCCTCCAACCGCTTCTACGGCAAGAGCGCGCCGATCCCCAAGCGCAACGTCGCGCGTGCGAAGCAGCTCCTGCAGGAAGCCGGCGTGCCGAACCCGAGCTTCACGCTGATGACGCCGACCACTTCCGACGCGCAGCGCATCGCGCAGATCGTGCAGGCCATGGCGAAGGAAGCCGGCTTCGACATCAAGATCCAGTCGACCGAGTTCGCCACCTCGCTCAACCTCGCCGACAAGGGCCAGTTCGAGGCCTATGTGCTCGCCTGGAGCGGCCGCGCAGACCCCGACGGCAACCTGCACACGATGCTCGCATGCAAGGGGCCCACCAACTACGCCGGCTACTGCAAGGAAGACGTCGAGGCGCTGATCAACGAGTCGCGCACCTCGCTCGACGCAACGCGGCGCGCCGCGGCCTACGACAAGATCGCGCAGCAGGTGCAGAAGGACCGGCCGATCGTGTACCTCTTCCACCGGCACTGGCTGTGGGCGCACAACGCCAAGATGACCGGCCTGCGCACGGTTCCGGACGGCATGGTGCGCGTGCAGGGCTTGAAGATGAACTAGGGAATTCTGAAAAGGCCACTGAATGGTTGTCCCCGCGAAGGCGGGGACCCCATTAGGTTTTGAGAGAAAGTGGAAACGCTCAACTGGGTCCCCGCCTTCGCGGGGATGACGTACTAGCGTGCTGAACTACCTGCTGCAGCGTCTCGCGACGATCATCCCGACGCTGTTCTTCGTCTCGGTCCTGATCTTCGGGCTGCAGCAGCTCCTCCCCGGCGACCCGGCGATCGCGCTCGCGGGCGAAGAGCGCGATCCGGAAACGATCCGCTACCTGAGGGAGAAGTTCCATTTGGACGAGCCGCTGCCGATGCGCTACTGGCACTGGCTGTCGGGCGTGCTGCACGGCGACCTCGGCGACTCGGTGCGCATCCAGAAGCCGGTCACCGAGCTGATCCTCGAGAAGCTGCCGGTCACGATTCAGCTCGCCGCGATGGCGATGGTCATCGCGCTTCTCATCGGCATCACCGCGGGCGTGATCTCGGCGGTCAAGAAGGACACCTGGTGGGATTACGGCGCCAACATCTTCGCGCTCTGGGGACTTTCCACGCCGAACTTCTGGCTCGGCATCTTGCTGATCCTGCTGTTCGCGGTGCAGCTCGGCTGGCTGCCGGCTTCCGGCTACGTCAGCCCGTTCGAGGATCTCAAGGCCAACCTCTCGGCGATGATCATGCCGGCGTTCGTGCTCGGCAACGCGATCGCCGCGGTGCTCATGCGCCACACGCGCAGCGCGATGCTCCAGGTACTTTCCTCGGACTACGTCAGGACCGCAAGAGCGAAAGGACTCGATGAGCGCGTGGTGGTGCTCAAGCACGCGCTGCGCAATGCACTGATTCCGGTCATTACCCTCGGCGCGCTCGAGTTCGGCACGCTGCTTTCCGGCGCGGTACTTACCGAGCAGGTGTTCACCATCCCGGGCTTCGGCAAGCTCATCGTCGACGCCGTGTTCAACCGCGACTATCTCGTGGTGCAGGGCGTGGTGCTCTTCACCGCCACCGTCTATATCACGCTCAACCTGCTCGCGGACCTGGCGTACTTCGTCGTCAATCCGCGGCTGCGGCACTGATGGCCGCCGTTGTTTTCGAAAGGATCGAAGCAACGCATCAGCGCCGAGTCTTCCGGCGTCTGCTGAAGCGGGGCGGTGCGATGTTCGGGCTGGGCGTGGTCGCTTTTTTCATCATCATTGCTTTGTTCGCACCCTGGATCGCGCCCCACGATCCTCTCGGCACCAGCTGGAGCGCGGTGCGCGCCGCGCCGAGCGCCGCGCACTGGTTCGGCGCCGACGAGCTCGGGCGCGACGTGCTCTCGCGCATCGTCTGGGGCGCGCGCGCGTCGATCCTCGCCGGCGTGGTATCGGTGTCGATCTCGCTCGCGCTCGGCGTGCCGATCGGCCTGGCCGCGGGCTACCTCGGCCGCTGGGTCGACGCGCTCATCTCGCGCATCACCGACGCGATGCTCGCCTGCCCATTCCTGATCCTCGCGATCGCGCTCGCCGCCTTCCTCGGGCCGAGCCTGACCAACGCCATGATCGCGATCGGCATCTCAGCCACGCCGATCTTCATCCGCCTGACGCGCGCGCAAGTGCTCGCCGCGAAGTCCGAGGACTACGTCGAGGCCGCGCGCGCGCTCGGCAACCCCCACCTGCGGATCGCGCTGCGCCACATCTTCCCCAATATCGTCGCGCCGCTCATCGTCCAGGCCACGCTCGCCATCGCCGCCGCGGTGATCGCCGAGGCGAGCTTGTCTTTCCTGGGATTGGGCCAGCAGCCGCCGGCACCGAGCTGGGGCAGCATGCTGAACACCGCGCGCAACTACGTCGACCAGGCGCCGTGGATGGCGATCTGGCCGGGCCTGTCGATCTTCCTGCTGGTGCTGTCCTTCAACCTGCTCGGCGACGGCCTGCGCGACGCGCTAGATCCGCGCCACAAGTAAGGCCACGCCCAGCGCGAACGCGGACAAGCCGAGGGACGCGACGCAGAGCGCGGTCAGCCGCCTGAAGCGCGCTTCGGCAGTTACCGCCGCCTGCTCTATGGCCGCAACGGTGGCCTGGAGCTGAGCCGCGAGCTCGCGGATGTGCTCCGCATTCTTCGATACCGCCGACTGCAGCTCCGCGACCTGCTGCTGCAGAAGCGCTGCCTGATTCGGCGCGTGGGGCGAGCTTTTCTTGGTGAACACTGGACCGGCCGCGGAGATGATCGTGCCCACGTGCGGCAGAACCGCCTTGAGCGCCGGGATGAGCCAGCCTGTCATTTATCGACCTCCAGGTTCAGAGAAACGTTTACGCATGGTCGCGCGTGCGACCCTGTTGCCGGGAAGATGGCGCGGCTTGCGGATCACCTTGAAGCCCGCGCGGCGGAACATCGGCTCGGTGCCGAAGAACGCGTTGTCGTCGCCGGTTCGCGCGCTCCCCGCGCGCGGATAGGCCTCTACCGCCGGCGCGCCATGCTTCTTGGCAAACGCAACCGCCGCCCTGATCAGCGCGATGGCGATGCCGCGCCCGCGCGCGGAAGGACGGACCGTAACGCAGGGAATGACCCACACCTCCTCTTCATCGACACGCGGTGTCGCGCGCGAGTTCTCGATACGCCGATATTCGGTTCGCGGCGCGACCGCGATCCACCCCACGGCCTGGTCGCCCTCGAACGCGAGCAGGCCCGGCGCGCGCCGCCGGCACGCCAGCTTGCTCATGGCCGCGCGCCGGCGCTGGCTCCCCATGCCTTGCGCCTCGGCATTCCCCAGCCGCGGGTACATGCACCAGCAGCCCGCGCCCCAGCTGCCGCGCAGGACCGCGCCGAAATCATCCATCAGGCTCGGCGTCAGCCGCCGAAATACCAGCGTCATGCGCCCGGCTTCAACGACCGTCGATGAGGTCGGAGGCCATGAGCTCGGGCGCGATGCCCTCAGCTTCGGCGGCGTCGAAGTTGAGCTCGATCTTGATGCCGTTCGGGTCGTGGAAGAAGAGCTGGAACAGCGCCTGGCCGTTTGCTCTTCGTTGAGTGAAGGAAACACGCTCGCTGCGCAAGTGTTGCAGCATCTGTTGCAGCCCCGTTGCACGGAAGGCGATGTGGTCGATGGCGCCGGTGCCCTGCCCGCTGGCCTGCGACGTGCGGCCGAGATACTGCTTCTGGATCGCGCCCGCCATCTTCGCGCTCGGGCCGATGTGCACCACGTCGACGCCGCCGAGGTACATCCAGTGCACCGGGAAGCCGAAATCGGGATGCGGCCCGCTCGTCATACCCAGGATGCGCGCGTACCAGTCGCGCGTCGCGTCGATATCGTCGGCCGCGACGAGGAAGTGCTCGATGTGCGAAAGAGGCATACCCTACTATATAACGCTCACGCCGGCGGCCGTACCCTAAGCACGTTGTGCGCGAGCACCGGGCGCTGGAATCCCTTGAGCGCGAGCTCCCCGACCGCCTCGAGCTCGGCCTGCTCCTCGACCTTCGAGAAGATGCGCGGCGAGATCAGGATCTGGTCGTGCTTTGCCTCGCCGCAAAGCCGCGCGGCAAGATTGGTGACGGCGCCGATGGCGCCGTAGTCGAGGCGACCCTCGAAGCCGATGGTTCCGATGGTCGCGTAGCCGCCGGCGATGCCGACGCCAAAGCCGAGCGCGTGGCCGCGCTTCTTCCACGCGCGCACCAGCGCGCCGACCGACTCGCGCATGGCGAGCGCCATGCGGATCGCCTGCAGCTCGTGATCGGGCACCGGCACCGGGTCGTTGAACAGGATCATCACCCCGTCGCCGGCGAAGTGCTCGATAGTGCCGTCGTGCGCCATGATGGCGCGGCCGAGCTCGGCGTGGTATTCGCGCAGCACGCGCATCACCTCCTCCGGCTCGGCGGTCTCGGTGAAGCCGGTGAAGCCGCGCAGGTCCACGAACACCACCGTGATCTCGCGCCGACGCGTCTTCAGCGGGTCGTCGGCGTCGCCGGCCATGATGAGGTCGCTCACCTTGGGCGAAAGGAAGCGCGTGAGCTTGGACATCTGCCCGATCTGGGTCACCTGCTCGGTCACGCGCGTTTCCAGCCTCGCGTTCCATTCTGCAATCTGCGCCGCCTGCTCCTGGAGCTGCACGTTCTTGTCGCGGATCTCGGCGTTGAGCGCCTCGAGTACGCGGTTCTTCTCGGTGATCACCTTGTTCGCTTCCTCGGTGCGGCGCGTCGCCTCGATCAGGTCGCGCTCCGCCTGCTTCTGCTGCGTGATGTCGGTCATCACGGTCACGGTGCCGCCTGCCGCCACGCGCCGGCGCAGGATGCGGTACCAGCGGCCGTCGGGCGCGTGGTCCTCGAAGCTCTTGCCCGAAGGATTGCGCAGGCTCTCCACGCGCCGCGCGACCTGCTCGTCCACGTCGCCCTGGCCGTAGTAGCCGTTGTTTGCGAGATAACGCAGGAAGCCGGTGTATGAGCGGCCCGGCTGCAGGAGCTCCGCCGGCACGATATACATCTCCTTGAAGCGGTCGTTGCAGAAAACGATGTTCAGCTGCTCGTCGGTGTAGACGAGCGCGCCCGGCATATTGTCGAGCGCGACGTGCAGCTCGACCTCCCTGGCGGCGAGCGCGGCCTGCGCCTGCTTCTCCTCGGTGATGTCGGTCATTACGGTGACCGTGCCGCCGCCGGCGACGCGCCGGCGCAGGATGCGGTACCAGCGGCCGTCGGGCGTGTGGTCCTCGAAGGTCCGGCCGGAAGGATTGCACAGGCTCTCCACACGCTGGGCGACGAGCTGCTCCACGTTCCCCGGACCGTAGTAGCCCGTGTCGGCGAGATAACGCAGGAAGTCGACGTACGGCCGGCCCGGCTGCAGCAGCTCCCTGGGTACCTTGTACATCTCCCTGAAGCGCTCGTTGCAGAAGACCAGCTTCAGGTTCTGGTCGGTGTACGCGAGCGCGCCCGGCATGTTGTCGAGGGCAAGCTCGAGTTGCCGCTCTACAACGACGGTTTTCACTTGGCGCGGAGGAAATCCATCGGTACTAATATATAACGATGTACATCTCCGACGCTAAGCGCCTCACCACGGAAGGCGCCAGGAAGATCAAGAACGCTGCAGTGAAGGCGGCCGAGAAGGCGGGCATTCCCATTACCGTTGCGATCGTCGATGCGGGTGGCCACCTGCTGCTCCTTGAGCGCATGGACGGCGGCAAGTTCCATTCGGTGCACTCGGCGACCACCAAGGCCGTATGCGCGGCCTCCAACAGGCGCAACACGGGCTCGACCGGCGCGGTCGGCCAGTCGCTCGACGTGCTGCACGCGCTCGGGCTTGCGCTCGCCGCCGGGCCCGAGCGCTGGACCGCGATGGAAGGCGGCTGCCCGATCATGGTCGGCAACGAGTGCGTCGGCGGCGTCGGCGTCGCCGGCGGCAACTTCGAGTTCGACGAGAAGGTCGCGCGCGAGGCCGCAGAAGCGATCAAATGAAGGTCGCGTGCCTCGGAATGGGCTGGTGGTCGGACGTGCTCGCCGATGCGATCAAGCGCTCGGGCAAGCTCGACATCGTCAGCTGCTACAGCCGGTCGCGCGAGAAGCGGGAAAAATTCGCCGCCAAGTACGGCTGCAAGGCCGCCGGGTCGTACGAGGAGATCCTCGAGAACCCGAAAGTGGAAGGGATCATCAATACCACGCCGAACTCCGTGCACCGCGAAACGACCATCGCCGCGGCGAAGGCGGGCAAGCACACATTTCTCGACAAGCCGATCGCCAACACGATCGAGGATGCGCGCGCGCTCACCGAAGCCTGCCGCAAGGCGAAGGTCGTGCTGGCGCTGGGCTATCAGCGCAGGCGGGAAAGCCAGTTCCGGTGGATCAAGGAGAGGATTGAATCATTCGGCAAACTGGTCAATGCGGAGGCCAACATCAGCCGCGACCGGCTCGGGAAGATCGACCTCAGCTCGTGGCGCTACACCGCGGAGGGCATGCCTGGCGGCGTGATGCTGCAAATCGGCATCCACTACACCGACGTGCTCGAGTACCTGATCGGTCCGGTGACGGCGGTGAACGGGCGCTTCGTGCGGCTCGTGCTGCCGGGCGACAACCCGGACGTGGCGAGCCTGGTGCTGGAGCACGAGAACGGCGCGCTCTCGACGCTGAACGCCAGCTACGCCTCGGCTTCCGAGTATTACCTGGTGAACATCTACGGCAAGGAAGCGAGCGCCTATTACGATCTTCATACGGGCTTGCGTTGGCTGAAGCGCGGCTCGACTCAGTCGGAGGCCGTCTCGGTCGGGAAAAGCGATCCCCTGGTGGAAGAGCTGGAGGAATTCGCTCGCGCAGTGCGCGGCGACGGCGAGCCGGAGATGGATGGCGAGCGCAGCACGCGCTCGCTCGCGGTCCTGCTGGCGGGAATCAAGTCCGCGAGGGAAGGCCGCCGCGTCGAGATAAAGGAGGTGCTCGGGTGAAAACGATACTGGCCGTAACTGCACTCTTGGCGGCTGTGACGGTGAATGCGCAGGAACCGCCATTTCCGCAAAGGGCGCCGCTGGAAATCACGGTGCTCTTCCCTGCGGGCTCTTCCGCCGACGTCACTGCGCGCATGCTCGCCGACGGGATATCGAAGAACCTCGGGCAGCGCGTCCTGGTCGTGAACCGGCCCGGCGCGGGCGGCGCGATCGGCTACAAGCACGTCGCCTCGCAGAAGGCCGACGGCTATTCGCTGGTGTGGAACTCGAACTCGATCTCGACCACGTTCCATTCCGGGCAGCTCGACTTCGATTACCAAAGGTTCGACGCGGTGGCGCGCGTGCTGTCGGAGTCGGTGGTGGTCGCGGTGCGCAGCGATGCGCCGTGGCGCACCCTGAAGGACCTCGTTGCCGACGCGAAGGCGAAGCCGAAAACAATCAGCGTCGGCCACTCGGGCGTGGGTAGCCATACGCACATCTCGCTCGCGGCCCTGGTGGGCAAGGCTGGAGTGGAAGTCAATGAAGTGCCGTTCGCCGCCGCGCAGGTCGTGCCGAGCGTGGTCGGCGGCCACGTCAACGCGGTGGTGCAGTTCCCCGCGGCGCTCGCCGCGCCGATGAAGCAGGGGCAGCTGCGACTGCTGGTCGCGCTCACGCAGAGCCGGGATCCGGCGTGGCCGGAGGTCCCCACCGCGCGCGAGCTCGGCTTCGACGTGGCGCTCGACGCCTGGCGCGGCATCGCCGTGCCGAGGGGAACGCCGCGCCAGGTCATCTCTGCCCTAGAAACCGCCATCCGGAATACGGTGAGCTCGCCCGAATTCGTGAAGGCGGCCGAGAACGTCGGGGTGCGGCCGGCGTTCATGCCCGCCGAGGAATTCAGCGCCCTGATTTCAAAGGAGGACGCGGCGCTGTCGCGCCTGATGCAGCAGATCGGCCTGAAAAAGTAGCCCCGCTGCCTAGTTGCGGTTCTCCGGGGTCGTAGCCCCCGATGCGGGAGTGCGCTCCTGGGAGGTGCCCGGGGCTTTCTGCGCGGCGGTCGCCGCCGGCGGTTGCGGCTTCGCAGCGGAAGGCGCCGGGGTCTTGGACGCGGCGGCCGCGCTCCCGACCGGCTGCTTCTTTTTCGAGGAAGCGCTCGCCTGCGCGATCAGCTGGCCGCAGTTGCTGTCCTTGCCCTTGCCCTCCTGGATGAGCGGCAGGATGGACAGCAGCGGGTTGAGGATCCCCAGCGCGATCACGCCGCCGCCTCTCGCGGCGAGCTTGCCCATGTCGGGGCCGATGTCGGGCTCGCTGAAGGTGCCCTTGATGTGAAGCGGCGTCCTTAGGGAGCCGACGCCGCGGTCCTTCGGCTGGGGCTTGAGGGAGATGTCCATCTCCTCGGTCTTCAGGTTGATCGTGCCGCCGCCGGTGACGTTGGTCACTGTGGTGTCGAAAACCAGGGCGTTGGTCCGCGCGATGCCGCCCTTGACGTCGAAATCGGCGATCGCGCAGCGGATTTCGATGTCCCGGTCCCCTCTCATCTTGATTTGCGCCACATCCCACAGGTCGAGCGCCACCAGCTCCATCAGGAAGCGGCTGATCTTGCCTTCGTCCATGTAGATGCCGATCTTGCCGTCCGCCGAGCCGAGCAGCTTGCCGACCGAGTCGCCGCCGCCGGCGAGCTCGAGCAGCCCGTTCAGGTCGCCGATCGAGCTTTGCGCCTGCTTCACGGTCGGGAAGAGCTTGGCAAGCTGCAGTTTCTGCACGCGCATCCTTACATCGCCGTGCATCGGTTCCTTGGTCCCGTCCAGCCGCACCGTGCCCGCGATCCTGCCGCCCGCGATGCCGAAGGCGAGCGGATCGAGCGTCAGCACGCGATCGCGCAGCAGGATGCGGGTCGCGAACTGGTCGATCGGCAGCTGCTTCGGGCGATTGATGGTGCCAGCGTTGATCTTCACGTCGGCATCGACGCTCTCCCAGCGCTCGGGCGAAAATGGCATGTCGGGCAGCACGCCGCTCTCGCGCGGCTGGTCGGTGCCGACGAGCGCGCCGAGGTCGGCAAAGTTGAGCACCTTGGCTTGGATCTCGCCCTGCATGAACGGGCGCTGGTCCTTGCCCGTCTGGACGCGAATCGAGCCCGCCAGGTCGCTCTCGCCGACCTTGCCGTTGAAGTTCTCGAACAGCCAGGTCCCGTCGGTCCGAACAAGCCGGCCCGAAACCGTGTACGGGCTGGTCTTGGGAAACGCGAGCCCGATAATGTCGTACAGCTCGTCCATCGACTTGCCGGCCAGCCGCTCGAAGCGCAGGTCGATGCCCTTGAATCCGACGAGCCCGGTGAGCGTGCCTTCGACCTTGGCAGAGGTATCGCCGATCTGGATGTCGCCTTTCACCGGGAAGGGCGTGGTCTGGTCGCGGATCGAGAGCACGTGGCCGGCGCGCCCTTTCGTCTTGAGCGGCATGCCGTTGTACTCGCCCTTGGCGCTGAACTCGACCCCGGCCTCGTCGGTCGAGACGTCGGCGACGATGCTGTGCCCACTCGCTTGGTCCTCCCAGCGCAGGCGGCCTTCGTCGATGGTGAGCAGTTTTACAACGAGGCGCGATGCCTCCTTCTGCTCCTCGGGGTCTTCCTTGAGGATCCAGTTCCGCCGGCCGTCCTTGTCCTGCTCCAGCGACAGCTCGGCGGTTTCCAGGTGCACCTCGGGCAGCACGACGCGCCCCGAGAATAGCGACAGCAGGCTGATCGAGGCCTCGATCGCTTCGGCCTCGATCAGGTAGTCCGCCTTTCCCCAGTCCGCATTGCCGAAGCGCACGTTTTCGACGCGGATGCGGGGATGCAGCCAGCTCCAGACCGGCTTGAGATCGCCCTCGATCGAGAGCTCGCGACCTGTCGCGTCGCTGACGGCGCGCATGATCGGACCGCGCAGGGCGTTCAGGCCGAATGTAAAAAGGAGCGCGAGTGCAACGAAGAGGATGAGTACAGCACCGCCGAACCACTTCAGAGCACGCACAATTTGCAATGGAGCAAATCGCGTGCCGCAAGCCCTCTCTGTCGGGAGGCGACCTACGCCGTCTGCGCTTGCTTCACCTTTCCCAGCCAGTCCTGGCACCACTCGAGCGCGGTTTCCTCGGGCAGGATGCCGCTCGAGGCGTCGTGCGTGTGGCGCTCGCCGATGCGCCGGGCGCCGAGCTCGGTCAGGATGTCGTCGAAGCGCTTGCCGCCAAAGTTAAAGGTCTCGGCGTACGTCCGGTCGCCCAGGCCGAAAACGCCGTAGCGCAGGTGGGAGAGATCCGGCCGCGCCTGCTGCAGGTGCTCGTACAGGGACTTCGCGTTGTCCGGCACGTCGCCTTGGCCGTACGTCGAGGTGCAGATCAGGAAAACGGAATCCTTCGAAAAAACAGAAGAGTCCAGGCCGTCCATCATCACCGTCTTCACTTCGGTCTCGCCGTCGTCGAGCGCGAGCTCCATCTCCTGCGCGCAAAGCTGCGCCGTGCCGGTCATGGTGCCGACCAGGATGGTGACTTTCATTGACACACACTATATTGCACCAATAGAATGGCGGTCAAGCACTATACTGCATGACCGAAACCGCCTACCTTTCCCAGCTCGGCGACCGCGTGCGCGCCTGGCGCAGCGAGCACGGCACGACCCGCAAGGCGCTCGCCGCCGCGAGCGGCGTGTCCGAGCGCTACCTCGCCCAGCTCGAAGCCGGCGAAGGCAACATCACGGTGCTCTTGCTGCGCAAGGTGGCGCGCGCCATGGGCGTCTCGGTGGAGAGCCTGGTACGCGAAGGCGAGGCGCAGCAGAAAAGCATCGCCCTGCTCGGTCTGCGCGGCGCGGGCAAGTCGACGCTGGGCGAGAAGCTCGCGCAATCGCTCGGCATTCCGTTCGTCGAGCTCGACCGCGAAGTCGAGAAGGAAGCCGGCGCCGCGCTCGGCGAAGTGTTCGCCATGTACGGCCAGGACGCCTTTCGCCGCTTCGAGCGCCGCGCGCTCGAGCGCATCCTCGGGCAGCACGAGCGCGCGGTGATCGCGACGAGCGGCAGCCTGGTGACCGATCCCGGAACCTACAAGCTTCTCCTCGACCGCTGCGTCTGCGTCTGGCTCAAGGCGTCGCCCGAGGAGCACATGGCGCGCGTGATCGCACAAGGCGACATGCGGCCGTTCAAGGGCCGCTCGGCGGCGCTGGACGAAATCCGCAAGTTGCTCGAAGACCGCAACCGGCTTTATGCCCGCGCCAACGCGACCGTCGACACCTCCGGCAAGACGCTCAAGCAAAGCCTGAGCGAACTGAGACAAGCCCTCACATGACCTCCTTCGAAACTTCCCCCGACCGCTACCACCACTGGAAACTCGGCTTCGACGGCCCGCTCGCCACCCTCACGCTCGACGTGGCCGAGGACCAGCCGCTCACGCCCGGCTACAAGCTCAAGCTGAACAGCTACGACCTGGGCGTCGACATCGAGCTCGCCGACGCACTGAACCGCATCCGCTTCGAGCATCCCGAAGTGAAGAGTGTCGTGATCACCAGCGGCAAGAGCCGCATGTTCTGCTCGGGCGCCAACATCTACATGCTCGGCCACTCGAGCCACGCGACCAAGGTGAACTTCTGCAAGTTCACCAACGAGACGCGCAACGGCATCGAAGACGCGAGCGAGCACTCCGGCCTCAAGTTCATCGCCGCGCTGAACGGCACCACCGCGGGCGGCGGCTACGAGCTCGCCCTCGCCTGCGACGAGATCGCGATGATCGACGACCGCTCGTCCACGGTCTCGCTGCCCGAGGTCCCCCTGCTCGGCGTGCTGCCCGGCACCGGCGGACTGACGCGCCTGGTCGACAAGCGCAAGGTGCGCCGCGACCTCGCCGACGTCTTCTGCACCACCGCCGAGGGCGTGCGCGCCGACCGCGCCAAGCAATGGAAGCTGGTCGACCACGCCGCGAAGCCGCAGCAGTTCGCCGAGATGGTGAAAGCCCGCGCGCTCGAGCTCGCAAGACAATCCAGCCGCCCCGGCGGCGCGGGCGTGAAGCTCACCCCGCTCGGCGACAACCGGATCCTCGAGGTCGAGATCGACAGCGCGACGCGCATCGCGACCCTGACGGTCAAGGGCCCGGACGCCGCAAAGCTCGAGAAGAGCGCCGACTGGTACCCGCTACGGCTCGCGCGCGAGCTCGACCGCGCGATCCTCGACCTGCGCCACAATCAGCTCGAGATCGGGCTCTGGATCCTGAAGACCAAGGGCGATCCAACGAAGGCGCTCGAGCTGGACGCGTTGCTCCACCAGAACCGCAACGACTGGCTGGTGCGCGAGACGCTCGGCTACCTGCGCCGCACCTTCTCGCGCCTCGACGTCGTGTCGCGCTCCATCTTCGCGGTGATCGAGCCTGGCTCGTGCTTCGCCGGCACGCTGATGGAGCTCGCGCTCGCGGCCGACCGCAGCTACATGCTCGATGCCGAAGGCGGGCCGCAGATCGCGCTCTCCGAGCTCAACTTCGGCGCTTACCCGATGAGCAACGGGCTCTCCCGCCTCGAGACGCACTATTGCGGCGAGCTCCCGGCGCTCGAAAAAGGGAAACTTCTTGCGGCCGAAGAGGCCAACCGGGTGGGGCTGGTGACCTCGACCCCCGACGACATCGACTGGGAGGATGAAGTGCGCATCGCGATCGAGGAGCGCGCGAGCCTCTCGCCCGACGCGCTCACCGGCATGGAGGCGAGCCTGCGCTTCGCCGGGCGCGAAACCATGCTGACGCGCGTCTTCGGGCGCCTGACCGCGTGGCAGAACTGGATCTTTATCCGGCCGAACGCGGTCGGGGAGCAAGGCGCGCTCAAGGTCTACGGCACCGGCGCCAAGGCGAAATTCAACTGGGAAAGAGTCTGATGAGCGTCATCAACTATTCGGAAAAGATTCCGAACAACGTCAACCTGGTCAACGACCGCACGCTGCAGCGTGCGCTCGAGCACTGGCAGCCGCAGTTCCTGCAATGGTGGCAGCAGATGGGGCCGAGCGACTTCCAGGCCGCAGACGTGTACCTGCGCACCGCGATCTCGGTCGACGCGCAGGGCTGGGCGCACTACGGCGTGACCCGGATGCCCGACTACCGCTGGGGGATTTTCCTCGCCGACCCGCAGGCCGAGCGCAAGATCGGCTTCGGCGACCAGATGGGGCAGCCGGTATGGCAGCAGGTGCCGGGCGAGTACCGCTCGACGCTGCGCCGCCTGATCGTGACCCAGGGCGACACCGAGCCCGCTTCGGTCGAGCAGCAGCGCCTGCTCGGGCACACCTGCCCTTCGCTCTACGATCTTCGCAACCTGTTCCAGATCAACGTCGAGGAAGGCCGCCATCTCTGGGCGATGGTGTACCTGCTGCACGCGTACTTCGGGCGCGATGGGCGCGAGGAGGCCGAGGAGCTGCTCGCGCGCCACTCGGGCGACGCCGACAAGCCGCGCATCCTCACCACCTTCAACGAGCCGATCTCGGACTGGCTGTCGCTCTACTGCTTCA
>Ga0075420_100002891_pt1 | contig 14910 bp, 13 predicted proteins | sample SoiMetdeltSBSDD4_FD_75296 | JGI IMG/M metagenome (GOLD analysis project Ga0075420, IMG submission 75296) | Bulk soil microbial communities from a Populus tree surrounding site in Tennessee, USA - Soil MetaG P. deltoides SBSDD4 | ecosystem: Environmental > Terrestrial > Soil > Tree plantation... | reverse complement strand
CCGAAGCCGCGGGCAATCTTCGCCTGCTCCGGCACATCCGCGTTGGCCCGCACGCGCAAGCGACGAAGGCTGTCTGCCCAGGAAAGGATCGTGGAGAAGCGCTGATATTTTTCGGATTTCTTGGGATCCAATTTACCTTGGATCACTTGAATGATTTCGGAATCGACAACCGGAATATCCCCTTCATAGACGTTCCCCGTGGAGCCGTTGATGGAGAGATAGTCGCCTTCTCGGAACGTTTTCGCCCCGATCTTCACAGTTTGACTGTCGAGCACCTCCACCGAGTCACACCCGGCGACGCAGACCTTGCCCATCTGACGCGCCACAACTGCGGCGTGGGACGTCATGCCGCCACGAGCGGTCAAGAAGCCGCCGGCCGCATTCATGCCGTGAATATCGTCCGGACTTGTTTCCTGGCGCACCAATACGACTCGACTGCCGGCGGCCTTCATATCAACGGCGCGATCGGGCGTCAGGGCGATTTTTCCGGCCGCTGCGCCAGGGCCAGCAGGCAAGCCCTTGCCAAGCGGATTCACCTTCGACTCTTCCTTCATGTCGAAAATGGGATACATGTACTGTGCCAACTGGTCTGGCCCCACGCGCTGAACAGCTTCTTCCCTGGAAATGGCGCCTTCCTTCACCATGTCGACCGCAATCCTGACGGCGGCGATCCCGGTGCGCTTTCCCACGCGAGTCTGCAGCATGTAAAGCTTGCCCTCCTGAATCGTGAACTCCAGGTCGAGCATGTCGCGGTAGTGCTTCTCGAGCTTCTTGTAGGTCTGCTCGAGTTCCCGATACGCCTCGGGGACATTCTTGGCCAATGCGCTGACGGGCAGCGGTGTTCTAATTCCGGCCACGACGTCTTCCCCTTGCGCATTCATAAGGCATTCGCCGAAAAAGGCTTTGTCCCCAGAGCTGGGGCTGCGCGTAAACGCCACCCCCGTTCCACTGGTTTCTCCCATGTTCCCGAACACCATCGCGACCACATTGACCGCCGTTCCCCAGGAATCCGGAATACCATACAGCCGTCGGTAGGTAATCGCCCGGGCGCCGAACCAGGACGAGAAAACGGCATTGATGGCCATGCGCAGCTGCTCGAGCGGTTCGTCGGGGAAATCTTTCTTCGTCTCTTCTTTGACCAGCGCCTTGAAGCTCGCGACTAACTCGCGCAGATGGCGGGCGTCGAGATGGGTATCATGCGTCACTCCAACTTCGGCTTTCTTGTGTTTCAAAATGGCTTCGAAGTGTTCGCGGGGCACGCCCATCACGATGCTGCCGAACATGGAGACGAACCGGCGGTAGCTATCCTGTGCAAACCGATCGTTCCTGGTTTTGGCAGCCAGGCCTTCGACCGTCTTCGTTGTCAGTCCGACGTTCAAGACTGTATCCATCATGCCCGGCATCGACGCACGGGCTCCTGACCGCACTGAGACCAGCAGCGGCCGTTCGGGATCGCCAAAACCCATGCTCATTGACCGTTCTACACGCTTGAGCGCTTGCAGGGACGCTTCCCACATGCCGGACGGATATTTCTTGCCGAGCTTGTAATACTCGACACAGGCTTCTGTGGAAATGGTGAATCCGGGAGGAACCGAAATGCCCAGGTTGGTCATCTCAGCCAATCCCGCGCCTTTGCCCCCCAGCAACTCCTTCATATTGGAGGTGCCTTCAGCCTTTCCGTCCCCGAAGTAGTACACGTATTTCTTAGCCACGATCTCTCTCCTTCCTTCACCCATCAGTGAAGGCCCGACGAACTGCGAGAGTCCGCCGGCCCAATCTGAAGCCGATAGCGGCTTACGAGATATCGTCTAGCCCACATGCCGAACAACAACACTACACCGACGAACAGGGCCAATCCCAGCAAACGAAAGTCCGGCTTAACGCCTCGATCTACATAATATTGGCCGTCAGGCCCTCGACGGACGGCGATGTCCTTGGCCAACTGATGCGGCTTACCGGATGGATCGGCCAGTTTGATCCATTCGGAACACAGCCGCACCGGATCCGCCGCCCCGTGGACACGCTCCCAACTCAACCGGAGGCAGACATCCTCTTTCGCGTCGAACAGATCGGGCGTCTTCACCAATTCGTCGAGATTGACGCCGCTCACCCAAACTCCAAACAAAAGCAGGACATTGCAGAAGACGATGAGCCAGACCGTGACTAGGCTGGCAAACCGCCGGATTTTTGCCGCCCGCTCCTCTTCGAGGTCGGACTCAGATGAGGCGATCATCCTCTACCTTCACCTTCCAGCGGGAGGAGTCGGCTGGTGTCCACCTGCGCCACCGAAGGGCCGCAACTTCACCTACGGTTCCGGTGAGCGAAGGAGACCACCGGGCGTTTGCGTTCTTCTAACCTCCTTGTACCACAATCCGCGAAAAGTCCGCGAACGACGTAAAACAGTCGCTGACGTCTTTCAGGAGCGATAACCGGTTGCTTCTCAGTGCCGCATCTTCGACATTCACCATGACGCCGTCAAAGAACGCATCGATCGCCGGTTTGAGCCGCACGAGAGCGTCCAGAGCCCTGTCATAGCACCCCTCCGCCATTTGCTGTTGGAAGTCTTGCTGACAGGCATGAATCTGCCGATGCAATTCATGTTCAGCCGCTTCCTGAAACAATTTAGGATCGACCGGCTTACGATCCCACTGCTCTTTCTCAATGATCCGAGAGGCGCGCTTAAAACCGACGATGAGAGGGTCAAAATCCGCCTTGGCCGTCACCCCTTGCACCGCTCTTAGCCTTAACAGGAGATCGACCAGATCGATCGGGCCGGCGGAAGCCTGCCGCAAGACGGCATCCATAACGTCGTCGCGGAACGCGTGGACTGTGCGACCGTAATGCCGCACGCGCTCGAATAGAAAATCAGTCACGCGCCGACGTCCGTGCAGTTCTGAATCGGGAGCTCCTTTGATGCCACTGTCAACAAGGAGTGTCCGTGCGTGATCGATGTATTTCCCCAGGTCCAGGCGAAGCTCTTTTTCGAGAACAATGCGCACGATCGCGGTTGCGTGACGGCGAAGGGCAAAAGGGTCTTCCGAGCCGGTCGGAATCATGCCGACATGAAAGAACGCGGAGATGGTGTCCAATCGGTCCGCCAGCGACAAGACCAATCCGGGAAGAGATTGCGGCAATTGCCCTTCCAGCGCCTTCGGCAGGTACTGCTCACGAATCGCCTGATTCACGGCCTCCGGCTCTCCATCATGCTTGGCGTACTCGCCACCCATGATTCCTTGGAGCTCGGGGAACTCGCCTACGATGCCGGTGAGGAGATCCGCCTTACTGAGATGAGCCGCTCTCCGGCATGCATTCACAAAGTTTTGGCTCTCCGAGCCGCGATCGACGCCCGAGGCGATGAGGGACACCAGTTGGACCAGGCGTTCCGCTTTCTGTCCCATCGTGCCCAGCTTTTGATGGAAGGTCACACCGCTCAGCTTTTTTACCCTGTCTTCCAAGCGTGTCCTACGATCCTCGTCGAAAAAAAACTTGGCATCGGCCAGCCGGGCAGCGAGCACCCGCTCGTTTCCTGCTCGAATCAGTGACATATCTTTGGGCTGGTTGTTCGCCACCGCGATAAAATGCGGCGCGAGCTTCCCCGTTGTTTTGTCCCGCACCGAGAAGAATCCCTGATGCTCTTTCATAGAGGTCATCAGAATTTCCTCCGGCAGGCTGAGATATTCCGGTTTAAAACTGCCTAGCAAGGCGCACGGCCATTCGGTCGTAAAGACAGCCTGATCCATCAATGAGTCGTCGACATTGAGGTCGATTGCGGCTCCGGAGCAGAGCTGCTGGAGCTGCTGCTCGATGACGTGTCGACGGCTCGCCGGATCGACGAGCACACCCGCCCGTTCCAGACCGCTGCGATAGGACTCATAGTTTCGAACAACAAGCGGCGTGCGCTGCCCCATCACCCGGTGCCCATAGGTCCGGTCACCCGCTCGTATCCCCGCCGCTTCGATCGGCAAAAGCGTCCCATTGAACTGAGCGATGAGCCAACGCACCGGTCTGGCAAACCTGGTCGCCGTTTCATTCCATTTCATGGCCTTGGGAAATGAGAGCTTACCCATCAGTTGAGGAAGGAGTTCCAACAACACGTCTTGCGTCGGTCGCCCCACCTCCTCCTTAACCGCGAACAGATAGTCACCTTTAGCGGTTCGCCGTACCTCGAGGTGCTCAACAGACAGGCCTTGTCCAGCGGCGAATCCAATTGCCGCTTTCGTAGGCTGCCCCTGCGAATCAAACCCCACAGCTTTTGAAGGGCCCATCACTTCTTTCTTCGCGGACGCCTGACGAAGCGCAAGCCCGCTAATGACGAGGGTCAATCTTCGAGGGGTGCCGTAGACATTGATTGACTCGATCGTGAGCCTGGCTTCTTCGAGAAGACGACCGGCGGCCTCTTGCAGTGCCGACATCGCGGGAGCAATCACCTGGTAGGGAAGTTCCTCGACGCCGATTTCAAACAAGAGCTCGGCGGCGTTGGATGAAGACACCTTCGACCGACCCGGTGGCGCTTTTCTGCGCGTCATCGTGGGGCACTCCGGCCCACCCCGGCCGTCGGCCGTGTCCCCGCATGAGCCGGCTGATGGTGTTTGATGAGCGGATGGCCCATTGAAGACCGCTCCTCGATATACCGCTCGGCACATTGCCGGGCCAGCGCCCGGACGCGGGCGATATAGCCGGTGCGCTCGGCGACACTGATCGCTCCGCGAGCATCCAGCAGATTGAAGGCATGCGAAGATTTTATACAATAGTCATAAGCCGGCAGCGTCAACCGCTGATCGCTCTGGCTGAGTAACCGTTTACATTCGGCTTCATAAGATTGGAAGGCATTCATCAACATCGTGACATCGCCATGCTCAAAGTTATAGCGAGAGAACTGCACTTCGGTCTCGTGGTGAATGTCTCCATAGCTCATGCCGTCCGTCCATGCCAGATCGAACACGTTGTTGACCTGCTGGAGGTACATCGCGATGCGCTCGGTGCCGTAGGTGATTTCGCCGGTAATCGGACTCAGCTCGATGCCGCCTATTTCCTGGAAGTACGTGAATTGAGTAATTTCCATTCCATCCAAACGAACTTCCCATCCCAATCCCCACGCCCCGAGCGTCGGCGACTCCCAGTCGTCCTGGATAAATCGAATGTCGTGCTTTTTGGGATCAATGCCAAGCCGGGCAAGGCTGTCGAGATACAACTCTTGAATGTTGTCCGGAGAAGGTTTGAGCACGACCTGATACTGATAGTAATGCTGCAGGCGGTTTGGATTTTCACCGTAGCGGCCGTCCGTCGGGCGACGACAGGGCTGCGGGTAGGCCGCCCGCCAAGGCTCCGGCCCGAGCGACCGCAAAAACGTGGCCGGATGGAAGGTGCCGGCCCCCATCTCCACGTCATAGGGCTGATGGATTACGCACCCATAGTCGGCCCAGAACCTATTGAGTGTGAGGATGAGTTCCTGGAAGGTCACGAAGCAGTCCAACTGTCATTCAGAGGTGTTTAGGAGCGCAGAAAAATGAAGTTCGAAGCTAGCAGGAACCACCGGATACTGTCAACAAACGTCTACAGATCAAGGAGTTGCAATTAAGGCCCGCCGTGAAGATCGGCCCTTCCGGGTTGCGAACCTTGACGCGTGGTGGAAGCGTCATCTATTGTGCGAAATCTTGATTGATTTACTTGGATTCGAGTGAAGTTGTCGAAAAAAAGTGAGTACGCCCTCCGCGCGCTCCTCGAGCTCACGCTCGTTCATGGCAAGGCGACGTTACAGCGTCACGAGATTGCTGCACGGCAACACATTCCCGTGGAATTTCTCGAGCAAATTCTGCTCGCCTTAAAGCGTGCAGGTCTTCTATCAAGCCGGCGCGGGATGCATGGCGGGTACGGATTGCTTAAATCACCGGAAGAGGTCACGCTCGGACAAGTCATTCGTGTGCTCGATGGACCGCTGGCGCCAATCGGTTGCGTCAGCAAGACAGCCTATCAGAAATGCCGTGATTGTCCGTATACCGACAACCCGCGCTGCCCCGTCCAGCACGTCATGGGAGCTGTCAGGGACGCGATCGCCGACATTTTGGATCACTATACCCTCGCAGATTTCGCAGCCGGATCCCCGCCGGGATGACACGACACGTTTTTCGCTCTCCTTCCGTACATCTGCTCTCGAACCTTGTACCTGACGGCCATTGATGGTGTATCTAAATATTCGTGATCGGCCCGTCTAGGCTTGATCACTCCGGCGACGAAGTCTTTACGGCACTCCCTCCGGTTTTTTACTCAATTTCCTCATGTTCTTTACCCGCCTTCGATGACGATTGTGTTCGCTTTTGAATGCACTCGAAGGGCACACCCTTCATCCCGTTCCGGCTTCTAAGCAGCCCTCCGCAGGAAATCTTCATAAGTATTTGATTGCAGGCTACCGGACCACGCGATCGAGAAGGTATAGGTATTGCTACGACCCGCCAAAAGAGTTTCGGCCCGCTGGTTTCTTCACCACATCAGTTGAGTCCGAATTTTACCAACTCGAGACGTTCATAAAGGAGCTGACTACATGGCCATGACCACATCACCTGTGCAACTTCGGCAACCTGACGATGCGTCCACGTTTCAGTATAGGACGCTCAGGGTGATGATAGTTGGCCTGCTTCTGATAGTCGGTTCGATGCTGACCGGTTGCGGTTCTGGAGACGAAGGGGGACCCTCAGCCTCTGCTACCTTGACGTGGGATCCGGTTGACGATGTCCATGGATACTATGTGTATTATGGGACGGAGTCTCAGGGCTCTTCTGGATTCTGCTCGTATCCAAATAAGGTGTATACTCCGACGCCCTCCGCCATCGTGGCCGGGCTCGCGCCGAACACGACGTACTATTTTGCCGTGAGCGCCTTCAACGGTATCGAAAGTGAGTGCTCGGCCGAACATCCGAGCGACAGCGGTGATATTGACCCCGTGGTGATTGGCTGATCCGTCAGAACGCGGGCGTTGTAACGCGAGGTCGTCGATATCTTGGACGACCTCGTTGCCGGGTAGGCGCTTCCTGCTGAGATCGCTTGGATCCGGAGGGACGGTCGGGATCATTTCATTTTTCCAGGACCGCTCATATCGGAGCCAATTCAGCTCCAGTGTACGTTCCCCACGCGAAGCCCGTTGCTCTCGCCCGGACCCCGTCCGTCTTCGTTGACTCCTTCGCCCTTGGTTTGTTAGCTTCACATTTTACACCCACCAGGAGCCGTCGATTTACAGGCGGTCCGGTTGTTTATGCGACTACGCTCCGACACCAAGGAGAGCACATGCCCGGAACCACCTTATCCCACGAGCAACTAACGGCCCTTCAAAACACCGCAACTCACTTGCGCATGGAAAGCGTGCGATCGACCACCGCCGCCGGCAGCGGTCATCCTTCGAGCTGCTGCTCCGCCGCAGATATCATGGCTGCTCTCTTTTTTTCTGTCATGCGCTATGATCCGAAGAATCCGAAGGCCCCTAACAGCGACCGATTCGTGCTTTCAAAAGGTCATGCCGCGCCTGTGCTGTATGCGGCGTGGGCTGAAGCCGGACTCTTTCCCAAACAGGACCTCCTAAAGCTCCGCACGCTCCACTCCGACCTGGAGGGGCATCCTACCCCCCGGCTTCCATTTGTGGACATGGCCACCGGTTCTCTGGGACAGGGATTACCCGTAGGAGTTGGCATTGCGCTGAACGCAAAGCATGTCGACAAACTCGATTATCGTACGTATGTGTTGATGGGCGATGGCGAATCGGTTGAAGGCTCAGTCTGGGAGGCAGTGGAAGTCGCACGACAGCAGCAGCTGGACAATCTGTGTGCCATCGTCGATGTCAACCGGCTCGGTCAAAGCGATCCTACGATGCTGCAACATGACATGGAAAGTTATCGAGCGCGTTGGTCAGGTTTTGGGTGGCATGCGGTGATCGTCGATGGTCACGACCTGCCAGCCATTCTCGGCGCCTTTGACGAGGCGGCTCGAACCAAGCATACGCCCACGGTGCTTCTCGCGAAAACGTTCAAGGGCAAAGGCATCTCCTTCATGCAGGACCAGCCCAACTGGCATGGGAAGCCAATCTCTCAGGGGGCCGAGATGCAAAAGGCGATAGACGAGCTGTCGCAGCAACTCCAACCCAATGGCACGGCGCCTGTTATCCCCCGACCGTCCGCCCCTTCGACTGCCGCCCCGACGATCACGCCCCTCCCCGCCCCTCCGTATAAGGTCGGGGACTCTGTCGCGACGCGTGAAGCCTTTGGCGTCGCGCTTGAGGCGCTGGGGGGAGTCAATCCGCTGGTTGTCGCGCTGGACGCCGACGTCAAGAACTCCACGTACACCGAAAAATTCGCCAAGAAATTCCCCAATAGGTTCTTCGAGAACTTCATTGCCGAACAGAGCATGCTTGGCTCAGCGGCTGGTTTGGCCGCTTGCGGAAAGATTCCGTTCGCGGCAACATTCGCCGCCTTCTTTACGCGAGCCTATGATTTCATCCGCATGGCGGCGATCAGCCAATCCAATATCAAGCTTGTCGGAACCCACGTCGGGGTCAGCATCGGTGAGGACGGGCCCTCACAAATGGGTTTGGAAGACATCGCGATAATGGGCGCTCAGCCGGGCGTTACCGTGCTGTATCCTTCGGACGGCACCTGCACGTATCGCTTGATGGAGATCGCGGCCAACCACAAAGGAATGGTGTATTTGCGCACGGGACGACCCAAATCGCCCGTGCTCTATGGTCCGGAGGAGCGGTTTCACATCGGTGGCTCCAAGGTCCTGCGGCAAAGCGCGAACGATGTCCTGACCATCGTCGCGGCAGGAGTGACGCTGTTCGAAGCGCTGAAGGCTCACGATCAGCTAAAGGCGAAGGGGGTCTCCGTGCGCGTCATTGACCTCTATAGCATTGTGCCGATCGACCGCACGACCTTACTGGAAAGCGCTTCGGCAACCCAGAGGCGTCTCCTCACAGTCGAAGACCATTATGCTCATGGCGGAATGGGCGACGCCGTGCTCAGCGCGGTCGGATCCGAAGGCATCCGCTGCCATAAGCTCGCCGTGCGCGTGATCCCTCATAGCGGAAAACCTGACGAACTCATCGACCACTATGGCATCGGAGCGCGATCCATTGTCGAAGCCACTCACCATATCATCAAGTAAGCGACCGGGCCTTTCGACGGACAATGTCCTCGACCGAGTTCCGCTGTTCAGCATTTTGAGCCGGCAGAATCGCGAGCGCGTCCTCGAGAAACTGTCGGAAAGCCGGTACAGCAAACACGACCTCATCTTTCGTGAAGGCGAACCCTCCGAGTACTTCCACATCGTCAAGGAGGGCATGGTCAAATGCGTCAGATCCACGCCGGATGGCAAAGAATGCACGCTGAAAATGCTCATGCCCGGCGACCTCTTCTGTTGCGATGCCGCCGCCTTCGATGGCGCCCGTCACCCAGGCACTGCTCAGCCTATGGGAAATGCGAGCATTCTCCGCATGCATAAGACGGCCTACTTCGACATGTTGAAGCGTAGCCCTGATGCAGCGATGGAGGTTATCAAATACCTCGCCACCCGCCTTCATGAGGCGCAGGAAAAAAACAAGGTGCTTGCGCTGGACCGAGCCGACCAGCGACTGGCCGCACTCTTGACCGACCTTGGTACGAAAAGCGGCATCCAAGAACGCGCCGGGCTACGACTGCCGATGCGGTTGACGAGGCAGGAAATGGCCAATATGGTTGGGACCACGACTGAGACGGTGATCCGGATTATGAGCCGCTTCAAACGCAGTCGCCTGGTCTCGGGTACCGCAAACCGCCTCGTTATCCTCGATATGGACCGCCTGAAAACCCTCGCATCAGGCTAGTTCCCCACCCTCGCCAAAACATGACATTCGTCATGTTTTAATGATCGACCTTTTGGTATGCTGCCCCGTCTGTGTAAAACCCAGAAAAAGAACCATCGGCTAAAGGAGATCATTTGATGTTGTCACGTATTGCCTTCATCGCCGGCCTAAGCCTGTGCGCTGCGTTAAGCGCCGTGTGCACAACCGCCGCGACCGCCAAGACCCACGAGGTCGCCATGACCGCCGTCGAGACAGATGTGGTGATCGACGGCAGCGGCGAAAAGTACGCCGCCTGGACCTTCAACGGACAAATGCCAGGCCCGGTCGTGCGGGTGACGGAAGGAGACACCATCAAATTCACGTTGACCAATCCCGCGACCAACAAATATCCGCACGCCATGGATTTTCATGCCGCCGAAATCGACTTCCTCAAGAATTACCGAGCAATCAATGCCGGGGAGACGATCAGCTATACCTTTACCGCCAAGAAGCCCGGCCTCTTCTTTTATCACTGCGGCGCACCTCCCATGATTCAGCACGTCGCCCGCGGCATGTTCGGCGCCATCATCGTCGATCCCAAAAACGCCCAAGCCTGGCCAAAAGCAGATCGAGAATATGTGTTGATCCAATCTGAATACTTCAAGAACCCTGATGACGTCCAGTCGATGTTCGATCGCAAGTTCGAGGGCATCATGTTCAACGGCGGGATCTTCAAATACCATCCGTTCGTGACGGGCGGTGGAAAACTGGATGCCAAACCAGGTGAACGGGTGAGAGTCTTCTTTGTTAACGCAGGTCCCAACGAATTTTCCTCGTTTCATCCGATCGGAGAGATCTGGGATAACGTGTATGAGAGCGGCAATCCTGGCAACAAATTGACGGGGGTGCAAACGTACGTGGTGGGACCAGGCAGCGCCGCCGTCTTCGATGTAGTCGTCGAGTCAGCCGGCGCTTACCCGCTCGTGACTCACTCATTGACAGGCGCCCTCCGAGGGGCCATTGCGGTATTAGTGGCTTCACCCGAGGCCAAGCCGGCACCTCTCATGCCGATGGTTCCTTGGGCATCCAGCATACCGCAGACTGAAATCACTCCGGTACCTGCTCATTAGACGCCTGATGTCCGCACTGGCGGTCCCTGTCCCCTGCCTGGCCCTTGCTGCCGCTATCGTGTCTGCCAGGCTGCTTCTCGGAAGCACCGACGCGTTTTCACTCGAACGGTCTGCTCTTGTGGTGTCGGGTTCCGCGTGCCGTCAGTCGCACGATGTGATCATCCACGCTCTGGAGCGACTCGAGGGGATCGCCCAAGTCAACGACGAAATTCCGGATCATCTCCTGATCGACCACGACGGCAAACGGCGCACGGAAGAGGAATTGGCCACCTTCGTGATCAGCACCACGCATGGCCGTTGTCACGCCGCGGTCATGCGGTCCTGCATTACAGCCCCACCCTTGGCTCCGCCGCCCAAGCCTTAGGGCGAATCAATACACGACCGCCGGACGTTTCCCGCGAGCAATCAGCATCAGGCGCTTACGCTGAAGCGGACGTGCGGGATCTCGTGTGTAGTGGGAATGATCCTCAGAGATTTCGACGGAGCTCAACGGCAAAGAAATCTCCTGGCGCATATGAGGCACCGTCGTGTCGATAGAGAGAGACACGATCTGATCTGTGCACGCGGTCACTTCAGCGTTAAGATCGCCTTGATCATCGAACTGTACGGTAATCCGCTCATCTGGATCGATCCATTTTCTAATGGTTACCGCCTTTTGCTCGTTGCTATCTCCTCGTCGACGCATATTGCATTCTCCCTATGCGGCACGGTAAGCGCCCGACTCTTTCGTTTCAACCTCGGCTACAACCTTGGAGCCAATGATTGCTCCCCACACGGTAGTACCAAGGGAGAGCAGACCACCGATCGCAATAAACCAAGCGACCGATGAGACCATGCTCGGGGTCGTAAGAGACTCCCCATCCGTGCCGATGCCCATGGTACTGGGCGGCAAGAACATCAAGATGAACGTTAAGGCGCCCCACAGCACCAGTCCATGAAAGAGACTTTCCATATACCTGGTTGCATCGGCCACCCAGGCAGTGACATAGCCGCCGATAAACGAGGCTGTGATCCACGCGCAACCACTCCACAACAACAACCCGGCCACTGCCATGCTGCTTCCCCCTTCAGCCGACTGCATCTGAAGGAATACGACGCCTAGTCCGAACGCCGTAAGGACGATGTGAATACCCAGCGCGATAGAAAGGCCTGCGACGATTGCGGGCCAATGAAAGAGCACGATTCTGGCCCGGTCACGAAACGGCAGAAACCCCATGGCATTCCTCCATTCTTTTTAGAACAACCCGGGATGGCTGCGAGGCAAGGCCGATGACTTTGTTGAAATCGCTTTCACCAGCACCCTCTCACTACGATATCGGTAAAAGTGTCGTTCGGTCACATAGTACGATCCATAGGCTTGACCGGCCATACCCTGGGATGGAGGGCAAGATCCCTTGTGCTTTCACTAGGGGAAGCCGTGGCGATCCATGGAACGCACAGCCAACATGCAATCGCAGTCGATGAGATAGGTACCGATTCGGACTCCAATTCGTCGGCCCTGTCGGTAACGGGCTGCTTCTTCCGGGTAAGTAGGGCGATGCGGCGATGATCAATCGAGGAGAAAGGAGAGCAGATCGAATCTCGGTCCGGCGCATGACATCCGGCCAGGCGCCATGCTCAAGGTGTCCTTTTGGTGCGTTACCCCACGGCTTCCTTTGTCGGCATCGCATCAAAGCCGTATTTAAGCAGCAGTTTTTGAATGCGGGCGGTCATCATGAAATTTACGAACTGTTGTGCGGCCTGCCGCGAGGCTTCCCGACAGGTCGATACCACCGCTTGTCCAAACAGGATTGGAATCGAGCGTCCGGCCGGGGCTTCATCAATGATGCGCACCAGTCCGCTGTTGATCGCGTCGGCCCGATACACCACGCCGACATCGGCTTCTCCTCCACTGACCAGACGGACGACTTCATCGGTGTTGGGAGCGGGAATAAGCCGCGCACGATGATGTCCTAATGGATCCATCTGTTTCAGCGCCTTCACCGCAATCGCTCCGAGGCTGGACGTCTTGGGATCGACAAGAGCCACGCGCAAGGCTCCATTCGATGATGCCTCACTCACCGAGACCACCGTGGCAGCTGAAGCGGAGGACATCACGACGACCATTGATGTCTGCGCATATTGGCGAGGGCCTCCGAACAGCGTCAGTCGCTTATGGTGGAGCGTCTCTACCTCCTGCAAGGATTCCGAAAGAAACACATCGATTGGAGCTCCCTGTTCAATTTGCCGGCGAAGCGTGTGCGAAGGGCCGTATTGAACTTCCACTGGCACGCCGTATTCCTGCTCAAAGATTCTCAGAATCTCTTGAAATGGCGCTCTCAAGGTGAGGGGAGCTGCCACCGTCAACGTCTCACCCGGTGCAGCGGCAGCGTTTCCAAGACCGGTGAGTCCACCGACGAGCACCATTGCTATGACCAGTTTCGGTATTCGCACCATCAACTCCCTTCATGAAGCATTGCCGGAGACGGCATACTGGAAGGGTTAACGCAAGTTCGATACCAAATGACGCAGAGACTCAATAACTCTGAGACCTTGCGTCAATTGATACATTTCGAAGACTTCTAAAGAAAGGACCCGGCTATCCTGAAGCGAATTTGTGAGATTCCGCACATTATGCACAGTGCGAAAGCGCGATCTCCCTCATAAGAAGATTGAATAGTGAAACCGATTGTGCGGGCGTGCTCGGACGTATCCTACCGATAAAAGAGATCTATTCTGACGTTTATCACGGGACAAGTATCTCGACATCCGTGTCGGGTAAGCCGTTTGCTACCTTGAAGCACGTTGCTCTACACTAACTTCTGCTGACGGAGTTCGCTCCATCATGAATGAGATCGTCCTCATCGCCCTGCGCAGGCCCTACACCTTCGTCGTCATGTCCATCTTGATCCTGGTGCTGGGTACCAAAACGGTGCTCAAGATGCCGACTGACGTCTTCCCGAACATCACCATTCCTGTCACCTCCGTAGTCTGGATCTACTCGGGCCTGTTGCCGCAGCAGGTCGAAGGGCGCATCACCTATTTATTTGAACGCTTTTTGACTTCGACAGTCGAAGGCATCAAGTATATCCACAGTCACTCATACTACGGCAGCAGTATCACCAATATTTTTCTCCAGGATGGAGTCGACGTGGGCAGGGCCGAAGCGGATATCGTCGGCATTGCGCAAAACGTCGTGAAGGCGCTCCCCCCGGATATTTCCCCTCCGATGGTGATGCGGCTTGCACCCTCCTCGATACCGGTGGCCATGATCCAAATCAGCTCCGACAACATGACACCGGCGGACCTGTACAATCTGGCCTACATGCGGATCCGACCTCTGCTCGTCACGGTACCCGGAATCGTGTTGCCGCACCCGTACGGAGGTCAGGACATGCAGGTGATGGTCAACCTCGATCAGCAGAAACTGCTCGCGCGCCATCTTACCCCCACGGATATTCACAATGTTCTCATGCAGCAATACCTCGTGCTGCCCGCTGGCGACATCAAAATCAAATCCACCGATTGGATCGTCTTGACGAACGCCTCACCGTTGAAGGTAGAGGATTTCGGCGATATCCCGATCAAGAGGGAAGGCAACGCCTTCATCTATCTGCGCGACGTCGCCACGGTGCAACTCATGGGCCGGGTGCAACAGAACGCGGTGCTGGTCAAAGGCAAACAGACCGTCATCATCGTCGCGATGAAGAGCACCGAGGCCTCGACTTTGGATGTGGTCGATGGGATCAAGAAAATGATCCCGAGGGCTGAGCAAGTCTCTCCTCCCGGCGTAAAGATCAAGCTCCTCGACGACGCGTCAACCTTCGTCAAGGATTCGATCTCGGACGTCGTGCATGAAATGGCAACCGCCGGAGCGCTCGTCGGCCTCATCGTACTGCTGCTGCTCGGCTCGTGGAGGGCGACGGTGATCGTATGGACGTCGATTCCGCTGTCGATCCTCACCGCCATCATCGGCCTCCATTGGCTTAACGAGACAATCAA
>Ga0075420_100002889_pt1 | contig 14912 bp, 8 predicted proteins | sample SoiMetdeltSBSDD4_FD_75296 | JGI IMG/M metagenome (GOLD analysis project Ga0075420, IMG submission 75296) | Bulk soil microbial communities from a Populus tree surrounding site in Tennessee, USA - Soil MetaG P. deltoides SBSDD4 | ecosystem: Environmental > Terrestrial > Soil > Tree plantation... | reverse complement strand
TCGTCAGCTCTTCGTTCAGGGCGAAGATGTCCAGGTCTCGCGACTTGAAGACGCCGTACATCACCGGCAGCTTGTAGAGGCTGGCCGACTGGAACGGATAGTGCTCGTTCAGGGTCACGGTCTGGCCCGTCGCCAGATCCTTGACCAGGATGCCGTACCGCCCGCGGACCTCGCGGAACGGCGCGAAGACGGCCTCGCGCAGCTTCTGCTCGTTGACGACGCGCGGGTCCGGCGTCGGTTCGGACGGCGCGAGCGTGGCCTGAGTCGCCTGGGCCGGGACGCCCTCCTGGACCTGGCCGACCGCGCCCGGCGTCCCGTCGGTGCTGCCGGTGATCGCCTCCGGCGCCGGCTCAGGCGTGGGCCGCGGAAGCAGCAGGAAGATCGCCAGGCCCAGCACGATGCCGGCCAGGATGATCGGCCCGGCGAAGCGCCGGACCGGCTTGGGTGGGGGGACGAGACGGCGCGCCTGAAGGGGGTGCCGTCGTCGTGGTGCAACCGCTGGGATCGCTCGCTCCTCGGATGAGCTTCGGGCGCCGGGCCTCGGGCCGGACTGCGACACGCTCGCCCACCAGGGTCGGGCGCTGTCGCCGCTCGCACCCGAGTCGCACCGCCCGCGGCCGGTCCGCGCACCGCCCAGTATAGGCGTTGATGCGCGAAATCAGCCATCAGACGGAACGCCGGCGCCGGAAGAGCGTGTGGGTTGTGGGGGAGGTTTGCCGGGGCAGGGCGGCGCATCGGCGTCGCGGCGGGCGTGGCCCGCTCGGCGAACAACGCGCCGAGTCTGGAACGGACGGCCACGCTCCCGGGTGACGCGGGTGCGTGCACCAGGTCCGGCAGTTTGGGCGCCGGTCGCCCGAACTGCCGGACCCGGCCTATTCGCCGCTCAGTTCTCGTATCACGAGGTTGTCAAACCGCGCTTCCGTGTCCGCTCCCTGTGGGCCGGCGGCTCCGAGCACCAGGCCGCCCCCCGTGAACGTGCCATCGTCAACATGGAGGATCTCCTGGCCGTTGACGTACGCGACGTAGCTGCTGCCGTGGACCTTCACGCCAAGTCGGTTGACGGCGGACCCACGTCGGATGGCCGGATGATCGGCGGTTTCAACGATCGGTCGGTGATTCCACCTGGCACCGTCCCAGATATTGGGACCAAACCAGGCCCGCCCCTCGGATGGTCTGACCTGAAACCGCATGACGCCTCCCGGCATGCCACTCCGTGCGCCCACGAAACGAACACCCAGGGTGACGGACTCTCCTTCGTTACCCCTGGGCAACCAGGCATCGACCTCCACGACGAAGTCGCGGGCGACTTCCTGCTCGCGCCAGCCGATGCGGATCGGACCGCCAGGCGCTCTCGCCACCACTCGATACTCGCCGTTGTCGTAGGCTTGCTGCCCACCGGGAAAGTCGCTCACCAGCCAGCCGCTGGTCGGATCTGTGAACTCATCGACCAAGACAACCTTGCCGGCGGGGATCGGCGGGTTTTCATGCGCGGCCGGCTCCTGCGCCATCAACGGCCGATCCCAGGCTGGAGCAGCCATGATGCTCCAGGTGAACGTGATCGTCACCACAGAGATCAGGCGCCGCATGCCGTCTCCTCCCTTCCTGTTGCCGATCCGTCCTTCAGCCCAGGCGCTCAGACCAGCGTCGTGGCGCCAGCGAACGGAGAGCCGCGGGAGGATACAGAGACGACACGTGCTTGTCAAGAACGCGAGACACCGCCGCTGTCCGGCGCCTCGTCCGCTGAATTAGGTCACCCGAACGCTGGATGGCACGCGTCTTGCGCGTTCGGCGCGCCTGTCAGCCATGTCAGAATCACTGCTCACCCCCGCGTCTCCCGCCGACACCCCCGAGCGCTCGCCCGATTCCCCGGCGCAGGACCGAGCGCGGCCGATCTCGCGCCGTCACGGGGCCACGCTGCATGGCGGCGGCCTCGGCGGCGCCGTCCGCGTCCCCGGCGCCACCTACCGCTTCCAGTTCAACCACCTCTTCACCTTCAAGGACGCCCTCAAGCTGGTGCCGTACCTCGACGACCTCGGCATCACCGATCTCTACGCCTCGCCGTTCCTGAAGGCCGGCCCGGACAGCCTCCACGGCTACGACGTCTCGAACCACAACGAGATCAACCCGGCGATCGGCAGCGAGGCCGACTTCGCCGAGCTGGCCGGCGCGCTGCGCGAGCGCGGCATGAGCCAGCTGCTCGACATCGTGCCGAATCACATGGGCGTCGGCTCGAACGTCAACGAGTGGTGGAACGACGTCCTCGAGAACGGCCCGATCTCGACCTACGCGCCGTACTTCGACGTCGATTGGGCGCCGCTCCAGCCGGAGCTGCGCAACAAGGTGCTGCTGCCGATCCTCGGCGACCAGTACGGGCGCGTCCTGGAGCAAGGCGAGCTGCGCCTCACCTTCCGCGACGGCGCCTTCTTCCTCGAATACTACGAGCACGTCCTCCCGATCGCGCCGTCGACCTACGCCACGATCCTGAGCGGCCCGTGCGACCGCCTCGCCCACGTTCGGCCGGCCGACGACGAGAACCTGGTCGAGCTGCAGAGCATCCTGACCGCCATTTCGCACCTACCCACCCACGACGAGCCGTCGCCCGAGCGGATCGCCGAGCACAACCGCGAGAAGGAGGTCGTCAAGCGCCGCCTCAACGCGCTGGTCCTGGCCGACCGCGAGATCCTGGACGAGGTCGAGTACGAGATCGGACGGCTGAACGGGCGGGTCGGCGACTCCCGCAGCTTCGACGCCCTCGACGCGCTTTTGAACCTCCAGGCGTACCGCCTGGCCTACTGGCGGGTGGCATCCGAGGAGATCAACTACCGCCGCTTCTTCGACGTCAACACGCTGGCCGCCCTTCGGATCGAGAACCCGGCCGTCTTCGACGCCACCCACCGCTTGATCTTCAACTTCTTGCGCGAGGAGCAGGCGCACGGGCTGCGGGTCGACCACCCTGACGGGCTGCTCGACCCGGCCAGCTACTTCCACCGGCTGCAGACCGAGTACCGGGTGCAGCGCATCGGAACCGGCGATGACCTCCTCCTGGACGACCTCCTCCTGGATGGGCCCGCCGGTAGCAGTCGGCCGTCTCTCCCCCAGAACCCCGAACTCAGCAACCAGCACCTGTACGTCCTGGTCGAGAAGATCCTCGCCAAGGACGAGCCCCTTCCGGAGGACTGGGAGGTCCACGGCACGACCGGCTACGACTTCATGACGGCGGTCGGCGGCATCTTCGTGGACGCCGGCCAGCGCCGCCGCTTCGACGACCTGTACGCGCGCTTCGTCGGGAGGCGCCTCGACTTCCAGGATCTGGTGTACGAGTCGAAGCGCCGCATCATGGCGCTGAGCCTGGCCAGCGAGATCAACGTCCTCGCCTGGCAGCTCAACGCTCTCTCCGAGCGCGACCGTCGCTTCCGCGACTTCACGCTGTACGCCCTGCGCGACGCCCTCCGCGAGGTGATCGCCTGCTTCCCGGTCTACCGCACCTACATCACCGGCCGACCGGTCTCGGAGCGGGACCGCTCGCAGATCGAGATCGCCATCGCCTGGGCCAGGAAGCGCAATCCGGCCGGCGAGGTCTCGATCTTCCAGTTCATCCGCGAGGTGCTGCTGCTGGAGGCGCTGGACGCCGAAGATCGGGAAGGCCAGGAGCAGCAGCTCAGGTTCGTCGAGAAAGTCCAGCAGACGACCGGCCCGGTGACGGCGAAGGCCATGGAAGACACGGCCTTCTACATCTACAACCGGCTGGTCTCCCTCAACGAGGTCGGCGGCGAGCCGGAGACGTTCGGGGTCTCGGTGATGGGCTTCCACCGCCTGAACGCCGAGCGACTGCACCGGTGGCCGCACAGCCTGCTCTCGACCTCCACTCACGACACCAAGCGCAGCGAGGACGTCCGCTCGCGGATCTCGGCGCTGTCCGAGATGCCGCGTGAGTGGGGCGCCGCCCTGACCCGCTGGTCGCGGCTGAACCGCCGCCACAAGCGGGACGTCGACGGTAACCCGGCCCCGTCTCGCAATGACGAGTACCTGCTCTACCAGGTACTGCTCGGCGCCTGGCCCATCGAGCCGTTGGACGCGGACGGCCGGGCGGAGTTTACGGCTCGCATCCAGGAGTACATGGCGAAGGCGACCAAGGAGGCGAAGGTCCACACGAGTTGGATCAACCCGAACGAAGGGTACGACACGGCGATCCGCGACTTCGTCGCGGCGATCCTCGACCCGAGACGCAGCACACCGTTCCTGACCGACTTCGCGCGGCTGGAGCGGGTCACGGCGCGCAGCGGGGCGGTAAACAGCCTCGGGCAGACGCTGCTCAAGCTGACGGTCCCCGGCGTCCCCGACACCTACCAGGGGAACGAGATCTGGGACCTGAGCCTGGTCGATCCCGACAACCGCCGGCCGGTCGACTACCGCCTGCGGCGGCGGCTGCTCGGGACGCTCCAACGCGCAGTCGATCGCTCCCAGAACCTGGAACCCAACCGCTCCGCGGCGGAAATATCGGCTACGATGTCGTCCGAAGGACGATATTCGCGGGGCCGCGCCCCGACATCCCAGAACCCGATCCGTCGTCTCGCCCATCGCCTCGCCGAGGGGTGGACCGACGGCCGGATCAAGCTGTTCGTCACCTGGCGGGTGCTCCGCTACCGGCGCGAGCATCCCGACCTGTTCGAGCACGGCGCCTACCTGCCGCTGACGGTGGCCGGACCGCTCGAAGAGCACCTGATCGCCTTCGTGCGCGAGCTGGACGACGAGCAGATCGTGGTGGCCGCGCCGCGCCTGGTCGGCCGGCTGCTGGTCGACGCGCCCGACGCGGCCGAGCATGCCCCGCTCCGGTTCCGTGATGGGGCCTGGGACGAGACGGCGCTGCTCCTGCCGGATCGGCCGGGCCAGCACTATCGCAACGTGTTCACCGGCGAGGTGGTCGAGACCGTCGAGGCGCAGGCCGGCACCCTCCGAGGTGCACGCTCGACGCTGCCACTGGGTACTCTTCTGGCGGATTTCCCGGTGATCATGCTTGTGCGGGAGACGCCATGAGTGCGCCGTCGAGTCAGGGGACCGGCCGGCGAGCCGGCCGGTCACGACGCGGGTCCGATCAGCCGGCCGAGGCAGCGCCGCAGGGAGTCGAGCGGCGGGCAGGCCCGCTGCCCACCCTGGAGAATGCGAAGGAGCCGTCCACCCGATCGCCGCTGCCGCGCGCGGCCGGCATCCTGCTCCACCCGACAGCGTTGCCCGGACCGCACGGGATCGGCGATCTCGGAGCCGCCGCGTACCGCTTCGTGGAGGTGCTGGAGGCGGCCCGCCAGACGGTCTGGCAGCTGATGCCGCTCGGGCCGGTCGGGCTTGGCAACTCGCCGTACGCCGCCAGCTCGGCGTTCGCGGGATTTCCGCTGCTGATCGCGCTGGACCAGTTGATGGGGCGCGGCTGGCTCGACCAGGGCGACCTCGATGCGCCCGACTTCCCGCCGGCCCAGGTCCAGTTCGACGGTGCCGCCGCGTTCAAGACCGAACGGCTCCGCAAGGCGTTCGGGCGCTTCGAGCAGCAGGCGACCGACGAGGACATGACATCCCTGGCGGCGTTCGGCGAGCGTCACCGGGCCTGGCTGGACGACTTCGCCCTGTTCATGGCGCTGAAGGATGCCCACGACGGGGCCGGCTGGATGAACTGGGATCGGCCGCTGGCGCTCCGCGAGGCGGGTGCCCTGGCGAAGGCGCGTCAGGACCTGGCGACGGACGTCCGGTATCACCAGTGGGTGCAGTGGGTCTTCTTCGAGCAGTGGGCCTCGGTGCGGCGGTACGCCAACGAGCGCGGCATCACGATCGTCGGCGACATCCCGATCTTCGTCGCCTGGGATAGTGCCGACGTCTGGGTCCACCGCGAGCAGTTCCAGATGGACGACGAGCAGCCGACGGCCGTGGCCGGCGTGCCCCCGGATGCCTTCAGCAAGACGGGCCAGCGCTGGGGCAACCCGCTCTACGACTGGGACCGGATGGCCGAGACCGGCTACCGCTGGTGGCTGGACCGCTTCAAGGCGACCCTCGAGCTGGTCGACACCGTGCGGCTCGACCATTTCCGGGGCTTCGCGGCGTGCTGGTGGGTGCCGGCAGACGAGGAGACCGCCATCAACGGGACGTGGGTGCCTGGTCCGGGCAGGGCACTGTTCGACGCTATCAGTCGGGAGCTCGGGCACATCCCGATGATCGTCGAGGATCTCGGCGAGATCACGCCGGATGTGATCGTCCTGCGCGAGGAACTGGGCTTCCCGGGCATGAAGGTGCTCCAGTTCGCGTTCGGCGATGACGCGCACGACGGCATCCCCCAGGGTGAGAACCCATACCTGCCCCACAACTACGAGCCGAACTGCGTCGTCTACACCGGCACGCACGACAACGACACGACCGTCGGCTGGTTCGCGAGCCTGAGCGACGAGGAGCGGGCATCGGTCTTGCGCTACGTCGGGACCGACGGCAGCAGGATCGCCCGCGACCTGGCCCGGCTGGCCCAGCAGTCGGTCGCAGCGGTGGCGGTGATCCCGCTCCAGGACTTGCTGGAGCTTGGCCCGGAGGCCCGGATGAACGTGCCGGGCCGCCCCGAGCACAACTGGACCTGGCGGTACCAGGACGGGATGATCCAGCCCCACCACACCGAGTGGCTGGCCGAGCTGACCGCGTCGACGGCCCGCTGGAAGGCCCCCGAGGAACCGACCGATCAACCCGAACAGGACGCCGATGACACCCCCAATGAGCCCCAGGACGCGCCGGCGCGTTGACTCGGCATCGAGCCGGGTGACGTGGCTGGACAATGCTGGGAGCGCGGTCGTCTCGGCCGCCCCGACCACCCGCCGCGCTCCTGCACAGCCTGATCCTCCACCGACGCGTCCGGCGCATCGGCATTTCTGTCATTTTGTCTTTTTGTCAGCGGGGGGTAGGCCCACACAGGCCCTCGCGGTCAGCACCACGCCGGCGATGCCGTGGGGTGCATCGTGAGCGACCGCTGGCAGCTCGACCTCGGGGCGAACGTTGTTGAGGGTGGCGCCCGGTTCCGGGTCTGGGCGCCGAACGCGACGCGCGTCGAGGTCGAGATCGAGCGGCCGGGCGGCCCTGAGCGCCACGCCCTGACGCCGGAAGCCGACGGCTACCACGCCGGCACCGTCGCGGGGGCGCGGGCGGGCGACCGGTATCGGTACGCCCTCGACGGGGACCAGGGGTTCCCGGACCCGGCCTCCAGGTCGCAGCCGGACGGCCCGCACGGCGCCTCCGAGGTCGTGGACCCCTCGCAGTACGCGTGGAAGGATGACGGCTGGCAGGGGCTCGGGGCGGACGGCCTCGTCATCTACGAGCTGCACGTCGGGACGTTCACGCCGGGGGGCACCTTCGACGCCGCCATCGCGCGGCTCCCGGACCTGGTCGAGCTGGGGATCAGCGCCGTCGAGATCATGCCGGTCGCGGAGTTCCCCGGACGGCGCAACTGGGGCTACGACGGCGTGGACCTCTACGCGCCGTCGTCGGCGTACGGCGGGCCGGAGGGGCTGCGGCGGCTGGTGGACGCGGCCCACGCCCTCCGGCTCGGCGTGCTGCTGGACGTCGTCTACAACCACTTCGGTCCGGACGGGAACTACCTGCGGGTCTACGCCGCCGACTACTTCACCGATCGCCACGAGACGCCCTGGGGCGACGCGATCAACTACGACGGCACGGGGAGCGAGCACGTCCGCCACTTCGTGCTCCAGAACGTCCGCTACTGGCTCGAGGAGTACCACCTGGACGGCTTCCGGCTGGACGCGACCCACGCGATCGTGGATACATCGCCGCGCCACCTGCTGGCCGAGATCGCCGAGGTGGTCCACGGCCCGCTCAGCGACCGGCCGGCCGGCCGCGCCGTGGTGATCGCCGAGGACCACCGCAACCTCGTCCAGCAGATCCGCCCCTCGGAGCAGGGCGGCCTGGGGCTGGACGGCGTCTGGGCCGACGACTTCCACCATGCGCTGCGCACCTACCTGACCGGCGAGCGCGAGGCCTACTACGCCAACTACACCGGCCGCCTCGAAGACGTGGCGGCGACGATCGAGGGCGGCTTCCTCTTCCAGGGCCAGAAGCGGCCGGCCAGCGGCGAGCTGCGGGGCACGAAGGTGACCGACGAGCCGGCGCGGGCGTTCGTGTTCTGCAGCGAGAACCACGACCAGGTGGGCAACCGGGCGCTCGGGGAGCGGCTGGCGCACCTGATCGACCGCGAGCGATACCTGGTCGCCTCGGCGGTGCTGCTGTTCGTGCCGGAGACGGTGCTGCTGTTCCAGGGTCAGGAGTTCGCGGCGTCGAGCCCGTTCCAGTTCTTCACGGACCACAACCCGGAGCTGGGCAAGCTGGTCACCGAGGGGCGGCGCAAGGAGTTCGCGGGCTTCGCGGCGTTCGCGGACCCGGCCCGCCGCGAGCAGATCCCGGACCCGCAGGCTGAGGCGACGTTCGAGCGGTCGGTCCTGAAGTGGGAGGAGCGCGAGGCCCACGCCGAGGTCTACGACCTGTACCGGACGCTGCTACGACTACGCCGTGACGACCCGGTTCTCCAGCACCAGGACCGATCCGCGACGCGGGCGCGCGCCCTGACCGATCACCTGCTGGCGATCCGTCGCTGGCATGAGGGCGCCGAGCGGCTGCTGCTGGCCAACTTCGGGGAGAAGCCCGCGACGATGGACGCCGCCGGGTTGCGCCAGCTTGGCGTCGAAGGTGGGGACTGCTGGCGGTGGCTCTACGCCACCCCCAACGCCGCCGATGCTGACTCTGACGGCTTGACGGTGGTGCCGCGCTCGGCGGTGCTGCTCGCCCGCTGATTGTTCGGCCGTCGCTGCCTGACCGGTGATGGATTTGTGCAGCGGCGTCGCGCGACCTTGGGGTCGTCGGGCTGTATGCTAGCGGCATGGCGAACGACGACCTCCGGAGGTACCTGGACCTACGAGCGGGTCATCACCTTCCTGAATGGGGAGCTTGACTGACCGCGAGCGGTTTCAGGCGGCGGGCGCCGCTGGTGGCGGCGGCCTCGCCTCCCAGGACCGGCAGGATGGTGTCGAGGTCCGGCGCCTCGGAGACGTCGCCGTTGCGGTCGAAGTAGAGGAAGCGGTCCAGCGAGCGCATGAACCAGCGGTCGTGGGTGACGGCGATGACGGTGCCGGTGAACTCGTCGAGGGCGCGCTCCAGGGCCTCGGCGGAGTCGAGGTCGAGGTTGTCGGTCGGCTCGTCGAGCAGGAGGAGGTTGGCGCCGCCAAGCTCCAGGAGGAGGACCTGGAGGCGGGCCTGCTGGCCGCCGGACAAGGTTTCGAAGGTCTGGTTCTCGCACTGCTGGAGCTCGTAGCGGGCGAGGGTCGCCATGCTCCGTGCGTAGGTAAGGTCGGCGTCGGCCAGGATCTCGATCACCGTCTTGCCGGTCCACTCGGGGTGCTCGTGGAGCTGGCTGAAGGCGCCGACCTTGATGCGGGCGCCGAGGGTGACGGTGCCCTGGTGGGCGATCGGCTCGCCGGCGACGAGGCGGACGAAGTGGGACTTGCCGGTGCCGTTCGGGCCGACGACGGCGACGCGCTCGCCGAAGCGGACGACGAGGTCTAACGGGTTGACGAGGGAGGCCCCCGGGGAGGCCCCTACCCCCAACCCCTCCCCCGTGCGCGGGGGAGGGGAGAAAGTTGCTTCGGCGTCGGGATCGGTGGGGCGCGGGGGAGGGGAGATGGGTGCCGAGGTGGCAGGTACGGCTGAGCGCGGGGGAGGGGAGGAGGTTGGCGCGACATCGGAGCTGGTGGGGCGCGCGGGAGACGAGGCCAGGATGCGGAGGGCGGAGCAGGCGAGGACCTGCCGGCCGGACTCGGAGCCCCTGAGGCGCATCCGGATCCGCTGGTCTCGGGTGGGGGCCTGGGGCGGGCCGGCGTCGATGAACTTCCTCCAGCGGGTCTCGGCGGCCTGGGCCTGGCTGGCGTTGCTGTCCGAGATGGCGGCGCGCTGCTTCATGGTCCGCATGTGGCGGTAGAGGCGGCGCTCCTCCTCGTTCCAGCGCTGGAGGGCGTCTTCGAGGCGGTCCTGGCGGGCCGCGCGAGCCTCATGGTAGGTGGCGAACGACTGGCCGTGGACCCAGGCGCCGTATCCCTCCAGGGTGACGATCTTGCGGGTGGATCGGGCGAGCAGCTCACGGTCGTGGCTGACGAGCAGGATGGTGCGGGGGGAGTCGTTCAGCATCCGCTCAAGCCAGCGCTTGCCCACGATGTCGAGGAAGTTGTCGGGCTCGTCGAGGAGGAGGTTGGCGCTGTCGGAGGTGAGCAGCATCTCGAGGGCCAGGCGCTTCTGCTCGCCGCCCGAGAGCTCGCCGACCAGCCGGTCGGCGGCCTGGTCCAGGGACTGGCGTAGGACGCGCGACGTGCAGCGGTCCCAGACGGCCTCCTGCTGGTAGCCGCCGGACTCGCCCCAGCGGGCGATGGCATCACCCAGTCGGACGCCGGCCTCGTCGGAGGGGTTCTCGGCCAGCTCGCGCTCGGCGGCGATCAGCTCGAGGCCGTGCTGGCGGAACGGCTGGGGGGAGACGGTCGCCAGCAGCTCGCGGACGGTAGTTCGGCCGTACGGGCGGCCGATCTGCTGGGGCATGTACTGGAGGCCGCCGTCGATCTGGAAGGTGCCCTGGCTGGGCCTGATCTCGCGGGCGAGGACGCGGAGGAGGGTGCTCTTGCCGACGCCGTTGACGCCGATCAGGGCGGCGTGCTCACGATCGGCGACGTGGAAGGAGACGCGGCTGAAGAGCATGGCGCCGTCCGGGCGGACGACTTCAAGGTCCTGGACGAGGATGGCCATGACACCTGCCGTGGGCGGAACCGGGGTCAACGAGAGGCCGAGGGTTAGCGTCGGGGTCCGTGGGTTGAAACCCACGTCTACCATCGCAGCGTCCCTACGGGACGCGGTCGTCGTGGCCGGATCGTCATCCCGGTCGCGTGGCGTCCGAGAGCGGACGGTCCGAAGCGATGTTGCGAGGGTCGGCGACAGATTATGGGGGTTGGCGAGTGGGTTCGGTAGGACGCGCGGTTATTGGCGGGATTGGGCGACGGCTTCTTTGAGCTGGCGCCAGGCGTTGCGGGCTTCCTCCAGCGAGGTCTCGTCTTCGATGGTGGTGATGTCGCCGGGGTCGCGGTCGAGGGTGACGGCCTTGAGGACCCGGCGCATGATCTTGCCGCTCCTGGTCTTGGGGACCATGCCGACGAAGCTCAGCTCGCCGACGACGGCGACGGGGCCGAGCTCGTGGCGGACGGTGGCGAGCAGTTCTTTCCGTAGATCGTCCGAGGGGGTCTGGCCTTGTTTGAGGACGACGAAGGCGGCGATGACCTCGCCTCTGAGCTCGTCCGGGCGGCCGGTGACGCCGGCCTCGGCGACGGCGGGGTGCTTGAGGAGAGCAGTCTCGACCTCGATGGTGCCGAGCCGGTGGGCGGCGATCTTGATGATCTCGTCGGCGCGTCCGGCGAACCAGACGTAGCCGTCGGCATCGATGTGGGCGGAGTCGCCGGTGTAGTAGACGCTCTGGCCGGGCAGGCGACCCCAGTAGTCGTTGGCGTACCGCTCGGGCTCGCCCCAGAGGGTGGCGATCAGGCCGGGGAAGGGGCGACCGATGACCATGATGCCCTTCTCGTCCGGGCCGCAAGGCTCGCCCTCGGGGGTGACGACGGCGGCCTCGATGCCGGGCAGGGGGATGCCGGCCGAGCCGGGCTTGATCGGGAGCATGCCGAGGCCGTACGGGTTGCCGAAGACGGGGCCGCCAGTCTCGGTCTGCCACATGTGGTCGATGACGGGGACGCGGTCGTCGAGCACGCGCTTCTGGAGCCACTCCCAGGCGGGGGCGTTCAGGACTTCGCCGGCGCAGAAGACGCGTTCGAGGGAAGAGAGGTCGGCGCCTCTGGCGGCCTCCTCGCCGTAGCGCATCAGGAGGCGGACGGCGGTGGGGGAGGTGAAGACGCCGCTGACGCCGAGTTCCTCGATGATGCGCCAGATGACGTCCGGAGTGGGATGATCGAGGGCGCCCTCGTAGGCGATCGTCGCGGCGCCGGCGAGGAGGGGAGCGTAGACGATGTAGCTGTGGCCGACGACCCAGCCGATGTCGGAGGTGGACCACCAGACCTCGCCGGATCGTAGGCCGAAGACCCACTGTCCCATGCTGTGGATGTGGACCTGGTAGCCACCGTGGGCGTGGACGGCGAGCTTGGGTCGGGCGGTGGTGCCGGAGGTAGCGAGGATGAAGGCAGGCTCGTTGGATTCCATCTCGACGTGGGCGCCGCTGTGGCCGGAGCCGGCGGCGAGGAAGTCGGCCCAGGTGATCTCTTTGTCTGAGGTGAGCCGGGTGGACGGGCTGCGCTGGAGGACCACGACGTGCTCGACAACATCGCCGGCCTGACGGACGGCCTCGTCGACGATCCCTTTGAGGGGGACGTCGTTGCCCTTGCGATAGGTGATGTCGGCGGTGAAGACGGCCTTCGAGCCGGAGGCTACGATGCGATCGGCGAGGGCGGTGGCGCCGAACCCGGCGAAGACGACGGAGTGGATGGCGCCGATCCGCACCGTCGCGAGCATCAGGACGATCGCTTCCGGGGTGGTCGGCATGTAGATGGTGAGGCGGTCGCCCTTGCCGATGCCGAGGGCTCGGAGGCCGCTCGCGACCTTCTCGACCTCTCGCTTGAGTTGGGCGTAGGTGAGGACGCGACGCTCGCCGCGCTCGTCGACGTAGATCAGGGCGACCTGGCCCCCTCGGCCGATTTCTATGTGGCGGTCGAGGCAGTTGTAGGCGAGGTTGGTCTTGCCGCCGACGAACCAGTTGAAGGTGGGGGGATCGAGCTCGAGGACCTTGTCCCAGGTGCGGAACCAGTGCAGCTCGCGGGCGGCCTTGTCCCAGAAGCGCTCTGGATGTTCGCTGGCCTCGCGGCGCCAGCGCTGAATGACCGGGTTGACGAGGTCCATCATTGCACCCCCTTCGATGCCGCCGATGCTGGCGCACTGCGATAGTACCGGTCGTGATTTTCGTGGTTCAACGTGGTAATTCGTTGTCCAAACGGTGATTTTCGTGGTCCACGGTGGTACCGGCACACGGCTGACTCGAAGGGAATTGGTTTCGTACCATCGGGATCGAGGGTTTTGGGTTCTGGGTTTTGGGGTGAGGTGGCGGGCGGTCATGTCTGGAAGTACCCGCGAACAGGGATCCTTGTGCTCCCAGATGCGGGCACGTGGCGAGGCGGCGAGACGGGCGCAGGCCGGGTGCCGTGGCTGAGGTTTCGGCGGGCGACGTGAATGCCTCGTGGCCAGAGGCGGGTGATCGCGGCGAGTGAGCATCCCTGGAGAGAGCCGCTGGCCTTCCTCAAGTGACGAGTGGGCACGGGGTGAAGGCGACTCTCCCGGCAGTCACGATGCGGGGTTGGCCACCGCCGAACCGTGTGCGACTGTCGATGTGGACCGAGACGCTCATGAACCCTGTGATCGAGAGTGGGCCGAGCCGCGTGCCCTGCTGAGATCCTCTCGCGCGTCCACCTGAGGTTGAGCGATGGAGAGCGCCTCAAATACGGTGAAAGCTAACCGCTCAACAGCTTCGGGATCCCGCAGCATCACGCTTGTCTCCTGGCGAAATCCGTCGTCCTGATCGCCGCGACAATACCGTTCCTGCATGGCCCTGCCGCATAATTTGAGGAGCACGATAGCGTGAGGATGGGATGGCCCGGCGGGGACGGAAACTGACGATCGAGTGGGCGACGGAGGATGACGCGGCGAGCTTGCGGGCGCGGTATCGTCGGGAGCGCCGGGCGGACGTGCGCCCGCGGTTGCAGGGGTTGTGGCTGGTGCGGACCGGTCGGACGACGCGCGAGGTGGCGGCGGTCGTCGGGGTCGAGGAGCGGACGGTGCAGCGCTGGCTTGGGTGGTGTCGGGCGGGCGGGCTGGCCGAGGTGGAGGGTCGGCATGCCCACGGCAAGAGCGCCGCGCCGTTCCTGACGGCCGAGCAGCAGGCCGACCTGGCGGGCGAGGTCGAGACGGGGCGGTGCCGGACGGCGGCCGAGGTCCGACGGTGGGTCGAGGAGCGCTGGGGGGTGCGGTATACCGAGGGCGGGATCTACGCGCTGCTCGGGCGGTTGCACTGCGCCCCGAAAGTACCACGCCCCGTCCACGAGAAAGCCGACCACCTGGCCCAGGCCCGGTGAAAAAGGGGGGCTCGCGTCGAGCCTCGGCGCGGTCGGCCTGACGCGCCGGAGCCGGGTCGCCTTCGGCGACGAGCTGCGCGTGGGCCTGCGCGGCACGACCCGGCGGGTCCGGGGCCGACGTGGGGTCAAAGTCCGCCAGCCGCTCCAACTGAAATACGAGTGGCGGTACCTGTTCGCGGCGGTCGACGGGCAGGCCGGCCGGGTCTGGCGGAACCGGGTGCCGTCCACGAAGGCAGACGCCCCCTGGCCGACGATCGCCGGCATCCAGGAGAGGGACGTCCTCGACGGGCTGGCGTGGGATGACGCCCCCAGCCACCGCGACGACGAGAGCACCGACCTCGACCTCGGCGTCGTCGGCCCGCCGCCCGACAGCCCGGAGCCGGACCCGGCCGAGCGGCTGTTCGAGGCGATCCGCCGCCACGTCGAAGGCCGCGTCTACGCCTCCCTCGACGCCAAGGTCGCCGATGTCGAGGCCGCCCCGGAGGAGCTCGACGCCGACCCGCCACGCGTCCGCCTCGGCGGCTGGGACCGGATCAACGCCGCCATCGCCTCCCTCCCAGAGCCCCTGGAAATTGCGGCCTGATCAGACGGGATCGGCATGAGTCGAAGGTGCGCAAGCCCCGTGTCGTTCCGACGGAAGAGCCGGTGGCGCCCATGCCCCCGTCACTCCAACGCACGAGGGTATGCGCTGAAGCCTCCCTGTCACTCCAACGCACGAGGGTATGC
>Ga0075420_100002880_pt1 | contig 14954 bp, 12 predicted proteins | sample SoiMetdeltSBSDD4_FD_75296 | JGI IMG/M metagenome (GOLD analysis project Ga0075420, IMG submission 75296) | Bulk soil microbial communities from a Populus tree surrounding site in Tennessee, USA - Soil MetaG P. deltoides SBSDD4 | ecosystem: Environmental > Terrestrial > Soil > Tree plantation... | reverse complement strand
GGGGCGAATTCGGATTCGCATCGATCGAATGGACATAGGAGTCGCGTCCAAACTGCGGATCGTGCGCGGAATAGCTGATGGTGCCGAAGACGTTGCCGGTGTCCCAACTCGTCCCCGCTATGACCGAAGCGTCATATTGCCAATATTTGCCAGCCACACCGGTGCGCGCCTGGACCTGCACGCCCTCGAATTTGTCCCTTGTGACATAGTTTATCACGCCCGCGACTGCGTCCGATCCGTAGATCGCCGAGCCGCCGTCGGGCAATATCTCGGTCCGCGAGACCATGGACGTCGAAATCAACGAGCCGTCCGTGCCCTGCCCGCTCAGAACATCGGAGCCGATCGGCACGATACGGTGGCCGTCGATCAGGTTAAGCGTAAGCGCCGTTCCACCGGTGTTGACGTTTGGCAGGTTGCGCAGCGAGATCGCGGGGAACGGCAGCCGGACTCCGATATTGCCGACCTGACCTAAGCCGGCCTGCGGGAGGCCCTGGAACACGTTGGCGGCCTGGGGAATATTCGCCAGCAACTCGTTGGCGTTCGCCGCACCCTGCTCCTCAGCCTCCACGGCGGTGGTAGTGAGCAGTGTCGCACCTGCTGTTGTTGCACCGCGGATCTGCGTGCCGGTGATGATGATCTCTTTCTGGTCTTCCTCTTCCTCCGCATCGGCCGGCGCCTGGGCAGTCTGCGGCGGTGTAGCCGGCGCGGTCTGTGTGTTTTGCGTATTGGCGGGCGATGCCGCGATTATGGTTGCGATGCTGGACCCGGCCAGCGCAGCAAATAGTGTCTTCCGCATTAGGATAATTCCCCCTGAATCGAATAAGCGTGTTGCGTCTAGCGATGTTCCGATCGCGCGAAGTGAGAGGCTTAGGAGCAGGTGCCTGGCAGGTCGTATTGTACCCGCCAACAGGAGCGAGCTGGCACTGACAGTTTCTCAAGCCGTCAGGGCAGCCTGCTACAAGGCGTCCAAATTGTCCGAAGTAATTGCATCCTTCCCCATGCTCCGTCTTCGCGGAATGCGCTGGCCCGCGAATGTATAGCTATGCAACCCCTTGTCAACCCGGTGGAGCCGACAGGTACTGTGCGGCCTTGGGCCAAGCGAAATTCCTTTGCTGGTGTTGCCCAAAAGCCGCGAACGGCCGCCCGCTCAGTAAACTCGGGCCTTGGGCTGGATATAGGCTATCTCGTCGGTGAGCGTGTATTCATGCACCGGGCGGTAATCGAGGACGACCTTGCCGCGGTCGAACCAGGAGAGGGTGTGCTTCATCCAATTGGGGTCGTCGCGATCCGGATAATCTTCGCGCTTATGGGCGCCGCGGCTTTCCAGCCGGGCCGCCGCCGCATGCATCGTCACAACGGCCTGGCTGATCAGATTCTCGAGCTCGAGCGTCTCGACAAGATCTGTATTCCAGATCAGGCTGCGGTCGGTGACACTGATATCGGCCATGCGGGCATAGACCGCGTCGATTTTCGCCTTGCCGTCGTCGAGCGAGGTCTGGGTGCGGAACACGCCACAATCGGCCTGCATGGTCCGCTGCATGTCCAGCCGCACGTCGGCCGTCGGGCTGACGCCCTTGGAAAAGCGGAACTTGTCCAGCCGCGACACCGCCAGTTCCTCGCTGCCCTTGGCCAGCGGGGGCAATGCGGACCCTGACTTAAGCGTTTCGCCGAGCCGACGGCCGGCAGCGCGGCCGAAGACCACAAGATCGGTGAGGCTGTTTGAGCCGAGCCGATTGGCGCCGTGCACCGAGACACAGGCCGCCTCGCCAACGGCGAACAGGCCCGGCACGACGGCGTCGGGATCGCCGTCCTTCAGCATGACAACCTCGCCATGATAATTGGTCGGGATTCCACCCATATTGTAGTGCGCCGTCGGCACAACGGGCAATGGCTGGCGGGTCAGGTCGACGCCAGCGAATATCTTGCCGGTTTCTGTGATACCCGGCAGCCGCTCGGCCAGGATCTTCGCGTCGATATGATCCAGATGGAGATATATATGGTCCTTGTGCGGCCCGACGCCGCGGCCCTCGCGAATCTCCGTCGCCATCGCGCGGGAGACGACGTCGCGGCTGGCGAGGTCCTTGGCCGAGGGGGCATAGCGTTCCATGAACCGCTCGCCTTCGGAGTTGGTGAGATAGCCGCCTTCTCCGCGCGCGCCCTCGGTGATCAGCACCCCGGCCCCGTAAATGCCGGTCGGATGGAACTGAACGAACTCCATGTCCTGCAGCGCAAGCCCGGCGCGCAGCACCATAGCGTTGCCGTCGCCGGTGCAGGTGTGGGCCGAGGTGCAGGAAAAATAGATGCGATTGTAGCCGCCAGTGGCCAGAACGACAGCTTGCGCGCGGAAACGGTGGATCGAGCCATCGTCCATGCACAAGGCGACCAGGCCTCGACAGGTGCCGCCCTCCATGATCAGGTCGAGCGCGAAATATTCGATGAAGAAGTCCGCGTCATATTTGAGACTCTGTTGGTAGAGCGCGTGCAGCATCGCGTGGCCGGTGCGGTCGGCGGCGGCACAGGTGCGCTGCGCCGGAGGACCTTCGCCCATATTCTGCATCATGCCGCCGAACGCACGCTGATAGATGCGGCCTTCGTTGGTGCGGCTGAACGGCACGCCGAAATGCTCGAGTTCATAAACCGCGGCGGGCGCCTCGCGGCAAAGATATTCAATCGCATCCTGGTCGCCTAACCAGTCCGATCCCTTGACGGTATCGTACATGTGCCAGGTCCAATGATCCGGGCCCATATTGCCGAGACTGGCGGCGATGCCCCCCTGGGCGGCCACCGTATGGCTGCGGGTGGGAAAGACCTTCGTGACGCAGGCGGTCTTCAACCCCTGTTCGGCAGCGCCCATGGTCGCGCGCAGGCCCGATCCGCCGGCGCCGACCACGACGACGTCATACACATGATCGATGATCTGATAGGCGTTGGGCATCAGACGGCGGATCCTCCGACAGCAAGCTTGAGCAGGGCGACGATCGCGATGGCGGCAGCGATGGCGACCGCGAAGTTCAACAGCAGGAGCAGGAAGGTCTTGTTACCCTCCTCATGCACATAGTCCTCGATGAACACCTGCAGACCCATGCGGATGTGCCAGAAGGTGCTGACCACAAGCAGCAGCATCGCCGACGCGTTGACGGTCGACGACAGCCACTCGACCACCACGCCATGATCGAGGCTCGGCAGGCGGAACAGCGAGACCGCAAGCCAGATGCCGAGCAGCAGGGTGGCGATCGAGCTCATGCGTTCGTGCCACCAATGGCCGGCGCCTTCGTGCGCTGAACCCAGCCCGCGTACCTGACCGAGTGGCGTTTCCATCAGATCACTCCCAAGATGTAGACCCACAGCAGGGCCGTGAGCAGCAGCGAGACAATCAACGTCGCCACCGCCATCGCTTTGTTGGCGCGAAGCTCGTAGCCGGCGCCAATGTCCATCACCAGATGGCGCAGGCCGGACAAGGTATGCTGGATGATGCCCCAGCTCAGCGGAATCCAGATGATCAGCAGCCAGGGAAGAGTCGCCACCTGGACGAAGGAGGCATAGGCCTCGGGGCCGCCAGCGGCTGCAGCGAGCCACCAGACCAGCAGCGCCCCACCGACGATCGCAGCGCCATCGCCGGTCAGCCGGTGCAGGATGGAGACGAGCATGTGCGGCCCCCAACGATAATGCGTCAGATGCGGCGAAAGCGGCCGTGCCGGATTGCGGTGCATTGGACTTCCCTGATTGAGCCGTGGTGCGAAACCGCCTCGGCTATTAGGGGCAGGCCCCGCGATCCGCAACGGTGGTAATCCTCAGCAAGGCGGTGAGCCTCAGCGTCCCCAATCCTGCGGGAAACCGCGCATCCACGATGCCGCCGCCTTAACCAACTCTGATTACCAGAAATTCCACCAACATGGAGCAGGTGGAATGGCGGATAACGCCCAGGCGCTGGATGCGGAAGCAGCACGACAGCATATCGCCAAGTTCGATATCGAAAACACGCTGGCAGCCGACAGCGCGGAAATCTGGTCCGTCATCAAGGATGCGCCGGACCTGGCCGACCGCTTTCGCGGCAAAATCGCCACAATAGTGAAGCTCGAAGGCGAAGCACGCGAGGCCGCGGTCGTGGCCATGACTGCACCGCTCGCCTATCGATTCACGCCGCAATGGCTTGACGAAATGCACCGGAAAGTGGCGGCGAGGACCATGGGCTCCGGCGCCACGTTCAATGTCTCGAGGGTCATGTGGATAATCTATGGCATCCAGCACGACCTGCTAAGCGAGATACTGAACGACGATGGCGAACGATTGACCAGGCTGCAGCGCTCACTGACCCTGCAGGCGTTGGCCGAAATAGACATCTGGAACGCCGAGACCGAGCGGCTCCGCAGGGATCATGACAGCGAACTGCGCAGCCAACGCAGCAGCGAATTCAACGAGGAAATGCTGGCGACGGTCGACAGCACGGCGACCGGCAGCCGGCTGCTGCGCACCAAGGCTTCGGAAGCCTCCAGCGCCGCGCGCGGCATGCTCGGCAAGACCAGCGACGTCGCTTCTGCTGCGGAGCAATCGGCGGTGGCGATGCGCGAAGCTGCCCAGACCGCCGCCGGCCTGATCCGCGCCATCGAAGACGCCCGCAACGAGGTGGAAGTCGCCGCCGAAGTCGCGACCCGTGCCGGCATGCAGGCCACAGATGCGGTCAAGGTCAGTCAGGCGCTGTCCGGCCATGTCGAGGCGATCGAATCGATCCTCGGCCTCATTCGCGACATTGCCGGCCAGACCAACCTGCTCGCGCTCAACGCCACCATCGAGGCGGCACGCGCCGGCGATGCGGGACGCGGCTTTGCCGTCGTCGCGCAGGAAGTGAAGTCGCTGGCCAGCCAGACCGCGCGCGCCACCGACGACATCACCGCCAAGATCACCGCCATCCAGCAAGCGACCAAGCAGACCGTGGAAGCCAATGGTTCGATCCGCCAGACGGTCGAGGAGGTACAATCCTCCGCCGATCGCATCCGCCAGGCGATGGAGACCCAGGCGCAGACGGTGACGATGATCACCGCCGCCGTCGACGAGACCGCGCTTGCCGCCGATTCGATGTCCTCGACCATCGCCGCGATCCGCACCGACACCGAATCCGTCGCGACCGAGATCGACGAGGTCGAGCAGAAGTTCGGCGAAGTCGACGAGCAGATGGACAAATTCAAGCAGGTAATCGGCGAGTTCGTCACCAGCATCGCCGCCTAACAATCGAAACCCGGCAACGAAGGCGCCGGCTTGCCGGCGCCTTTGTCTTTTCCTGCGCAGCCGCCACGCCTATCGGACGGTATGGCGCCAACATCAAAACCGGCTTCCCCAGTCAGCTGGAAAGTCAGCCTGCCCTGCACGCGCGCCGAAGCCGAGCAGATCAAGGATGACATCCCGGCCCTTGCGATCCTCGACTCGCCGCCGACGCTGATGACCAGCGAGGCCGACCCTTCCCGCCCCGAGCAATGGCGGCTGGATGCCTATTTCGATGCCAAACCGTGCACCAAGGACGTCGAGTTGCTGCACTCACTCGTACCCAGCGCGGCCGAGGCTGCGCCGGAGATCGAGCAGCTCGACGCGCAGGATTGGACAACCCTCAGTCAGGAGGGACTGGAGCCGATCCGCGCGGGCCGTTTCTTCGTGCATACGCCGCTGCACCGCGCGGCTGCTCCGGACGATGCCATCGTCCTGGAGATTGACGCGGGACGCGCGTTCGGAACCGGTCATCATGAGACGACGACAGGTTGCCTCGTCGCGCTCGACGCGCTGAAGCGGAACGGCGCGCAATTTGCCAATATCCTCGACCTGGGCACCGGGACGGGCCTGCTGGCCTTTGCGGCGCATCGCCTGTGGCCAGCTGCGCGCCTGATCGCGTCCGATATCGATCCGGTCGCTGTGGAGGTCAGCGAAGAGAATGCGCGCATCAACCGGATCCCGTCCGGCCGCGCGCGCGGGCAGATCGAACTGGTCGTCGCTTCGGGGTTACGACATGGGCGGCTGCGCGTCCGCGCGCCTTACGACCTGATCCTGGCCAACATACTGGCCGGCCCGCTGATCGAACTGGCTCCAGCGGTGGCGGGCGCGATGGCGCCGGGAGGCACGCTGATCCTGGCGGGCCTGCTCGATCACCAGGCGACGGCGGTGGCCGCCGCCTATCGCCGACAAGGGCTGATGCCGGTGACCTCGATCGACCGGGGCGACTGGCCGACTTTGGTGATGCGGAAGCGGCGGAATCGTCGCCGCAGCCATTAAAATATGGGAAAATATTATTGCGCGGGTTTACAAATCGACGGATATGTCCGAAAATGTGCTTGACATCCGTAACGCGTTCTGCTAAGCAGGAATCACTCTCCGGAGTCGCGTCAGCCACTGGACGCGACGAGGGCGGTCCAGGCGGCTTCGTCGATCACCTCGACGCCCAGTTTCTGCGCCTTCTTGAGTTTCGAGCCGGCGCCGGGCCCGGCGATCACCAAGTCGGTCTTGGCGGAGACCGATCCCGCGACTTTCGCGCCCAATGCCTCAGCCTGCGCCTTGGCCTCGTCGCGCGACAGGGTCTCGAGGCTGCCGGTGAACACGAGGGTCTTGCCGGTGACCGGGGATTCCTTCGTTTCCCAGACCAGGTCCGCCGGCTTCACCCCGGCGTCGAACAGATCCTTCAGCACGTCTCGATTGTGCGGCTCGTCGAAGAAATCGAGCAACGCATTGGCGACCTCAGGGCCGATGTTGGGCGTTGCCACCGCCGCGACGACCTCGCGGTCGCGCCGCTGGATGAACTTGCGCGGCTCCTCGTCCGGCGCGGGTTCCAACCCGGCGCGGATGGCAAGGGCGGCGTCGATCATCGACTGAACGCCATCCCAGCTGCGATAGCGCCGGGCCAGGTCGCGGGCGGTGACTTCACCGACATGGCGAATGCCGAGCGCGAACAGGAAACGGTCGAGCGGCGGATTGCGGCGCGCATCGATCGCGGCGATCAGATTAGCGGCGGAAATCTCCGCCCAACGCTCGCGTGCCAGGAGATCGTCCCTGGTGACGCGGAAAATGTCGGCAGGCGACTGGATCAGGCCATCGCGGAAGAAATTCTCGATGTTGGTGATGCCGAGCCCTTCGATGTCGAGCGCATGCCGGCTGACGAAATGGCGAAGGCGTTCGACGCGCTGGGCCGGGCAGATCAGCCCGCCGGTGCAGCGCACATCGACCTCGCCTTCCTCGCGCACCGCCTCGGAATCGCATTCGGGGCAGTGATCGGGGAAGCGGTAGCGATCGCGCGCGATGTCGGGTGTGAGGTTCTGCAGCACCTGCGGAATGACGTCGCCGGCCCGCTGGATCAATACGCGGTCGCCGACACGCACCCCGAGCCGCTCTATCTCGTCGGCATTGTGCAGCGTCGCGTTGGTCACGGTCACGCCGCCGACACTCACGGGCTTGAGCCGCGCGACCGGCGTCAGCTTGCCGGTGCGGCCAACCTGGATATCGATCGCCTCGAGCGTCGTCTCGGCGCGCTCGGCCGGGAATTTGTGCGCCAGCGCCCAGCGTGGCGCGCGCGCGACCTGACCCAGACGGCGCTGCCAGTCGAGACGATCGACCTTGTAGACCACGCCGTCGATGTCGAACGGAAGATCGGCGCGCTGCTCCTCTATCACCCTGTAGTGGCCGATCAGGCCATCCACACCGGTGAAACAGGCGAGGTCCTGCGCGATCGGCAGACCCCATGATTCGATCGCGCGCATCACGCACATTTGCGAGTCGGCCGGCAGCGCCGATGCTTCGCCCCAACCGTGCGCGTAGAAGCGCAGCGGGCGCGAGGCGGTGACGGCCGCATCCTTCTGGCGCAGCGAACCGGCGGCGGCATTGCGCGGATTGGCGAACTGGCGCGCCTTGGCGGGATCTTCGGCTTCGGCCAGCAAGCGCGCGTTGAGCGCGGCGAAATCGGCCTTGGACATATAGACCTCGCCGCGCACCTCGAAGACATCCGGCGCGCCTTCGATCCGCTGCGGAATGTCGCCGATGGTGCGAACGTTGTCGGTGACCACTTCGCCCGTGGTGCCGTCGCCCCGTGTCGCGGCCTGCACCAGCACGCCTTTTTCATAGCGAAGCGAACAGGAGAGACCGTCGATCTTGGGTTCGGCGGTCAGCGCCACTTCGGCATCGGCCGGCAGGTTCAGGAATCGCCGCACGCGGGCCAGGAAATCACCAACCTCCTCGACGCTGAAGGCATTGTCGAGGCTAAGCATCGGCAGGGCGTGATGGACCTTGGAGAGATGCGCCGCGGGTGCCGCGCCCACCTGCCGCGAGGGGCTATCGTCGCGGACGAGATGGGGAAATCGCTCCTCGATCAGCGCATTGCGCCGGACCAAAGTGTCATAGTCCGCATCCGAAATCTCGGGTGCATCCTCATTGTGATAGAGCAGATTGTGCCGCGTGATCTCGGCGGCCAGCCGCTCCAGTTCCGCTGCGGCCTCAGCCTCTCCCAGCGCATCGGCAGCCTTGTCGATCACGTCGCTCATGCCGCCTCCAGCAGCCGGCTTGCCTGGGCCCGCGCTTCATCGGTAACCTGAGCGCCCGAAAGCATACGCGCGATTTCCTCGCGGCGGGACGGTTCGTCGAGCCTATAGACGCTGGTGCGCGTGACCAGGCCCTCGTGGCTCTTTTCGATCATCAGATGATGATTCCCGCGCGCGGCCACCTGCGGACTGTGGGTCACGACCAGCAATTGGCTATCAGCCGCCAGCCGATGCAGACGCTCGCCGATCGCACTTGCCACCGCGCCGCCGACGCCGCGGTCGATTTCGTCGAAGATCATCGTGGTGGCAGCGCCCCGCTGCGCGAGCGCCACCTTCAGCGCCAGGATGAAGCGCGACAATTCGCCGCCACTTGCGATGCGGACAAGCGGCGCGAATGGCGCACCGGGATTGGTGGCAATCTCGAATTCGACGCGATCACGGCCCCTGGGCGACCATTGATCCTCATTCAGCACTTCGACGCTGGTGCGAAAGCGAGCGGCGTCGAGCTTCAGCGGCGCCAGCTCCCGCGCCACGGCCTGGTCGAGCCGCTGCGCCGCTTCACCGCGCTGCTCGCTGAGCGCTTCGGCGGCGGCGACATAGGCCTTGCGCGCATCGGCAGCCTTCCGCTCCAGATCGGAAAGCCCCTCGCTGCCCGCCTCCAGCGCCGCCAGCCTGGCCGCCAGTTCCTCGGCCAAAGCGGGAAGCGCGTCCGGCTCGATCCGGTGCTTGCGTGCCAGCGCGCGAAGCTCGAACAGCCGTGTCTCGGTTTCCTCGAGCCGCTGCGGATCATAGGCCAGCGCGTCGGCGGCCTCACGCAGTCGATCGTCACCGTCGGCGGATTCGGCAATGGCACGATCGAGCGCGGCCAGCGCCTCACCCAGCTTCTCATGTTGATCGGCGATGCGCTCAAGCCTCCGCGCGGCCTGGCGCAGCTGGGCAAGACTTCCCTCCGGTCCCTCCAAGAGCCCGTCGATCACGGCAATATCGTCGGCGAGGCGAGCCCCTTTCTGCATGTTGGCGCGGGTCTCGGCCAGCGCCTCTTCCTCGCCGGGCTGGGGGTCGAGCTGGCGCAATTCGGCCACGGCATGGTCGAGCCATTCGCGGTCGCGCGCAGCCAGTTCGAGTGCCGCACGTGCCTCGACGAGGCTGGCCTCGGCATTGCGCCAGGCGGCATGGCAGGCTTCCGTTTCGCCGACGTCGATCATCCCGAACGCATCGAGCAGCGCACGATGACCGCGGGGGTTGAGGAGACCGCGATCGTCATGCTGACCGTGCAGTTCGACGAGGGTCGATCCCATATCGCGCACGAGCGCCACGGACACCGGCTGATCGTTGACGAAGGCACGACTGCCGCCATCCGCCCGGACCGTGCGGCGGATGACCAAAGGTTCGCCAGGCTTCGGCTCGATGCCATTGTCGCGCAGCAACGCATTGGCCGGATGATCGCCGGTGACGTCGAAGCTGACGGTGACCGACGCCTGTGCCTGGCCGGTCCGGACCAGGCCGCTGTCGGCGCGCACGCCAAGAGCCAGACCAAGGGCGTCGAGCAGGATCGACTTGCCCGCGCCGGTTTCGCCGGTGAGCACAGCCAGGCCAGATCCGAACTCCAGATCGAGCGCTTCGATAAGTACGACGTCGCGAATGCTGAGCGCGGTCAGCACGCGACTAGAACCCGCTCGCCTTGAATGGAAACGTCACCCCGGCGAAGGCCGGGGTCCAGGGCGACGGCCGCTCTGGATACCGGCCTACGCCGGTATGACAAAGGTGTTTATCCTGAAAAGGACGGGTTCGCATCCGCCGGGCACGGCCGCGAACTGCCGAAGGCGCTTCACACCTTCCGGGATCGCGATTGGATCCCAAGCCGCTGTCGTCAGGCCCCGTGGCGCTGCACAAGTGTGTAGGCGCGCTCATACCATTTGGTGCCCGGATAATTGGCGCCGAGAACGGCGGCCGCCTTATGCGCCTCTTCGGGAACGCCCAGTGCGAGATAGGATTCGGTCAGGCGCATCAGCGCCTCGGGCGTGTGGCTGGTCGTCTGATATTCCTCGATCACCTTGCGGAAGCGAACCACCGCCGCGAGCCACAGGCGGCGGCGCTGGTAGAAGCGGCCGACCTCCATCTCCTTGCCGGCGAGGTGGTCGCGGACCAGGTCGATCTTGAGCCGGGCATCGGCGGCATAGGATGTCTGCGGATAACGGCGCACCAACTCGCCGAGCGAATCGAGCGCCTTCTGCGACGTGCTCTGATCCCGGTTCACATCCTCGATCTGCTCGTAATAATCGACCGCGATCAGATAGTGGGCGTAGGGCGCGTCCTTGTTGCCCGGATGGATCGACAGGAAGCGCTGCGCGGATTCGATCGACTTGTCGTAGTTGCGCGCCAGATAATAGCAGAAAGAGCTCATCAGCTGCGCGCGGCGCGCCCAGACCGAATAGGGATGCTGGCGCTCAACCTCGTCGAACAGAGCGGCCGCCTGGCTGTACTGGCCGCGCTCGAATCGGTCCCTTCCGGCCAGGTAAAGCGTGTTGACGTCGCGGGCGACATAGAGGGTGTCGGCGCCGGATTGGGCCGATCCTCCGCCGCAGCCGGCGAGAGGGACCAAAGCGGCGACCAGCGCCAGCACGACGATCGAACGGGGTAACTTACGCATGACGGCTTCTTAGCGAAGGCTTTCCCTCAGGCCAAGCGCCGATGCCGGAGCGATGCGGCGACCTGCGGTGGGCCGTTGGATGGAGGCTGGTGTTTCACGCGAAGGCGCGAAGATGCGAAGATCACAATTCCTCCCCCAGCTTGCTGGGGGAGGGGGACCGCGCGAAGCGGGGTGGAGGGGCCTACGGCGTTCGTGGAATGCCCCTCCACCACCCTGCGGGTGGTACCCCTCCCCGAGCAAGCTCGGGGAGGAACAGTCATCATCCCAGCGGCATGATGGCGGCGGCGATCCAGCGGCCTTCGCCGCGGAGCAGGCCCCAGGTGCGGGCGGCGGCGCGGCTGTCCATTGCCTCAACGCCGATGCCGCGTTCGTCGAGTGCTCCGACGAGCGGGCGTGGCGGCAGGCGATGGGTGGGGCCGGTGCCGAGGATCACGAATTCCGGCGGCGGATCAAGCGCCAGCAGCGGCGCAAGCGCATCCACCGTCATCGCATCGAAAGCCGGCGCATCCCAGGCGGCCGCGCGTTCGGGCGTCAGCAGCAGCGCCGAGTAGATCTTGCCGTCGACCGAAAATCCATCGCCGGCGAAGCCCTGGACGATGGGGCCTTCGGCCATTCCGCTCCTTTCGAAGCGAACCATGAACTCAGCCGCCTTCGGTGGGGGGAGCGACCCGTTCGGCCTGGGTGGACGACCTGCTGATGAAGCTGTCGGGCCCGACCCCCAGCCACACCAGGATCGGCGATGAGATATAGATGGACGAATAGGTGCCCACGAAAATGCCGAGCAGGATGGCGATGCTGAGACCGAAGATCACCTTGGGGCCGACCAGCACCAGGATCGCCAAAGCGAGCATGATCGACGTGCTGGTGACGATGGTGCGCGACAGAGTCTCGTTCAGCGAGAGGTTCAGCAGCGGCACGATCTCCATCTTGCGATACTTGCGCAGGTTCTCGCGTATTCGATCGTAGATCACGACCGTGTCGTTCAAACTGTAGCCGACGATGGTGAGGATCGCCGCGACCACATTCAGGTCGAACTCCAGCTGCGTGAGCGAGAAGAAGCCCAATGTCATCGCCACGTCGTGGAACAGAGTCACCAGCGCGCCGACACCGAATTGCCATTCGAAGCGGAACCAGATGTAGATGGCGATGCCGAGCATGGCCAAGGCGATGGATATGGCGCCGTCCCGATACAGCTCGCGACCCACCTTGGGCGTCACGGACTCGACCAGGAATTCCGCGCCTTTATACTGATCAGCTATGGCGGTGCGGATCTTGGTAGTGGCCGCAGTTGTGGCAGCGTCGCCGCCATCGGCGGGACCCATCTTGATCTGAAGGCGGTTGGGGCCGCCGAACTGCTGGACATTGGGTTCGCCGACGTCGAGGCCGCGCACCAGGCCGCGGATGTCCTCAATCGGTACGGGCCGATCGAAGGCGACCTGAATCGACTGCCCGCCAACGAAATCGACCCCCAGGTTAAGCCCGCGCACTGCGACCAGAGCAATCGATCCCAGGGTGACGATGATCGAAAGGATCAGCGCGATATTGCGCCACCGCATGAAATCGAGGTTGGTATTGTCCGGGACGAGCTTCAGGAGCCGCATCGGCCTTCCCCTAAATGTTGAGCAGGCGCGGCCGGGCCTTGCGGACCCAGAGCGCGACGAGCATGCGCGTGACGTTGACGGCGGTGAACACCGAGGTGATGATGCCGATCATCAGCACGACCGCGAAGCCACTGATCGGCCCGCTGCCGAACAGGTACATGATCACCGCCGCGATCACGTTGGTGATATTGGCATCGAAGATCGCGGTGGAAGCTTCCCGGTAGCCGGTTTCGATCGCGTCGAGGGTCTTGCGTCCCTTGCGCTGTTCCTCGCGGATGCGCTCGTTGATCAACACATTGGCATCGACCGCCGCACCGATGGTCAGCACGAAGCCGGCAATGCCGGGCAAGGTGAGGGTCGCGTTGAACAGGGCCATAATGCCCAGGATCATCAATGCGTTGATCACCAGGCCGATCATCGCATAGACGCCGAAACGGCCATAGGTGACGAGCATGAACAACACGACCGCCACGACCGCGCCGATGCTGGCTATCGTGCCCCAGTAGATGGAATCTGCGCCAAGCTCCGGTCCGACCGAACTTTCCTGTATTCCGGAAAGCTCGATCGGCAGACGGCCGGCATTGAGTTGCACCGCCAGATCGTTGGCGCTTTCCACGGTGAAGCTGCCGTAGATCTGCGCCTGGCCGCCAAGGATCGGCTGATCGATTCTGGGCGCCGAAATCACCACGTCGTCGAGGATGATGGCGAACAGCTTGCCAGAATTCTGCTGGGTTGCCGTGCCGAAGCGCCTCGCCCCCTGGGTGTTGAAGTTAAGGTCGACCGCGGGCGCGCCCGCCTGAGTGAAGCCCTGCTTCGCGGTGTTGATCTGTTCGCCGGTCACCATCGATCGCCGCTGAACGGCAATGCGGCCCACGCCAGCGGGATCGTCGGGATAGGGCAGGATAACGCTTCCCGCGGGTGCCCGGCCCTGGCGAAGCATTTCGGGATTGATGTCGTCGCTGACCAGCCTGAATTCGAGCCGGGCGGTCTTGCCGACCATCACCTTCAGCCGTTCAGGATCCTGCTCGCCCGGAACCTGGATTTCGATCCGCCGCTCGCCCTTGCGGATCACAGAGACCTCTCTGGTCCCCGACGGGTCGATGCGCCTGCGTATGACCTCGCGCGCCGTATCCAGTGCTGTGTCCAGCGCCTGGTCGAGCCCGGCCGGAGTCGGCGTCATCACGATGCGGTTGCTGTCGAGCACGTTGACCGTCCAGGTCCGGCTGCCGCCGAAACCCACCGGCTCGGTCTGATTATAGGCGATCTCGCGCGCCCGATCGACCCGCGAGACGTCGCTCACCATGAAGCTCAGTTGGCCGCCCTGGGTCGAGATTTCACCGATGGCGATCCGTGGGGATTCCCGGCGTAGCTCGGTACGGATCGTCTCTTCCATCGCTTCGAGCTGCTGCCTGGCAAGGTCGGCGATGTCCGCCTCCATCAGCAAATAACTGCCGCCGGCCAAATCGAGGCCTAGGTTGATCCGCGCACTGGGCACCCAGCCGGGCCATTGATTGACGGTGCGTTCCGGAAGCAGGCTCGGCACGGCCAGGAGCGACACCAGCAAGCATATCAGGCTGATGCTCCAAACCTTCCAGCGCGGAAAATCCAGCATGGTGGAGTTCAGGCCTTTCAGTCGTTCGCTGGCTTGGTGCCAAGCGGGCGGACCTCGGAAAGCGTACCCTTGACGACCCGCACCTTCACGCCGGATGCGATTTCAAGCTCGACCTCATTATCCTCTACCCTGGTGACTTTGCCGATGATGCCGCCGCCGGTCACCGCGACGTCATTCTTCTTCACCGCGGCGATCATGGTCTGATGCTGCTTCACGCGCCTTTGCTGCGGGCGGATCAGCAGGAAATAGAAGATGACGAAAATCGCCACCCAGGGCAGCAGCCCAACGAGCCCCATGGCCCCTCCCCCCGAAGCGGCGGCGCCGTTGGCGGCAAATGCGGGTGTTGCAAACATGATGGTCCACCTGATCTAATGTGCGTGGGCCGAGGCCGGAAGGGCGGGCGACTATCATGCGGGCGGATAGTTGCGCAAGGAGCACACTTGCCGAAGCGCGCTTGCCTTCGCCCGGCCCCGCTCCTAAATCGCCCCCTTCCGGAAAACCGCTCAGCGGAAGCCCGGCCGGTCGGGGCGTAGCGCAGCCTGGTAGCGCATCACACTGGGGGTGTGGGGGTCGCTGGTTCGAATCCA
>Ga0075420_100002878_pt1 | contig 14955 bp, 9 predicted proteins | sample SoiMetdeltSBSDD4_FD_75296 | JGI IMG/M metagenome (GOLD analysis project Ga0075420, IMG submission 75296) | Bulk soil microbial communities from a Populus tree surrounding site in Tennessee, USA - Soil MetaG P. deltoides SBSDD4 | ecosystem: Environmental > Terrestrial > Soil > Tree plantation... | reverse complement strand
TTCTGCGCCTCGTTCTTCGCCGGCAGGATGATGGAGAGGCTCGCGCCGGCGCTCACGCACCCTCCCGGACCGCGACGCCTTTGCCGCGCGCCGCTTCGCGCACCTGGCGTTCCCAGGCTTCGAAGAACCCCGCGTACAGCGCGCGCTGCCAGGGCCGCCAGCGCGGGTCGCCCCGCCCCTTCTCGATGAACTGCAAGGCATCGTCGTACAGCGCGGCAGACGCGAGCCAGGTGACCTGCAGGTGGAGCACGCCCAGGTTCGGCAGGATCTCGTCGGCGGCCTCGAGCGCGCGCACCGCGGGATCGAGCTCGCCTTGCAGTGCCAGCACGCGACCCTTCGTGTAGAGCGCGACCCAGCGGTATTGGCCGCTGACCTCAGGGTTGGCGAGCAAGGCCTGCGTCAGCTCGAGCGCATCGTCGGCCCTTACGCGCCGGCAGGTCCGGTGCTCGAGCTGAAGAACGAGGTTCTCGAGCAGGTTGGTGATCACCGGCCGCATGGGAAAGCGCGCGAAGTCGCTTGCCATTGCGCGCGTCTCGGGTATCGGGACATCGTCGGTCAGGCAGCCGATCAGCAGGTGCGCCATGCCGAAATACGTCTCGTGCGGCGCCATTGCCCGCCCGCGGGCCAGGACTTCGCCCGCCTCGGCGTAGCGTCCGGCGAAGAGGTATTGCATGCCGAGCGCGTACTGCGCGCGCGGGGAAGCCGGCCGCTCGTTCGCCCAGACCACCACCTGATGAAGCGGATCGCCCCAGGTGCGCGCTTCGATCCACGTCACGCCCGCAAGCAACAGGGCGCCCGACAGCCCGAGCGCCGCATAGACGTGGCGGGTGCGCGGGGCGCTCGCCGCGTCCCAAAGCTGTTTCGCGCCCCACGCAAGACCGAGCGCCGGTCCGAACAGCGGCAGGTAGTTCCGATGCTCGAAATAGAGCTCGAGCGGCAGCACCGTGCTCTCGAGCAGGTGGCCCGCCAGGAACCAGAGCACTGCGAACGAGAGAAAGCGCCGCTTCCTGCGCCAGGCGAGCGCCAGCGCAAGCGCGGCGCACCACGCCGCGGACGCCGCCGCCATGGCGAACGCGGACCATTGCGATACGCCTGCGGCATAGTCGTCATAGTAGATGCCGAAGGCCCGCGGCCGCGGCAGGACGATCTTGCCGAGATACTCCCAGAGGATGATGGCCTGGGTGTAGAGCCGCCCGACATCCGGCCAGGCAAAGAACGCGATATAGGCGGCGAGCGCAAGCGGCGGAAACGCGAGGAACACCGCGGCCCAGAGCTTCCAGCGCGCCGGGCGGGCCACGCCGGCGAGCAGCGTGAATTCGATCGCCGCGATGTACACCGGCAGGAGCGCGCCGTTCTCCTTCGCGAGGACCGCGAGCGGAGTGGCGAGCGCGACTGCAGCGCTCATCCAGGCGTAGCCCGGCTTGATCCGGCCGGCGGCGGCGAGCGCGCGGCCCTTGAGGTAGGCGAGGACGCCGCACAGGCAAAACAGGGCCGAGAGCTCCGTCATGCGCTGCACGACGTAGAGCACGGTGGAAATCTGGATCGGATGAATGAGCCAGAGCGCGGCGGCGACGATAGCGAGCACGGTTGCGTCGCGGCGGCCCGCGAGCCCTAGCATCGCCTGCGTCATCAGGTAGATCAGCGCGCCGTTGATGAGGTGCAAGGCGATGTTCACGATCTTGAAGGCGAGCGGGTCGCCCGGCCAGCTCTTCGCCTGCAGGAAGAACGTGAGGTACGACAACGGGCGGCCGGGAAATCCGGTCGCGCCCTCGCTGAGATAGATGCCGCCGTAGACCGCCCCGTCACGAGCCCGCTCGAGGCCCGACAGGTTGGGAAAGTCGTCGAGCAGAAAGCCGCCCGGCAGGCCCGCGGCGAACAGCGCGCCCGCGGCGGCGAGCAGGATCAGAAGCGCGGCCAGCGCGTGCCCGGTGCGCATCGCGGTCTGAAAAAAAGAACCCCGCCTCGTGGGCGGGGTTCGTGAACGATCAGGGCTAAGTTACTTGCAGGCGCCCGGAACGTATTTCGCGTTAAGCGTGCCGACCTTGCAGTTCCAGATCTTTCCGCCGTCCTGCGTGTCGAGCTGGACGGTGCCGCCCGCGATCTGTTTGTTGACGCTGCCCGCGCCCTTCATGGTGGCGGTCAGCGTGAGCTGCGCCGGGGTCGAAGACGCACCGGAGGTAATCGCGATGCTCGCGGTGTACTTGCCGGTCACGTTGCCCATCACCGCCGTCGCGTTGGCGGGCCAGATGCCCTTGTCCGCGTAGTACTCAGCGAACGGCGTCTTGCCACCGGCCAGAAGGTTCACCGCCTCGCCAACTTGCGACCGCGCGATGTAGTCCTGGTACGCCGGAATAGCCACGGCGGCGAGAATGCCGATGATCGCGACCACGATCATCAGTTCGATCAGCGTGAAGCCCTTCTGCAGCTGTTTCATTGAGACTCCCTTTCTAAAAGAGCCGGAATCCCGGCTTGCGCTCTACCTGCAAACTGCGTGCCACCCATTTTTGTGGCCAAACCCATGAAATTCATCACGCTTTTTTGAACCCTGGCCCGGACTGTCGCCAAAAAACGGCAGGCTAGGTGCCGAAATCCGTCAGCCCTAGCGGCACGCCGAGGGCAGGAAACGGGGGCTTACCGTGCCCGGAGCACAAAGCCAGCTCTTCCCCATGTCGGTCGTGCTCAAGGTCACCGTCCTGCCCTGAAGCTCGCCACTAATCTGCGTCACCTTCATCGTGGCCGTGAGCACGAGGTTGTCGATGGTTCCCGTCAGCACGACGCTGTCGGTGTACTTGCCGGCGCGAACCGGGACCAGATCGTTGAAAGTGGCAGTGTCGGGCACTGCGCCTTTGTCGTAGACGTATTCCGACAGCGGATTCTTTGCGCCGGCCAGGAGGGACACCGCCTCGCTCAGCTGCGAACGCGCTGTGTAGTCCTGGTAGGCGGGCAACGCCACCGACGCCAGAATGCCGATGATCGCGACCACGATCATCAGCTCGATCAAGGTGAAACCTTCCCCCAGCTTTTTCATATTGGTTGGCCCAATTATTTAGACATCAGGCCGTTTTGTACGCAAAACACATGCCGCACCGGGCGGGCATGGTTCACATTTCCGGAGATCTTAACGCTTCCTGACCGGCTTCACAGGCGCTCGGCTTGAGCGACCAGGAAACGGAACACCGGCTTCCACTCGGGCGCCATGTCCGAGAGCGCGGCGCGGTGCCGCGCAAAGGCGCTCGATGCGAGGTCGCGCTCGTCCGCCAGGATCTTCCCCGCCATGAACGCCGCGAGCGCCTGCGCGAGCAGCTCGGGCGGTAGCGCGGCCTCCGCTTCGAGGACGGCCTGCGCGGCATCCGCCATTTCGCTCGCGCGGCCGGCCGCGACGGCGCGGTGGAACCTCAGCCAGCGCCGGTCGCTGGTCGAAAGCCGCGCTTCGCAGGGCGCCGGCGCGAGTCCTTGCCACATGGCGATTGCCGCGGCCGGCGGCAGGTGCGCGCCGGAGAGGCGCGCGAGCGTCGCGAGGCCCTCGCGCAGCACGCCTTCCGGCAGGCGCAGGCGGCACTCGACCAGGGCGGAGCGCAGCAGCACGAGCTCCGCGGCGGGTTGCGCCGCGAAGCGGGCGAGCAGGCGCTCATCGCCGACGGCGAGGTATTGGCGCGCCGCCGCGGCGTCCTGGAGCGTCGCGCCGCGCGGGAGCCAGTGACGCTCGCCCGGCGTGAGCCGCTGCGCGTCCGGCGCCTGCCGCGCGCGCTCGTCGAACAGCGCGAGCAGCGGCAGCGGCGCCTGCGACAGTATCGCAAGATCGGGGGTGGCGCTTTGCATGTAGCGGGCGAGCGGTGCCTTCATCGCGAGGGCGGGAAAGTAATCCGAGTTCGCCGCGGCGCCGAAAGTGGCGAAGTATGGCCGGAGCGCCGCGCGGCCGGCGACGCGGTGGAGCGCGAGGTCGTCGAGGTTGGCGATGTGGAAGCGCGCGAGCTCGGCGCGCAGCTCGGCATCCGCGAACGCGCGGGCGTCCGGCGCCGGCACGCGCGCGTTGGGCGCGGCGACGATCAGCAGGTCGGCGCTGCCCGCGAGCCAGAACTCGTAATCGGCGAAATTCGCGTCCAGCGCGGCGACGATGGTGGCGAGCAGCGCCGGCGTAATCTCGTACAGTTGCACCCATTGCACGAGCAGCCCGCCGTCGTTGAGATGGCGCCGCACGTCGCGGTAGAACTCGGCGGAAAACAGGCTCGCCACGCCGCTGACCCAGGGGTTGGAGGGCTCCGACACGATGACGTCGTAGCGCTCGCGCCGCACCGAGAAGAAGGTCTTCGCGTCCTCGTAATGGATGCGGCTGCGCGGATCGTCGTACGCGCGCCAGTTGACGCGGTGGAAGGCCGACACCGCCTGCACCATGGCGGGCTCGATCTCGATCGTGTCCAGGCGCTCGATGCGCGGCGAGGCGAGCAGCACATGGCTCGTCATGCCGGTGCCGAAGCCGATGTTCGCCACGCGCCGCGCCTCGGGCGCGAGCACCAGCGGCACCGCGCCGAGCAGCGTCATCGTGATCTCGTCGGGCGCCGGCTGGTCGCGCTCGAGACGCAAGGCACCATCGGGCTTGCCGTTGGTGCGCACCGAGAAGGTGCCGCGCGATTCCGTGATGCTGATGGTGGCGGTCTTGCCGTGCAACTGTCGATGCAGCGTGTGGTGCTCGGGCAGCAGCCCGCCGGCCCGGTAAACGCCGGAAGCCATCCGGCGCGCGTCGAGCGGCACGAGAAGCGCGGCGCCGAGGGCGATCATCGAGACGAGCGCAGCCGCGACCGGCAGGCCGGCGCGCCGGCCGCCGGTACTATCCGGCGCGCGCAGCAGCGCCACGCCAAGCGCGAGATCGATCGCCGCGCCGGCGACGATCAGGCCCTCCAGTCCAAGGAGCGTGAAGCCGACATGGACCGCGACGAGCACGCCGACGATCGCGCCGGCGGTATTCGCGGCATAGACCTGGCCGATCACGCGCTCGCCCGCGCCGCGCCGCAGGAGCGACGTGGTGATGAGGGGCAGCGTCATGCCCGCGCAGAACGCCGCCGGGAACATGATCGCGAGGCAAAGCGCGTGGCTCACGGCGTTGAACACCCAATATCCGGCCTCGGTGCGCGCGAGCGCGTCGAGCGCGCCTTCCATAGCGCGGAAGGTCGAGCCGTAGATCGGAATCGTGGCGAGCGCGGCGACGCCCATGGCGAGCTGCACCCAGGCGAGCAGGCGGACCGTGTCGCCCGCGGCATCGATGCGGCGCCGCACCCAGAGGCCGCCGAAGGCGATGCCCAGGATGAACGCCGAGAGCATGAGCTCGAAGGCATGGGTCGAGCTGCCCAGCACCAGCGCGAGCATGCGGATCCAGCCGATCTCGTACATGAAGGACGACATGCCGGTGAGCGCTGCCACCACGAGCAGCAGCCGCAAGCCGGCGGCCGGCTGCCCGGCAGCGCTCGCCAGCACCGGTTGCGCCCGCTGCGGCCCTTTTCTTCCCGGAAGCAGCACCACCGCGGCCGCCACCAGGAGGTTCACGGTGCCCGCGGCGACCAGGGTGCCGGGCAGGCCGACCGCGCCGAGGAAGTAGAACCCGCTCGCCAGCACGCCGAGCGCGGCGCCCAGGCTGTTGGTGAAGTACAGCATCGCCACGACGTAGCCCGGGCGCGCCGGGCCGAGGCGCAGCACGCCGCCGGTCATCAGCGGGAACGTCATGCCGAGCAACACGGACTGCGGCAGCACGAGCGCGGCGGCGAGCGCCCACTTGAAGGCGTGCGCGGCGGTGGGCGAGCCGAGCGCCGGGATCACCTGCTCGAACGCGGCGCCGGTCGCCGCGACGAACACCGGGTGAAAGCCGATCGCCGCGATGCCGACGGCCGCCTCGATCAGCGCGTACGCGAGCAGCAGGTCGCGCAGCCGCGCCGAGAGGCGGCTCGCCGCCCAGGCGCCGAGCGCCATGCCGCCCATGAAGATGCCGAGCACCAGCGCCTGCGCGTAGGCCGCGTGGCCGAGGAAGAGCTTGAGGTAGTGCGTCCAGACCGACTCGTAGATCAGCCCGGCGAAGCCCGAGGCGGTGAAGATGAGGAGCGCGAGCGGGAGAAACGCCCGCGGGCGCACTGCGGCGGCAGTGCCGCTCAGGGCCGGAAGCCCGGGATCTTCGACTCGTCGACCGCATCGATCTGCTCCGGGTCGAGGAACATCTCGGCGTAGCGCCGGTAGACCTTGTGGCGCACGAAGACGTCGAACAGGTCCGGATCGATGTGGTGGTTGAGCTTCATGCGTCCCAGGATCTCGAGCGATTCCGACAGCGTCTTGCCTTTCTTGTAGGGCCGGTCGCGCGCGGTGAGCGCCTCGAAGATGTCGGCGATGCCCATGCAGCGCGCCTGGACCGACATCTGCTCGCGCCTCAGCCCCCGCGGGTAGCCCTTGCCGTCCATGCGCTCGTGATGGCCGCCGGCGTACTCGGGCACGTTGGTCAAATGCTTGGGCCAGGGCAGCGCCTCGAGCATCTTGATCGTGGCGACGATGTGGTGGTTGATGACTTTGCGCTCGTCGTCGGTCAGCGTGCCGGCGCGGATCGTCAGGTTCTTCACCTCGTCGTCGGTGAGGAAGTTGGCCTCGCGGCCCGAGGCGTCGCGCCAGCGGTAGGCGGCGATGCGCCGCACGCGCTCGATGTCCTCGTCCTTCATGCGCTCGCCACCGATGTTGCAGGCGCGCAGAAAGGCGCGGTCGTCGTCGAGCTGCCGCAAACGTTGCTGCAGTTCATTCGGCGCCATGCCACCGCGCAGGCCTTCGATCTCCAAATCCCGCTTCAACACCTCGAAGCGCGTGTCGACCAGGCTGATGCGGTCGTAGATGGTCTCGAGCTTGGTCGCCTTGTCCACTACGTGCACCGGGGTGGTGACCTTGCCGCAGTCGTGCAGCAGGCCCGCGATCTTCAGCTCGTAGCGGTCCTTCTCCGTCATGCGAAAGTCCGAGAGCGGACCCTCGCGCGTCTCGTTCACCGCCTCGGCCAGCATCATGGTGAGCTGCGGCACACGCTCGCAGTGGCCGCCGGTATAGGGCGATTTCTCGTCGATCGCCGAGTTGATCAGGTTGATGAACGACTCGAACAGCTGCTCGAGCTGCATGATCAGCATGCGGTTGGTGAGCGCGATCGCCGCCTGCGAGGCGAGCGACTCGGCGAGGCGCTGGTCCGAGGCCGAGAATGCTACGATCTCGCCGCTTCGGCCTTGCGCGTTGATCAGCTGCAGCACGCCGATGGTCTCGTGCTCGTGGTTGCGCATCGGCACGGTAAGGAACGACCTCGAGCGGTAGCCGGTCTTCGCGTCGAAGGCGCGCGTGCCGGAGAAGTCGAAGCCGTCGGCGGTGTAGGCGTCGGCAATGTTGACCGTCTTGCCGGTGAGCGCGGCATGCGCCGCGACCATGCTGTGGTTCGGCCTTCCGTCCTTGTAGAGCTGGATCGGGTAGAACGGCACCGGGTTGCCGCTCGTGCCGCCGAGGTAGTACTTGAGCGAGCTGGTGCGCACGATCTCGAAGCGCAGCGTCTTGTCCTCGGTCACGCGGTAGAGCGTGCCGCCGTCGGCGCCGGTGATCGACTTCGCCGCGGCGAGGATCAGCTCGAGCAGGCGGTCGATGTCGCGCTCGGCCGAGAGCGAGGCGCCGATCAGGTTGAGCTGCTCGAGGCGCTCGCCGAGGTCTTCCTCCCGGCCTACCCCGGTGCCGAGACGCAGCCCTTGCGTGGTATCGACAAAATTCACGTCACTTGACGCAGACGGCGCGCACTTCCTTGATGTGCGTCACGCCGGCAAGGCACTTCTCCATGCCGTCCTGCTTGAGCGTGCGCATGCCCTCCTCCAGGCAGATGGCGAGCACCTCGGCGACGCGCGCGTGCTCCTGGATCGCCTTCTTCAGGCGGTCGCTCGCGACCAGCAGCTCGTGCAGGCCGCAGCGTCCCTTGAAGCCCGAGCCGCCGCACTTGTCGCAGCCCACCGGCTTGTAGAAGTTGAGCTGGCCCTTCTCGTTGCCGTAGGACTTGACCCAGTCCTTGTACACCGCCTCCATGGAGCCCTTGGGATCGGCCTTGAAGCGGGAGGTCGCCATCAGCTCCTCGCAGTACTCGCGCAGGAACGCGGTGAGCTCGGCGGAGTCCGGCGTGTAGGCCTGCTTGCAGCTGCACATGCGCTTTGCCAGGCGCTGCGCGAGGATGCCGAGCAACGCGTCGGAGAAGTTGAACGGATCCATGCCCATGTCGAGCAGGCGCGTGATCGATTCGGGCGCGGAGTTGGTGTGCAGCGTGGCGAACACCAGGTGGCCGGTCAGCGAGGCTTCGATGCCGGTGCCGGTGGTCTCCTTGTCGCGCATCTCGCCGACCATGATGATGTCCGGGTCGGCGCGCAGGAAGGCCTTCATCACCGTGGCGAAGTCGAGGCCCGCCTTGCGGTTCACCTGCACCTGGCGCAGGCCTTTCTGCGTGATTTCGACCGGGTCCTCCGCGGTCCAGATCTTGGTGTCGGGGGTGTTCAGGAACTTGAGCACCGAATGCAGCGTGGTGGTCTTGCCCGAGCCGGTTGGCCCGCAGCAGAAGAAGAGCCCGTAGGGCTTCGAGACGACGCTCTTCAGCTGCTCGAGGTTGCGCGCGGTGAAGCCCATCTTTTCGAGCGGGATCGGCTCGCCGGCGGCGAGGATCCGCATCACGATGTCCTCGACGCCGCCCGCGGTCGGGATGGTCGCCACGCGCAGCTCGATGTCGAGCGGGCCGAACTTCTTGAACTTGATCTTGCCGTCCTGCGGCTTCCTCTTCTCCGAGATGTCGAGGTCGCACATGATCTTGATGCGCGCCACGATCGCCGCGCGATAGCTCGCCGGCACCTCGATGTAGGGCCCGAGCGAGCCGTCCTTGCGCAGGCGGATCTCGGTCTTCGCCTTGCCCGGATAGGGCTCGATGTGGATGTCGGAGGCGCCCTGGTTGTACGCGTCGACCACCACCTTGTTGACCAGCTTCACCAGCTCGTTGTCGGCCGCGGCCGAGGCCTCGTCGGCCGCCCCCGCGTCCAGCACGTCGGCGGGATCGTCGCCCATCGCGCCGAGCAGGTCCTCGACGTTGCCCAGGTCAGCGCCGCTCGCGGTGTCGGCGCCGTAGAATTGGTTCACCGTCTCCTTGAAGTCTTTCTGCGTGCCGACCTTGTAGAGAATGCGCGCCTTCGGGAACACGTTGGAGGCGATGCGCGAGGAGCGGATGCGCTCGGGGTCGAGGCACAGCACCACCAGCCCGTCCTTGCTCTCGTCGATCGGCACCCATTGGTTCGCCTCGACGTACTCGCGCTTCAGGTTCTTCAGCAGCTCGCCGGGCTTGACGCGGTCGGACTTGAACGGCTCGTAGGGCACGCTGAAGAACTTGGAGAGCGCGGCGCCGATCGCGGGAATCTTGACCTGGAACTCGTCGGTGAGGACCTGCTCGATGTCGATCGCCTTCTTGCGCGCCTGGCGCGCGGCGAGCTCGAACTCCCCCGCCGAGAGCACCGCGTCGGCGATCAGGTAGTCGTACTTGGTCTTGGCGACGGTTGGCTTCTGGCGCTGCTTGAAGGCGATCGCGAGGGTCTGGGCGAGCTCGCCCACCCCTTCTTCGGCGAGCGCGCCGAACGGCGAGCCGGCCTTGTTGTTGATGATCTGGATCACGCCGATCAGCTCGTTGGAGCCCGCTTCCAGGATCGGCGCGACCAGCATCTGCTTGGTGCGGTAGCCGGTGCGCTTGTCCACCTCCTGCAGGAAGCGCAGGTTTGAGTTGAGCGCGCGCAGCTCGTTCTCGTCGTACACGTCCTTGATGTTGGCGGTCTTCTTCGCGAGCGCGACGTAGCCGGCGATCGAGTGCTCGGCGATCGGCAGCTTCAGGTCCTTGAAGGAATTGAGGCCCGTCTTGACCTTGCTGACGATCGATTGCTTGTCCTCGCCCATCGAGTAGATGGTGAGGCGGTCGGCGTTGAACAGCTGGCAGACGTCCGCGCTTACCTCCAACATGATCTCGTCGATGTTGCTGGTGGCGTGGATCTTGTTCGTCACCGCCTGCAGCTGCTTCTGGAACGCTAGGCGCGCGCCAACGTCGCTCTGCGCCGGCGAATGCTGGCTCAGGACTGCGCTCATTTCGGACCCTCCCTGCGGCTACGACTTATTGCTATACCTGACATAGTAAGCCTAGACACCATGATTTTCAACGAAATTCCGGTCTTTGTACCGCTTTTAACCCGCCTTCCAGCAGCCACACTTTGAACCCCCGCTGCGCGAAGAGAAATGCTGCCGCCGCGCTGCGCCGCCCGCTCTGGCAATAGGCGACGTATTCCTTGGTGCGATCGAGCACCGCGAACATGTTGCGCACCTCCGCGAGCGGCACATTGATCGCGCCCGGCAGCTTGTCGTACTGGTATTCCGAGGGGTAGCGCACGTCGAGCCAGAGCGCGCCGCGGCGGATCCTTTCCGACGCCTGGTCGAAAGCGAGGCGGCGCAGCAGCGGCTCGCGCAGCAGCTCGTTGAAATGCGCGCGGCTCAGGCGCAGCACCTGGGCCTCGGTGAGCGCGGTGACGGTGGCGTTGCGCTTCGCTTCCGAGACCAGCGCTTCCTCCCCGAACGGGTCGCCCGCTTTGAGCTCGGCCAACACCACCGCCGCGCCGCCCACCAACCGCTCCACCTGGAAGCGGCCCGACTCGATCACGTAGTAGTAGTCGCCGTCGTCGCCCTCGCGGATCAGGATGTCGCCGCGCGCCGTCTTGACGCGCTCGAAGCGCCGCAGGAGCTCGTCGATGCGTGCCGCCGGCAGTTGCGAGAACGCGCCGGCGCGCAGGCCGCCGAGCGAGAACGCACGGCTCGAGCGCCGCACCGCGCTGGTTTCGGGATCGGCGCCGGCCAGCTGGTCCCAGGTCGCGAGGAGGTCGAGCGCGTCGTCGTCGATCACCAGCAAGCCAACATCGGTGATGGCGCGGGCGCGCGCGACGCGCTCCTTGCGCCGGTTGATCGCATGGCGCGTCTCGTCGCTGCCGCCGACCACGACCAGCGTGCCGCCGCCCTGGAAGTTGAGCAGCACCTCGCCGCCGATCAAGAACACCGACTGTCCCGGCGCGCGCCCGGCGAGCGGGTCGGCGCCGCGCTCCGCGCGCTCGAGCACGGTCGCCTCGGCCAGCTCGGCGAGGCGCTCCGGCGAGAGTCCCGCGAGGGGTGCGAGCCTGGCGAGCTGGTCCGGGGCAGCCTTCAGAATTCGAGCACGAGGTTGTTCTGCAGCATGCGCGGCCGGAAGCTGCCCGCGGATTCCTCGATCTCGAGCATGGTGGGCTCGATCTCGCCCGGCTTGAGGTGGGTGATGTAGATCTCGGGGTTGCGCTCGAGCTTGGCGAGCTCCTCGGCGAGCGTCGCCGGGCACAGGTGGCGCGAGATCTCGGCGAGCTGGCGCTCCTTGTTGGAAAATGCGGTCTCGATGATCAGGAACTTGAGGTTGGCGATCCGGTTCACGATGCGCCAGAGCGCGTCGTTCGGCCCGGTGTCGCCGGTGAACACCAGGCTCGCCGCGCCGCTGTCGAGGTGATAGCCGACGGCGGGCACCGTATGGCGCGCCGGAATGGGCGTGATGTTGCGCCCGGACAGCGTCACGGTGGCGCCGACCTCGATCTCCTGGTAGCGCATGAACGGCGCCTCTGCGGTCGGGATCTCGGTGAAGTCGGGCCAGATCGCCCAGTTGAAGAGGTGGTTCTTCAGGATCTCGATCGTCGCGCGCGTGGTGTACACGGTCAGCGGCTTCGAGCGCATCCCGCCCACGGTGTCGACCAGGAACGGGATCGAGGTGACGTGGTCGAGGTGCGAGTGGGTGACGAAGATGTGATCGATCTGCGAGAGCTCGGCGAGCGTCAGGTCGCCGACCCCGGTGCCGGCGTCGATCAGGATGTCGCTGTCGAGGAGAAACGAGGTGGTGCGCAGGTGGCGCCCGCCGATCCCGCCAGAGCAGCCGAGGACGCGCAGGCGCATGACGTCACTTCTCGTCGAAGACGGTCACGCCGTCCCAGTCGTCGGACGGCGGCTGGCGGCGGCGCTGCTCGAGCCGCTCGGCGTAAAGCGTATAGAGGCCGTGGCCGGGCCGCATGCGATGCAGCTCGCGCAGCATCATCTCGGCTCCCTCCCAGCGGCGCGCGCGGTAGTCGGACAGCGCCTGCTCCCACAGGCGCAGCTCCACTTCGTCCCCGGCACCTTGCAGAGGCTCATAGATGGTAACGGCCTCGTCTTTCCCCTTGACCCGGATGCGGTCGATTTCCCTGAATACCACATCTTGGACTTGGCTGCGCGTAGCCTCGCCCGCCAGGATGCCCACACCGTAGGTTTTTGTCCGGCCTTCCAGCCGCGAGGCCACGTTGACCGCGTCGCCCATGGCGGTATACGCGCGCCGCACGCGCGAGCCCATGTCCCCGACACGCACGGTGCCCGAGTTCAGGCCGACGCCGATCTCCAGGCGGGGCCAGCCGCGCGCAGCGAGCCGCACGTTGAGCGCGGCGCACTGGCGCTGCATCTCGAGCGCGGCGCGCACCGCGTTGCGCGCGTGCTGCGGATCGGCGATCGGCGCGCCCCAGAACGCCATGATCGCGTCGCCGATGTACTTGTCGAGCGTGCCGCGGTGGCGGTCGCGGATGATGCCGCTCATCTCCGTCAGATATTCGTTGATGTACTCGCGCAGCTCCTCGGGACTCAGGGCCTCGGAGATGCCGGTGAAGCCGCGCACATCGGAAAAGAGGATGGTGAGCTCCGCGTCCCTTGGCTTGTCGTATTCCTGCGGATTGAGCTCCATCTTCTCGACGATTTCCGGCGGAACGTACTCGCGGAAGCGCCCGGCGAGCCGGCGCTTCGCGCGCGATTCGACGAAGTAGCCGTAGGCCATGTTCATCGTGTAGATCGCGGCCGCCACCAGCAGCGACGTGGCTATCGGCAGCACGAGCCCGCCGTGCCAGACGGCGATGTTCAGGCCCACCATCAGCCCGATGCCGAGCGCGGTGGCGATGGTGGCCCACAGCGCGGACAACCTCGGGATCAGGATCGAGAGCGCGAGCCCGCCCACGAGCAGGAAGAAGATTTCCGCGCCGGCCGTATACCAGGGCCGGTGCTTGATCTCGTTGTCGAGCATGCCGACGATCAGATTGGCGTGGATCTCGACCCCGGGGTACGAGGCGTCGACCGGCGTCGCGCGCAGGTCCTGCAGCGCCGGCGCGGTGGTGCCGACCAGCGCGATCTTGCCCTTGAGGTCCTGCGGCTCGACGCGGTCGCGCAGGATGTCGGCGAGCGGAACGTAGCGAAAGCTGCCTTTCTTGCCGCGGTAGGGAATGAGCGCCGAGGCACCCTCGTCGACCGGAATCTTGACGCCGCCGACGTCCAGCCATTCCAGGGCGTCGGGTCGGTCCTCGGGGAAGCCCGGTCGCACCTGCGGCAGCTCGCCCGTGCCCTGTGCGAGCAGGGCGCGCACCATGGCGAGCGATAGCGCCTCGTAATACTCGCCGTCGAACTCGGCGAGCAGCGGCACGCGGCGCGAGATACCGTCGAAATCGGGCGCCGGGTTGAAGTGCCCCGCGCCGGCGGCGCTCTTCAAATAGACGGGCAGATTGCCGGTATAGCCGGCCCACTGCGGAAAGAGCACGTTGACGCCCGCGAAGGTCCCGCGCGGCAGCACCGGCGGCGGCAGCGCGTTGGCGCGCACGGCGCGCTCCTCGCTGTTGAAGTAGTAGCCGAGCACCACTGGCCGGCCCTTCAAGCTCGAGGCGAAGCGCGCCTCGAAATCCAGCGTGGGACGCAGGCGGGAGTACCTCTTCTGAAAGTCCGCATTCCCTTTGAGCTCGCTGCGCGCCAAAGCGTCGAGTACTTCGATGCCCGAACTCGTATCCTGCTCGGCCCAGACCACGTCGAAGCCGACCAGGGCGACGCCGTAGCGCTCGAAGAGCTTGTCGGTGAGCTCGGCCATGATGCGGCGGCTCCAGGGCCAGCGGCCGATCTCGCCGAGGCTGCGCTCGTCGATGTCGAGGATGACGATGCGCTCGTCGCGCCCGTCCCCCATGCCCATGCGCACGCGCGAGTCGTAGAGGATGTTCTCGAGCTGGGTGACGAACGGCAGCCCGCGGTCCGCAGTGGGATACCACTGCAGAACGTGACCGATCAGGAGAAGCGTGATCGCGAGGCCGAGCGCGATCCTCAGAAGCTAGGCCTTGAGGAAAAACTCCATCTTGACGCCGGCGAGCTCGATGACGTCATGGTCCTTCAGGGAGTGCGGCGCGGCGCCGATCGCCTGGCCGTTGACCGTCGGCCGGCTCTGGCCCTCGACGTGCGTAATGAAGTAGCCCTGCGGGCGCCGCGTGAGCACCGCGACCTGCACGCCGGGCTTGCCGAGCGTGGTGAGCGGCTTGGTCAGCTCGAGCTCCTTGCCGGCGTTGGCGCCCGAGAGCAATTGGATCGCGCCGAGCGGTTGGCCGCCGGGCCGGGCCGGGGCCGCGGGCGGTATCGAGGGCGACTTGGCGGGCGCGGCGGCGGGCGCTGCCGATGCCGGCGCGGGCGCCGGCGCCGACGGCTTGATCGCCTCCTTGTCTGCGATGCCCGCCGCGGTGGCGGTGGCGGCCGCCTGCTGCACTGCCGCCGCGCGCTGTGCGACCGCGGCGGCCGCGCCACCGCCGGCAGCCTTCGCGTGGTCGGCCGCGGCTTTCATCTGCGCCGGGCGCAGCACCATGGTCTTCTCGAAATCGGCCTTTTCCCCGGCGGCCGGCGCCGCGTCGCCGATGAACTTGAGCTTGTACTTGCCGAGCTCGACGACGTCGTTGTTCTGCAGGAAGTGCTTCTTGACCGGGTTGCCGTTCACCACGGTGCCGTTGGTGCTCCCGAGGTCCTCGAGGAACGAGTCGTTGAGAATCGTGACGATCACCGCGTGCTCGCCGCTCACCGCGAGGTTGT
>Ga0075420_100002877_pt1 | contig 14956 bp, 14 predicted proteins | sample SoiMetdeltSBSDD4_FD_75296 | JGI IMG/M metagenome (GOLD analysis project Ga0075420, IMG submission 75296) | Bulk soil microbial communities from a Populus tree surrounding site in Tennessee, USA - Soil MetaG P. deltoides SBSDD4 | ecosystem: Environmental > Terrestrial > Soil > Tree plantation... | reverse complement strand
CGGGTTGGCGAGGTAGTCGGGGTTCGACAGCTCCTGGGTGTAGATCACTCGGTGGTTGATCCCCAGCGACTCGGCGTACTCCAGCGCCTCTCGCAGCTCGCGCTCGGCCAGGCTCTCCGACGCCGAGGTCACCGCCAGCGCCCGATCGCCGAGCACGTCGGCGGCGACTTTGGCGACCAGGGTGCTGTCCGCTCCGGCCGAGAACGCCACGACGACGCTGCCGTACCCTCGGATCACGCCGCGGAGGTCGGCCAGCTTCTGCTCGATCGTCCGCGAGTCGTCCGGCCGAGCCACCGGCGCCGGCGCCGGCGCGCTGAGCCCGCAGACCGGCCCACCGGGCTGGCTCGGCGTCAGCATGTCCAGCTCAATCCGCACGCCGCCTCCCATGCGCGTCAGCGATCGATCGTCCCGCCGCCGACGACGTACTCGCCATCGTAGAAGACCACCGCCTGGCCGGGCGTGACCGCCCGCTGCGGCTGGTCGAAGACCACCCGAGCCCGTGCGCCGACCCCGGCGTAGACGGTCGCCGGCACCAACTCCGCGCGGTACCGGATCCGCGCCAGCGTCCGCAGCGGCTCGGACGGCTCGGCGATCTTCACCCAGTTGACGTCCTCCAGCTCGCACTCCGACTTGAGCAGGTCGTCCAGGCCACCGATCATGACGGTGTTCGTCGCCGAGTCCAGGCTGGTGACGTAGCGCGGCTCCGCCATCGCCAGGCCGAGGCCACGCCGCTGCCCGACGGTGTGGAGCGCGATGCCCTGGTGCGTCCCGACGCGGTTGCCGCTCGTGTCGACGATCGGGCCTGCCTGGAGCGTCTCCGGCGCGTGCCGCTCCAGGAACTCGGTGTACCGCTTGTACGGCACGAAGCAGATGTCCTGGCTCTCCGGCTTGTTCGCCACCGGCAGCCGCCACGCCTCGGCCAGCTTGCGGGTCTCAGCCTTGCTCAGCGCGCCGAGCGGGAAGAGCGCCCGCTCCAGCCGGTCCTGGGTCATCACGTACAGGACGTACGACTGGTCCTTGCTCGGGTCGGCCGCCTTGCGCAGCAGCCAGCGCCCGCCGGCCGGATCCTGCTCGACGCGCGCGTAGTGGCCCGTCGCGACGTAGTCGGCGCCGAACTGGGCCGCCCGCGCCAGCAGAGCATCGAACTTGATGAACTGGTTGCACCGCACGCACGGGTTCGGGGTCCGGCCACGGGCGTACTCGCCGATGAAGTCCTTGATGACCTTCTCCTCGAAGGTGTCGCGGAAGTTCATCACGTAGTACTTGATGCCCAGCCGGTCCGCCACCCGCCGGGCGTCCTCGACGGCGCCCAGGCCGCAGCAGGCGTCCTCTGCCGCGTTCTCGGGTGCGCCGTCCAGCTCCGGCCAGAGGTTGAGCGTGATGCCGACGACGTCATACCCCTGCTCGACGAGCAGGCCGGCCGTGACGGAGCTGTCGACCCCGCCGCTCATGCCCACGATGACGCGCTTTCGAACACCCATGCTTCGCTTCATTTCTCCAGGAGTCGCCAGAAATTGTACACGGCCAGCCGGCGAGACCGGCTCGTCAGGCGATTCGACGAACTGCCTTACGCACGCCCGTGTGCCCGCCTGACCGTCGCCAGCCGACCGGCCAGGCGTCGGTAGGACGAGTCCGGGAACACCACGAACAGGAACATCGTCACTTCGAGCGCGAACGTCACCAGCCCCATCAGCACGCCGATCCCGCCGTGGAAGAGCACGCTCTGGACGGCGACCAGCATGCGTGTCCCCGGCCACCACAGCAGAAACGGGGCCGTCACCTCGAACAGGACGGTCCAGTAGGTCAGGACGCGGCTCAACAGCTCGTTTTCGTAGACCATCGGGCTCAGCACCGGGAGCGAGAACCGGTCGATACGCAGCACGATCCCCGCCGCGCTGCCATCCATCCACGGCGTCCCGAACACCTTGTACAGTCCGGCAAACAGGTACATCGTGCAGAGCTGGAGCAGCAGCCCGAGCAGGCCGACGTTGTGCACCAATGCCCGCCACGGGCGCGGCTCTGGACGCCAGCGTGAGCCAACCGAGCGCCAGCCCGAGTCGGCGGACAGGTACGCCGACGTGTTCGTCAGGATCAGCCACGGCAGCGCGAGCAGCACCAGGCTGTCCCCGCCGGTCATGGCGAACGGGTGACGCCGGAGCAGCGACCAGGCCAGCACGGCGAACGCGATCCCGACCGGCACGCTCCGCCAGCCGACCAGATACAGCACCGAAATGACGATCGTCAGGTGGTACAGCACCTCGAACAGGAGCGGCGAATCGGTCGCGAAGAGCGAAGGAGCCCGCGCGAACGGCAGATCGCGCGCGAACAGCCAGGCCGGGAACGCGCCGTCCGGCCCCCAGATCAGATGGCGAGCCGGCCATTGACCGAGCAGGTAGATCAGCAGGACCACCGCCATCCCGATCCGCAACAGCGAAAGCCCGATCAGGCGCCGCTCGGTCGCAAGCATCTCCAACACCAGGTCGCCGAGCGACGCGCCGGCCTTTCGTGCGACCTCGCCCGCCCCGGAGATCATCGGACGCGGACGTCCTGGAACGGGACCGGGTGAAAGAGCAGCGCCGCGCTACGACCGCCTGACGACTCGCCATCGCCGACGGCGCGGGCGGTCACCATCACCTGCACCGTCTCGAAGGCCGCTCCGACGTACCGTTCCGCCAGGGTAGCCGACGCCAGCCGCTCCAGCACGACCAGGCTGGCCGGCTGCTGCTCCACGATGGCCCAGCGGTCCGCGACCGTCTCGCGCCCGATCCCAAGCTCGGCGAGCGGCCCGGCCGCGCGAACGGTGAAGAGCGCGGCCTTGTGCACGATCTCCAGCCGCGCTGAGGCCGGCGACAGCCGATTCGCCTGGACGGCTGTCAGCGTCGGCTCGACGAGATCGAGCCACGGCGTCTGCTCCAGCCCATCTCGACCGCGATACTGCCCCCGCGCGAAGACGGCGTAGTCGTAGACGTCAGGTCGCGGCGCGAACAGGCGCCAGTCCTGGATGAATAACGGCACCAGGTACGCCTCGACGGCCCGTCGGGCTTGCTGGGGGACCATCCACGGCGCGGCGATCACCAGGACGATCAACCCGAAGTGGAGCGCCACGACGAGCGGCAATGCTACGGCGGCCACGCGCCACGCGGCGCCGCGGGACCGCTGGGCGCTCGTCTCCGCGAGAGCCTCGCCGGTCACCGGCTCGCCGGGGCCCGATTGCGTCTGAACGACGGGCAGTCCGCCGCCCGTCTCACCCAGATCCGCGCGTTCTGTCACCTGGCGCGCCTCGACTTCCTGGTGGCCGGCGTGTACCATAGGCCCGCTGAACGGCGCCAGCCTGCGATGAGCCTCGCGTGAGCGCACGCGCGGCTGCGGCCCGGCGGAGGTGATAGTGGCGCACCACCCTGTGACCCTGCGAACGTTGACGAATGACGGACCAACCCTCAGCGTTGTCGCCTGCACGGCGATGCTCCTCGCACTCGTGATGAGCGCGCCGACCGTCGCCCAGGCGACCTGCGGCGGCTTCGGCGCCGGCGGGTTCAACTTCGGTGGCAATTTCCAGGGCGGTTTCCAGGGTGGCTTCAACAACTTTGGGGGCGGCCAGTTTCAGGGCGGCTTCCAGGGGTTCCAGTTCGCCCAGGGCTTCAACAACTTCGGCGGCGGCAGCTTCCAGGGTGGGTTCAACAACTTCGGCGGGAACTTCCAGGGCGGATTCCAGGGGTTCCAGTTCGGCGGCAACTTCCAGGGCGGCGGCTTCAACTTTGGGGTTGGCGGATTCCAGGGCGGCTTCAACAACTTCGGAAACGGCGGCCTGAACATCAACGGCGGGGTGCAACCGTTCGGCTTCAACTTTGGCGGCAATCCCGCCTGCCCGTCCGGCGTCTTCGGCCTGATCCCCGACGCCGCCACCACCACGGCCGGCGACCCGTTCCAATACCGCCTGGTCTGGGTTGAGACGACGACCTGGCAGAATCTCGAGTATCTGGCGCTCCGGCTGCGCGACGCGGCCGGTAACACGTACACGGAGATCCGGTGGATTCAGGGCACCGACCAGTATGCGATCCTCGATCCGGCGACCGGCCAGACCATCGCGCAGGGTCCGTCGCTGGCACCCGTCGTCCTGGACAGTCCGAACGTCTCGGTCGTGCTCGCGCAGAGTTTCTCGGATAACAGCGGCGCGACCGGCCAGGCCGTGGGCCTCAACATCACGATCATCCCGAAGGCATCGTTGGCAGGCCGATTCCTCGGAGTCTACGTGGGTGCCAAGAACGACGCGGCCGCCCCGACCGGATTCGAGCTCGCGGCACTGCTGAACGTCGTCGCCCCGGTCCAGGTCCCGCAGAACGACCCGAACGTCGACGAAGAGGACGACAGGAAGCCCAGGACGGAGGAGCAGCGTCAGCAGGCATCCCGCACGAACCGCTCGAACCTGGACGACTACCGGACCGAAGGGAACGCCGTCACCTCAGACTGCGATGCCGAGTGGCCGAGCGTCACGATCGCGAACCGCGACGGTCACGTCGTCCTGATGCTGCTGCACGACGCGAAATCCTCGTGCCGCCTGGTCCAGCCCGGCGACTACGTCGAGGCGATCGGCGAGAAGCAGCACGAGCTGCTCTACCACGCGCACCAGCTGACGGTGCGCAGGAACGGCACCCGCGTCCGCTAGGCCTTCAGCGCCGACTCGATCTTCAGATCGGACTCGACCATCAGCTCGACCAGCCCCGTGAACGTCACCTTCGGCTTCCAGCCGAGCACGCGCCGCGCCTTGGCCGGATCGGCCTGCAAGATGTCGACCTCGGCGGGACGGAGCAGCGATGCGTCCAGCGTGACGTACTCTTCCCAGTTCAGCCCGACGGTGTTGAACGCCGCCTCGGCGAAGTCGCGCACGCTGTAGCACTCGCCGGTCCCGATCACGTAGTCGTCCGGGCGGTCCTGCTGGAGCATCAGGTGCATCGCCTGGACGTAGTCGCCGGCGTACCCCCAGTCGCGCTTCGACTCCAGGTTCCCGAGGGTCAGCCGGTCCTGCAGCCCGAGCTTGATCCGGGCCGCCGCCCGCGAGATCTTGCGCGTGACGAACTCCGGCCCACGCCGCCACCCCTCGTGGTTGAAGAGGATGCCGCTGCAGGCGAACATCCCGTAGCTCTCGCGATAGTTGATCGTCATGTGGTGCGCGAACACCTTGGCCACGCCGTACGGGCTGCGGGGATGGAAGCGGGTCAGCTCGTTCTGGGGGACGTCTTCGGCGGCGCCGAACATCTCGCTGCTGGACGCCTGGTAAAATCGAATACCCGGCCCGCCGGCGCTGCTAGCCGCGCTCCCCTGGACGATTCGGATCGCTTCGAGCATCCGGAGCGCGCCGAGCCCGGTCACGTTGCCGGTCAGCTCGGGCTGGTTCCAGGAGAGCGCCACGAAGCTCATCGCGCCGAGGTTGTAGACCTCGTCCGGCTGGGTGTTCTGGATCGCCGAGATCAGCGAGACCTGGTCGGTCAGGTCGCCTTCAACCAGGCGGACGTCGGGCACCTCGCGCTCGACGATGGCCCGCTTCGGATTGTGCTGCCCGCGCAGGACGCCGTAGACCTCGTAGCCTTGCTCCAGCAGGTGCTCGGAGAGATGCCGACCGTCCTGCCCCGTGATCCCAGTGATGAGCGCGCGCTTCATCGCCATCCTTCATTCGCCTCGGGTCTGGACGGGTAGTCTACGGGTTGGCGACGCGTCCGGGCCAAGTCAGGGAATAAATTTCCTGCCTACCATCGCAGCGTCCCTACGGGACGCACCGGGGGAGGAGGGTGCCGCATGTCCCGGTCCCGTAGGGACCGATCGATGGTAGACGTGGGTTTCAACCCACGGCCCCGGCGACGCGCCTCCCCACCCATGGCCCGCGCGACGCGCATCTCACCCCATGTCCCCATGATGCCGATGGTGGTCACGCGTCCCTTACCGCAGCACCGACTTTGGCGTCGCCTCGATCCGGGTCACCCGGATCTGCTCCCGGTCGATCAGCTCGCCCACGCGGTCGTTGAACTTCGTCTTCCAGGTGTCGCTCTGGTAGACCGCCTCGTACAGGCGCTCGCGCTCCTCCTCGCTCTCGAACCGGCGCAGCCAGACGAACAGGTCCTTGTCCTCCTCGCCGAGGAACATGCCGGCGATCACCATGCCCTTGGAGATCTGGAACGGGACGATCTCCTCCTCCATGAGCTTGAGCCAGGCCTCGCGCTGGCCGGGCCGGAGTCGATACTGTCGAAGCTCGAAGAACGCCATGTGGCCACTCCCAGAAGTCGCCCCCTGAACCGCGCGGGGACCGACAGAGGATACCCCGGCCGGTAGATCGCTCCCACCATTCCAGGCCCGGGGGCAAGCGTGTACGATCTCGGTCATGAGCGCCAGCGACCGACCAGCCGGACCGGCCGATGCCGCCCGCGATGCCTTCGGCAATGAGATCGACCCGATCGTCGGCTACGCGCGCGGCCGGATCCTGAGCACGGACGCCGCCTTCCACCGGAAGATTCACCACGCCCACGCCCTGGTCCGCGCCCGCGCCGCCGACGGTGGCGCGTTCCACGTCCTCACGGGCAACCGCGCCGACTTCCCGCTCGCCCCGGCCGACCTCGGCCTCGGCTGCGACGGCTGGGTCGGGCCGGCCGTCTACGGTCCCGCGTTGACGACGTTCGCCCGCGCGCACCTCGGCGCCGACGACACCAGCGACGTCGCCCTCTTCAACCGGACCTCCGCCGGCGTCATCGCGGCTATCGGAGCGCTGGTCCCAGCGGGCGGGCTGGTCCTCTCGCTGGTGCCCAGAGGCCGCGCCCACCCGTGTGTTCGGCGCGGCGCCCGGCTCGTGGGCGCGACAGTCGTCGAAGGCGCCTCGATCTCCGCGCTGGCGGACGAGCTGGCGGGGCGTCGCCCCGATCTCGCGATCCTGACGCCGGTCACCAGCGAGCTGGACGCCTTCGAGGACGGCGCCCTGTTCCAGGCCGTCGACGAGTGCCGCGAGCGGCGCATCACCACCCTCGTCGACGACGCCTACGGCACCCGGGTCCGGCCGGTCCTGCTGGACGGCCCGCGCACCTTCGAGCTACCCGTCGACCTCGGCATCACGAACTCGGACAAGGCGGCGCTGGCGGGGCCACGGGCCGGCATCATGGTCGGGCGGCCCGATCTCGTCGCCCGGGTGCACGCCTACGCCCACGGGATCGGCCAGGAGGCGCGCGAGCCGACCGGATTGGCCGTGCTCCGGGCCCTGGAGCGCTGGACGCCGGACCTGCTGCTCTCGGATGCCGGCCACGGCCGGGCGCTCGCCGTCGCCCTCGCCCGGCGTCTCGGAGAGGCGCGGGTGCGCCAGACGCTGCTCGGCCCGTCCATCGCGGAGGAGGCGATCCTGGACCTGATGCTGGAGCGGGCCGGCCTGCCCCGCGATGCCGCCCCGATCGTGCCGGTCGAGGCGACCGCGCTGGTCGGCCTGCTGCTCCTGGAGGAGCATGGGATCGTCACCGTCAACGCGCTGAGCGAGGCCGGCGCTCGGCCCTCGATCCGTCTCAAGCCGACCCTCGACGCCGTCCCGGCCCTCGGCGGCGCCGAACGCCTGGCCGAGATCGTCGACGAGAGCATCGGCCGGGCGTCTACCATGCTCCATGACGCCGACGCGCTCAGGACCGCGATCCTCGGCGCCAGCCACAGCGATTGAGCTCCAGTTGGGAGGACCGATCCGATGAAGGGTGTCTACTTCGCGGGCGATCGGGAGATCGAGTTTCGTGACTTCCCCGATCCCGAGCCCGGCCCGCGCGAGGTCATCATCGCGATGAAGGCGTCCGGGATGTGCGGCAGCGACCTGCACGGCTACCGCGCGCCCAGGAGCGTCCGTCAACAGCGCGAGCCGAACATCGGCGGCCACGAGCCGTGCGGGGAGGTCGTGGCGCGCGGCTCGGCGGTCACCGAGGCCGAGGCCCCAATGGGCCAGCGGATGATGATCTACCACTACAGCGGCTGTGAGAAGTGCAAGATGTGCCAGATCGGGTACTACCAGATGTGCCCGACCGAGGCGAAGGTGTACGGCGGCATGTACGACGGCGGCCACGCCCCGTTCATGAAGGTCCGCCCGTACATGATGGTCCCCCTCCCCGACGAGCTGTCCGCGGAAGAGGGGGCGGCGATCTCGTGCGGCACCGGCACGGCGTACATGGCGATCAAGCGCCTCAACGTCTCGGGCCGCGATACGCTGGCGATCTACGGCCAGGGTCCGGTTGGCCTGAGCGCCACGATGCTGGCGAAGGCGATGGGCGCCCGGGTGATCGGCGTCGACGTCGGCGTCGAGCGGCTCGACCTCGCGAAGGAGTTCGGCGCCGACGAGGTGGTGGACGCCAGCGAGGTCGACCCGGTCGAGGCGATCCGCGAATTGACCCACGGCGACGGCGCCGAAGCGACGCTGGACTGCACCGGCAACCCGACGGCCCGCGCGAACACGGTCCGCAGCGCCCAGAACTGGGGCCGCGCCTGCTACGTCGGCGAGGGGAACAACGTCGAGCTGAACCCGTCGCCGGACATCATCCACCGCCAGTTGACGCTCTACGGATCGTGGACGTTCAACCCGGTCGGGATGGCCGAGTGCGCCCGCTTCGTGGTGGACCGCAATGTGCCTTTGAAGAAGCTGCTGACCCACCGCTTCAAGCTGGAGGAGGCCGAGGCGGCGTACAAGCTGTTCGACACCCAGACGACCGGCAAGGGCGTCTTCCTCTTCGACTGACCCCGCTCCGGCCGATTCCCACAGCGAGGGGGCCGGCGCTTGCCGGCCCCCTCACCAGGCAAGCCTACACGCCGTCGGTGAAGAAGAGGCGGCCCGTCGAGCAGCGCATGCGCTGCGCCTTCGGCTGGCGGTACTCCTCCGAGTCGTACCACGCCTTGGCCCGCTCGTAGCTCGGGAACTCGATGATGACGATGCGGCCGGGGTACGGCTCGCCCTCCACCAGCTCGGTCTTGCCGCCCCGCGCGATGAACCTGCCGCCGTACTGCTCGACGGTCGCCCCGACCACGCCGCGGTACTCCTCCATGCCGGCCGGGTCGGACACGTCGGTGATCTCGGCGATGAGATACGCGGCCATCTGCACCTCCCCACTCGAAAACGTCTTCGAGTCAGCGGTACGGTAGCAGAATCGTCGCGCCGGGCCCCTCCCGAGCCCGTCGATTTGACCTTACACGGAATCCGGGTGAAGGTAGCAGGGTCCGACTCGCTGACGCTCGCGGTGCGGACCTACCGCGACGACGCCGAATCTGCGCTACGACCAGCCGCGCGCCTTCAACAGCGCCGCGATGCCGTCGGGGTCCAGGTCCGAGATCTCCCCGAGCAGCCCGCCGCGGTCGATCCAGGCCCGGGCCAGCGGCGCCCGCTGGAGCAGCGGGCCGGCCAGCGCGTAGACGTCGTCCAGGCGAGGCGGCGGCACGATCACCACCCCATCGTCGTCGGCCACCACCAGGTCGCCGGGATGCACCGAGACGCCGCCGCACTGGATCGGCACGTTGACGCCGCCGCCCTGTCCCAGCCGCCGGCCGCCAAGCGCCGCGACGCCCCGCGCGAACGTCGGCAGGCCGTGCCCCCTGATCTCGGCGACGTTCGCGACCGCGCCGTCCACGATCACGCCGACGCAGCCGCGCTGCTTCGCGACAAGCGAGGTCAGCTCCCCCCAGCAGGCCAGCGAGTCCCGCCCACCGTGGTCGATCACCAGCACGTCGCCCGGCTGGAGCAGGTCGACGGCCGGGACGATCGGCTCGAGATCGCCGTCGGGCAATCGGACCGTGATCGCGGTCCCGACGACGTGGACGCCGGGGAACAGCGGATGGATCCTCTCGTCGACGAACCCCTCGTCGATCACGTGCCCCAACAACGCGGTGCGGAACCGCCGGTAGATATCGATCCAGCCCTCCGGGATGGCGGCCGGGCGCCCGTGGACGGTCGGTCGGTCTGGCATGCTGTCCTCCCGTCGCCGCACTGGCACGCCGCCCGATCGAGCCGACGGGGGAGCCCGCGCGCAGACGTATACTGATCCAGTGGACACCAGGCCCGATCGGCCGTCAGACTCGACGGCGCCGACCGCCCGGAGCGAAACGATGATTGAGCACGATCGAGACCAGAACGCGGCGGCCGGGGCCGCCGCCCCCGGCGACGACGCCCGCCAGCGGCAGTATCGCGTCTCCGGCCTCGCCGATCTCCTGCCGGACTGGATCCTGCCCCCGGAGGGGAAGCAGCACATCCGCAACGCCCGGAAGGAAGTGCTGCTCGCAGCCAGGAGCGTGCTGGACGCCTGCATCGAGCGTCAGGACGCCGCCCCGCCGGTGCGCCGGACCGTCAACCGCGTCGAGATCGACTAGCCCACCACCGCGTGCTGGGAGCGCGGCCGTCCCGGCCGCCTTCGGCCATTAAACCGGGGCGGCCGGGACGGCCGCGCTCCCAGCGAACGCGACGCCTCCAGCTCTCGATGTACCCTCAGCCGGGACGGATAATCTGGTCAGCGTGACGTCGACGCGGTACGCTGACTGACGGGGCCGCATCGATGCACGATGACCGGTCCGCATCATCAGCGGGGGCCGACGATGGAGAACGACACCCTGGTGGACGTGCAGGCGGAGACCGAGCCAGACGAGGCGATAGCCGACGACGATCTGCTCGCGGCGACGGACAAGGGCTCCAGCCTGGGGATCAAGGACGGTTCGTCTAACACCTGAACGCCGTTTCGCCACCGGAACGTGCCCCGAGCAGTCCACTGCTCGGGGCACGTTCCGGTTCGGGGCGTACGCCGCCCGGACGAGGCGTCACCCAGCCTCCACGCCAGTCTTGTATATCTCATGGCGTGGGGCGACCGAGTCGTCCGCTCACTCCGCTCACTGCCGCTCTCAAATGGCGTATCATGTAGCCCGGCACCCGGCTCCGACAGGTCGTCTGACTCGATTACTTCATCCATTGCATCAACCGCCAGGGCCCCGCGCATGAGATTCACCGTTCTCGGCGGCAATGCTCCGCTCCTCAAGCGCCAGAATCGCGCGGCCGTCTTGCGTGCCATCGTCGGCTATGGCCCGATCTCGCGGCGTGCCCTGCGCGACACCACCGGCCTGACCTCCTCCACGATCACCAACATCGTCGCCGAGCTGATCGCGAACGGCACGGTCCAGGAGGTCGGCATCATCGAGCCGACCGGCGGCCAGAGCCGGGCCGGCCGCCGCGAGGTGCTGGTCGACCTGGCGGCGGCCGGCGGCATCGTCGTCGGGGCGTACATCGGGGTCCAGGAGGCGCACGTCTGCCTGGGCGGGCCGCGCGCCGAGGTCATCCGCCGCGAGCGCCTGCCGACCCACCCGGGGCGCGGCCCGGCTGACCTGATCCGCCGCCTCGCCGAGTGCGTCAACGGCCTGCTCGCCGATCCGACCGTCGACCGCGCCCGCCTGGTCGGCCTCGGCGTCGGTAGCGTCGGCATCATCGATTCGGACGCCGGCGTCCTGCGCGACGCCGCCGACCTCGGCTGGCGCGACGTCCCGCTCCGCTCGATGCTGGAGGCGGCGATCGACCTGCCGATCGTGGTCGACAGTGGCCGGCGCGGCATGGCGCTCGCCGAGATGATGTTCGGCCTCGGCCAGAACGTCCGCGACTTCGCGCACGTCCACGTCGCCAGCACGATCGTGGCCGGGCTCGTGCTCGACCAGCGCCTCCATCGCGGCGCCACCGGCACGGCCGGCTCGCTCGGCCACACCACGGTCGCCGGGGAGCGGACTCCCTGCACCTGTGGCAAGATCGGCTGCCTGGACACGATCGCCAGCGAGGTCGCGATGGAGCGCCGGGCCGTCGAGGTCAGCGCCTACCGGCCGACCGGGCTGCTCGCCCGCGAGCTGGCCACGGCGAAGGAGCCGGTCGGGCGGTACGCCGTCTTCCGCGCGGCGCAGGCCGGCGACCCGGACGCCCTGGCGATCATCGTCGAAGCCGGCCGTTACCTCGGGCGGGCCGTGGCGAACGTCCTGAGCGTCCTCGATCTGCGCCTGGTCGTCCTCTCCGGCGACGTCGCCCGCGACTTCCCGCCATTCGTGGAAGCGGTTCGCGCCGCCGTCGAGGTCCACGCCTATCGGATCGGCCGGCCCACCGTGGAGGTCGTCGCCTCGCCGTTCGGCGCCGACATGCGGGTCAAGGGCAGCCTGGCCCTCGCCCTCCACGACCTGTTATACGCCCCGACGCTGACCCTCCAGCCGGCCGCCGCCGACGCGGCCGCCAGCTAGGCCAATGCCGACCTGAACCTCCTGGTACACTTCAGCGGCGCACAGGAGGACCAGAGTCGGATGGCTGACGAGACGCAGGGCGGCATTGAGCAGGTGCGGGGCGTGGTCCCCAGCGGTACGAACGGAGTCGGCGGCAAGGGCGGCGAGACCACCCGCGAGGTCTATCTGCGGGTCGCCGAAGCGTTCCCGTTCGACATCCATCGCGGTATCGCCCGCCTCGACCAGGCCTCGTTCGACGCGCTCGGCCTCCAGCCCGGCGGCCTGATCCACCTGACCGGCAAGCGCCGCACCACCATCCGGGTCGAGCGCTCCCCGGAGGGCGTCCCCGGCCGGCACGTCATCCGCCTGGACGGCACCCTCCGCGACAACGCCCAGGTCAGCATCGACGAGCGCGTCAAGGTCCGGGTGGGCGGCGCCTCGGACGCCCACAGCATCACACTGTCCGCTCCGGACGCCTCCGCGCTCTCCGACGAGGAGATCCTGGCGACCAGGATGTACCTGGCCGGCCGGGTCGTCACGCCCGGCGACAAGGTGACCGTCACCGCCCTGGCGCGAGGCGACCGCACGTTCCAGATCGTCGAGAGCGAGCCGGCCGGCCCGGTGGTGGTGCGACTCGAAACGATCATCCGCACCCGCGTCCCGCCCGCCCAGCGCTCGAAGGTCGGCCCGTCCAACGTCCGCTACGAGGACATCGGCGGGCTGGACCGCGAGCTGAGCCGGGTCCGCGAGCTGATCGAGCTGCCGATGAAGTACCCGCAGCTCTTCAGCCGGATGCGGATCGAGCCGCCCCGGGGCGTGCTGCTCTACGGCCCGCCCGGGACCGGCAAGACGCTGATCGCGCGGGCCGTCGCCACCGAGGTCCAGGCGACGTTCATCCACGTCAACGGCCCCGAGATCATGCAGAAGTACGTCGGCGAGTCCGAGGGCCGGCTGCGCGAAGTGTTCGAGCAGGCGACCCGCGAGGCACCGGCGATCGTCTTCCTGGACGAGATCGACGCCATCGCGCCGAAGCGGGCGAACGTCGTCGGCGACGTCGAGAAGCGGGTCGTGGCGCAGCTGTTGACGCTGATGGACGGCCTGGTCTCCCGTGGCCAGGTGACCGTCATCGGCGCCACCAACATGCCGGACCTCGTCGATCCGGCCCTCCGGCGCCCCGGCCGATTCGACCGCGAGATCGCCGTCAACGCCCCGAGCCCGGTCGGCCGGCTCCAGATCCTGCGGATTCACAGCCGTGGCTTCCCGATGGCCGACGACGTCGACCTCGAACGGCTTGCCGAGATCACCCACGGCTTCGTCGGCGCCGACCTCGAAGTGCTCTGCAAGGAGGCCGGCATGCTCGCCCTGCGCGAGCTGTTGGACGAGGCCGGCCTGGACGCCGTAGACCTCGAAACGCTGGCCGAGGACGCTCGCATCCACACCCGCCACTTCTACGAGGCGCTCAAGGCGATCGAGCCGACCGCCACCCGCGAGGTCCTGGTCGAGAAGCCGAACGTCCCCTGGGAGGACGTCGGCGGCGTCCAGCACATCCGCGAGTTCCTGGAGGGCGCGATCGAGCTGCCGCGCCTCCGCCCCGAGCTGTTCACGGAAGCCGGCATCCGACCGCCCAGAGGCGTCCTGCTGACCGGCCCGAGCGGGACCGGCAAGAGCCTGCTGGCACGGGCCATCGCCACCTCGACCGGCCTTAGCTTGATCACCGCCGACGCCGCGACGCTGCTCTCCAAGTGGCTCGGCGAATCCGAGAAGACGGTCCACCAGGTCTTCTCGCGCGCTCGCCAGGCGGCGCCCTGCCTCCTCTTCTTCGACGACCTGGACGCCATCGCCCCGGTCCGCGGCGGCGACATGGCCGGCGGCGCCGTCGACCGCGTCGTCAGCCAGCTCCTGACCGAGCTGGACACCCTGGACGAGTACAGCGAGGTCACGGTCCTCGGCGCGACCAACCGTCCGGATCTGGTCGATCCGGCGTTGCTCTCGCCGCGCCGCTTCGCCTACGTGGTCGAGCTGACGATGCCCGACCAGGCCGCCCGCCTCGAGATCCTGAGCGCGCAGACCCGGAAGATGCCGCTCGCCGACGACGTGGATCTTGACGCCCTGGCATCTCGCTCGGACGGCATGAGCGGCGCCGACATCGCGTCGTTCTGCCAGCGGGCCGCGCTCAATGAGATCCGCGCCGTGATCGCGGCGGATCGGCGCAACGGCGCCGACGCGAAGGCGGCGTCCAGCGAGGCGCTGCGGATCAGGATGCGGACGCTGGAGGAGGCGCTGGAGGAGCAGCGGCACGCCGTGACCGCCCGGACGGCGAAGGCGCGTAGCAACGGCACCAACGGCGCCGGCGACTCCGGTCGGGTGCCGTCCGCCGCCCCGGCCGCCCGCCCGGTCTAGCCGAGGTGCCTGCCGATGCTCCGTGGTGTCAGGTCGGGGGTTGAAACCCCCGCCTACCCTCGCGGCGTCCCTACGGGACGCAACAGGGATCCCGGTCTGAGTCCCGTAGGGACGGCACGATGGTAGACGTGGACTTCATTCCACGGCCGTCTTGCATCCTCACCGTCGGCCACTCGAATCATCAGGTCGACCGACTGCTGGAGCTGCTGCGCGCCCACGGCGTCGACGTCCTCGTGGACGTCCGCTCACAGCCGTACTCCCGTTTCGCCCACCAGTTCAACCGCGAGAACCTGATCCCCGCCGTAACGAACGCCGGGCTCCAGTACCTCTTCATGGG
>Ga0075420_100002875_pt1 | contig 14958 bp, 15 predicted proteins | sample SoiMetdeltSBSDD4_FD_75296 | JGI IMG/M metagenome (GOLD analysis project Ga0075420, IMG submission 75296) | Bulk soil microbial communities from a Populus tree surrounding site in Tennessee, USA - Soil MetaG P. deltoides SBSDD4 | ecosystem: Environmental > Terrestrial > Soil > Tree plantation... | reverse complement strand
AGACGGGCTCGGCTCGGGCGAGGGGCTCGGCTCCGGCTCCGGCTCCGGCTCCGGCGTCGGACTCGGCTCCGGCTCGGGCGAGGGGCTCGGCGACGGGGACGGGGCCGGCAACGGGACCGGGGTCTCCGGGCCCGCGCTGTAGCCCTCGAACGACGGTGTCGCGAAGTCCTTCACCGGGGCGCCCTCGAGCGCCGCCGCCATGAAGTCGTGCCAGATCAGCGCGGGGATCGTCCCGCCGAACACCGCGTCGTAGCCCTCGATGCCCTCGAGCGGGACCTGGCCCTGCGGGTAGCCCACCCAGACGCAGGTCGCGAGCTGCGGGGTGTACCCGCAGAACCAGGCGTCCCAGTAGTTCTGCGCCGTGCCGGTCTTCCCGGCGGCGGGGCGGCCGATGTACGCGTTCGTCCCCGTGCCTCCCGAGATCACGGTCTCGAGCGCGTAGTTGACGAGGTCGGCGTCGTTCGTGTCGAGCACCTGCTTCCCGCGCTCGTTGATCTCCAGGTTCGTCTCGCCGTCCGGCGTCTCCACCCGTTCGAGCGGGGTCGGGCGGTGACGCCACCCGCGCGCGGCGAGCGTCGCGTACGCGGTCGTCATCTCGAGCGGGTTCACGGACTGCGTCCCCAGCGTGATCGAGCACACGGGCTGGAGGTCGGACTCGATCCCCATCCGATGGGCGACCTCCACGATCGCCTCGGGCGTCACCTCGGAGGCGACCTGCGCGTAGACCGTGTTCACGGAGTGGCTCGTCGCCGAGAGCAGCGTGAAGGTCCCGCTCTCCGAGTCGCTCGCGTTCGAGAGCTCCCACGGCTGTCCGTTCGTGTAGCACGCGGGGTCCTCGATCGTGATCGGCGACGGCCCGCTCCAGCGCGCGTTGAGGTCGTAGTCCTGCTCCATCGCGGCGGCGAGCGTGAACACCTTGAACGCCGACCCGGCCTGCCGGCCCGATCCGCCGTCGCCGGTCGCGAGGTTCACCTTCGATACGCGGAAGTTCTCGCCCCCATACATCGCGCGAACCGCGCCGTCGCGGGGATCGATCGCGACGAGCGCCGCCTCGGGCCCGCCGGGATCGTTCAGCCGGTTCGCGACCGCCTCCTCCGCGTACCGCTGCATCTCCGAGTCGAGCGTCGTCCTCACCTGGAGCCCGCCGCCGAACACGGTCGCCTCGTCGTACTCGTCGATCAGCTCGCGGCGTACGTAGTCGAGGAAGTAGCCGGTCTTGGCCGGGAAGTTCAGCCCGATCTCGAACGGGTCGGCCCGCACCGGCTTGTCGGCGAAGGCCGCCGCGCGCTCGGGCAGGAGGTACCCCTCCTCCACCATCCTCGCAAGGACGAAGTTGCGCCGGTCGGTGGCGTCCGGTTCGTGCTCGACGGGGTCATAGACCGAGGGGCTCTGGATCATGCCGGCGAGCATCGCGGACTGAGGAACCGTGAGGTCCTCGGCGTCCGTGCGGAAGAACGTCTGTGCGGCGGCCTGGACCCCGTACGCCCCCCGCCCGAAGTAGACCGTGTTCAGGTACGTCGCGAGGATCTCGTCCTTCGTGAACTCCTGCTCCACCTTGACCGCGAGCAGGCTCTCGCGCACCTTCTGGCTGAGCGAGCGCTCGGGGATCACGTAGGTCTCCACGCCGGTCTCGGGGTCCTCCACGTACTCGCCCGCGTACACGTTCTTCACGAGCTGCTGGGTGATCGTGGAGCCGCCCTGGACGATCTCGCGCTGGACGATGTCGGTCCAGGCCGCCCGCAGGATGCCGAACACGTCGATCCCGGGGTGCGCGTAGAAGTCCTGGTCCTCGACCGAGATCACCGCGCGTTGCAGGTGCTTCGGCATCTGGTCGAGCGGGATGATCGTCCGGTCCACCGCGGAGTGGAGCGTCGTGAGGACCTTGCCGTCGCGGTCGTAGACGTAGGTCGTCTGGATCGGCGGGGGCGTCTTCGGCAGCTCGAGCTGCGAGTAGACGTAGAGCAGGGTCAGCAGCACCAGGATGGCGCCGGCGACGGGCACGACGACGAAGACCCACCACCATCGCGAGAGCCAACCCTTGAAGCCCTTCTGGCGCTGGCGCTTCGGCTTGCGGCGGGGGGCGTGCTTGGGGCCGTTCCTTGGGGACCCCGCGGGCGCGGTCTTGATCGCCAAATCGTCGTCCAGTGTAGTCACGGGCAGGCTTTAGCCCGTGCACGACCAGCGGAAACGTCCGTGGAGTTCCCGTGACACGGGCGGCGGATCAGACGGCGCGGGCGACGAAGGCTTCGTGCAGGTGGTTCCACTGGCAGGTCGTGCACACCTCGACCACGTAGCACCACGATCCGGGCCGGTCGGCAGCCATCGAGAGGCCGACGTCGAGCGGCCACACGCGGCCGTTGTCGTGCCTGAGGCCGTCCCCGTAGACGTACGTGACCAGCCTGAGCTTGTCCTTGCGGCAGACCGGGCAGTCGCGACGGGTCTGCTCCCCCACGTGCTTGGCGGCGCGGATCAGCTCGGGGTGGGCGTCGCAGACATCGGTCCAGGACGTCAGGCCGGTCTGGACCGAGGAGAGCAGGGCCCGTTTGGCCAGGGTGTAGTCGATGGTTGCCAGGCACGCGCGCCGGCCCCGCTTCCTCGCGATCCCCTGGAGCATCGCCATGGTCGAGCATCGTACACCCCGTCCCCGACGTGGCGGCCCCGGCGGATGTCCTCAGTGACCTCGGTCAGGTCGAGGGAAGGTCCACCACGGCCAGGGCACTCGCGACCACCGACCGACCGTCCCCGAACAGGAGCAGGTCCCCGACCTCCATCCGCACGGCGACCCTCGCCTCGAACGTTCCCGGCTCGCAGACGCACGATTCCAGCGCGCCGCCGTTCCGCGCCGCGTACTCGCGAGCGCGCTCCTCGGGCAGCACGTCGTCGGGGAGCGCCAGCGTCTGCGCCGCGGCCAGCGCCGCGGCGTCCGCGGACGTCTGGCAACTCGACGCGGCCGCGAGGACACGCACGACGTCGGCGGCCGCCATCGCCATCACGAGCACGATCGCGACGGATGCGGCAACGACGATCGAGACCGACCCTCGATCGTCCGTCACGCGAACTCCTGGCGCATCGTCGCGCTCACCTGCATCGTGACCGACTCGGGGAACAGCCATCCGGCAAGCGTCGCCGCGATCGGCGCCTCGTAGGTCAGGGAGACCGTGACCGGCGAACCCCGCGCACCCGCTCGATCGACCTCGACCCGAAGGCGGTCTCCGTCGAGGCCCACCGCCGCACCTCGGACCGCCGCGTCGACCGGCGCGAGGGACGGGTCGACCGCCGCCTCGCGCGCCCCGGCGCGCGAGGCCTGCGTCAGGACCAACCGATCGTGGGCGAGCACGCCGATCTGCACGAGCGCGAGCAGCAGGAGCAGCACCAAAGGGAGCACGAGGGCGAACTCGATCGCTGCGGATCCCCGCTCACCGTCGCTAGGACGCACTCCCGGCCACCTGGTCGATGATGCCGTCGAAGAACGCCGGCAGCTTCCCGGACGAGCGGGCCCACACGATCAGGACGACCGCGATCGCCGCCGCGGCGAGGATCACGAGCGCGTACTCGGCCGTCGTCTGCCCAGCCTGCGAGGACCACGGTGAGCGCGACCGCAGATAGCGCGCTCGTACGTACCAGGACAACAGCATCCCGGTTCACCTCCTCTCACACGATGGATCGCACGGTGGTCACCAGGACCGGGATCACCGTGAGGAGGAGGAAGGCGGGGAGGACGAGGAACACGAGCGGGAACAGCATCTTCACGGGGGCGGCACGCGCTCGCTCGGTGGCCCTCGCGCGGCGCGCCTCGCGGACGTCTCTCGCGAGCCGCGCGAGCTCCTCGCTCAGCGGAGAGCCCAGCGACTCGGAACGGGCGAGCGTTCCGAGCAGACGGCGGACGTCCGGCAGCTCGAGGCGTTCGCCGACGGTCCGGAGCTCGTCCCGCCAGCGCCCGCCGAGATCCGTCGCGTCGAGCACCGGCCGAAGGTCGTCCGCAAGCGGCCCCTCGGCCGCCTCGACCGCTCGTCGGAAGGCGAGCTGGGCCGGCAGTCCCGCGGACGTCGCGACGGCGAGGAGGTCGAGGAGCACAGGCACCTCTCGATCCGCGCCGGCGAGCCGACGACGAGCGGCCCTCGCGACACTGGCGTCGGGGGCTCGGAACCCCAACGGTCCCAGCGCCGCCGCGAGGAGCGGACCGCCGAGGAGGAGGCCGGAGAACGCGGCGGCCGCCGCCGCGGCCGCCTTCATGCCGACGAGCTCCCGCTCGGTCCGGTCGAGTCCCGAGCGCGCGAGCGCGTCCGTCGTTCGAGCCGACACCGAAAGGTGCCGGACGAGCGGCGCTCCTGCGATGGCGCCGAGCAGATCGCGGCCCGCGGATCCGCGCGACCGATCGGGCGCGAACGGAGCCAGGACCGCCGATCGCGGCCGGGCCCAGCAGGCGGCGACAAGCGAGACGCCGGCGATCGTCGCGAGGAGCCCAGCCGGGATGGTCATGGTTCGATCCGCAGGAGGCTCCGGATCCACACGTACGCGCCCGCCTGGAGCACGAGGCCGAGGACGATCGCGAGCGAACCGGCGGGCGTGGTGATCGCCGCCACCATGTCGTCGCGCGCGACTACTGATAGGAAGGCAAAGAACCCGAGCGGCAGCAACCCGAGGATGTTGGCCGAGAGGCGAGCCTGCGCGGTGAGCGAGCGGAGCTCACGGGCGGCGCTCCGACGCGCGCGGAGCGTCGAGGCGAGCTCCTCGAGCGTCGCGGCGAGTGCTCCGCCGGACCGCCGGTGCAGACGGAGCACGCCGGCCGCGAGCCGCGCATCGGCGCCGGAGATCTCTGCCGCCCACGCGTCGACCGCGTCGTCCATCGGATCGCCGAGCTCGACCCGGTCACCGATCCGGTCGAAGGAAGGGCCGATCGGCGGATCGATCTCGGCCGCCGCGAGCTCGAACGACTGGCGGAGCGAACGCCCGGCTCGCAGGCCGGCCGCGATCACCGACACGCCGTCAGCAAGCTGATCCTGCGTGAGCGTCGACACCTTGGTTCGACGTCGTCGAGCGACGATCGTCGGGACGACGAGGACGGCGCCGGCGGCCACGACCGCGCCGACGTCCCCCGCGACCCTGAAGCCCGCGACCGATGCGAACGCCGCACCGATGACTGTCCACACCCACGTGGGCGAGCCCGCGACCCTCGTCGCGATCGTCTGCGAGCTCGGCGGAGCTCCCGCACGGACGAGGATCGTGCCACGACGAACGTCGACCGCGGCCGCCCCGGCGAGCAGGACGGCGGCAGCGGTGAGCGCCCCGACGATCGCCCCGCTCAGGGTTCCACCTCGTCGACGCCCGCGTCGAACCACCGCTCGTCGAGCGGAACGCGACCCATGAGTGCGGCGGCGACCGCCGGCATCCTTCCGGTTGCGACGAACGCGCCGTCGCGACCAACCCGCGGCCGGAAGCCGAACGCCTCCGTGATCGCGAGCTCACCGCCCTCGTCCAATCCGTCGACGGTCGCGATCTGCATCACCACCCTCCGCCCCTCGCGCAGACGAGCGGTGTGCACGACGAGGTCGATCCCTCCCGCGACCTGCGCGCGAACGTGGGCGACCGGGAGGTCGACGTCGGACATCAGCGCCATGGTCTCGAGCCGCCAGAGGGCATGCCGGGCCGAGTTCGCGTGCGCGGTGGAAAGGGAGCCGTCGTGTCCGGTGTTCATCGCCTGCAACATGTCGAGTGCCTCGCCACCCCGGACCTCACCGATCACGAGCCGGTCGGGTCGCATCCGGAGTGCGTTGCGTAGGAGGTCTCGGACGGTCACCTCGCCCCGGCTCTCGACGTTGGCGGGGCGGGCCTCGAGGCCGACCACGTGCGGCTTGCCGAGACGTAACTCGGCGGCGTCCTCGATCGTGATGATCCGCTCGTCGTCGGGGACGCACGAGGACAGCACGCCGAGGAGCGTCGTCTTCCCCGAGCTCGTGCCTCCGCAGATCAGGATATTGGCCCGGCCGCGGACGCAGGCGCCCAGGAACGCGAGCATCCGGGGCCCCATCGTGCCGTTGTCGAGCAGGTCCTGCGGGCCGAGTGGGACCGAGGAGAACTTGCGAACGTTCAACACGGGGCCGCAGAGCGAGAGGGGCGGAACGATCGCATGCACCCGTGAGCCATCCGGAAGTCGCGCGTCCACCCACGGCGACATTGCGTCGACCCGGAGGCCCAACGGGGCCACGATGCGCTCGATCAGGTGAAGGACCGCCTCCTCCCCCTCAAACAGACGGTCTCCCACCCTCTCGAGCCGCCCCTCTCGCTCCACGTAGACGTCGTCGGGACCGTTCACCATCACCTCGGTGACGTCCGGGTCCTTCAGCAGGAACTCGATCGGACCCATCCCGACGACCGCATCCGAAACCGCGTTCACGACGTTCGTGAGCGTTCGCTGCGGAAGCATGTGCCCCTGCTCGCGCAGCAGGGCGAGCGCCTCCTCGCGAACGCGGAGCCGTCGCTCGGCCGCGGGGACCCGAGCGAGCTGTCGGGCGTCGACCCTCCCGAGCAGTCGTTCGTGCAGGCCGCGACGGACCTCGACGAGCAGGTCTCCCTGGCTCACCGGCTCGCCTCCAAGATCTCGGCGGCCAGCCGGTCGATCGAGCGCCCGACGCGACCACGCATCGCGAGCAGCCGACCGCGGTCCTGCGCGGCCGGGATGCTCCGGTCGGACGGGATCACGGCGACGGCGGGACGGCCGAACACGCGCTCGACGTCCTTCGCCGTCACCTCCGATCGGCCCGGACGGTTCACGACGAACTCGCAGCGCCCGTCGAGCCCGACGATCTCGATCGCCCGCTTGGCGTCGCGGAACGACAGGACGTCGAGCCCGAGCACGACGAGGATCCGGTCCGCGAGCTCGAGCCCCGCCCGTACGACGTCGTCGAGCGCTCGCGGCACGTGGAGCACCACGACGTCGCAGGTCCGCCGTGCGGCCGCGATCGCCGGCCGGTAGGTCTCGGCTCCCACACGCGTCCCGATCCGCTCCTCGCCCGGAGCCAGCAGCGCGTCGAAGCCGGTCGGATGCCGCCACACCACCTCGAGCAGGTGCCGCGGCGCGATCTCCGACGAGAGCGGCGCCAGGTCCGCGATCGTTCGGACGTCCTCGTCGAGCGGGACGCCGATCGCGGCCGAGGCGTCGGCGAAGAGCACGTCGAGATCGACCAGCACGCATCGGCGCCGCCGCCTGGCGAGCGCCGCGGCGAGGTGCGTCGCCACGAACGTCGTCCCGGCGCCGCCTCGGGGGCCGTAGACGGCCACGACCTGACCGGGCGAACCGAGGGCTTCGTCCCCGCTCGGCCGGGCCCTGCCCGCCGCGGCCGCGAGCTCTTCGCGTTCGGCGGGCCACAGGAAGAAGCCGTGGGCCCCGGCTCGAAGGGCCCGCCGTAGTGAGCCGACCGACTGCGTCGTGTCGACGGCGAAGAGCGCGCTCCCGTTCAGCGACCCCCTCGCGGGCACCAGAGACGGCGCAGCGACCACGGCATCGGGTTCGAGCTGACGGATCGCCTCGGCGAGCTGCACCGCGTCCCCGGCGGTGCCGACGACCCGGGCTCGGCCGCTTCGATCGAGGAAGTGCATGACCTCCTCGGCGACGTCCGGAGGTTCGAGTGCGAGCACGACCCGCGTGACCTCTTCCATGAACCGCTCCGCATCCGGGAAGACCGTGAGGGAGAGGTACGGGGAGTCGCGGCGAACCGCGTGCGCGAACAGTACGGGACCGCGCGACTGCGGCACAATCACCAACCCGACCGATTCGGAGATCTTGTCGGGGGATGTGTTGGCGACGGACGAGGAGCGACAGATGGCTGGCATCAAGATCCGGAGGTTCGAGGATGCGGACGAGCGGCGCGAGTTCGAGCACGGTTCGTTCGAGCTCGTCACGCTCGGTGGTGTCACGGTCGGGCGCGCGAGCTACGAACCCGGGTGGGTCTGGTCCGAGCACGTCGGCGAGCCGGCCGGTCAGGAACGCTGCGATGTCGAGCACGTCGGCCTCGTCGTCTCGGGCCGCTGCGCCGTGAAGATGAGCGACGGGAGCGAGGCGGTGCTCGAGCCGGGCGACCTGTTCTTCATCCGGCCCGGCCACGACTCGTGGGTCGTCGGCGACGAGCCGTACGTCTCGCTGCACCTCCTCGGCGCGAGCGACTACGCGAAGGAGTAGCTAGACGCCGGCGCGGTCCCCTTCGACAAGATCGTCGGGGACGGTGTCCGGGATCTCGAACGCCGGATCGCGCCGTCGACGGACCAGGAACGCGGCCCCGAGGATCGCGATCGCGAGGGCCACGATCGCCCACACGGGTATCCCGTCGGTTTCCGCCGCCGCGAGCCGCGCCCGGAGTGCGTCGTTCTCGGACCCGAGCAGCTCGATCGTGCGGTCGGTCGAACGCAGGTCGAGCGCGGCCGCCCGCGCCTCCCCCTGCGCCGCATCGAGATCGGCCTCGAGCGACCCGAGGTCGCCTTCGAGCTGCCGGGCCTCCTTCTTCGCGTCGCGGAGGTTCCACTTGCGCTCCCGCGCGAGGTTCATGAGCCGCGCTTCCTCGGCCGTCCGTGTGATCGTGATCCATCCCTGCACGAACTCTCCGAACCCGGAGAGCGTGCAGGGGTCGTTGCACACCACGACCTCGTACTCGCCCGACGGGACGTTCGGCACGGTGAAGCGCGCGCGGACCGGCACCCCGTTCGATCCGTCGAACGCGATCGTGAACGGCGCGAGCCGGATCGCGTCGGCCGGCAGGTTCGTGTCGTCGAGATACGCGTCCCCAGGACTCAGCCACGCGTAGAAGGGCCCCTCGGTCTCGAGCCGGTCCATCCGATCCGGGTTCATCACGTAGATCCCCGTGTGCGCGACCACCTCCTGGCCGACGTGCATGATCGCCCACGTCCCGAGGTTGCGCTTCCCGGCGACCGGCTCCTCGCTCCGGAACCCGAGCCAGTTGCCGCCCGCGCTCGCAGCCTGAGCGGGAAGGACGACCACGAGCGTTGCGACCGCGAGGGCGAGGACCACTCTGCGCACGACGTACCTCCCTGATCCGACCATCTCACCCACCCGACCGGAGGGAACCCGCCGAGGTTCCGAGGATGTGTCGTACCCCCGGTCTACGATTCGAAGGCGATGGGTGAGCTGATCGATCTCCGTGCCTGGTTCGAACGCCGCGAGCGCGACCCGATGACGCGGCTCGAGCGCGCGATCGCCCGCCTCGATGGCCTGCTCCAGCGCGGATCCGGGCGCCTCGGCGGCAAGGTCGAGTCCGAGCTCCTCGCGATCACCGGCGCAGTGACGGCCGGGCTCGAGGACGAGGCCGCCGAGCGTGCCGAGCGTCTGGCCGAACGGCTCGAGCACCCCTCGGCCCGCCGCTCGGGCTAGCCCCGCTCCCGAAACCCCTTCGGAACCACGGTCCCTCACGCACGGTCGGTAAGGGTGGACCGAGCTTCCGGAAGGAGGCACTCGTGCGTTCGCGCACGCCTGAAGGCCGTCCGTGCGCGCCGCGGGGCTACGCTGGTGGCCGGCCGAAGCAATCGAGAGCCGGGAAGGGGCCGAGTGAACGACCCGGACCCACGCACGCTCGAACGGGCGCGCCGGGGCGACGCCGGCGCGTTCGAGGACCTCGTGCGCGCCTACCAGGGCGACGTCTGGCGCTTCGCCTACCACTTCACCCGCGACCGGGCCCTCGCCGACGACGTGACGCAGGAGGCATTCCTGCGCGCCTACCGGTTCCTGAAGGGCTTCCGCGGCGACTCGAGGTTCACGAGCTGGCTGTTCCGGATCGCCCGCAACTGCGCGATGGACCAGATCCGCGCCCGGAACGTCTACGTGGAGCGCGTGACGCCGATCTCCGGGACCGTGGCCGACCCCCAGGCCCGGGTGGAGCTGCAGGAGGCGCTCGGCGCGGTCTCCGCGGAGCACCGCGAGCCGTTCCTGCTCGTCGAGGTCTTCGGCCTGTCCTACCAGGAGGCGGCCGACGTCCTGGGCGTGCGGGTCGGCACGATCAAGAGCCGGATGCACCGCGCGCGCAAGGCGATGATGGAGGCGCTCGAGATCGAGGAGGACGCGCGATGACACGTCGCGTCGGACGCGAGGTCCGCCGATGAACCACGAGCAGGCCGAACGCCTCCTGTCCGCGCGTCTGGACGGCGAGCGGCTCTCGTCCCGCGCCGTGGCGGCGCTCGACCGGCACCTCGAGACCTGTGCCGAGTGCCGCGCGTTCGAGCGCGGCGCGTACCGGCTGCGCGAGTCCGCGCGGATCGAGCTCGCGCCCGCCGTCCCCGACCTCGTCGAACCGATCATGGCCGCCGTCCGGACCGAGCCCCGCCAGGTCACGCGGCTTCGCGACTTCCGACCGAGGCGGACGCGCCGGCTGATGCCACGGCTCGCGCCGGTCGCGGCGGCGCTCCTGGTCGGCGCGATCGCCGGGAGCCTCGTGGTCGGCGGTCCCTGGCAGCGCGACGGCGGATCCGCCCTCGCGGCGAGCGACGTCACCGAGGGCATCGCCGCGGCCGCCGTGCACCTCGACGCGTACCAGGCGACGTTCGCGATCCGCGAGACGCACCTGTCGCCCGAGGTGCCCGTCCGCGACCTCACGATGTCCGTCTGGTTCGAGGAGCCCGAACGGTTCCGCCTCGACGTGACCGACCACACCGACTACCCGACGCCCGCCACGCCCACCGACCTTCGGCTCGTGGTGGACGACTCCACGTGGTACGCGTCCGGACCCGCCCCGTGCGGCACCGCTCGGTGCCCGCTGCGCGAGTCCGCGGTGCGCAACCGGCTGCCGTTCTCCACCGCGGCGCCGCTCCCCGCCGACCTGATCCTTCCCGTCTCGACACTCACGGACCCGGACCGGGTGACGGTCCTGGGCCGAGGCACCGTCCTCGGCCGGTCGGCGGTGCGGGTCGAGGTGCCGTTCGAGCGGGCTCGCCCGCTGTTCCCGTTCCTGCAGATCGGGGGCTCCTGGCGTCCGTTCTTCCCGAGCGACCGGGTGCGGATCTGGCTCGACGAGCGCAGCTGGTTCCCGCTCCGCTGGGAGGTCTTCCCGGCGAGCGGCACCGAACGCGACCAGTGGGCCCTGCGGTTCGGGCTGCCCGAGGAGCCGGCGACCCGACCCGTTTTCTCGGTGACCGCGCTCGACGTCGGCCTGCGGGACCCCGATCCCCAGGTGTTCGAGATCCCGGCGGTCGCCGGGGCGACGGACCAGGGGGCGCGTCCGGTGCCCCTCGCGCAGGTCGAGCGCGAGGCCGGGTTCGTGCCCGTGGCCCCCGCATCGGTCGCCGGGCTCGACCTCTACCGGGTGGTCCTGCCGCGCGAGGATCCGGGGAGCACGGTCGTCGCGTACGCGGACGGGCTGGCGTTTCTCACGCTCGGCGAGACGCGGACGTGGATGGGCGACGCGCCGTTCGGGCCCGTCGGCGTGCAGGCAGAGGAGATCACGCTCCCCGGCGGGGGCATCGCGTACTACGAGCCGGCGAGCAACGAGCACGGGCGACGCCTGTCGATCCACGGGGCCGGGACCGAGCTGTCCATCGAATCGAACCTGTCGAGGGACGAGCTGCTCGCGGCCGCGGCGTCGCTGCCGGTCGAGGGGCTGCCGATGCCGGATGCCTGGCGCGTGCGCGGATCGGGCGGTGCCGTCGTCGAACGGGTGACGCTCGCCGAGGCGCGGGACGCGGCTTCCTTCCCGATCGTCCTGCCCCTCTCGTTGCCGCAGGGGTTCGGGCTCGCCAGCGTGGAACTGGTGGCCGCGGGGAACGACGTCGGGGTGACGCTCTACTTCCGCGACCGTGACGCCGACGCGGGCATCGGCACGATCCGCCTCCATCTCGAGCCCGCGAACTCGCTCCCGGCCGCATCGTCGGCCGATCAATCGACGGTCGACGTCGGCGGCCTCCCCCTCCCGGGCCGCTTCACGCCGGAGCGGTCGCAGCTCGAATGGATCGACACCGGCATCTACCGGTCGCTCGACGCGCCGGGACTCTCGCTCGAGCCGCTGCTCGCCGTCGCGCGCTCGATCCCGTCCGGGGCGGAGGCCTCGGTGGCATGAGGAGGCGACGGGTCGCCGGCGTCGCGGCCGGCATCGCGATGGGGTTCGCCCTCGGGGCGGTGCTCACGCTCGCGATCCAGGGCTGGGCGAGCCTGCCCGAGTCCGGCCGTCGTCCCGAGCCCGTCGAGCCCGCCCCGGCCCCGCGGACGGAGCCGCAGCCACCCGAGGCGTTCCTCGTGTGGACGTCGGGGGGCATGCCCGCGGGTTTCCAACAGGACCTCCGGCGCCTCGAAGGGATCACCCGGTCGGTCGTCGTCGCGAGCGACAACGCGTGGCTCGACCGCTCCTGGTCCGAGCAGGGCGAGGTGATCGACGACCCGCCGAAGGGGTTCGCGTTCCCGCTCGAAGTCGCGGCGGTCGAGCCGAGGGACTTCGCCCGGTTCCTGCCGCCCGCCGACGCGTCGGTCGCGCTCGCGCTCGGAGACGGACAGGGGATCCTGGGTGAGAGCAGCGCGCGGCTCCGGGGGCTCGGGCCGGGCGCGGTGATGCGGTTCGGCGACGTGCGGATCGAGGTCGCGGCGATCCTGTCCGACGAGCTCGTCGGCGCGAACGAGCTCATGGTCTCGCGCGAGGTGGGGCGGTCGATCGGCGTGACGCAGGACCGCTACGCGCTCGTCGTCCCCGATGAGGTCCGAACGGTCGCGAAGGTGGAGCGCCTCCTCGATCCGATCCTGCCGGACGACCCGCCGTCGAAGGTGCGGGCGCCCGGCGACACGCCGTACTTCCGGCAGGGCGACGCGGTGCTGCCCCCGGTTCGGATCAAGCTGCTGTTCGGCGAGTTCGCCGCGCGCCCTGCGCTCGACCAGCCGGGGTTCATCACGATCGACCCGGCGTGGCTCCGCCGGAACATCGACGCGCGTCCCGTCCCGCTCCTCGGCTCGGTCACGTGCCACGCCGCCCTGTTCCCGCAGATCCGTGGCGTCGTCCGGGAGCTGATCGACCGAGGGCTCGAACACACGGTCAAGTCGTTCTCGGGATGCTTCTCGCCGCGCCACATCAACCGGATCCCGTCGGCCGGCCTGTCACATCACTCGTGGGGCATCGCCCTTGATCTCAACGTGCAGCAGGGGAACCTGTTCGGGCAGACGCCGCACCAGGACCCGCGCCTCGTCGGCGTCTTCGAGCGATGGGGCTTCGTGTGGGGCGGCACGTTCATCGTGCCCGACGGGATGCACTTCGAGTACCACCGCGAATCACCGAGCGACTAGCCGGTCGGGCCGGACCCGGACGAGCGCGAAGGGAGCAGCGAGCATGCGCTGTCTGCACTCTGCTCGGCGACCGGCGGCCTAGGGCCACAGGGCCCGAGCATGCCTCCCGCGGCAGGACGCGCGTGGGTTTCTGCTCCCTTCGCGGTCGCCCGAAGGCGACGTCGCCATCGTACGCCCGAGGACGGCGCTCGCGCGAACCGGTCTCGGGATCTAGGCGGCGGCCGCCTGGCGACCGGCGGCTCGCGACCGGATCACGACCCAGGCCACGATGACGGCCGCGACGACCGCGGCCATGACGCCGGCCGCGACCCGCGTTCGCGGCCGCGTCGCCGTCTGCGCGATCCGGGTTCGAAGCCGGACCGGCCGGCGGAAGTCCCGGATATCCCATCCGCGGGCCTCCGCCACCTTGCGGAGCTCGCGATCGGGGTTCACGGCGACCGGATGGCCGACGGCCTCGAGCATCGGCAGGTCCGTGATCGAGTCGCTGTAGGCGAACGAGCCTTCTAGGTCGATCCCCCGGTCCTGCCCCATCGCCCGGATCGCGACCGCCTTGGCCGCGCCGTAGCAGTAGAACTCGAGCTCGCCGGTGTAGCGCCCGTCCACGATCTTCGCGCGCGTCGCGAGGACTCCGCTGATCCCGAAGTGGCCGGCGAGCGGCCGCACGACCTCCTCGGGTGAGCTCGAGACGATGAAGACGGCGCGACCCTCCGATCGATGGAGCTCCATCAGGTCGAGCGCCTCCTGGTACACGAACGGGTCCAGGATCTCGATCAGCACGTCCTGGACGAGCCGTTCGACCTCGGCGCGGTCCCAGCCCTTCGTGAGCTGGAGCATGCCCTCCTTCAGGCGGTCCATCTTCTTCTCGTCCGCACCCACGAGCGCGTAGACGAGCTGCGCGTAGGCCCCGCGCACGAGCTGGCCACGCGTGACCATCCCCGCGCGATACATCGGCCGCGACAGGGCGAGCGAGGACGACCGCGAGATGATCGTCTTGTCGAGATCTAAGAACGCCGCCTGCATCGGTCCATGGTAGTCGCGACCACCCACGCGACCCGGGAGCGCCGGTCGCCTTGCCTCGCAGGCCGAAGCGAAGGCGGCCGCAGGGGTGCGCGTGAGCGGTACGGCGTGCCCGCTGCGTCGCAGACCGTATCCTGCACGCGGAGGCGTCAGGGCGCCTGGTGGGCCCCCCGGTCTTCAAAACCGGTGTGGGGGCGAAAGCTCCCAGGCGGGTTCGATTCCCGTCCGCCTCCGCGAAAGGGATCGCCGCAAGAAAGGGGGCACGAAGAAGACGAGGCTGGATGTGGTCCCGGCCCTCTAGGACGATCGGGTCTGGCGCGGCCACAGGGTCTGGCCCTCTTCCGCAACCGGCGCTAGCCTGCGGCCATGCGCTTCCTCGTCCTCGGACCTCTCGAGGTCAGAGGGGAAGGTGGGGATCTGGTCCCGATCGCCGGATCGAAAGAGCGCGTGATCCTTGCCTGCCTGATCGCTCGTGCTGGTCGTGTCGTCCCCACCGACGATCTCATCGAGGAGCTCTGGGGCGAACGTCCCCCGCGCACCGCGGAGAAGACACTCGGCTCCTACGTATCGAGGCTCCGTCGCGCCCTCGAACCCTCCCGATCTCAAGGGTCGAACCCCCACGTCATCGTCTCTCGCGGAGGCGGTTACTCGCTCGATACCAACGGACACCAGATCGACGCACT
>Ga0075420_100002866_pt1 | contig 14982 bp, 10 predicted proteins | sample SoiMetdeltSBSDD4_FD_75296 | JGI IMG/M metagenome (GOLD analysis project Ga0075420, IMG submission 75296) | Bulk soil microbial communities from a Populus tree surrounding site in Tennessee, USA - Soil MetaG P. deltoides SBSDD4 | ecosystem: Environmental > Terrestrial > Soil > Tree plantation... | reverse complement strand
TCAAGCGGTCCGCGAGCTCCGCCAGCGACGCACACCACGTGACCGCATCTTCAAACGCCACGATAACCATGCGGAGGTCCCGTTCTTCGATGCTCATCGGTCGCTCCCTTCGGGGTAGGAGATGATACTCGAAGGGAGGGGACGGAGGGGACCGAGGGGACGGAGGGGACGGAGGACACGGAACGAGCTTCAACTCGGAGAAACGGGGGAACGGACAGCATCGCGATCGGACCCGCTCAACGCAGGCTGGGTAACAGACGATCGGGAACGCAACCGCTAAACGGGTAATGTAGCGCCGATGCCGCCGCGCTTGCGCGGCGGGCGATCGAAGGGCGACCCGCGTGCACAAGCTGCAGTTCAAGGTCGTTCGGCAGCTTGTGCGCGCGGGTCGCCCTTCGATCGCACGGCCCGGCCGATGGCCGGGCCGTCATCGGCCGTCGTCCGGTGTCGTTGGGCCCGTTTGTCCCCCGTGACTCCGTGTCTCCGTTTTTGAAGCTCGTTCCCTTCCCTCCGTCCCCTCCGTCCCCTCCGCCCCCTCCGCCCCTCCGTCCGAATCCCGAAACGCGCTTGGCGGGGCGGCGCGGGGCGTGACATCCTCGTGCCGGAGGGTGGTTCGATGAAGCCGGTGACGATAGTTGGAACCTGCGTGCTGATCGCCGCGACCGCAGCGCTCGGCGGCGCAAGGCAGCAGCGGCCGGCCCCGAAACAGACGCAGATTGCCGATGGCATCTACCTGTTTCAGACGGCCCCGTACGGCGACGCCGGCATGGACGGCAACTCGGTCGCCATCCTGTCGGACGATGGCGTGCTGGTGTTCGATTCGAATGGAACTCCGTCGGCGTCGGCAGCGGTCCTCGCCGAGATTCGGAAGCTCACCGACAAGCCGGTCAGGTATCTCGTCAACTCACACTGGCATTGGGATCACTGGTATGGCGCGGAGACGTACCTGAAAGCGTTTCCCGATGTCCGCGTCATCACGCACGAAAAGACACGGCAGATGATGATGGGACCGGCGCTCGAGTTCAACCGTCCTGGACTCGAGACGCAGCTTCCCGGGTTCATTGCGAGCCTGGAGCAACGTATCGCCACAGCGGAGGCGGCGACGCCTCCACCAGCAAACCTGCCGCGCTTGAAACAGTCGCTCGAGGATGCGCGGTTCTTCCTCGATCAGAAGAAGAACACGAAGCACACGTTCGCGAACCTGACGTTCACGAACCAGCTGACGCTCTACATGGGCAAGCGCGAGATTCGCGTCCTCAACTACGGTCGCGCGGTGACGCCGGGTGACGCGTTCCTGTACCTGCCGAACGAGCGCATCCTTCTGACCGGCGACCTGCTCATCAACCCGATTTCGTTCGCGCTCAGTTCGTATCCGACGGAATGGCTGAAGGCGCTCGAAGGGCTCGAGGCGCTCGATGCCTCGATCATCGTTCCGGGTCACGGCGACCCTCTGACGGATAAGGCGCTCCTGCGCGCGACGATGGGCGTGTTTCGAGAGCTGCTGCGTCAGGGGAAGGACGCGAAGGCGAAGGGGCTCGACGTGGACGCAGCCAGGGACGCGATCATGCCGTCGCTGGCTGAATATCAGTCCACCATCACGAAGGGCAACACGGCGCTCGACATGCCGTTCAAGATCCAGCTCGTCGACTGGTACCTGCACCGTGTCTATGACGAGTTGAACGGGCCGTTGACCGACGCCATTGCGCCGATCCCGCAGAAATAGACAGGGCTATCTCAGCACGTCCGCGGCCGGCACCCGGCATGCACGCCTGGCAGGGAGCCACGCTGCGAGCACGCCGGACGCAATGATGACGAGCGGCGCAAGCGTGAAAGTCACCGGATCCGCGGGCCGAACGTTGAACAGCATCCCCTCGAGGGCTCTCACCAGCACCACGGCTCCGGCGAGGCCGATGACCGTTCCCGCCAATACGGGCAACATTCCCTGCCTGACGATCAGGCGGACGACGTGCGATGCATCGGCGCCGAGCGCCATTCGTATCCCCATTTCGCGCGTGCGCTGGCTCACGGCCACCGAGATGACGCCATACGAGCCCAGCGTGGCCAGCACGAGAGCCAGCGCGGCAAACAGCCCGAGAAGCTGTGTCCTGACCTTCGCGTCGGCAACCGACTGATCGATCAGCTCCGCGAGCGTGCGCACGCCGTAAAGCGGGACGTCCGGTTCGAGCGCGCGGAGTTCATGACGAAGTGACGGGACGAGCGGTGCAGGATCCCCGTCGTAACGAATCACCACGAATATGCCGCCATAGCCTGGCGGCTGGGCCTGCGGTGTGTAGAACTCGGGCATCGGCTCACGATCGAGGCCGAAGTGCCGCACGTCGCGCACGACCCCGATGATCTCGCGAGCGTCGTTCTGGCGCCGCGACGAGTAGACGATCCGGCGTCCGACCGGATTCTCGTTCGAAAAGAACTGCCGCGCCAGCGCCTGATTCACCACCACGACCCGCGGCGCCGCGGCATCGTCTCGCTCCGTGAACAGCCGTCCGTCGACGAGATCGATCCCCATGGTCTCGAAGTACGACGGGCTGGCGGATCGCACTTCAGCGCATGGCTCCTGTCCCGTTTCTACGACTTGTCCAAGCACGTGGAACCCGTCGCATGAATAGCCACCCGAGAGCGGCAGGATGTTGACGGCGCCTACCGATTGGACGCCGGCCAGCGTCCGGATACGCGAGTAGAGGCGATCGAAGAAGACCTGCCGCTGTGGATCGTCGTAGCGAGTCGATGGGACGGCGATTCGAACCGACAGCACTTGATTCGTACGAAAGCCGGGATCGACATGTGTCAGATACCAAAAGCTGCGAATCAGCAGGCCCGCGCCGATCAGAAGCGCAACGGAGAGCGCGACCTCGACGGTGACGAGCGACGCGCGCAGTCGTCGTGCTCCGCGGCCGTCCGTGTGACGCGTCGTGGCGCCGGCGAGCGCGCCGTCAGCACCGCGCGCGATCTGGGCAGCCGGGATCACCCCGAAGATCAATCCGGCGATCACGGAGATTCCGAGCGCAAACAGCAGCACCGTGGCATCGACAGCGATCCGTCCTCGATGAAGGGCGGAGATCGCGGTCAGTGTGGAGAGCGCTGATGTTCCCCACCACGCAACCGCCAGACCGCCGATGCCGCCCACGGTGGCGAGCACGAGAGATTCCGTCAAGAGCTGTCGCATGACGCGAGTGCGCGTCGCGCCAAGCGCCCTGCGCACGGTCAGCTCACCGGCTCGGGTGCTTCCGGCCGCCAGCAGCAGGTTCGCCAGGTTGACGCAGACGATCAACAGGATCGCGCACGTGGCAGCCTGAAGGACGACGAGCGGCGTTCGCACGTCACCGGTCACCTCACGCGCGAGCGGTCGCATCGCAATCGAACGCCCGGTGTTGCTCTTGACGTATTCCTTCTCCAGCGACGCGGCGATGCCTTTCAGCTCGGCTTCAGCCGCCTGAAGACTCACGCCATCGCTGAGGCGCGCGAGGGCGCGGACGTAGCGGCCGCCTCTGCCCGACATCTCCGGGTCAGGATCGAGCAGCGCGAAAACATCAGGCTGCGCATCGAGGCTGGGATCCGGATGGACGAAACCCGGTGCAAGCACACCGATGACCGTCGACGGTTGTCCCCCCAACAGGATCGATTTGCCGACGATCTGCGGATCGCCGCCAAAGCGCCGTTTCCAGAAGCCATCGGAAATGACGACGACGTCGGGAGGTGTCGGGCGATCCTCTTCCGCGACAAAGAGACGGCCGAGCGAGGTTTGTGCTGCGAGCGCACGGAAGTATCCGGAGGTCACTAGCAGGTACGGCGCTCGCTCGGCTTCAGCGCCACCGGTTACCGTCACGAAGCTGCCGAGATTGTGCGCGCCGAGCGCTTCGAACGATGTCGCAAGCCGCGTGTAGTCGACGACGTCGGGCACTGACAGATTTCCGAGCGCCAGGTTCCCCTGCCGCGCGTCCACGCCGGAGATCTTCACCAGCCGATCGGGTCGAGGGTATGGAAGCGGCGTCAGCAGCACGCCGTGCACGGCGCTGAAGATTGCCGTCGTGGCCCCGATGCCGAGCGCCAGTGTCGCGATCGCGATGATCGAAAACGCCGGCCGTCGGACCAGCATTCTGAGACCGTAACGAACATCCACCGTCGACATGTCCAGGCTCCATTCATGCTTCCACGACCACACGACGAAAAAGATGGCGCCGCAACAGCGCGCGAGGAGGCGAAGCTGTGCGACGCGACCGAGGCCGCTGCCCGCCGCACCAGCGGTTCTCGCGTGCAGCTCGGCCAGCCACTCACGCCGCACGTCGTCTGCCCGCCACGCCGGCGCGAGGCTGCTCAACGCGGCAATCGCATGACGGCACAGGCGGATGAGGATCGGCTCGGTCATGCGTTCAGGCCTTCCCTGGCCGCGCCTTCAGCCGCGAGCTCGCCGGGAGCTGTTCCAGCTGGCGCAGCTGACGCACCCATTCGTCCAACGCACGCTTGCCGGCCGGCCGCATCTCGTAGTAACGGCGCGGCGGACGGCCTTCCTGCTGCGCGATGCGCGGGTCCTCCCACTGCGACTGCAGCAGCCCTTCGGTCTCGAGCCGGCCGAGCGCGGGATACACGGTTCCACCCGGAAGCCCGGTGACATCGATGATGTCGAAGCCATGCCGGTAGCCGGTGTCGATGGCTTTGAGAATGGCAAACGTGGCCATGCCGGGGCGTCGTGGCATTAGTTAGTGGCGTCCGGCTTCAGCCGGACCGTCGTAGCGTCCGGCTTTAGCCGGACATCCTCGATGCTCAGTAGATTATCTATCTAGATAGATTGTCAAGGGCCACGTCACATGCCGTGTCCGTGGTTCGTGGTTCGTTGCACACTTTTTCCACCAAACCAGCCGTCGGGACTCATTCCGACTTCCGGCCCTGCCGAAAACAGCGGCGTGAAGCACATCACGCTGCAAGCAGACGACGTCCCTGTGGCCCCGTTTCTGATGGACAGGCGAAGGCAGCCGGATCGGCGGGCGAGTTGGCGGGGGGGCCGACGGGACAGCGACTGGCGTCACCGTCCCCCGGGCGTATGGCAGCGAGTGCCAGATACCACGCAACCACCCGCGCGCTGGCGTCAGGTGCTTGCGTCGCTGCATCTCTGGTAGCGAGCCTACTTCCCGAACTCGATCGTCACTCTTTTTTCGGGGATGACCTTCAGGCCCGGGACCGAGGCCAGGGCCTTGATGTCGGTCGCGCCCTGCAGCTTCTGCAGCGCCGTTTCGTCGGCGAGCAGCTTGTCGAAATCGAGCTGCAGCAGCGTGACGTCCGAGCCCTTCACGAACGGCGCGTTCGTCTTGATGATGCGGCCGTCGACGTTCAGCGTGATGTCGACGAACATCCCCGCCATCATCGCCTTCATCATCTGAATCGCCTGCTGATTGGCGGCCGGATTCGACGGGTCGCCGCCCATGCCCAGCCCGCTCATCGGATTCAGGCCCGCGTCGCCAGGTCCCTTGTCGGGCATGACGATGGTCAGAATCGACGAGGAGCCGCGCTGCTCGAATTCGAAATTGAAGGGCGGCTCTGAAGTCTTGGCGTCCGTGCTCGCTTGCGGAATACCTGCGGCGGAGTCATTCATCTTCATCCGCACCTTCCGCACGTCGTCGAACGCGAACCGCGCGCGGTAGCCTTCCATCTGCGCGGTCTTGAAGGGCTCGCCCGAGACGAACCGCACGCCCATCGACTCGGCGGCCTTCTTGGCCTGGTCTTCACCGAACAACTGTGGCGGAGCGGACTTCCCTTCCGCCGATGCGCCCGCGAAGCCCTGGAGCATCGCCAGCGCCTGCGGGCTCACACCGGTTTCCTGCACGACCGTGCCGCTGCCGTCCGGCTTGAGCGAGATGACGGTCGTGGAACGGAGACATCCCGACGCCAGAAGAGCAAATACGAGGACACCTGTCATGCGTTGCATCATGGGACTCCCGCGAAAAGCGGCTCAAAAGGGAGGCCCAATCATTGTATCCGATCGTCGACAGGGTCCTCGGGCGCCCTGCCCTCTCTATACAAGAATGCCCACCATCTCTCTTACCACGACATCAGGCACTTCCCAATGGGGGGCATGACCAACGTCCTTGAGCGCCGCGAATGCCGCGGTCGGGATGTGCCGCCGGAGCGCCTCCTGCTCCCACAGGGAGAAGACCGCATCGCGATCACCCCAGAGGATCGACACTGGGCAGGTGGATGGGACCGCGACCGGCGGCGAATCGAACAGTGAACGAAAGGCGCTCTTCCATACGCGCGCTGGTACTTTCAAACTCTCGCTGACGACGGTGTCGAAGAACTCGCGCGGAACAGGCCGATGAATCGTGCTCGCCTGAAACGCGCTGATGAAGTCCACGCTCACCGGATCCTCGAACTTGTCGACCTCGCCGACGAGATCCAGCACGACGTCGTTCCGGGCAGTTGTGGCCGCCGCCAGCAGCAACAGCGACATCACGCGGTCGCCAGCCATCGCGGCCACGCGCTGCGCCACCAGGCTTCCCATCGAATGACCGACCACGATCGCGCGGGAAATGTCGAGCGCATCGAGGAGCGCCACGGCGTCAGCCGCCATGGAATCGAGCGTGAAGTCGCTGGCCGTCTTGTCGGAGTCGCCATGCCCCCGCTGATCCGGAACGATCGCGCGCAAGTCTGGCGGGAGCAGTGACAGCACGCGACTGAACGAAAACCACGAATCCGTGGCTCCATGCAGCATCAGCACCGCCGGGGCATCGCTGGCGCCCTGCGCGGCGTAGCGAAGCCGGATGCCGGTATGGAGATGCGCGGTATGAAAAGTGACCGCTGGTGAAACCATGTAGAACCTCCGAAATGCCGCTTCCTTCAATTGGTTACGAATTGTCCAGGTGATGTGCCGTCAGCAAGGGCTTACGATGCGGTAAGCAATTGGTGAGCGTCCAGCTCGCGGGACAAGGAATCCAGCCTGCGGGACCGCCAGGCGGGGGACCGTCGCAAAAAACCCCAATTCTCGCGCGGCGCGCCGTTTGCTCTCGGGGTCAGATCTTGTTTCTTGCACGAATGTCCTCTTTGACGGAAAGAGGACATTCGTGCAAGAAACAAGATCTGACCCCCCAGGAGAAATCACTGATGTGGCGTGACTTGCGGCAGGCTGTTCATTCGCTTCGGGTGAATCCGCTGTTCACGGTGGCGGCCGTCCTGGCACTGGGCCTGGCGATCGGGGCGAACGCTGCCATCTTCGGCCTGGTTGACGCCCTCTGGTTCCGGCCGGCCGCTGTCAGCGGATCCGGGGAGCTTGTCCGTGTCTTCGCAACATCAGAGACCGACAGGACGGGTCTCTGGTCGTACCCCGAGTACCTGGACATTCGTGACCGGATTGGCGCGTTCGACGGCGTGGTCGCCCGCGGACGCCGCGGCGCGGCGCTGACCTCGCCCAATGGCACCGAGCAACTGACGCTGGTCAACGTCGTCTCGATGAACTTTTTCACGACGCTCGGCGTGCAGGCTTCGCACGGACGGCTCTTCACCGCCGCTGACGAGTCCGCCCTCGGAGCGAACCCAGGCGTCGTTCTCGGCTACGCCTTCTGGTCCGAGCGCTTCGGCGCAGATCCTGGTCTCGTTGGCCGCACGATCGTCTTGGGCCGCGGGCGACCCATTCCGGTGACCGTCCTGGGCGTGCTCCCGCGAAACTTCCGCGATCTGGAGGCCTCCGCCGACAGGGACATCTGGATTCCCATCGCCACATGGACGGTGCTGAATGGCCGCGACGAACTCGATCAGCGCCAGGCGCGCTGGTTCGACGTCATCGCGCGCCGCAACCCTTTGGCATCGGTCGACGCCGCGAACGCCGAGGTCGCAACGCTGGCCTCCTCCATGGCACGCGACGCCGGCGATGCGACGGACAAGCGAGGCGCACGCGTCGTCTCCGAGCTGACGTGGCGACTCGAGACCGGCGGCGTCAACGCGCTCGCGCTCCTCGGTCTGGTGCTGCTCGTCGTCGTGATCACCTGCGTCAACATCGCGAACCTCCTGCTCGCACGCGGAATCGCGCGAAGCCGCGAGCTCGCGGTCCGCGTCGCGCTCGGCGCGACCCGCATGCGGCTGCTTCGCCAGTTGATGACCGAAAGCGCGCTGCTCGGCGCGCTGGGCGCAGTGGCCGGATTGACGATCGCAATGTGGCTGATCAGGCTGATGCCGGCGGTCCTCGTTCCACCGCCGGGATTCCGATCGTCCCTGGTGTTCGAAACGGACGCCCGCGTCATCGTGTTCACGCTCGTCGTGACGCTGCTGACGACGATCCTGTTCGGGGTCGCACCGAGCTGGACGGCCGCCCGCGGTGACGTGGCTCCCCTCATCAACCCAGGCGGGCGAGATACCGGGGCCGGTACCCGCGGCGCTGACGCGCTGGTGACGATGCAGGTGGCGGTGTCGCTGGTGTTGCTGGCGGCGGCTGGCGTGCTCACGCGGAGTTTCGTCGCCACCGAACGTGCAGATCTCGGCTTCACGCGCGCGCCACTGCTGACCGCGTTTGCCTCGTCCGGCAGCGTGAGCCCGGCAACAATCGACGAGGCGCGGCGTCAGCTTGCAGGACTGCCCGGTGTGAAACACGTAGCCGTCGCGATACGCGCACCCCTCAGCTTCTCCGGCGGAGGCCTCGCGCAGGCGGTTTACTTCCCGGACAATCCGCCAGCCGAGGGCGCCGGACTTCCTGAAGTCAAGTTCAACGCGGTCAGCGCGAACTACTTCGAGGTGCTCGACACCCGGCTCGTAAAGGGCCGGCTGTTCGACGCCGCTGACGAGCGGCCAGGTGAGCCAGTCATCATCGTCAACGAGCGATTCGCCAGCGAGTACTTTTCCGGCCGCGATCCCGTGGGCGCGATTGTCCGGCTCGGCGGTAGTGGCGGTGATACACATCGCATCGCCGGGGTGGTTCGAAACACCGTGATCAATCGCGTGGGCGAGGAACCGGAACCGTATTTCTATCTTCCGTATGCGCGTGGCGAACACGGTGAGATCACGTTCTTCATCGACGCTGACGGGAGCGCTCCGGCGCTCGCCGGCCTGACACGCGACGTCTTGACGAAGCTGGATCGACGCCTTCAGCCTCGCCTGCAGATCACCATGGCGCAGTACATCGAGTACGCGACCAGCACCTATCAAGCGACGGCCACGCTCGCGATGCTGCTCGGCGTGCTCGGCCTGTTGCTGACGGCGGTGGGCGTTTACGGCGTAATGGCCTATCGCACGACGAAACGCACGAGGGAAATCGGCATACGCGTCGCGCTTGGCGCTCCGCGATCGCAGGTGGTGTCGATGATCCTGCGTGAAGGCGCCCGAGTGGCGCTGATTGGTGTCGCAGTCGGCGTCCCTCTCGCGATGGCCGCGACCAGACTGCTCGCGACCATGCTCTTTGGTGTCGGCCCCTGGGATATTGCGACGTTCGCCGCCGTCACGACCGTGCTCGCGCTGACCGTCGGTGCCGCCACCCTGATTCCCGCCCTGCGCGCAACCCGCGTCGATCCGTCTGCCGCCCTGCGAACGTAGCGTCGGAGCGGCCCTCTTCAGCCGGACCCGTCCGTAGTGTCCGGCTTCAGCCGGACGCGTCCCTAGGGTCCGGCTTCAGCCGGACGCGTTCGTAACGTCCTGCTCAGCCGGGGTAGAAATCGGGAGGTTCGGCTGAAGCCGGACGCTACGAACCTTCCCTCAACACCACCAACGGATCCACACCGGCAACCCGTCTTGCGGGAACCAGGCCCGCGGCGAGCGCGACGAGCGCAAGGGCAACGACAGCGCCCGCGAACGCCGCGAGATCGAACCTGCCGACGTCATAGAGCAAGCCCCGAATGCCGGCGCTGGCCCATACGGCGCCGACCAGGCCCAGGGTCGCTCCGATCAGCACCGGTGTGAATCCACCGCGCAGCAGCAACACCCCGACCTGACGCCGGCTCGCGCCGAGCGCCAGACGCACGCCCATCTCGCTCGCACGGCGGGCGGCGGCGTGCGATAGCAGGGCGAACAGGCCAACGCTCGTCAGGGCCAGCGCGCTGAACGAGAACGCGGCAACGAGCAGTGCGTAGAAGCGTGTCGGTGCGTACTCGAGCGCAACCTCGTCCTCCATCGTGCTCGTCCAGTGGATGGCAGACGATGGCGTCACCTGCGTAATCTGACGTCTCAACGCGTCGATCAGCTGACCGGCGTCCCCCTTGGTCGACGCGGCGATCGACACGACCGTCGCTGGAAATCTTGCGAGCGGAACGTAGACGTCGAGCCGTTTGGACAGCGGATCGGTCGTGTTGCCATATTCGATGTAACGTCGCGTGTCCTGGGCCGCGATGCCGTCCCAGGCGACGTCCTCGACGACTCCGACCACGCGATATGACCCGGACGGCATCGTCGGCATCTGCTGATCGCCGTCAACAAACGAGATTTCCTGACCGATGGCGCGCGACGCGCCGCCCAGGCGCCCCGCAACCGATCCGCTGACGATTGCAACCGGGCCACTACCAGGTCCATCGCTCTCCGCAAAGTTGCGCCCTTCGAGAAAGCGGATTCCCAGCGTTGCGAAAAGTCCCTCGTCCGCCTGATGGACGCCGGCCTCGAGCCCGTTCGGGACCGCATTCCGATCGAGCCCGGCAAATCCGATACGGCGGCGATCGGCGTCCCACGGCGGCAGCGTGATGGACACGAGACCTGCATGTTCAACACCCGGATAGGCCTGCACAGCCGCGCGGAGCCGTCGGAACACCTCGTGCCGCGCTTCGGGTAGTCCCGCGTCGGCGCGGCTGAGCGTGATCGCCAGACGTGCGATGCCCTCGCGCTCATAGCCCAGATCGACGCTGTCGAGACGGCCGTACGCGCGCACCAGCAGCGCGCCGCACACGAGCAGCGTCAGCGTCAGTGCGGTTTCGGCGGCGATTAGAGCGCTGACCCATCGCCGCTCGTGCGGACGGCCGACGTTGCCGCGAGCGGACTCCTTCAGAACGTCACCCGGGTTCACTCGCCCGCCAACGAATGCAGGAACAGTTCCTGCGATCAGTCCGGCCAGCGCCAGCGCGCCGGCGGCTGCGACAAGTGTCCTGAAGTCCGGCTCGAGGTTCAGGTAGCGGGGAATCGCGATCGGCGAGGCTGCGAGAAACGCATCCAGCAGGTAGGGACCAACCAGCACACCGGCAAGTCCACCTGCGACAACGATCGCCAGGGCCTCGGCGAAGAGCTGCAGTGCGATGCGGCGCCGATCCGCGCCGAGCGCCGCGCGAACGGCCAACTCCCGCCGGCGATCGAGGACGCGCGCGAGCAGGAGACACCCGACATTGATGGCTGCAACGGCGAGCAGGAAGATGGCCGCTGCCGTCAGGACACCAATTCCACGCCGATACCCGCCTCGCCAGTTCTCGCCAAACGACTCGAGGCGCAGCCGCCGCTGGCGATAGATCTCGGGATACGTCGCCGACCATGTCACGCTGATCGAATCGAGCTCCGATTGTGCGGCGGCGAGCGACACCCCCGGCTTCAGGCGGCCGATCATCCAGGACGACCTCACGGTGCGGTTCTTGATGATCGCGGCCGGTTCGTAGTACTCGACCGGAATCCAGAACTCGACGAGATCGTCCTCGACAGTACCGGTGAAGCCCTGCGGCGCGACCCCGATGACGGTGTAACTCGCACGTTCGGTCCGCAGCGTGCGGCCGATCACGCCCGGATCGCTGCCAAAGGCTCGCGTCCACATTCCGTAGCTCAACACCATGACCGGCGGCGCACCGGCAACGTGATCGCCCGGTGCCAGGAACCGCCCGGCGGCCGGGCTGAGCCCAAGCGTCTGAAAGTAGTTGGCGTTCACGCCTTCACCACGCAGCCGCTCCGCCCCGCCAGAAAAGAGCATGACGACGCGCACGCGAGCGGTGATCAGGACTGCATCGAACGAGCTGACGGACTGTATGTCCTCGCCTTCCGGTATCGACAGCCACTGACGGCTGTCCACTCCCGACTCCTCGACCCAGATCCGGGTCAGTCGATCGGCCGCCGGAAACGGCAGCGCACGAATCAATGCCACGTCGGTCAGCGTCGCCACCGCCGTCGTCGATGCGCTACCCAACGCGATACACACGATCGCCGCGGTAGCCAGGCCTGGTGAACGCTGAATGCTGCGAATGACGTCGCGGAATGAGGGCATGGGGCATTAGCGTAGAGATGGCTACCCGGCAGCGGGTGGGGCGGGGGTCAGGGTTTTGTCAGGGAATGGTCAAGGACAGGTGCGCGAGTGCGCAAGTGCGCAGGTGCGCAGGTGCGCAGGTGCGCAGGTGCGCAGGTGCGCAGGTGCGCAGGTGCGCAGGTGCGCAAGTGCTAGTGTCGTGTCTCAGAAAAAGTCTTGTACTTCAGTCACGGCACAGGTACGCTGCGCGGTATGCCGAGAAAACGCCACCACAAGCCGATCGTGCTGACTGAGGACGAACGCCGCACCCTGGAGCAGTGGGCCCGTCGCCCGACCACGGCGCAACGCCTGGCGTCGCGGTCGCGCATGGTCCTGGCCTGCGCGGAGGGGCTCACCAATCGGGCGGTGGCCAAGCGACTCCGCGTGTCGAGTAACAGCGTGTGCAAATGGCGCGAACGGTTTCGGGTTCGCCGTTTGCCAGGATTGACCGACGAGCCGCGGCCGGGAGCGCCGCGCAAAGCGACTGACGATCGGATTGTCGAGGTCATCACGCGCACGCTCGAAGGGCCACCGGCTCACGCGACCCAGTGGACGACGCGGAGCATGGCCGACGTGGCCGGCTTCTCCAAGGCCACGATCGCACGCATCTGGCAGACGTTTGGGTTGCAGTCGCATCGCCTCGACACATTCAAGTTGTCAGCCGATCCGCAGTTTGTGGAAAAAGTGCGCGACATCGTCGGCCTGTATTTCTGTCCGCCGGATCGCGCCATCGTCTTGTCGATGGACGAAAAAAGCCAAGTCCAGGCCGTGGACCGGACGCGGCCGCTCTTGCCGATGCGCCCCGGCATCCCGGCCCGCCAGACGCATGACTACATCCGCCACGGCACGACCTCGCTGTTCGCGGCCTTGGACGTTGCGACCGGGAAAGTGATCGGGCAGTGTCATCGGCGGCATCGGCATCAGGAATTTCTGAAATTCCTCGAGCGCGTCGATGCGCAGTTGCCGCCGGACCGCGACGTGCACGTGATCATCGACAACTACGGGACACACAAAGCGCCAAAGGTGATTCGATGGTTTGTACGCCATCCACGCTATCACTTACATTTCACGCCGACGAGTGCCAGCTGGCTGAACCAAGTGGAACGCTTCTTCTCGACCATCACCACCCGCCGAATTCGCCGTGGCACCTTCGACAGCGTGTCGGCGCTTGAAGCGGCCATCCACGAGTATCTGGCGCACTACAACGAGCACTGCACGCCGTTCGTCTGGACCGCGACCGCTGACGTCATCTTGGACAAGGTCAGCCGATTTTGCCAACGAACTTCAGAGACACGACACTAGTACTACTTTGTCAGATTCACGGATCCGCTCCGGAATCTGATGGAAATCGAGATTAAAGCTCTTGTACTTGGTCGCCGACTTCGGTACGCTGCCCCTCGGTGCTGTCGCGACTGCCGCGCAACGCGCCGGCGTGGCTCGACCGCTTGAGCGCGTGGCTCGACCCGTTCGAGGTCTGCTTTACGCATGTGGCGCAGCGCGGCGCGTTTCGCCGATACCTGCTCGGCTTGCTGAGCGACAGTCGGCGCAAATCGATGAGCGCGATGCTCGAGCGCGTGCACGATCCGGGTACGTATCAAGCCTTTCAGCACTTCATCAGCCATGCACCGTGGGACGTCGCGCGCGTCTGGCGGCAGCTGCGGGCGGCCATCCCGGATCGGGACGGCGTCCTGATTCTCGACGCGACCAGCTTTCCCAAGCAGGGACCGCACTCGGTCGGCGTCGCGCGGCAGTACTGCGGCACGTTGGGCAAGGTCGCCAATTGCCAAGTCGCGGTGACGGCGGCGCTGTGGACCGGCGCGCGCGCGTGGATGCTCGGGGCCGCGTTGTATCTGCCCGAGGTGTGGCTGACGCCCGACGCACGGCAGCGGGCCAAGATTCCCGCGACGGTCCGGTTTCAAGAAAAGTGGCGTCTGGCCCTGACGCTCGTCCGGCAGATCCGGGCGGCCGGGTTGCCTGTGACCGCGGTACTCGGCGATGCCGACTTTGGCGACAACGCCATGCTCCGGCGCGCCTTGCACCGATGGCAGTTGCCGTATGCGCTCGGCATCTCGTCGACGCTGACGGTATTTCGCGGCACGCCCGCGGTCGCCGTTCCACGCCGCAAACGCCCGAACGCGCCCCCGCCGACACGCTTGCAAGTGATCGACGGCAGCCGTCCCGAACAAGTCCGCGCGATTGTGGCGCAGCTGCCGGCCCGCACGTGGCGGCGCGTCTCCTGGCGCAACGGCACCAATCGCCCGTGGGCTGCCGATTTCGCAGCTATGCGCGTCACACCGGCTCACGACTGGCGGGCGCGCCACCTCGCCCCCGAGGTGTGGTTGCTGCTCGAGCGCGACCGCGGCGCCACGCCGCGGGTGAAAGCCTATCTGGTCGCACTGCCGCCCACCGCGCCACTGCGCGCGCTCGTCCGGCTGGCACACCAGCGCTGGGCCATCGAGCAGCAGTACCTGGAGTTGAAAGACGAACTCGGGCTCGATCATTTCGAGGGCCGCTCGTTTCCCGGCTGGCACCGCCACGTCCTGCTGACGGCGCTGGCCTATACCTGGCTGCAGCACGAACGCCGACGCGCCGGCGCGCGGCTGCCCAGTTTGCCCGTCGCGCGCGCGGTGATCACCGAAGTGCTGACCGCGCATTTCTTCGTCACACATCCGCAGTACTTGGAAACCATGATGAAATTCCGGGAATTCCATCTGCGGATCTAACAAAGTAGTACTAGTGGCCTGTCCTCGCTGAAGAAGGACCACCTCGCGGGCGGGGCATCCCGTCTGGCGGCGTTGCTCATCGCTCACATATGC
>Ga0075420_100002865_pt1 | contig 14983 bp, 10 predicted proteins | sample SoiMetdeltSBSDD4_FD_75296 | JGI IMG/M metagenome (GOLD analysis project Ga0075420, IMG submission 75296) | Bulk soil microbial communities from a Populus tree surrounding site in Tennessee, USA - Soil MetaG P. deltoides SBSDD4 | ecosystem: Environmental > Terrestrial > Soil > Tree plantation... | reverse complement strand
TGGGCCGCTACCTGAACGGCTACGAGGCCAGGTACGGCATCCCGCCCGGCTGGACCGACTGGGTGGGCCTGCCGCACTCCGCGGCGTTCAACTACGTGACCTGGAAGGCGTTCGACAACGGGGTGCTGAAGAGCTACCCCGACGCCGAGCACCCCGGCGAGTACCTCACCGACTTCGAGACGCGCCGGGGCGTGGAGCTGATCGACCAGGCCTCGCCGGGCGACCAGCCCTTCTTCCTCTCGCTCTGGTACACCGCCCCCCACCGCGGCGCCCCGCGCGATCCGGACGACCCCAGCCGGCCCGGCACGCCCTCCCCCGCACCGAGGCACCGCGATGCCTACGCCGGCGTGCGGATGCCTCGCCACCCCAACTTCAACGAGCGCAACATGTACGACAAGCCGCAGGTGGTGGCCGACCGCCCGCGCCTGTCGCCGGAGTTCGCCGCCGGCGTCGAGGAGAACTGGCGCCAGGAGATCGAATCCCTGATGGCCGTGGACGAGGGCGTGGCCCAGATCGTGGAGGCGCTCCGCCGCAACGGAGAGCTCGACAACACGCTGGTCGTGTTCATGTCGGACAACGGCTTCATGCACGGCGAGCACCGGGCGCTCGCGGAGAAGGTGCTGCCCTACGAGGAGTCGATCCGCATCCCGCTGGTCATGCGCGGGCCGGGGGTGCCGCGCACGCGGCTGGACCAGCGGTTGGTGGGCAACATGGACGTGACCTCCACGATCCTCGACGCCACAGACACGGTGCCCGGCCGCGTTCAGGACGGGCGCTCGCTGCTCGAGCTGCTGGCGGATCCCGGCGCCGAATGGGGGCGCGACATCCTGATCGAGAACGGGAACGGCGCCAACGGGGTGCCGAGCTACCGCGGCATCCGCACCTACCGCTACCTCTACATCGAGCACCGCACCACCGGCGAGTACGAGCTCTACGACCTGGTGGAGGACCCGTACCAGCTACAGAGCGTCGACGGCCACGAGCGCTACGCCAAGGTGCAGCGCGACCTCGCCTCGCGCCTGAGGCAGCTCACGCATTGCGTCGGAGTGGACTGCCTGGCCCGCCCGCACCTCACGCTCACCGTGCGCTCCGGCGGCAAGCCGGTGCGCGGCTGCTTCCGGCGCGACCTACGCATTCAGGTGCGCGGATCGAAGCGGGCGCGCCTGATGCACGCCGACGTGATCGTGGGCCGCCGCCGGGTCGAGCGGCTGCTCACCATCCCGACGGCACGCGGCCGCAGGGCGGGGCCGACGCTGCTGAGCGGCCTGGTGCCGCGCGAGCGGATCCACCGGCGCGGGCGCTTCCGCCTGCGCGTGCTCGCGGAGACCGAGGACGGCCGCAAGCTCACGCTCGACCGCGTGCTGCGCCGTTGCGGCTGAACACCCGCTCGATCAGCTCCATCAGCGGCCGGCGCCGCAGCTCCGGCTGGAGCGCCACGATGTACTCGACCAGCGCGAGACTCGACGCGACCGCGAAGTCAGGGCTTCTCAGCTGCTCGCCGTTCAGGACGCCCTCGCCGATCCAGGCGTCCACCCGGTCGAGGATCTCGCCCGTGCGCTCGCGGTCGTCACGCAGCTGCTCCTTCGAAGCGCGGAAGGCCGTGAGCACCGCCCGGGCCACGATCCGGCGCTGGAGGTCGTGGCGGGCGAGCAGCACGCCCAGCCTGCCGCCCGCGCCGCGACCGGCGAGCGCGTCCGGATTGGCTGCGCCGGCCGAGGCAACCATCCGGCGCGCCCACTGCTGGAGCACCTCGTCGGCCCAGCGCTCCGCCTCGAGCGCGCGCGGGTCGTCGGGCACGAGCCGCGGCTCCGGCACCAGCTCGTCGAGCACGCGCGGCAGCTCGCGCGTGCCCTGAGCGCGGCGGCCGTCGTCGAACTTCACGGCCGGCACGCGGTCGCCACGGAAGCCGATCAGCCGCACGATCGCCCGGTGCGGGCCCGGCGGGAAGTTCACGCGGCGGAACTCGATCCCCTTGTGCTCGAGCATCAGCTCGCCCGTCCTGACCGCGTGCGAGCCAGGGATTCCGTAGAGCGTGGCTGCGCGCCGGGCCACGCCCGGCGCTTGCCCAGGGCGGGTCGCGGTCATCCGAGCACGCGGCGCAGGTAGTCGTTCTCGAACCTGCGCTCCGGATCGAGGCGCTCGCGCAGCTCGGCGAACCGGTCCCACTCGGGGTAGCGCGGCCGCAGCGTCGCCGCCGACTGGTAGTGGCGCTTTCCCCAGTGCGGCCGGCCGCCGTACTCGTCCATGATCGCCTCCACGGCGCGGAAGTAGGTCTCGAACTCCATGCCAACGTACTGGTGGACGGCGATGTAGGCGGTCGGGCGCTCGTACGCCGTCGAGAGCAGCGCGTCGTCCGGCTCCACCACGCGCAGCTCGATCGGGAAGCCGATCGGCAGCCGCCGCCGCTCGATCACTTCGAGCACGCGCTCGAGCGCCTCGGCGGCGCGCTCGCGAGGGATCGCGTACTCCATCTCCGTGAAGCGGACCAGCCGCGTGTTGGCGTAGACGCGGTTGCTCGCGTCCAGGTGCTCCGAGCGGCCCATCAGCCCCGCGAGCCGGCGATTGAGCAGTGGGATCAGCCCGGGGAAGCGGCGGCCGAGCCGGCAGAAGGTGCCGAGCACGGCGTTCTCCAGCAGCACGTCGTGGAGAAAGGCCGCCGCGCGCCCCGGCGGCTTCGGGGCGCGGTCCGTGCGCTCCGAGGTGAGCGTGAGCGCGCGGCGGGTGTAGGGCATCACGAACGCCTCCCAGTGGTCGTGCGAGTCCACCAGCTCGTCCAGCCGTGGCAGCACGTCGTCGAGCGGGCGCGGCTCGTCGATCCGGTGGATGGTGAACGCGGGCACGCAGCGCATCGTGACCGCGGCGATGGCACCGAGCGCGCCGAGGCTCACACGCGCCGCGCGCAGCTCGTCGCCCTCGCGGATGTCGACCAGCTCGCCCGTGCCGGCCACGAGCCGCACACCGCTCACCTGCGAGGACAGGTTCCCGAAGCGGCTGCCGGTGCCGTGCGTGGCGGTGGAGATCGCTCCGGCGAGCGTCTGCGGGTCCACGTCGCCCTGGTTCTCCATCGCCAGCCCGCGCGCCCGCAGCTCCTCGCCGAGGTCGTGCAGCGTGATGCCCGCCTCCACCGTCACGTCGCGGCCGTCGACCGCCAGCACCCGCCGCATCGCGGACATGTCGACCATGACGCCGTCCGTGCACGCGATGTCGGTGAACGAGTGTCCCGACCCCGCCACCTTCACCCGCCGCGCGCCGGTAACCGCGCGCACGAGCTCCTCCTCGGAGCGCGGCGTCTCGATGCGCTCCGGAGCGCAGCGCTGCTGGCGCGCCCAGTTGGTCCAGGTGGGCAACTAGCCCGCGGCTGACCTGGCGGCCGCCTCCACCCGCTCGGGGTCGGCGGCCCAGTGGGCCTCCGGGTCGATCGGGGTGTCGCGAAGGTAGGCCTCCGCGTCGAGCGCCGCCATGCAGCCGGTGCCCGCGGCGGTGACCGCCTGGCGGTAGACGCGGTCTGTGAGGTCGCCCGCCGCGAAGACGCCCGGCCGCTTCGTCTTCGTGGAGCGGCCATCCACGAGCACGTAGCCCTCGTCGTCCAGGTCGAGCTGCCCCTCGAGCAGGTGCGAGTTGGGCTTGTGGCCGATGGCGACGAAGGCGCCGGTCACCGGCAGCTCCTTCGTGGACTTGTCCTCTGTGTTCTCGAGCACGGCCTTGCCGAGCGCCCCGTTCTCGCCGGGCTGGAAGCTCTGCACGACGTAGGGCGTGACCAGCTCGATGTTCTCGGTGTCGCGGGCGCGGTCGAGCATGATCGCCGAGGCGCGGAACTCCGGACGGCGGTGCACGATGCTGACCTTGCCGGCGAACTTCGAGAGGAAGGTGGCGTCCTCCATCGCGGTGTCGCCGCCGCCGACCACGACGGTGTCCGCGTCGCGGAAGAACGCGGCGTCGCAGGTGGCGCAGTACGAGACGCCGCGCGCGGACAGCTCGTCCTCGCCGGGCACCCCGAGCTTCTTCGGCTCGGCGCCCATGGCGAGGATCACCGCGCGCGCCCGGATCTGCTGGTCGCCCACGTGGACCACGTGGACGCCGCCCTCGTCGGCGCTGAGCTCGATCTTCGTGGCGTCGTCGGTGATGAAGCGGGTGCCGAAGCGCTCGGCCTGGTCGCGGAACTCCTGCATCATCTGCGGGCCCATCACGCCCTCGGGATAGCCCGGGTAGTTCTCGACGTCGGTCGTCTGCTGGAGCAGCCCGCCCCAGGCGAAGCCCTCGATCACGAGCGGCTCCAGGTCCGCGCGTGAGGTGTACAGCGCGGCCGTGTAGCCCGCCGGGCCACTGCCGACGATGACGACGTTCTCGATGTCCTTGATCTCCACGCTTATCCGATCTCCACGCTCATACGCGCTCCACGCACGTTACTTTACTTTCTGAAGTGTAGTCCTCACGGCGGCGTCCGCCGACTGCCGCTCCCACTCGGCCACGGTCTTGCGCAGCTGCACGAACGCGACGATTCCCGGCGGGATCGGCAGCCAGAACGCGATCACCCTGTAGGTGAGCACCGCGGGGAAGACGACCGAGTTGTCGATCCCGAAAATCGAGAATGCCCCAATCATGCCCGCATCGACGGCGCCAACGCCGCCGGCCGGGGACGGAATCAGGTTCGCGGCCATGCCGAGGAAGAAGCCCTGCACCAGCACGGCGAACGGCACGTCCCCCCCGAAGGCCTCGAAGCTGGCCCAGAGCACGCCGATGTTCGCGGCCCAGAAGCCGACCGCCCCGCCGACGGCCAGCAGGCCCCGCTGCGGGTGGCGGACGTACGCGATCGCCGTGCGCGTGCCCGTGGCGAGCGTGGCCGGCCCCGTCGCGATGCGCTGCAGGTAGCGCACGCGCCTGTAGCCCCCCGCGTAGTGCTGGATGCGCCGCTCGAAGTCGTGCGGGATCAGCGCGATCAGGCAGAACAGGATGATCAGGCCGGCCGAGACCGCCGCCGGCACGACGGTGCCCGCGAGCGGCGCCCGCCCGGGCAGGACGCCGGTGCGCAGCAGCACGCCGAAGATCACGAGCGCGGCGAGGTAGGCGAAGTAGGTGAGGACGAGGAAGGCCACCATCCGGCAGGCGGCGCGGCGGCGCGGCATGCCGGCCTTGCGCAGGGCCCAGTAGGTGAGCACGATCCCGCCGGCGCCGGCGGCCGAGAAGATGCGGGTGGCCGCGAGTCCGGCCATCGTGATCTGGTACGACGCCCTCAGGTCGAGCCGGCGATGCACCTCGTCGTCGTGCGTGCCGCCCAGGATGCCGCGGAACAGCGCCACGTACGCGCCGAAGGCCAGCACGTTGAACCCGATCGCGACGACGATCCAGTACCACGTGGCTTCGTCGAGGTTGCCGACGGCCTCGTCGGCTCCGACGATCTTCGGGAACAGCACGTAGATCGCCACCACGAGCAGCAGCACCAGCAGGATGCCGGAGACGATCTTGCGGCGGTCCTGGAGCAGCGCCTGGAAGCGGCTGACCTCGAGCTCGTCGGCCTCGACGTCGGCGGCCTCCTCGTCGGCCGCCTCGAGCGCCAGCTCCTCGTCCGAGGGCTGATCCCAGTCGTCGGGTCGACGGCTCTCCTCGCGGACGCGGCGGCGCTCCTCCGCCGCCATCAGCCTGCCTGCGGCTCCAGTCGATGCACGGCCGCGGCAATCATCCGTATCGCCGGTTCTACGCGTGGTGCGGCGCGCCAGATCCCCTCGGCGAGCGCGATGCCGGCGAGCAGGTCGATCACGTAGTGCTCACCGAGATACACGAGCCCGAACCCCAGCGCCAGCGCGTACGCCCAACCGGCCGCCGCGTGACCGCGCCCGACCTGCGAAAGGATCCGGGCTGCCATCACTGAGGTGCCGAAATGAAGGGAGGGCATGGCTGCGAAGGGATTGCCTTGGAGGGAATGGTAAAGCGGGTGCCAGAAGCGCTTCCAGACGCGCTCGCCCGCCTCGGCCATGATCCGGCGCACTGGCGGCATCTGGCCGTTCGCGCCGGCGTACCACGGCGGGGCGGTGGGCACCAGCCAGTAGACCACACAACCGAGGTCGAAGCACGCGGCCATCAGGGTCGCGGAGCGAGGGAGCTTCTCGCGATGCCGCAGGAGGATGTAGAGGAGCGTGCCGTGCGGGACGAGGAACCAGCTCCAGTGAACGGCCGACAGGGCGTACTCGAGCGGGCCCACGTGGCCCTCGCGGCCGAGCGCGCGCTGGAGCCTCGTGGTCGGGCATGTGCCCAGGCCGATTACCCGGTCACAGCGAATCGGATAGCTCACCTTGAGCCGCTTGAGCAGGGCGTCGGGATCGTCGTCGGGCATGTCGAAGTGCGCGAAGTACACCCACATCTGTAGGCCGTAGATCGCCGCATCCCGCACCGGAGTGCGGCGGGCAGCGAGCGCGAGCGCGGCGGGGGCCGGCCATGACAGCGCCGACACCACCGGGGGCCGGAGCCGCAGCCGGTGCCGGACCAGGGGTGTGGCGACGCCGACCGCCACCGCGCCCCACGCGAGCGTTCGCAGGGCGCGAGTACTTCGCAAAGCGCGGGCAGCATAACCCTCGCAGGGTTCGGTGCAACGAAAAGGAGCATCTGGGCTCGCATCGAACAGCGCGCGAAGATGACTTCAAAGCGCGCCTTCCTGCTCCTCGCCGCCCTGCTCTCGCTGCTGCTCACGGTCGCGCCCGCGCGGGGCGACGACTCCGGCGGGGTGACCGTCCCCACCTTCACTCAGGAGCCCGGAGGCGGCGTGGTGGCGCCACTGGCGCCAGTCGCGCCGGTGGAGCCCGTGGTGGCCCCGGTCGAGGCCGGCGCCGCGCAGGAGACCACCCCCACCACGCCGGGCGGCGAGGAGCAGCCGCCCGACGGCGAGCAGACCGAGACCGAGACGATCCCGGACGACGGCACCGGCGGGCCGGTCGACGAGGAGCCTCAGGCCGGGACCGGCGGCGAGTCGGGCGGCGGCCTCCCCACCACCGGGCTCGAGCTGGCGGCGCTGTCGATGATCGGCCTCGGCCTATTGATGGCGGGCCTGGCGCTGCGGCCGACTAGCTCGTGGCCGCCGTCTCGAGATCGCCTGAGCCGTTCGATCCCGCCCCGTTAGCCGCCGCAGGAGCCTTCTTCGGCGCCGGCTGAGCGGCGGGCGCGGCGGCGCCCTCGATCGGGCCCGGGAGCAGCTCCTCCGGCGGCGGGATCTCGATCCCGAGCACCTTCATGCGCCGCTTCAGCGTGCGGTACGCGAAGCTGTAGATCTGGCGCGAGGTGTATCCGTACGAGACGAACTCCGAGGGGTCGTTCACGTACGGCGGCACGAATACGTAGGCCGCCTTCGGAGCCAGGTCGAGCACCACGCGCTCGATCGTCGCGCGATGGCGTGGATCCTCGTCGATGGCATCGCGCAGGAAGCGCACGCCGAAGGCCACATGGCGGTGCTCGTCGCGCTCCACCAGGCCGAAGCCCTCGCAGAAGCCGGGGTACAGCGAGTGCTCGATCATGTAGTCGCGGATCAGCGTCTGCCCCGTGACCGCCAGGAAGCCCTCGACGACCATGTGGTAGGTCGTCACGCCCTCCACGAACAGGTCGAGGTCGTCCGGCTTGGCCTGGATCCGCCTCGAGACGTCGCGCAGGCCGTCGTCGAACACCTCCCGCCACGGTGAGAGCAGGATCTGCTCGACCTCTCGCATGCGGCCGCGGAAGTCGTCCGCCGACAGGCACATCACCTCGGCGCCGAAGCGGTCGAAGAAGGCGGCGTGGCGGGCCTCGTCGACCAGCTGCGTGGCGAGGAACAGCTCGATCTCGCCGCTGGGGGCCGCGAGCAGGAAGGGCGCGAGGTCGGCCGTCACGCGCTCCTCGCCGACGTAGAACGAGCCGAGACTCCAGATCGTGGACTCCTGGGCCTCGCGCGGTGTGGCCAGCCATTGCTCCTTGTCGACGCTGAAGTCGAGCTCGGTGGCCCTCCAGTTCTGCCGCTCCCAGAGCGCGTAGAGCTGGCGGTAGTCGAGCAGCCCGCCGCCGTCGCGCGCGCCGCGCTCCGACTCGTGGCCGGGGTCGCCCTGGCCGGGCCCTCCGATGCCGCCATCGGCGTAGAGGTTGGCCCGCTTCTCCTGGAGCTTGCGCTGCTTGCGCTCGCGCTTCAGCTCGGCGTCGTCGGTGCCCTGGGCGCGGGCGATCCAGCGCCCCACCAGCGTGATCGGGTGGATCTCGCCGTCGATCTTCGTGAGCTGGTTCTGCATCGCCTGCGAGGGGCTCACCTGGCCCGCCGCCATGCGCTGGTAGGAGTCGAAGGACACGCTCGCGCTCCCGGCCACCTCGCGGCCGGGCGGGAGCTCCCGGGTGACCTCGAGCGGCTTGCCATCGCGCGCGCTCGCGTACCAGGTGCCGCCGCTGTCGCCGGTCACGTCGTAGCGGACCGTGAAGTCGTGGCCGGTCGTCCACTCGGGCTCGATGAGATACGGAAGACTGCGATAGAGGATGTCGGGGTCGAGCGTGCCGCCCGACTCGACCACCTCCGCCATCGACAGGTCGCCCGAGGACATCTGGCGGAGCCTCATCGCGCGCCGGCGCTTGCCGCGGATGCGCAGCTTCCCGCGCATCATCAGGCCAAGCGGCCGGGAGCTGCCAGTCACGAGCGCGACGAGGGTGCGCGCGTCGGTCTGGAGGCGGAAGTCGCAGTCGTCCGGCGTCCTCGCCTCGTCCACGCGGGCGCGACCGCCGGACACCGAAACCCGGTGGCTGCCGAGCTCGTCGACGTCGAGCTGGAAAGCGAGCGTCCCGGAGATGCGCGCGGCCGCGGCGGGAAGGGTCATGATGACCAGGCGCGCGGCGAGCTCGGGGTCGTCAGCCGCGATCCGTTGAAGCGCGTCGCGCTGGCGGTCGCCCTCGTTGCTCACTGAGCCTTCTCCATGATCCGTACCTCCACGGGAGCCTTGTCGGCAAACGTTCGTGCGTCGTCCTCGGTGCCCAGATGCTCGCCCCAGTGCATCGGGACGGCTACGCGCGGCTGTATGCGCCGGGCCGCCTCGGCGGCCTCTTGGGCGGTCATCACGTAGACCCCGCTCACGGGCAGCAGCGCCACGTCGACCCCCGTGACGCTGTCCATCTCGGGAATCACGTCGGTGTCGCCGGAATGGTAAAGCCGCTCACCCCGGACATTCAGCTCGTATCCCACCCATCCCGCATCACGCGGATGAAACGGCCTCCCGTCGGCGTCGCGCTTGGAGGTGTTGTAGGCGGCCACCGCGCTCACATGGAGTCCGCGCACGAGCTCGTCGTCGAGCATCTCCCCCGGCGCGATCCTGTGCACCTGCCCGCTCACCCGCTCCGCCACGGCGGCGGGCCCGATCAGCCAGGTCTCACGGGTGGAGAGCCGCTCCACGTCCTGCGGCGAGAAGTGGTCGTAGTGGCCGTGGGTGATCAGGATCAGGTCCGCCGGCGGCGCGTCCTCGGGCACGCGGTACGGGTCGATGTACACGACCGAGCGCCCGACCGAGATGCGAAAACCGGAGTGGCCGAGCCAGTCGACGCTGTCGAGGAGCATGGGCTCCACAGGGTAGAAGCGGGACTGGCGACGGGCATCGATAGCACGCCGGCGGAGACCGGCTAGGCCTCGGCCGGCAGGCGGTCGGGGGCCAGCGAGCGGGCCATCCGCACCGCCGTCCCGGCTCCGTTGCCGTAGGTGAGCTCCACCGAGTCCATCAGCGCCTCCATCAGCGGGAGCCCGTTGCCGCGGTAGGGCAGGTTGCCGTTCGGCCGCTCCACCCAACCTCCGTCGTCGCGGATCGTGACGATCACGCGGCGGCCGTCGAGCTCCGCGTCGACGCTGAGGCTTCCCTCGCCGAACGAGTAGCCGTGCTCGATCGAGTTGGAGCAGGCCTCATGGCACGCCATCTGGACGACCTCGACCACGTCGCTGCTGGCGCCGGCGGCGCGCAGCCAGCTTCCGAGCTCGCGGCGCATGGCGCCCAGCTCGCCCGGGTCCGAGGGGATGTCGAGGTGCAGCGGCGGCGGCGCGGTCGGCAGCGCTCGCAGCGCCAGCACGGCGATGTCGTCGTTGGCCGGATGGATCGCCAGCATCGCATCCACCAGCCGCGTGCAGAGCTCGTCCGGGTGGCATAGGCCCTGCGTTGCCGCGAGCCGCAGCGCGTCGAGGCCCTGGTCGATCGAGACGCCGCGCTCCTCCACCAGCCCGTCGGTGTAGAGGACGATCGTGGACCCGGGCGCAAGCTCGGCCGTCAGCTCCGTGTGGCCCTCGCTCTCGAACACGCCGAGCGGCGGGTTGGGCGCGCTCGCGAGGTACTCGGCCTCGCCGTCCGGACTGATCGCGAGCGGCGGCACGTGGCCGGCGCTCGAGAAATGGATCGTCCCGTGGTCGGGCTCCAGGACCAGATAGAGCAGCGTGGCCATCTGGCCGCCGTCGAGGCTGCGCACCAGGCGGTCGAGCCGATCCAGAACGCCCGCGGGCGAGTGGCCGTCGAGCGCGTACGCGCGCGTGGCGTGACGCAGCTGGCCCATCAGGGAGGCCGCTCCGATCCCGTGGCCGACCACGTCGCCCATCGCCACGCCCACGCGACCGCCCTCGAGCGGGATCGCGTCGTACCAGTCCCCGCCCACGTCGGCGCCGCCCGGCTTGTAGCGGGCGCCGATCTGGATTCCGTCGATGTCGGGCATCCGCTGTGGGAGCAGGCTGCGCTGGAGCACCTCCACATTCGAGACCTCGCGCTCGTACGCCCGCGCGTGCTCGATGGCGAGCCCGGCCCGGTCCGCCATCAGGATCAGCAGACTCTCCTCCTCGAGCGTGAATGCCCGCGGCGAGCGCATCGCCACCTCGACCACTCCGCGCAGACGCCCCTTGATCACGAGCGGCGAGGCCATCAGCGAGCCAACGCCCGCCGAGGCCATCATCGGGTCGAGCCCCGCGCCCTCGGGCAGGTCCTGGAGCGTCACGGGGCGGCTGGCCGAAATTACCTCCTCCAGCACGTCGCCGATCTCGATCGGGGTCCCCGGCTCCGCGCCGTCCATACCCGCGGCGGCGCCGACCACGTAGATCGCCTCGTCCTCGCGGTCCTCGAGCAGGATGCGCACGATGTCCACGCCGAACACCTCGCAGAGCCGCTCCACCAGCACGTCGAGCAGGTCGCGCAACTCGAGGTGCTCGAGCGCCGCCTCGGTGACCTGCTGGAGCTTGCCGATCGTCGCCGCCACCGCCTCGGCCTCGGCGCGCGCGGCCCGCTCCGCCTCGGCGAGGCGCTGCTCGGTCACGTCCACGAGCTGCCAGATGTAGCCCTGCGGGCGGTCGTGTCCGTCCGCCGTCAGCGACACGCTCACGATCGCGTGCACCACATCGCCGTTCGGGCGCACGAAGCGCTTCTCGGACTGGTCGAACAGCGGCCGGTTGCGCAGCAGGTGCCTGAGCGCGTTGCGCTCCTGCGCGCGCTCGGCCGGGTGCGCGAGCTCCCAGAGCGGCTGCTCGAGCAGCTGCGTCGGGGTGCGGCCGAGCAGCTCGCAGAGGGCGTCGTTCACCTCTAGCCAGTGTCCGTCGACCGTGCTGAGGCCCATGCCGATCGGCGCGCCCTCGAAGGCCGCCCGGAAGCGCTCCTCCGAGGCCCGCAACTCCGCGTTCTTCTGCTGCAGCTCGAGCAGCATGGCCACCTTCGAGCGCAGCACGTCCGCGTCGACGGGCTTCAGGATGTAGTCGACGGCGCCGGCCGAGTAGCCGCGCGTGATCTGCTCGGCGTCCGCGTCGCCTGCCGTGAGGAAGATCACCGAGGTGTCCTCGTGGCGGTCGCGGCGCTTGATCAGCTCCACGGTCTCGAAGCCGTCGAGGCCTGGCATGCGCACGTCCATCACGATCACCGCGAAGTCGTCGTTCAGCAGGCGCTTGAGGGCCTCCTCGCCGGAGGGGGCGGTTATCACCTCGCGCCCGAGCGGCTCGAGCACCGTGCGCAGCGCCACGAGGCTCTCGGGCTGGTCGTCGACGACCAGGATCGCGCCGGGACCCCTCATCCCGGCCGCTTCCTGTAGAGCTGCTGGCCCTCCACGAGGGTTCCGAAGCGCGCGGCCTGCCTCGTGCCCACGAGGGACTCCTGGCGACCCAGCCCAAGCATCCCGAGCGCGTGCAGGCTCTCGTCGAAGAGGTCGAGGGCTCGCATCTGGAGCTCCTTGCCGAAGTAAATCAGCACGTTGCGGCACACGATCAGGTCGAACTCGTTGAACGGGCCGTCCGTGGCCAGATTGTGGCGCGCGAACACGAAGCGTGCGCCAAGTCCCGGGTCAAAGCGCGCCCGGTCCCCGTCGACACGGTAATACGTGGAGAACTCCCGCTGCCCGCCGGAGTCGATGTAGGCCGCGGTGTACTCCTGCATCTTCGCCAGCGGAAAGACGCCCTGGCTGGCGCGTTCGAGCGACTCCTCGCTCAGATCGGTGGCGTAGATGCGCGTCCGTTCGAGCAGACCGGCCTCGTGGAGCAGGATCGCGAGCGACCACGGCTCCTCGCCGCGCGCACAGCCCGCGTTCCAGATGCGCACGTACGGATAGGTGCGCAGGCGCGGCAGCACCACCTCGCGGATGCCGGCGAAGAAGGGCGGGTCGCGGAACATCGAGCTGATGCTGATCGTCAGGTCGCCCAGCAGCCGCGACATCACGTGCGGGTCGCGCAGGATGCGGCCCTGGAGCTGCGACAGCGTGACCACGCTCTCGCCGCGGGCGCGGTGCCGCAGCCGGCGATCCAGTGACGCCCGCGCGTAGCCGCGGAAGTCGTAGCCGTAGCGCTTGTGGATCGCCTCCAGCAGGAGGCCGGTCTCGATGTCGTCGAGCTCGGCCGCCGCGGCGTTCACTTGTATAGCCACACCCTCATCAGCGACAGCAGCTGGTCCACGTCGACGGGCTTCGTGATGTAGTCGGATGCGCCCGAGGCGATGCTCTTCTCGCGGTCGCCCTTCATCGCCTTCGCGGTCAGCGCCACGATCGGGAGGCGCTGGAACTCGGGTATCTCGCGCACCGCGCGGGTGGCCTCGTACCCGTCCATCTCCGGCATCATGATGTCCATCAGGACGAGCGAGACGTCCGGGTTCGACTTCAGCGCCTCGAGCCCCTCGCGGCCGTTCTCCGCGAAGACGACCTCCATGCCGCGCCGCTCGAACACGCTGGTGAGCGCGAACACGTTGCGCACGTCGTCGTCCACGATCAGCACCTTCTTGCCCTCGAAGACCGCGTCCGCCATGTGCAGTCGCTCGAGCATCTGGCGCTTCTCCGCGGGCAGCCGGGCCTCGACCCGGTGCAGGTAGAGCGAGGTCTCGTCGAGCAGCCGCTCGGGCGAGCGGGCGTCCTTCACGACGATCGTCTCCGCGTAGCGCTTGAGGCGCGTCTCCTCGCGCGGCGTCAGCTCCTTGCCCGTGTGCACGATCACCGGCAGGTTGCGGAAGCGCTTGGCCCGCTTGATGCGCTCCAGCAGCTGGAAGCCGCTGCCGTCCTCGAGACCGAGGTCGAGCACCATGCAGTCGAAGCGGCCGCCGTCGAGCTCGGCGAGCGCCTGCTCGCGCGAGGCCACGCCCACCACCTCAACGTCCGAGCCGCCGATCAGGTCGATCAGCGCGTCGCGCTCGCGCTCGTCGTCCTCCACCACCAGCACCGAGCGCGTGCGGCGGTCGAGGAACTCGGTCAGCTCGTCGAACACGCCACCGAGCAACTCGGGCGTGACCGGCTTCGTGAGACAGCCGAGCGCGCCGGCCTGGCGCAGGTCGAGCGCGGTGTCCGCCTCGGCGAGCACGTACACGGGCAGGTGGCGCGTCTCCGGGTGGCGCTTCAGGTGGTCGAGCACCGCCTCGCCGTTCAGCTGGGGCAGCTCCCTGCTCACGATCACGGCCTCGGGCATGAACTCGTGGACGAGCGCAAGCCCGGCGTCGCCGCGCAGCGCGAGCAGGCACCGGAAGCCGTGCTCGTGGGCCACTTCCACGGCGCTCCTCGCCACGTCGCGGTCCTCCGTCATGACGAGCGCCACGCGCTCGCCGGCCGGAAGGTCGGCGCGGTCGTCGGTGAGCTGGTCCGGCAGCGCGATCGCGTCCGCCCGCTGGCGTGACTTCGTGGCGGCCACCTGGAGCGGGCTCGGCGGCTCTGCCGGCTCCCTCGGCGCCGCCGGCGGCGGGGCGGTGCTGGGCAGGTAGAGCGTGAACGTGGCGCCCTGGCCCTCCTCGCTCGCCACGCGGATCTCGCCGCCGAGCAGGCGGGCGATCTCACGGCTGATCGAGAGCCCGAGGCCGGTGCCGCCGAAGCGCCTCGAGATCGAGCCCTCGGCCTGCTGGAAGGCCTCGAAGATCAGGCGCAGCTTGTCCGGCGGGATGCCGATGCCGGTGTCGGAGACCGAGAAGCCGACCACGCTGTCCGCTCGCGAGAGCACCTCGCCGGCGAACTGCATGTCGGGCGGCGCCGGGGCGATCGTGAGCCGGACGGAGCCGGTCTCCGTGAACTTGAACGCGTTCGAGAGCAGGTTCTTCAGCACCTGCTGGAGGCGCTGCTCGTCGGTGGAGATCTGCTCGGGCGTGCCGGGCGCCAGCTCGATCGCGAACTCAAGGCCCTTCTCGTCCGCGACCGGCCTGAACGAGCGGTCCACGAAGTCGCGCACGGACTCGAGCTCCGTGCGGCCGGCGTGCACGTCCATCTTCCCGGCCTCGACCTTGGACAGGTCGAGGATGTCGTTGATCAGCGCGAGCAGGTCCGAGCCCGCATTGTGGATCGTCGACGCCGCGTCGACCTGCTTCGCCGTCAGGTTGCCGACCTCGTTCGAGGCCAGCACCTTGGACAGGATCAGCAGCGAGTTCAGCGGCGTGCGCAGCTCGTGCGACATGTTCGCCAGGAACTCGGACTTGTACTTCGAGCTGAGCGCGAGCTGCTCCGCCTTTTCCTCCAGCGAGCTGCGCGCCATCTCGATCTCGCGGTTCTTGATCTCGATGTCGCGGTTCTGGCGCTCGAGCTGCTCCGCCTTCTC
>Ga0075420_100002864_pt1 | contig 14989 bp, 10 predicted proteins | sample SoiMetdeltSBSDD4_FD_75296 | JGI IMG/M metagenome (GOLD analysis project Ga0075420, IMG submission 75296) | Bulk soil microbial communities from a Populus tree surrounding site in Tennessee, USA - Soil MetaG P. deltoides SBSDD4 | ecosystem: Environmental > Terrestrial > Soil > Tree plantation... | reverse complement strand
GGAGATTACGCTCCGTAAGCTCAGCGTCGAGCCAATCGCTGGCCCCTAGTGCGTTTTCGACGTCTTCGGAGTGTTAGCTCGGTCTGCGAAGCGACGGCGGTGTGGCTGGGGCGGAGCGACTGTTCGCGCCGCGACTCACGAAAGCGGGTAAACGGCTCGGGAGCGGTCCTGTCGGCGACGGCGCTGATTCGCCAATGACGCACCGCGCAGCTCGTTATCGACACGATTGTTCACGGTTGCGCGGATGAGGATCAGCCGTCGCCGTCATCGTCAGCACACGCGGGACGAGCCGTTTTTCCGCGGCGTCGAACCGGAGCGAGGCCGCAGCCATAGCACCGTCGCTGGGCCCAGGTGCTGGCCCAGTGAGCCATGCTACGAACACATCGAAAACGCGCTCGCGCCGTGGTTCACGGTCCTCTACGATGCGGGCGTCAGCGCCGCGTAAGTGCACGCTTGTGGATCGCGGTCGCGACTTCGCGCGCCGATTCGAATGCGCCATGCATCCACGAGCTCATGTCCGTCATGTAGTCGCCGGCGAAGTGGACCCGGCCGTCAGGTTGGCGGAGCGGGGCGAGCGCCTGAAGCGCCGCGTCTGATTCCGACCGCCACGAGCCGCGGCTCCATGGCACGCGGGGCCACGTGACGGAAAACGCCGTCTCGAACTCGGTGGCGTACTGCGGGTGAATGCGGGTGCCCTGCTCGAGCGCCAGCCGCTGTCGTTCGGCGGGAGGGCGGTCGCGCATGGTCCGGGCAAAATCCAGGTAGTAACCCACGAGCACGCCTTTGTTTCCAGTGAAGCCGTGTGACGGGTAGATGATTTGTCCGATCTCCTGGTCGGTCCACGATCGGCCGCCATAGATCTCGTCGTCCTGTTCCCAGAACCGGCGTTTGAACTGCAGGCCAATCTTGCCAGCACCGTCGTATGTCGACGCAGCAATGGCCGACTGCACCGGTTGTGAGAGGTCTTTCTGGATGCCGTTCAACACCGGTAGCGGGATGGTGGAGACACAGTAGTCGGCATCGACGCGTTGTGGCCGCCCATCCGCATCGGCATAGATGGCCCACACACCCTTTTCGCTTTGCCCAATCTCGCGCACCGCTGCGCGATACACGACGCGGTTCCCCAGGCGCGCAGCGAGCGCCGCCGGCAGACGGTCCATGCCGCCAGCGACCTGCATCATGGTCGGCTGCGAGGACCAGTCGGTCTGCACGTAGAAGCCTGGGATTCCGGCGACCAGATCGTGCAGTGCCAGCGGCGTGGAAAGCCGTCCCTGGTCGTCGAGTCCGCGCCGGGGCGAGCCGCGATACTGCCGCTGCTGGTCGAGCGCACCAATGCCGCGAAGATACGCAAGCAGTCGGTCGCGATCCTCAGCGGTCAGCGGCTGATCGAGCTGCACCTGCGACAGCGCCTTGCTCAATAGCTCCGCGATGTAGCCGTCGAAGTCGGCCCGCGCCTCGCGAAGGCGAACGCGACGTCCCGCGAGCGGGCCCCTCGTCTGGTACAAGTAGGCGCTCTCGCAGTCGGGAACGAAGACCTCCGTCGCCACCTGCAGCTCGCGGCAGTAGGCCAAGGTCGTGTGGTGATGATGCGAGATCCGCATCGGCCCAGCGTTGAAGTACAGGCCATCGTCGAACGCGGCGGTCTGACTGGAGCCCTCTTCTTCGCTGACGGTGCCGCGACGCACGGTGAAGACACGGCCGCCGGGCCGCGCACGTGCCTCGAGCACACGGCAGTCGTAGCCAACCTTGCCGAGCTCGTAGGCAACCGTCATCCCGGCCAATCCGCCACCGAGAATCACGACACGAACGCCAGGCGCGCGCCCGGTCAGCTCGAAGGGCGCCTGTGCCGGCGCGGCGAGCAGACCGAGACCCGTCATCGCTTCGTACATGAGCGAGGCGCCGCCCGCTGCCCCAACACGAGCCAGGAAGTGACGCCGTGTGAGATCCATCGAGCCTCCTCGACTGCAACGATAAGGCCCAATCAGCGTTGGCCGAACCTGATTGTCACGTAGCCGCGGAAATCCTGATTGAACTGATCCAGTGTGGCGCCAAAGGCCATCGACAGCGCGGGCTCGAGCGACTCGTGCGCCCTCAACGCAAACAACAACTGGCGGACCCCTTCTACACCGTACTGAACAGCGACGAAATCGAACACCGCGTGAGCCCAATGGCGGTCGATCGCGGCAAGGTTCAAAAGAGACGGGATCGCGCCCACCGCCGCCGCGGCGCGCGTATTACGCAGGTCCTCGGCCGCCCACATGCCGCGTTGATGCTCCGCCAGGCCTTCGATTAGAAACGGAGCAACGCGGCTGGTAGCGGGCAACATCTCGAACGCGAATTGGTGAGTGAGCTCGTGCACGATCAGGCGCGTGCGCCGATCGAGCGACTCCAGCGATATGACGAGTCGAGTTCGGGCTGGGTTGCCGCTCGGCAGGACCAGATCGAGCGGCTGCGCGGCCGCGAGAAGATCGCCATCGCGTGGCACGAGGATGACGGTCACGCGCCGCGGTATCTCGTAATCGAGGGCTGCCCTCAGTTGGACGTACGCCGCTTCGGCGTCGCGCACCGCCTCGCTCACGCGCTCGAGCGGAAGGCTGTTGTGAAAGACGTCGAAGTGATCCGACGTATACACGGTCCATCGCGCCTGGCTGGCCGCGGGGAACGTCACGTTCTGCATCGGCGCGGCCGTCGGGGTTGCCGCGGCACAGACGATGACGAGCGAGGCACACGGAACGATGACACCCGCCAGCCGCGAGCGGGACAGATGCGTCGTCTGAGGGCGGGCGAGCATCTCGAGCCGCTGCAGCAGCCCCGCCCCTGGCATTGCCACCGACAGCGGCACGATGCGACCACCGGCATCGGTGACGCGCCTGGCGAAGCGGAGCAGGCAGGACGAATAGACCTCGCTGTCGTGGCCGCGCGAGATCACGGCGGCATCACAGGCTTGTTCGGACAGCCGCGAGATCTCTCGCTGAAGCCACCACGCCAGCGGATGGAACCAGAAGATCGCGCGGTTGAGGAGCGCGATCGCGGCAACGAGCGGGTCGCGCCTGCGCACGTGCGCCTCTTCGTGCGCGAGCACCGCCGACAGTTCGCCGTCATCCCAGCTCACCCAGTCAATGGGCAGGATAACCACCGGATCAACGACTCCGATAGTGAGCGGTGTGACACACGCCGGGTGCGCCAATCTGCCCTGCACGTGGATCGCATCGCGGCGGATCGCACGGGCGCGTCGCCACCCGAGTGCAAAACGCAGGAGGAAGAGAGCGACACCGGTGACATACATTGCTCCGGCTGCGCCGCTCCACGTGCTGCGCCAGTTGGTACCCGTGGTTGCGGGCGTCTGCCCCGTTGACTTCGTATGCGGCGCCGCCGGCGCAACGTCGCCCGCGATAGGCGCGAAGATCTCGCCCACCGCCCGCGCGGGCAGGATCGGCACATCGAACGCCGGCCCCAATGCCACGAACGCCGGCATTACGAGCATGATGGCGATGACGAGGGTCCACGTGAGATGCGTGAGCCACGGTGAGCGGATGTGCAGCGCGCGCAGGAGGACGGCGACTCCAAGCGCCAGGACCGTGATGCGGGCGGCCGATTCGGCAAGGATGTCCACGTCATCGTCCTTTCTTGGCGCTTTTCGTCCGTGCACGCGCCCGAGCCTTGATGCTCGCTTCGAGCGTCTCGAGCTCCGCATCACTGAGAACGTTGCCCTCGACGAGTCCGCAGACCAACTCGTCGACTGATCCATGGCAGAAGCGATCGAGGACGTGCCGGACGGCGCGCGCAGCGAGACTGCGCGGCGCCTCGACCGCACGGTAGATGTAGGCACGTCCGTCGACATCGTGCTGCACGTGGCCCTTGTGCTCGAGACGACGCAACACAGTGCGAACAGTGACTTCCTTGAGATCGCGCTGCCGCGACACGGCCTGGTGCACGTGTTCGACGGTACAGGGGCCCGAGGCCCAGACGGCCTTCATCACCTCGTGTTCGAGCTCACTGAGCGCGGGACGGTGACGCTCGCGCGAAGGCTTCCGCGTCATGTGTTACATCTTGTAACTGTACAAGTCGTCACATGTCAACTCGTTCGCTGCGCGGCACATCCCGCGAACTGACATGTGAGATCCAGGCGCGCCGGTCAGTGGAAATGAACATCCACGGGCGACACTCCTGTATCATCACCCCGCCGTCGTGGCTTCTCTTCTGGATCGTCAGTAAACGACGCCCTCATAGAACAAAGAGCAGCGGAGGACGTGGTGGCACAACGCATACGAATCCTTGGTTGGTTAATCGCGTTCACGGGGTTCTGCCTGACGGGTTTCATGGCCAAACCGGACGCGCATCACTCCTTCGCCATGTACGATCAAACAGTCACCAAGACCATGACTGGCAAGCTGGTACGCCTCATTCCAGGCAGCAGCCATTCGCAGATCGTGTTCGACCTGACGGACGCGGAGGGAAAACCGACACTCAGCCCCGACGGCAAGCCGGTGAAATGGCAGGTGGAGCTGGGCTCGGCCGCCAACATCGCGCGCCAGGGTGTGACCGTCAAGACCGTGACTGCCGGCACCATACTGACGGTGACGTTGTATCCCCAACGCAATGGCGCGAATCAGGGCGCGATTGCGGGTCCGCTGATTCTCTGTGGCACAACGATGCCAGCGGGCGGGTGCACGCCTCAGACCGGCACCATCATGAAGCCGCCAGCGAACTAGCAGCGTCTTTTTGGGCGCGCTCCGCGCGCCAGCCTCCGCCCTAACCTCACGGGAGACGTCACCATGAACCTGACTCGGACGGTCGCTATCGGGTGGGTAGCTATCGCGCTCACGGTGGCAGCACACGCGCAGCAAGATCAAGGCACACGGGCGGGGACCGCGGGCACGGGGCGAGGTGGCGGCCGCGGAAATGTTGTGCGCTCCACGACGCCTCCGCCCGGCGTCACGCCCTTGCCGGTGGACATGTTCACCACCAAGAACTTCTACCTCGATCGAAAGTACTGGGCCGACAAGCGGTACCAGCGGTGCAACACGCCGAACCTGCTCTGGCAGCACAATCTTGGCAACAACCCGCTGGGGTTCTGGGGCGACTGCAACTCCGACATCCCGGTCGAGAAGATCGTGAGTCCTTATCCATACAAGACCGCCGACGAGCATTACAACGCGCTTCTCGCCGAGACCAAGAAGGCCGGCGGCCCGACCCAACATACGTGGCAGACATTGCCGAAGTGGGACGGCTTCTATGTTCGGAGCGGGCTGGACGACGCCTGGATTTATGGCAGCAAGATGCAGTCAGCCACACTGATTCCGCTGCTGACCCCGGAGTACCAGAAGCGCTACGTGCAGCAGCAATATCACGAGACGGTGAGCAACTCCCCGCAGTGGAGCGCCTCGTTCTGTTATCCCGAAGGGCTGATGCGCTGGTGGTCGCAACCGGGACCGAGCGGGGTGTTCGAGGTCATGATGAACCCGAATCAGGTCCAGTTCCTCTCCGGCACCGCCGGCAACCTGATGCGCCGCTTCCTGATCGGACGCAAGCACGTTCAAGACGTGCCGCAATGGTATGGCGAGACTGTCGCGTTCTGGAACGGCAACACGCTCTACGCGTGGACGGCCAACGTGCAGGGGTGGACGCTCACGCACAACATGTTCGAGTACAGCAACTCCATGGAGATCGTCGAAGCGTTCCGTCCCAGCGCCGACGGCCGCAGGATCACCTGGGAGGCTACGTTCTACGATCCCGAGGCGTTCGTGCGACCGGTGCACGCGGTGACCATACTGAACTGGAACAAGGGACTCGACGACCCGGTCATGCGACACACCTACGTCGAGTGTCGCGTCGCGAGCACGATTGTCAACGGCCCGGACGGCCGGCCCGTGCAGCTGACATTCGGGGATCCGGGCTTCATCGACTACTTCGGCCGGCCGTGGGCACAGAACTGGGAAGAGCACTTCGAGAAGGGATGGGAGAAGCCCGAGAACTAGAAGGATGCAACGCCCAACATCCAACTCCCAACTCCCAAAGCATCCCGATTCCTTGGAAGTTGGAAATTGGAAGTTGGGAGTTGACAGGCGCCGTCTAGAATCGTCTCACGGCATTGTCGCAACCTGGTGGAAGCTGGCGATCGCGCTCCACGCGCCGAGACCGATCCCGCGTGCCATCTGATGCAGCTCGAGCATGTTGTGAGCGAGGAAAATCAGCACTGAGCGATCGGTCGGATCGGCCTGCCACCAACCGCCATACGCGCCCGGCCAGCCGATCGTGCCCACGCCGCCGCGACATCGCAGCGGATCCGCCTTCTCTGGTTCCATGACGACGGCCACGCCCATACCGTAGCCATGGCCGGCCGCGAACACCGGCCGTCCCAGCAAACGCGTCGTTGCACGCTGCGCAGGCGTGAGCTGATTCGACGTCATCATCGCAAGCGTTTCGGGGTGCAGAAGCATCGCGCGGCGATCGCCATTGCTGGTCAGCGCGCGCGCGAACGCAAGATAGTCGTCGAGGGTCGACCACAGGCCCTGGCCGCCTGACTCGAATGTCATGTCGTCGGGACGTTCCTCCAGCGCTTGACGGCCGGGCGCAGTCGTCAGTGCCGTCAACCGGCCTTCTCCATCGAAACCACAGAGACCCGCGCGTCGATGTCGCTGGTCGCGCGAGACGGTGAAGCCCGTGTCGGTCATCGCCAGCGGCGTGAAGATTCGTCGTTCAAGCACCGCGCTCAACGGTGCGCCGTCGATACGCGCGATCAGGAACCCGAGCAGGTCTGTCGAGACGCCGTAGTGAAAGCCATTGCCCGGCTGATCGATGAGCGGCAGTGTCGCCAGGCGAGCGATCCATTCGTCTGGCGTGAGCGCGTTGTCGATCTGCGCGCCGAGCGTGTCCGCATAGGCGCGACCGATTGGACCACGATGAAAGTCGCCATAGGTCAGACCGGAGCGATGCGTCAGCAGATCGCGAAAGGTGATGACACGCCCTGCCTCGTCCGTCTCGTCGAGCGGACCGTTCGCATCGCGGAGCACGCGCATACGCGCGAGCTCCGGTGCACAGATCGAGATCGAATCGTCGAGCGCGAACCGCCGTTCGTCGAGGAGCATCAACGCAGCGACGGTGGTCACCGGCTTCGTCATCGACGCGATGCGGAAAATGGTGTCGCGCTCCACGGGCAGCCCGCTCGTCAGGTCCCGGCGACCCGCCGTCACGGCCTGGCGGACCTCGCCGTCCCGCCACACCAATGCGGCCGCCCCGGCCAGTTGGCCGGTGTCGACGTATCGCAGAATCGCGTCTTCTACGGTGTTTCCCTTGGCCATCGTCTATTCTTGTATTGAGTTTGCAGACGAGGTGTTCTACGCGCATTGGCGGCCTTCGCGCGTAAATGAAGCGACGACATCTATGCGTGACAACCATTCCCCGAAGTCGGCGCGTCGCACCTTCGCGGTGACCGTGCCGTGCCTGTTCGTCGTCCTCGCCTCCGCTGAGCAGCCACAGACCACGTCGGCCCCATCGTCGCACACGGCGCGGTTCGTCGTCGCACCGGTGCAGTCCATCCGCGGGCCCGCGGGTCAGGACGCCGACGACTATCGGGGCGGTTGGAGAACCGATAGCGGCGAGGCCCACACGTACGAATTCTCGATTCGCGGCGCGACCGTCAGGGGTATCTACTGCACCTATTGCGCCGATGCAACGACGCTGGCGTTCGTCGATGGAACGTTCGGCCCGGACGGGATCACGTTCGAAGTCACACATGTGAACGCGGACGGCAGTACGGCGTACAAGGACCAGGCGCTCGCAAAGTTCAACCAGGGGCGCCTGATCGTGACGGGTACGAGCGGCGCTCGCGGCGGCGGCAAGTTCGAGCGTGTGCTGATCAAGGATCCGCGCGGCCCGGATCCGATACCCGCGATGGTGTCCGTTCTCCCGAAGAGCCGTCCGTCCGTGCCGGGAGACCCTCAGCGTCGAAATCCGGATGGCGCTGACGGCCTGCCCTACATTCAGCCGGGTCCCTGGAAGGCGAAGTTGACCGAGAAGGACGTGGTCGGCGTGTGGCTGGGATTCGGCGTCGGCGCGCCGAAACAGTTCTTCATCATCAAGAGGGTCGGCAACAAGCTGCGAGGTATGGTGTGCGGCACGTGCGACAACCCGTACACGATGGCGGCACTCGACGACTTCGTGATCGAGGGTGACACGCTGAAATTCAACATCCTTCACGAGGACTGGGGTGATGGCGAAATCCCCACGTTCTACAAGCACGTCACCGCACGTGTGGGCTGGAATGAAATGCGATGCACGACGGCCGCTGACCACCAGCCACCACCGCCTCCGCCGCCGGCAGGGCGGGTCCCGGGATTCTCGCTGCAGGGTCCGGTTCCCATCGACGCCACAGCCGGCAACGTCTGGCCCGACTGGCCACCACAGAACACCTCGTCACCGCGATAGCCACGTTTACGTCATCGCGAGCAGAGTGATCGACGTCGTTCACCGTGTGGCTTCAGGCAGCTTCATCGTCGCCGCCAGCGAGGGCCACCGCGCAAGCGCGTGGAGCGCGCGGGTCGACGACGCATTGGCGTAGACCAGCGCGAACGGATCGCGAGTTCGAGCCTGAACCGCATCGCGAGCCCGGCGCGGTCAGTTACGATAGGCAGATGCGACATCGATCACATCGATCGATCAGGATGATCACGATGGCGACAGCGATCGTGCTTGCCGTCGGCGCCGCGCGAGCGCAGTCCGCCTCGGCCCAGGCGTCGGCGCGACCGGCTCCACCCGAGAGGTCGACACGCATTGGCGGCCACCCCAACTTCAACGGCATCTGGCAGGCGCAGAATACGGCGTACTGGAATCTTGAAGCGCATTCAGCGGAGGCCCTGAACGACTTCTGGCAGCTCGGCGCGATCGCGTCGATTCCAGCGGGGCCAAGCGTCGTGCGCGGCGGCGCGATTCCCTATCGGCCTGAAGCGCTGGCAAAGCGCATCGAGAATCGTGCGAAGTGGCCGGCGGCGGATCCCGAAGCGAAGTGCTACATGCTCGGCGTGCCGCGTGTCACGTACCACAACATGCCGTTCCAGATCTTCCAGGGGGACGGCGATGACCTGTTGATGGTGTACCCGTTCGCGGCAGCCAATCGCGTCATCTACATGAAGGATAAGTCTGAGCTGCCAGTCGATTCCTGGATGGGCAAGTCGAGCGGAGCCTGGGAAGGCGATGTGCTGATGGTCACCACGAGATGGCAGAACGGCCAATCGTGGCTGGATCGAGCCGGCAATCATGCGAGCAACAACTTGACGGTCACCGAGCGGTTCACGCTGCTCGGACCGAATCACGTCTGGTACGAGGCGACACTCGACGATCCGCAGACCTACACCCGTCCGTGGACGATCGAGATGCCGCTCTACCGGCTTATCGATCAGCAGGCGCAATTGTTCGAGCACAAGTGCGTCACGTTTACCGACAGGCTCCTCTACCAGGATCTCCTTCAGAATAAGAACAAGGAGTAGGCGAATGTACGCGGACAAAGTCCGAGCGCAAAGAATCAGGCGCCAGGGACGACGCCTCGCGGCAGCGACCGTGCTGTTATTGGCAGTCGTGCGGCCACTGGCTGCCCATCACTCATTCTCCGCCGAGTTCGACGCGACCAAGCAGGTCACGCTGGAGGGCGAGGTTGTGATGATGGAGTGGGTGAACCCCCACTCCTGGCTGCACATCGACGTGAAGAAGCCCGACGGCTCGGTCGAGCGGTGGAAGATCGAAGGAGGCTCGCCATCGGTGCTGATGCGCCTGGGCTGGAACCGGAACTCACTGCCGGCCGGCACGAGGGTCATGGTCGTCGGCTTCCAGGCGAAGGACGGCTCCCTGCGAGCCAGTTCACGGGACCTGAAGTTCCCTGATGGCCGGCGCATGGATCTCGGTGGCTCGGGCTCGTCGACGATCGATCCGAAGAAGTGACGCCGAGCCAACGTTTCAATTGAGTCGAGCATTAACGTTGGGGCTCACGGGTCCTGCCGCCGGGTCTCCCCGTCCGTCCTCGGCGCCAAATGCACTGTCACGAGGGAGGCGCCTGCGCGGCGGACGGGGATGCCCCTCCCGGCGTCACCCGTTCGAAGTTGCAACGAGCCGCAGAACTCAAGTGCACTGCAGATAGGTTGGCGACGCGATGTGGCTGTGGCGGAGCGACTGTTCGCGCCGCGACACGCGACAGTAAGCAAAACGGCTCGGAAGCGGCCCTATCGGCGGCGGCAGTGAATCGCCACTGATATACCCAGCACCACGGCGTCGAAACGATTCCTCACCGCCGCTCGGATCAAATCAGCCGCCGCCGTCATCGCAAGCACTGCGCGGACGAGCCGTTTTTCCGCGGCGTCGAACCGGAGCGAGGCCACCAGCCACACCGTCGTCGCGTAGTGCGCCGGGCAACGCCGAGGCTGTCAAGATCACTCGTGCCGCAGCGCGTGCAGCGGATCAAGGCGCGTCGCGCGCCGCGCGGGAATAATGCACGCGATGGCTGCGACGATCGTGAGCAGCGCGACAATCGAGACGAGTGTCAACGGATCGCGCGGGCTCGTCTGAACGAGCATCGCCCGCAGCAGCTGGCCGACGCCAAAGGCGCCCGCCACGCCAATCGCGAGGCCGATCCCCAGCTGCACAGCGCCGCGCCGCAGGAACAACCCGATCACCTGGGCGGGCGCCGCGCCCAGCACCAGGCGCAAGCCGATCTCACGTGTGTGCTGCGTCACGGCGTACGCCGTGACCGCATACAGCCCGACCGCCGCGAGTATCAACGCGATAAAGGCGAACACGCTGAACATCGTGCCGAACACGCGGTATATGAACCGCTGCTGGCCCATCACCTCGTCGAGGGTGCGGAGATTAAAGAGCGCCTGGTCGGGATCGACTGCTCGCATCCCCTCGCGCAGTGTTTGTCCCGCCCCGGCCGCGCCAGCTCGCGTCCGCGCGATCAGCGTCATGCCGCTCGTCAGCGTTGGATCCTGCCGGTGCGGGATGTAGACGATCGGATCGGCCTCGGCTGACTGGTTGTCCGTGCGTTGACGCACATTCGGGGCGACGCCGACGACGGTCAGCCACGCAGAGGCCGGCTGGCCCGGTCCCGTAGAGGCAAATCGGATCTGTCCGTCGAGCGGGTTCCCACCCTTGAAGTGCATGTCGACGAGCCGCTGGTTGACGATCGCGCTCTCGCGTCCTGGCAAGCCGTCGGATTCGTTGAAGGCGCGCCCTCGCAGGACCGGTGCGCCAATGGCGTCGAAGTACCGAGACCCGACAGAGAGCAGCGTGACGCTCGGCCGCTCGTTCTCGGCCACGTCCGGCCGTCCGGCGAACTCGATCTGCCGCGAGCCGCCGCCTGCGCCCGGCAGGTTCGTGGCAAACGATACCGCTTCGATGTCGGGAGCGGCTGAGAGCCGCTCCTCCGCCCGCTCCATGAACGTGGTGCGGCTTTCGGTCGTCGGATATTTTCGCACCGGCAGAATCAGTTGCATCGTCAGCACCCGCGAGGTGTCGATCCCGATCTCGCGGGTGTACATCTCGAAGAAGCTGCGCATCATGAAGCCCGCACCCGCCAGGAGCACGAGCGTCAGCGCGAGCTGCGCCACGATGAGGCCGTTGGCCCAGCGGCGCGCGCGGATCCCCGTCGATCCGCTGCGTCCACCTTCCTTGAGGGTCTCGTTGACGTTGGTGCGCGAGACGTGGAGCGCCGGTGCGAGACCAAACAACACGCCAGTGATGATGCAGATGCCGAAGAGGAATGCGAACGTCCTCCAGTCCATCGTGAAGACCATCCACCACGGCCGGCCGACATTCTGCAGTTCCGAGTCGAACCACCGGATGCCCGCCACCGAGAGCACGAGGCCGAGACCCCCAGCGACAAACGCGAGCAGTACGCTTTCGGTCAGCAGCTGCCGGACGACCTGCCAGCGGCTGGCGCCGATCGCCACACGCACGCTCATCTCGCCCGTCCGGCGCGCGGCGCGCGCGAGGAGGAGGTTGGCGACGTTGGAGCACGCAATCAGCAGCACGAAGCCAACGGCGCCCAGCAGCGTCCAGAACAGCAGCCGGATCTGCGGTCCAACGATCAGACCCTGGAGCGAATCGGGATACGGCGCGAGCTCCTTGTTGGTGTCGGGATACTTGCTGGCGAGCGCGCCGCCTATCGCGTTGAGCTCGGCCCGCGCCTGTTCGAGCGTGACGCCACTCGCGAGCCGTGCGATGCCGAAGTAATTCCGCGCCTGGCGCGGCTGTTGGCGCAGCGCGGGCGGGAGTTGCGACATTGGAAGCCAGACTTGCTCTTGCTGCGGGAACCCGAGGCCTTGCCGCACGACCCCGATGACCGTCGCGGTGATGCCATTGAGGCGGATCTGAGTCCCCAGCACGTTCGGTTCGCTGCCGTACCGCTGCTGCCACACGGCGTTGGACAGCATGACCACCGGCGGTCCGCCAGGACCGTCGTCTTCGGGACCGAAATCGCGCCCGAGGATCGGCGTGATGCCGATCATCTTGAAGTAGTTGGCCGAGACGTAGGACCCGGCGTACCGCTCGGGGATGCGGCCTTCGTCGCTCACGTTGAAGGAGCCGCCGAAGACCAGCGACATTCCGGACAGCGTGCGCGACGACGACCGCCAGTCATCGAAATCGGCCAGCGAGACGCCGGACTGCCGGCCTCGAGTGTCGCGTGTCAGCAGCACGACGAGCTGTTCGGAATCGGGAAACGGCAGGCTTCGCAGAAGCACGGCGTTCACGATCGTGAAGACGGCGTTGTTCGCACCAATCCCGAGAGCGAGCACAACGGCGGCAATGGCGGTGAACCAGCGGTCCCTGAGGAGCAGGCGAACGGCGTAGCGCAAGTCGTGGAAGAGGCTCATGACCGCTCCTGTTACTTGAATTGCTTAGACGATAGCGTTTAGACACCGGTTGGCGCGGTTTGGTCCGTGGTGCTTAGTCCTTAGTTCTTGGCCTGGCCCACAAGTGGACCCAAGACCCCAGGACTAACGGACCAAGAACCAAGCACAAAGGACAAAGAACGACCGTCATCTGATAGTCGATCATGTCGCTGGCCGTTCGCGCGAAGCGCTCGGTGAAGCGCAGGTTCGCGGTTGACGGCGTCAGGCCCGAGACCCGGGAATTCCGAGGTTGGCGGGCCTTCATGCCCGCCGACGCGTCATTCACGCCGATCGCGATCCATCAGCACGACGTCGGAGTTCGCGCGCAGGCGGTCGAAGAGAATCCGGCTGCCATCGGGGGCGATGTCGAAGTCACGAATCTCGAAGCCGGCTCGGAACTCGCTGATCTGACGCTCTTCTCCGGTGGACAGGTCGACACGGAAGAAGTTCTGATGACGGAGGTCTCCTTCTTTCAGGTAGATCAACGCCTGGGCGCCGGGCACGAAACGATAAGGACTCCCCGTTCGATAGCTGACCCACAATTCCGGAAACGGATACGGCTTCCCTTCTGGTGTCATCGCCTTCACCTGCACCCTGGAACCTTGGGCCGGCTCCGAGTACACGATGAACCCTCCGTCGGGTGACCACAACGGGTGCGTGGAGAGGCCATCAGTTAATGGTGTCGGAGCACCGCCTGACGCCGCGATCTTGAAGATACGTGTGCGCTTCCCTGCGGACGCGCCTGCAAACACGATCGATTGGCCGTCCGGTGACCACGAGAAGGATCCGCGGACATCGACCTCGTCGGTCAACATACGGATGTCCGTGCCGTTTGCGCTCATTACGGAGAGCGCGGCACGACCCTGCGTGCGATAAGCGAACGCGATCCGCGTGCCATCGGGAGAGACGGCAGGCGTCGAGAGCAGCCCACCGTCGGACCCTCTCCACAGTTCCTGAGCGAGATCCCCATTCATCTTCCAGAGTCCGTCTGCGCCGCCTTTGCTGGACAGCATCAGAACGTAGTCCGGTCCGAAGCGTGGGCTGAGGGCACGGGCGTTCGGCGCAGCGAAGCTCCGAACCGAGGATTCGGGCTGCATCTCACTCGAGACCGGCACGCTCCACAGACTGGCGAGCGGGTTCGCGACCGTCACGACGAGACGCCGCGCATCAGTCGTGGCAGCGACGGACAGATACTGTTCGGCGATACCGGAACTGACGCGATGCGGGATCCGGTGTCGAACGTCCATCGCGTAGAGCCACTGGCCCGAGCCGTCATCAGCGGTGGCCGAGTAGATGAGCGTGTGCGGATCGAGCCAGACCGGGTAAGCGACACTGGAATTGTGGTGAGTGATCTGTTCGGGCACGGCCGTCGCACCGTCCGCGGGCACGGGGAAGCGCCAGAGATCCATTTCGTCAGTCGTGACCACACCCCTCACGAAGTAGATGTAGCGTCCGTCCGGCGACCACGTCAGGAAATGATTGTGGATGCCTGGTCTGTCGACGTAGATCTGGCGCCGGTTGTTGCCGTTCCGATCGGCAATGAACATCGGGTCGCCGTCGTCGGGCGTGTGGTACACCAGTCGCGTTCGATCTGGCGACCAGGCAGGATTCAACCCGCTCTCCAGGAACCGACGATGTTCCGCCGGAACGACCGGGGTGAGCCATACGCGATTGCGATTTGGTCGCACCGACACCTGCTCGATAAACCAGAGCTGCGAGTTGTCGTCCGAGAACCCTACGTAGCGAATCGGACCGGGAACCAAAACGGGAAAGAGCCCCTTGGTGACGTTGACGAATCTGCCGCTGCCCGTTGGGGAAATCCAGGCATCGAACGTCCCGTCTCGATCCGAGAGAAACGCCGTGAGGTTGCCGTCTGGTGAAATCGCCGCATCGATCTCGTCGCCGGAAAAATCTGTCAGCCGCTGCACCACGACGCCGTCGAGCGGATTCGTCCAGAAGTAGTCCAGTTGCCAGAGACGCCACACCACCACCGCACTACCGACGATGATGGCGGCGACGATCCCCGCCAGAAGCGCTCGTTTTCGCCGAGGTGATGGCGCCGGAACGGGAACGACGATATCGCGATCCGTCGTCTGGCGAATGCGCTTGAG
>Ga0075420_100002861_pt1 | contig 14995 bp, 14 predicted proteins | sample SoiMetdeltSBSDD4_FD_75296 | JGI IMG/M metagenome (GOLD analysis project Ga0075420, IMG submission 75296) | Bulk soil microbial communities from a Populus tree surrounding site in Tennessee, USA - Soil MetaG P. deltoides SBSDD4 | ecosystem: Environmental > Terrestrial > Soil > Tree plantation... | reverse complement strand
CGGCCGGGGCCGCTGCACGTCGTGTCGGGTCAAGTTCGTCGAGGGCACCATCCCGCCGCCGACGATCATGGACGAGGTCCAGCTCGGCGACGATCTCGTCCGCGAGGGCTATCGACTGTCGTGTCAGTGCGCCGTCACGGAGCCGGTGAGCGTGCAGGTGGCGCCACCGCTCGACGAGCAGTCATTCCAGATCCTCGGCGCGGGCCCCGGCGTGCGCGCGAGCGCGCCGGCCGTCGTCATCGACGCCGGCGTGACCAAGGAGCTGGTCAAGGTCACGCTGCCGCGTGACGAGCATCATCAGACCTCCGACCTCGAGTGTCTGGCGGCCGCGGTCGGGATCGCCCCGGAGAGTATCGCGCCGAGCGTGCTGGCCACGCTGCCGCAGGCGCTCCGTGACGACCCCGACGGCGTGACGGTGACGACGTTCCGGCCGGGGGGGCAAGCCGGCGGGACGCGGCAGGTCATCGCGGTGGAGCGCGGCGACACCACCGCGCTCAAGTTCGGCCTGGCCATCGATATCGGGACCACCAGCGTCGTCACCACGCTCATCGAGCTCGAGTCCGGCGAGCAGCTGGCGTCGGTCTCGAGCCTCAATCCACAATCGGTCTACGGCGGCGATCTCATGTCACGCATCGCGTTCGCCCAGTTCAATCCGGGGAACCTGCGCAAGCTTCATACGCGGATCGTCGGCCTCCTCAATCAGCACGTAGCCGAGGTCTGCCGCGAGTCGGGCGTGCTCGCGAAATGGATCTACAAGGCCGTCATCGTGGGCAACACCTGCATGCACCATCTGGTGCTCGGCATCGATCCCTCGCACGTCGGGCTCGCGCCGTACGCGCCGGTCATGCGTCACGCCGCCACCTTCTCTGCGCGCGACCTGCTGCTGAAGATCGCGCCGGAGGCGCGCGTCTGCTTCCTGCCCCTCGTCGCCGGCTTCGTCGGAGCCGATGCGGTGGCGGTGGCGCTGGCCACGCGGCTGGCGGACAGCGACGCGCTGCGCATCGCCGTCGACATCGGCACCAACGGCGAAGTCATCCTCGGCTCGCGTACGCGGCTCATGGCCTGCTCGGCGCCCGCCGGCCCCGCCCTGGAGGGTGCGCAGATTCGGCACGGCATGCGCGGCGCCGTCGGCGCCATCGACCGCGTGACCGTCGACGACGATATTCACATTCACACGATCGGCGAGGCGCCGCCGCTCGGCATCTGCGGCTCGGGCCTCATCGACCTGCTTGCCGGCCTGCTGGGCGCCGGTGTCATTGACTGGACGGGCCTCATCGCCATGGAGACGCGCGACTCGCTGCCTCCGCGGCTCGCGGCGCGGCTGGTCATGCACGGCGAGGAGCGCCAGGTGATCGTCACCCGTGCGGGCGAGGCGGGCGCCACCGCCGACATCGTGCTGACGCAGGACGACGTGCGCCAGGTCCAGCTGGCGAAGGGAGCGATCGCCTCGGGGATCGCCATGCTGCAGCGCGTGGCCGGCGTCCCCGACGACCGCGTCGAGGAGCTGCTCCTCGCCGGCGGCTTCGGCAACTACGTCTCCATCGCGAGCGCCGTGCGCATCGGCCTCATCCCTGACCTCCCGGCGAGCCGCATCCGCTATGTCGGCAACGCCGCGTCCCTCGGCGCCCAGCTGTGTCTGCTGTCGGAGGCCGAGCGGGCGCGCGCGGCCGAGGTGGCCGGGCGCATCGAGCACGTCTCGCTCGCCGCCCATCCGGATTTCGAGGAGATCTTCGTGAACGCGATGAACTTCCCACGCCGGTGACGGCGCCGGTGATCGACGCGGGTATCGTCGGGCTCTCCATCGGGCCGCTCGCCTGCAGCGTCGACGCGCGGTGGCTCATGGCCTACGCCGCCGCCGTCGGCGAGACCGACCCCCGCTACTACGACACGAGCGCGCTCGGCGGACCGGTCGCGCATCCGGTGTTTCCTGTTTGCTACGAGTGGCCGGTGGCGGTGGCGCTGCGCGCCAGGACGGTCGACGCCGCGCTCGGCCCGCTCGGCGTGCACGCCGTGCACCGGTTGATCATTCATCGCCCGCCGCGCGCCGGCGACAGCCTGCGGACGACCGCGCAGGTGACGGCGGTGCAGCGACGCAAGCGCGGCACGCTGGTCGTCAGCCGCTACAGGACCACAGACCGCACGGGCGTTCCCGTGTCGACGACGGATTACGGCTCGCTCTACCGCGGCGTCGAGCTTCGCGGCGACGACGGCGTGCGGGGCTGGGAGGCCGACGAGGCCGACGGCGCCGAAGTCCGCTGGGCGGAGGACGTCGACGTGACGGGACAGGCGGCGCACATCTACACCGAGGGCGCGCGCATCCATAACCCGATTCATACCGATATCGCAGTCGCGCGGTCCGCGGGATTGCCGGGGCTCATCCTGCACGGAACGGCCACGCTGGCGCTGGCGGTCTCGCGGGTCGTCACGCGCGACCTGGGCGGCGACCCGGCCGCCGTCCGTGGTGTGGCCGGTCGCTTCACCGGCATGGTCACGATGCCATCGACACTCACCGTGCGTGGCCGTGTCGCACGCCAGGGGCTGGCCTTCGACGTCGCCGACGCCGCCGGCCAGCCCGTGCTCTCCGACGGCCTCGTGACATGAAGCAGATGAGTCGGCGCGAGCGGCTGCAGGCCGCGATCAACCGGCAGCCGACGGACCGCGTGCCGTTCGCCGTCTGGCGGCACTTCCCCGCCGTCGACCGCTCGCCGGCCGGCCTCGCCCAGTCGACGCTGCGCTTTCACGAGCACTATGGCTCGGACTTCCTGAAGATCACACCGCGCGGTGGCTATGCCGTCGAGGCGTGGGGCTGCGTCGAGTCCGAGGAGGTCCTGCCAACCGGCCATCGCGCGTGCGCCTCGTGCGCGGTCAAGCACGCCGACGACTGGAAGCGCATCCGCGCCCTCGATCCCGCCAGCGCCGCCGGCTGGGTCGAGGAGCTCGAGACGATCATCCGCCTCGGCTTCGATCGCCGAATCGGGGACGCGCCCGTCCTGCCGACCGTGTTCTCGCCCCTGTCTCTCGCGCGCAAGCTGTCCGGCAACCGCCTCGCGCACGATCTTCGCGAGCATCCTGGAATCGTGACCGGGGCGCTCGAGGCGATCACCGACACGCTCATCAAGTTCGCCGACCTCGCGCTCCGCGAAGGCGTGTCGGGGATCTTCTACTCGATCCAGACCGCGAGCCGCAGCGTGCTCGACGACGAGCTGTACGCGCGCTTCGGCGAGCCGTACGACCGCCGCGTCCTCGACGAGATCCATCCGCGTTCGTTCCTCACGATCGTGCACTGTCACGGCGACGCCCTGATGTTCGAGCGGCTCGCGCGGCTGCCCGGTCACGTCTGGAACTGGGATGATCGCGCGGCCGGTCCCGGCCTGGCCGAAGGGCGCAGTCTCGTGGCTGGAGCGGTCTGCGGCGGGCTGGATCAGGCGCGCACGCTGTTCCGGGGCACCGCCGAGGAGGCGGTCGAGGAAGCGCGCCAGGCCGTGGCGAGCGTTGGAGGCGCCGGCGTGATCGTGGCACCCGGCTGCGTGCTGCTGGCGGGCACGCCGGACACGACCGTCTCGGCCGTCGTCGAGGCGCTGGGGGGCCCCCTGAAGCCGATCCCCGGCCTGAAGACCTAGGCGGCGCGCTTCCGAGCCGCGGGTATCGGCACGACGGGAACGCCGACCCGCTGAACCGGGCGCGCCACGGTCAGTCGCGCATCGCGCCACCGGTCGATGCAGGCGACCACCGCGCCCAGGACGGCCACGAAGAGGCAGGCCGCGAAGAGGAACGTCAAGCTCATGCGACAAGGCCGTTCATTTTCCGTGCCGGTGAGACCTTATTACAACGCCGATGTATCAGCGGCAGGGCGGACGCGATCTACCGCATCCTGGTAGAAATTTCGCTACTTGGCGACGTTGAAGCGGAAGTGGCAGACCTCGCCGTCCTGCACCACGTAGTCCTTTCCCTCCAGGCGCAGCTGGCCCTTGGCCCGAAGGTCGGCGAAGGAGCCGTCAACGGCGACCAGCTCCTCATAGCCGTTGACCTCGGCGCGGATGAATCCTCGCGCGATGTCGGAATGCACCGTCCCCGCCGCGTCCTGCGCCCGCGTGCCGGCCGGGATGGGCCAGGCGCGCACCTCGTCCTCGCCGCAGGTGAAGAAGGAAACGAGGCCCAGGAGCGCGTAGCACTCGCGCAGCACCCGGCGGATGGCGGGCTCGGTGAGCCCAAGATCCGCCAGGAACGCCTCCTGCTCGGCGCCTTCGAGGCGCGCGATCTCGGTCTCGATCACGGCCGATGCCCAGCCGACCCGCGTGCGCGGCCGCCCCGCCACCTCGGCGAGCCCGAAGCGCTCGACGACGTGCTCGCCCTGGGCGATGGCCTTCTCGTCGAGGTTCACGATGTGGAAGATCGGCTTCTGGGACAGGAACGTGAAGCCGCGCACGGTCTTCTCCTCTTCACCGGTCAGCGCCAGCGCGCGCAGAGGCGTCTCGGCCTCGAGCGCGGTCTTGATCCGCGCGAGGAGATCGTGCTCGCGCACCTCGGCCTCCTTGCGCTGCTTCTTGATCGACACGTCGAGACGCTCCAGGCGGCGCTCGGCCACCTCCAGGTCGGCCAGGATCAGCTCCATCTCGAGATCGAGGATGTCGCGACGCGGATCGGGGGCACCGAGCGTGTCGTCGGCGAAGGCGCGCACGACGTGGAGGAGCGCGTCGGCGTTCCGGAACTCCTTGGTGTCGAGCGCCGCCCGCTCGCCCTTCGCGATGCCGGCCAGGTCGACGACCTCGAAGGTCGCGTACGTCGTCTTGCGTGGCTTGAACAGCTCGTGCAGGCGATCCACACGGGCATCGGGCACGCGGGCCACCCCGGTGTGCAGCTCGGCGCGTCCCGTGTCATACCGGGACGTGGCCACGCTGGCGCCGGTGAGCAGATTGAACAGCGTGGTCTTGCCGCTCTTGGGAAGGCCGATGAGACCGATTTTCATTCCTCGATTATAGAGGAGCGCGCCGGGCCGTATAGTGGAGGACCTTGATCGAGCGAAAGAACGTCGACTCCACCGGGGCGCTCCTCGCGCTGCTCACCTCGGTCTTCTGGGGTGCCAACACCGTCGCGATCAAGCTCGGCCTCGCGGACGCGCCGCCACTGCGCCTGGCCTGGATGCGATTCGTCGTGGGCGGCGCGGCCATCGCCATCTGGGCCTGGGCCACCGGCCGGCTGGCCGGCCTTCGCGTCGCTCGCGAGGAGTGGCGGCCGATGCTGATGCTGGCATTGATCTTCACGGCCCAGATCGGGACCATGAACATCGGCACCTCGCTCACGAGCGCGTCTCACGCCTCGATCCTCCTCAATCTCTATTCGGTGCACACGGTGGTCCTCTCGCACTTTCTGATTCCGGGCGACCGCCTCACCGTCCGGCGCGTGGCCGGTGTCGTCGTGGCCTACACGGGCATCGTCGTGCTCTTTGCCGGCCAGAGCGGCGACGGGTCCGCCTCGCTGCTGGGCGACGCGATCGTGTTCGTCAGCGCCTTCCTCCTCGCCGAGCGACTCGTCTATCTCGCGCGTGCCGTGCAACAGCTCGATCCGGTCAAGCTGCTCCTGTCGCAGGCCGCCGTGGGCTCGGCCCTGTTCATGCTCGGCTCGGCGCTGACGGAGACGGGGCCCACCGTGTGGACATCGCGGCTGGTGGGCTCGATCGCGTATCAGGGCATCCTCATCGCCGGATTCAACTTCGTCATCAATCTCTGGCTCCTGCAGCGCTATCGCCCGAGCAGCCTGGTTCCGTTCTTTCTCACGCAGCCGCTGTTCGGGGTGGTGGCCGCCGCCCTGCTGACGGGGGACCCGCTCACGGGCGAGCTGCTGGTCGCCGGCGTTGCCGTCGCCGTCGGCATGGGGCTCTCCACCCGCTGAGGCCGGTATAATCCGGGCATGCCGAGCCGTCCGGCGCGCCGTCTCGACGCCGTCCCCAATCCGCATCCCGACCGTGACTATGAGGTGGCCCTGGCCATCCCCGAGTTCACATGCCTCTGCCCGGTCACCGGCCAGCCCGACTTCGCGACGATCCGGATCCGCTATGTCCCCGACCAGCAGCTCGTCGAGCTGAAATCGCTGAAGCTCTATATGTGGTCGTATCGCGACGAGGGGGCCTTTCACGAGGACGTGACCAACCGCATCTTGGACGATCTGGTGCACGCCGTGCGGCCCCGCTGGGCCGAGGTCACCGGGGATTTCAACGTCCGCGGGGGGATCAAGACCGAGGTCAGGGTAATCCACGGAAAGAGGCCCGAGATCGCGTAATTAGGGTCCCTTGGCTACGGTCTGATATAACCCAGAAGTGCGCGTTTCCATGGCCGGATTGCTTATCCTCGCGCTCGCCTTCCCTCTCGTCGCCGTGCCTGCTCATGCCCAGACGACCGAGGCGGACGTCTACGTCGCGCAGGCCATCATCGACGTCGACGACAAGCGCTACGACGAGGCACTGAAGAACCTGCAGGAGGCCTTGAAGCGCGAGCCCGACCACGTGGAAGCCCTGTACTACCTCGGGGTGGTCAACATGGCGCTCCGCCGGCCGAACGACGCCATCCCGCCGTTGCTGAGGGCGCAGAAACGGAGCCCCGCCGACGCCGCCATCGCCTTGCAGCTCGGACTGGCGTACTTCGCGCAACAGCGGTACGACGAATCCGCTTCGTTGCTGGAGCAGGTCTTCCGGACGGATGCGACCGTCGACGGCCTCGGCTACTACGTCGGGTTCATGCGCTATCGCAAGAAGGACCACCGCGGCGCGCTCGCGGCCTTTCGGGCCGGACGCGCGACCGATCCGCAGCTGCAACAGCTCACCGGGTTCTACACGGGTCTGGCGCTCGCCGCGCTCGGGCTGCCGGCGCAGGCCTCGGCGGAGGTGGAGCAGGCGTTGCGGCTGGCACCCGGCTCGGCATTGACCGGGCCGGCCGAGCGGCTGCGGGACACGATCCGGGCCACTGCCGACCAGGGGCGTCGCTTCAGCGCCGAGGTGCGGCTGGGATTCCTCTATGACGACAACGTGATCGTGCGGCCGGGTCCGAGCGCCAGCGAGCAGCCGCTCGTGTCCATCTTGCGCGACAAGCGCTACGACTCCGTGGGCGAGCTCTTCGGCGCGCAGTTCAATTATCTGTGGTGGCAGACGGAGACGTGGGAGTCCTCGGCGGGCTACTCGTTCTTCGGCATCTACAACAACGAGCTGACGTCGTTCAACATCACGGACCACATGGTGACCGGCACGGTCACCTACAAAACGTCCCTGCTCGGCATGCCGCTTCAGGCCGGGGTGCAATACGGCTGGGACATGCTCTATCTCGACGACACCGAGTTCCTGCGCCGCAACACGGCCACGCTGACCGCGCTCGTTGTGGAGAGCGACCGCCATCTCACGCAGGCGTTCTTCCGCTATCAGAACAAGGAGTTCTTCGAGAGCAACCCCCTCCCCGAGCCCGACGAGTTGCGTGACGCCGACAACTTCATGGGCGGCATCCTCCACCTGCTGCGGTTCGCGCAGGACGCGCACCTGGTGAAGGGCGGCTATCAATACGACGTGGAGGACGCGCAGGGACGCAACTACCGCTACCACGGCCACCGCTTCCTGCTCGGCGGTCAGTACACGCTGCCGTGGTACGGGATCCGGCTCTTCTACGATTTCGACGTGCACCTGCGCGACTACACGCATCGCAACAGTCTGCTGCCCACGTACGCGCCGGGGACCAAGCGGCGCTTCGACGACGAGTACAACAATTCGATCCGTGCCGAGCTGCCGTTCGCGGGGCCGAGCGTCTGGGGTAACGGCACGCGGATGACGCTGGCGGCGTCCTACCAGAACACGGTGGCGCGCTCGAACATCGAGATCTTCCAGTACACGCGCAACGTGTACTCGCTCTCTCTCTCCTGGTCGTATTGACCCAGCCTTCGGCGCGGCCCGGCAACGTCATTGCCGCGTTCGCCCACGAAGACGTCGTCGGCGAACTCCAGCGTCCGCGGCGGCAACAGTCTTACGGCGACCAGGTCCGGCACCCTGCCAATGGGGGGATGAGGCGCTGCGCACCGCCGTACCCGGTTTGCCGCGCCGGCTTCCGCACCGGAGTCGGCCGAGGGAAATCGTTTCCCGTGCGCGCCACCGAAACCCGTGACTTCCAGGTGCGGCACTCGCCTTGCAGTCGCCAGGAGATGGAGGCCAACCAATGCGAATGATCATCGCCACGCTGCTTGGTGCCCTGCTCCTGACCCTACCAGTGCCGGGCCACGCAGGCTCGGCCGCCAACGACATCAACCTTCAGGCTGAGCGAATCCTGGCCGTGCTCGCCGATCCACAGCTCAAGGTCGCCGGTCAGGAGCGCGCGCGCCGGCAGGCCGTGCGTCGCGTCGCCGAGGACGCCATCGACTTCAGCGAGACCGGGCGCCGGACGCTCGGCGCGCACTGGGATGGGCGCTCCGAGGCCGAGCGGCAGATGTTCGTGTCGCTGTTCACCGACCTCCTGGATCGCGCCTTCCTCCGCCACGTCGACCGCTGGGACGGCGAAAAGCTGGTGGTGGCGGGCGACAGCGTGGACGGCGAGCGGGCCGTCGTCCACGCGCGGGTCCTCCTCCGGGACGGCACCCAGGTGCCCGTGGATCTCGCGGTCGTCCGGCACGGCGGCGATCGCTGGCGGGTCTGGGACGTGCGCGCCATGGGCGCCAGCCTCGTGTCGAGCTATCGGGCGCAGTTCGGACGCATGCTCCTGGCCACCCCGTACGAGGAGATGCTCGTGAAGCTACGCGCGAAGGTGGACTCGCTCGAACCGTAGTAGCATAGCCGTCGATGGAGCTGATCAGCCGCATCCTCGACGGCTCGATCCCTGAAAGCCTCCGCGCCGCCTCGCCGGTGGCGCGCTTGTTTGCCGGCCGTGTCACCCAGGACGACAAGATCGCCCGTCTCGAGGCCGTGCCCCTGCTCGAGGAGTGCACGCGCCGCCAGCTGAAGGCAGTGGCCCGCATCACGGAAGTGATCGAGGTACCGGCGGGGACAGCCCTGGCGCGACAGGGCCAGCCCGGCAACGAGTTCTATCTGATCGTCGACGGCAGTGCGCGGGTCGAGGTGTCGGCACGGAAGCGGGCGAAGCTGGCCCCGGGCGCCTTCTTCGGCGAGATGAGCCTCCTCGATGGCGGCGAGCGGTCGGCGACGGTGATTGCGGAGACGCCGATGCGGCTCCTCGTCATCAAGCGCCGTGACTTCGCGACGCTGCTCCGCGAGGCGCCGGAGCTCACGCAGAGCATCCTGGCGACGCTGTCACGACGGGTGCGGCAGGCCGAGCAGGCCCTCGGCTGAGGCCGGCGTGCGAAGGGGGGCCCGGCGCCCCCCTTCGGCGGCGGCCGAGAAGACTACCGGGGCAACGCCGCCGGCGCCGTCGGGGTAAACGTGAAGTCGATGACCACGTTGTCACCCTTCCGGATGCCGGTCTGGTTCGCGCCCTGCATCGGAATCTCGAATCGCTCCTTCGCCGTGCGAATCTTGACCTCGTTGCGATCGACGTCCTCGACGGTCCCGTTGATCGTCTGCCGATACCCGGCCACGGCCGTGGCCGGCTGCTGCACGACGTAGCGGCCGTCGCGCAGCTCCACGAGCTGAGCATTGTTCAGCACGATGGGCGTTCCCGGCTGCACGGCGGTATACGCGACCGGCTGGCCGTTCACGTAAACCGTCGAGTCGGCCGGCACCTGGTACATGCGCCCGTCGCTCATCACGATCACGCGCTGCGGCGCGTCCACGCGCGTCACGGTTCCCTGATAAGTCGCCGCCCGCGGCGTGCCGACCGTGTTCGAGGGCGAGCTGCCATAGACGCGGTTGTTCTCCGGCTCCACCGAGGCGCAGCCAGTCAAGGCGGCCATCGCGGCCACCGAGACGATCATTCCCAGACGTGAAAGCATGGTATTTCCTCCTGGTCCTCCCTGTAGGAGCAAGCGCATTGCCATCGAAACCGAGTCAGCGGTCGGGCCGCGGGGGGCCGCCGATGGCTGGTCAGCACGGTGCCGACCCTCAGCCGGCGAGGGCGAGGAGGACCATGCCCATCAGCATGACGATCGCTCCCGGGGCGGACTCGCGCACACGCTGAGCCTCGCCGAACACCAGCACGCCAATGGCCATCGCGAAGAGGATCTCGACCTGCTTCACGGCCTCGACGTACGACGACAGCGTGAGCGTGTACGCCTTGCCCTGCAGGATCGTGGTCAGGGCGGCGAAGAGCCCGAGTGCCACGAACTCTTTCCAGTGGCGCGGTACCGCCCGGAAGTGCCGCGCGGACGTGCCGAGGGCCAGCGCGGTCATCAGCACGCTGGCCACCAGGTAGCCGCCGAAGGTCCCCATGGCGGCGTTCGAGGCAAGGATGGCCTGCTTGATGGTGATCACGCTCGGGGCGTACAGCAGGGCGGCCAGCAGCGTGTAGCGCTGCCCTCGATCCGTGACGAGCACCATCAGCGGCGCCCATGGCGAGATGCGCGCGCGACCGATGTTCAGCAGGTACACACCGACGGCGCTCAGCAGGACGCCGGCGATGCCGAGGCCGGTGGGGCGCTCACCGATGGTGACCCACGCCATGCCGAGGAGCACGAGCAGGCTCACCTTCCACAACGCGGTCACCAGGGAGATCTCCGAAGCGTTGAGCGCCTTCGAGAGCGCCAGCGTCGACGCCGTCTGGCAAACGCCGAACAGTCCGCACCAGCCCCAGAAGCCGGGCTGCAGTGCCGGAAAGCCGCCGAGCGCACAGGCCGCCAGCGCGAACGGCAGCAGGAACGTGAAGCGGCCCCACACATTGATGTACTCGTCGAGGGCGTGACCGAGACGCTTCATCGAGGTATTGCGCAGAACCTGGAACAGTGCCGCCGACACCGACAGAAGCAGCCACATGGCGCGCGATTGTAGCGTGGGTCAGCGGCCGGCGAGGAACTCCCTCAAGACCGCGTTGAAGGCGGCCGGCTGGTCGACGTTGGTGACGTGACCGGAGTCGGGGACGAGGACGAGTCGCGCGCCCGTGATCGCGCGCGCAAGGGCGTCCTTGGCGTCGATGTCGACGGTGCCGTCGTCGATGCCGGCCACCACCATGGTCGGACAGCGCACGTCGGCCAGCCAGGCGCGCGCGTCGAACGCGGCCAGCGCGCCCGCGGTTGCCGCGTACGCGCGACGGGACGTCCGTGACAGGCTGGCCGCCGTTGCCGCGCGCAACGCGGCCTGCTCGGGTCGCGGGAACACCGTGCGCGCCACCAGGCCGGCCACCGTCGTCATCGGCGCCGTGCCGAGCAGCAGCGCGCGAAGCGCCATTCGCAGCGCCCCCCGCGTGCCTACCGGCCGGAGTCGCGCGAACGGATTGACGAGGGTCAGAGAGCGGACGCGCGTCGGCACACGGAGCGCCAGCGCCAGCGCGACACAGGCGCCGAGGGACAGACCGACGACGTGCGTCGGGCCCTCACCGAGGTGCGCAAGCAGCGCGTCCACTTCGCACGCCATCCCCTCCACCGTGAGGCGCCCGGGCGGCAGCGGCGATCGGCCGTGACCCGGCAGATCGACCAGGATCACGCGATAGTCGTCGGCGACGGCCGGCAGCTGCAGGGTCCAGTCGTCGGCAGACGAGCCGAGGCCGTGGAGAAACAGAAGCGCGGGCGCGTCCGCGTCGTGCCGGCCACGGCGCTCGTAGTAGACGTCAGGCTCCCGGGACGAGCACGACGTCCGTCAGCGCGCACTTCATGCGGAGCGCCTTCGCCTCGCGATACTCGTCGGAGGCGTACCACCGGCGCGGCACACAGGCCTCCATGAACGCCTCCCGGCTGTCAGTGGTGACACGGCGAAGCCCCCTCACGAGTAACGCGAGGCCGCCGGCAAGGCAAGCCGTCAGCGGCCGGGTCGGACCGCGCTATCATGACCGGCCATGAACACGGTCTACGAGGCCTTCACCGCCACCGCGGCCGCGGCCGGCGACCGGGTCTTCCTGTGCGTACCGCCCGCCCCCGAGCGCGGCTACCATCCGGATGGCGTCGAGTTCACCTACGCGCAGGCGCGCGCGCAGGTCGAGCAGCTGCGCAGCGCGTACGCGGCGGCGGGATTCGGCCACGGGCACCGCGTGGCGCTGCTGCTCGAGAACCGGCCGGAATTCTTCTTCCACTACCTGGCCCTGAACGCCCTCGGCAGCGCCATCGTGCCGATCAATCCCGATTATCGTCACGACGAGCTGCTGTACCAGATGGCGCACTCGGAGGCGGATCTGGCCGTCGTCATCAGCACGCGGGTGGCGGACCTGGAAGCGGTAGCGCGTGCGCGCGAGCAGCCGCTGCCGGTCGTCGACGTCGGACGCTGGCCCGACATGCTGCCGATGCCGCGCGTGGCGCCGCGCGGCGGCGAGCCGGGGGCCGACACCGAATGCAGCCTGCTCTATACCTCTGGCACCACCGGGCGCCCGAAGGGCTGCATCCTCACGAACCTCTACTACCTCACCTCCGGCGCGTGGTACCGCGACATCGGCGGCCTCTGCGTCATCGAGCGCGCGCGGGAGCGGATCCTCAATCCGCTTCCGCTCTTTCACATGAACTGCCAGGGTCTGACGGCCACGTGCGTGATGCTGACGGCGAACTGCCTGATCCTGCCCGAGCGCTTCAGTCCCACCCGGTGGTGGAAGGACGTGGTGGCGACCGGCGCCACCATCGTGCACTACCTCGGCGTGGTGCCTCCCCTCCTGCTGAACCAGCCGGTGGTACCCGAGGAGCGCCAGCATCGCGTGAAGTTCGGCGTGGGGGCGGGCGTGGAGCCGCAGCTTCACGGGGCGTTCGAGACGCGCTTCGGCTTCCCGCTCCTGGAGGCGTGGGGAATGACCGAGACGGGGCGGGTCACCCTCGTCAACCGCGAGCCGCGCATGATCGACACGCGCGCCTTCGGCCGGCCGTTCGGTGGTCTCGAGGCGAAGGTCGTCGACGACGAGGACCGCGAAGTGCCGCGCGACACCGAGGGCGAGCTGCTCGTGCGCTGGGGCGGGCCCGAGGGGCCGCGCCACGGCTTCTTTTCCGGATATCTGAAGGACCCGGCCGCGACGGAGGCCGCGTGGCGCGGCGGCTGGTTCCACACCGGTGACGTCGTCCGCCAGGATGCCGACGGCATGCTCTACTTCGTCGATCGCAAGAAGAACATCATCCGCCGGGCGGGCGAGAACATCGCGGCGGCCGAGGTCGAGGCGGTCATCCAGGAGCACCCATCGGTGGCGCAGGTGGCCGTGCTGGCGGTGCCGGACGAGCTTCGCGAGGAAGAGGTGATGGCGTGCGTGGTGGCCATGCCCGGCGTGGCCACGGGCGCCGCCCTCGCCGACGAGCTCTTCGACTGGTGCCGGCAGCGCGTGGCCTACTTCAAGGCGCCGGGCTTCATCTTGTTCGTGCCGTCGCTGCCGACCACGGGAACCCAGAAGGTGCAGAAGGCCCAGATCTTCCCGCGTGGCGAGGACCCCCGGAAGCAGGCGGGAGCCTTCGACCTGCGCGAGCGGAAGAAGCGCGGCTAGGAACGCTCGGCGGCGGCGCCGCGCCGCATGAGGGCCTGCGCGACGTGGCGCAGCATGTCCTGCGCCTGGAACGGCTTGGCCACCACGAAATCGACGCCCGCCGCGGCCAGGCGCTCGGGATCGAGCTGATCGCCCCAGCCGGTGACGAAGCCGATCGGGATGTGCGGATGCCGCGCGCGGAGCCGCGCCGCCACGTCCCAGCCGGAGATGCCGGGCATCGAGATATCGCTCAGGACGATGTCGACGCGCTCGCGTTCGCAGCGCTCGATCCCCTCCAGACCGTCCTTGGCGACGGCGACATCGTAGCCGGCTTCGCGCAGCATCTCGGCCAGGACCGCCTGGACTTCCGCCTCGTCCTCGATGAGCAACAGGTGCGCCGACCGCGGGGCCGGCGTGGTCGGGAGACCGAGCACGAGGTCGGGCAGCGTGACGGGCACGGGCAGCCGGAGACGAAAGGTTGTCCCGCGCCCCGGCGCGCTGTCCACCTCGATCGTCCCGCCGTGGCGGGTAACAATGCCCCACGACACGGCCAGCCCGAGCCCGGTGCCTCGCGGCCCCTTCGAGGTGAAGAACGGCTCGAAGACGCGACGCCGCATCTCCTCGGCCATGCCGATGCCGGTGTCGCTCACGCTCATCACCGCCCAGTCCTCGAAACCTTCGAGCCGGACGCTGCACAGGCCGCCGGCCGGCATCGCGTCGACGGCGTTGGTGATGAGGTTGGTGAGGACTTCGCGGAGCTCCTCGGGCCGGCCGGCCACCGGCGGCGCCACGCCCTCGACGCTGAACTCGTAGGCGACGCCTCGGGCCTGGGCCTCGAGCTCCCAGCGGGGCCGTGTGAGCTCGATGATCTCGCGAGCAACCTCGGCGAGATCGACGCGCTCGAAGGCACGGGTCCGCCGCGTGCGCGTGAACTCCTGGATGCGCCGCACCGTGTCGGCGCCATCCTGCGCCGCCCGCCGCACCGCCTCGAGGTCGCGCGAGCTTTCGGCCTCGCCCACCCGCCGCAGCATGAGCTCCGTGCGACCGAGAATGACCGACAGCAGGTTGTTGAAGTCGTGGGCGACGCCGGCGGCCATCTCGCCGAGCGCCCGCAGCCGCTCCGTCTTCACCAGCGAGCTCTGGCTGCGCTCGAGGTTCTCGGCCATTCGCTCGGCATCGTATCGCCGGCGGTTCGCCTCGCCGTACAGCTGGGCCTGGCGGATGGCGATGGCCGCGTGGTCCGCCAGCATGCGGGCCAGCTCCTTCTCTTCCTCGCTGAACTCCTCGCGCGCATCGAACAGCACGGAGAGCACACCCACGACATGGTCGCCGGCCACCAGCGGGATACCGGCGTAGAAGCGCACGTCGGCCAGCCTCACGAGCTCCGGATTCAGCCAGTTGGGGGCCGTGCGTAGATCGGAGATGAAGACGGGCGCACGCGAGGCATAGACCTCGGCGGTGACCCCCTGGCCGTGCGGAATCTCGGTGACCCGGTCGAGGCCGGC
>Ga0075420_100002860_pt1 | contig 14999 bp, 14 predicted proteins | sample SoiMetdeltSBSDD4_FD_75296 | JGI IMG/M metagenome (GOLD analysis project Ga0075420, IMG submission 75296) | Bulk soil microbial communities from a Populus tree surrounding site in Tennessee, USA - Soil MetaG P. deltoides SBSDD4 | ecosystem: Environmental > Terrestrial > Soil > Tree plantation... | reverse complement strand
CTCCGGTTTGTGCTGAGCGTCGTGTTCCGTAGGATGATGGTGGTGACCAAAGATCGTTTGATAGCCAAATTTTCTGTGCAGCCAGCCTACAAATGCCTCGTAAAAATAAATGACATCTACGGCCAGGGCTATCACATACAGCGTATATTTCATCTCTATTTTCAAATCAAATTTATCGAAAATAAAGATACCCAGATATGCAAATAATATAACAGAGAACACCTGGGCGAGTTTGGCCACAAGATGAAACCAAATATGACTTTCAAGATAATAGCGAATGAAAAGTGACATATGGATCCATCCAATCACAATGGCTAATACCCAAGCCACCCACTTAGGAGACTTGTTAATATATCGTTCTTCCAGCACCATCGATATTATATTGGCGTGTACCACAATACCATTCATGTCCGGTAAGGCTTTGCCGGCGAACTTTTCGTTCATGGGGGTAAAAAGCTTGTCCTCGATATCTCCGGGAAAATTGCTTACGTATCCCAATAAAACGATCTTGTTTCGTAAGACCGGAGTATCGACAATATCAGACACCAACTCGTCCGGTTGTATCACATAATACTTATTTTCTCTTCTTGAATAATTGATCGTTTCTACCTCTTTATGTCTTGCTTCAAGTTTTCTGAATTTGGCGGAGTCGTAGGCTTTAATTAGCGCGGAAGTAAAAGACGGCACTTTTTGCCCGTCAACAATTTCAAAAGGAGAGTAAAATCTTCTGGTCCCGACGTTTTCAGTTACAAAATTTACATAGCCTTTATTTGGAGTGACGTCATCAAAAAAATCGGGCCTGACAAAAAATGAATCGCCCGGTTCAAGGTAACAAGCCGCAATAAGGTTAGGAGTAGTAGTAAACACCTCTCTTAACGATAAATCTTTCACGCTATCCCTTTCGCCAACAAATAAGGCATCGAGACCTATAACTTTTGGTTTATATGCGCTAACCAGATTAATGATCTCCGCAATTTGTCCCCGATCAGCCTTACCAATATTTACGATAGTGACATGTGTAGAATCCAATTTGATCTTATCATCATTCACCAATTTTGCATATTTCATGTCATTGAAGTCAAAATCCTTCAATGCTGTTTTCATCGGGTTCAGCACATAAAAATTCAGGGGGATCATTCCGAGTATGATCAGGAAAATAAACACCGCTATCGTCGCAAATAACGTATCCCGCTCATACAGGTACTTTGTCACATGTCGCATATATTTCTTGGTGTGACGGGCTATGTGTTTATGCAGCATAGTTCGGGAATGATTTTGCAAATTAAGGCATTGTCTGCCACCGTTGTCAAACTTATTGCGTCATTCAGCCATCTTATTGAGTTATTGATGTTGAAAAGGGATTTTTACGATGATCGGTAGCCCGATGTCTTGCTGAAAACCTGTAAATTAGCAAACGATTTATGCGACGAGTTTCTTCAGCCCTTATTGCGACCGTTTTCCTATTCTGCCTTATCAAAACTGATGCAGCGGCTCAGGCTGCGCAAAACGATACCTCGGGTCGCAGAACCTTTGCTATGATCATGGGCATCTCTACCTATAAATTCATTCAACCTCTTTCTTTTGCCGACAGCGATGCCGAGCTCTTTCGTGATTTTTTAAAATCTCCGGCGGGCGGCAAGCTGCCTGATTCAAATGTCTATTTCCTGAAAAATGAAGAAGCAAAGGCTGCGAATTTCCTTGTAAAAGGAATGAGCTGGCTTCGGAACAGGAACCTTAAAGCGGGAGATCGCTTATATATTTATCTCGCCGGTCATGGTGATGCCATTAACCAGGAAGAATACTTTTATCTCACCTATGATTGCAATCCCGCCGGTGATAAAAATAATTACCTGATCACGGGCACCATTCAACTTTATAATTTAAAAGTTCGTATCGCTGAAGCCAGCCGTAAAGGTGTTGAAGTGATCTTTATTATGGACGCCTGTCGTACAAACGAATTGCCCGGTGGCGGCGAAGGACAACAACAGTTGCAAGCCGCCATTTCTGAAAAGCAGGCCGGGGAAATTATCATGCTGGCAACCGGCGCCGGCCAGGAATCATTAGAAGATCCATTGATCGGCGGTACCGGCCATGGACTCTTCACTTATTACCTGGTTGACGGGCTTACAGGTATGGCAGATTCAGAAGGTGCTCACGACAATCTTGTTACTCTTGACGAACTTGAAAAATATATTGCTACCACAGTACCCGCTTATGCGCTTCAAAAACACAACCGGAAGCAGAATCCTTTTCTCTGTTGTGATGAGAATAAAACGAAAGTGATTACAAAGGTTGATACTGCTTTCTTAAAAAAATGGGTGGCTACAAAAAAATTGACCGGGCAAATACGAAGAAATGACGGTATAATAAAACGTGGCGGCACTGCCGTTGGCCGGGGATATAAGATCAACGGAAATTATGATCCGAAATTTAATACAACGGATACGACAATTCTCGATCTGTATAATTCATTTAACCGGGCCTTAAAACAATTTAACTTAACTGGCAATGGTTATTCTGCAGAAGGCTATTACCAGCAGTTGAATAAGCTGGCACCTACAAATAGTTATACGATCGATGCAAGATTAAGCCTTGCTACTGAATACATCAATTTTGCACAGAGCAAGATCAATCTTTATCTCGAGGGTCGTGATGTGTCATCTATCCAGCGTATCCGTTCCCAGCTTGATGATGATGATAAATCTGACGAGGTAACGAATAGTCTTGACCGCATGGAAAAAGTAGCCCGCCAGGATTTTTCGGCAGTGGGCGAAATGCTGGAACGTGCCATTGACTATGCCGAAGTGGACGATGAAAACTTCAGAAAAAAACTTCTTGCAAAACGATTTTTCTTCAGAGCACAAGGATATTTTGACAAAGGTGCCAGCACGACTGGTTTACGAATGGCGATACAGGATGCGATGCAGGCTTACCGGGCTGATCCTGCAGCCGCTTACATTCTCAACACACTGTCGTCACTGCAGCTTGATAACAACCAGCCAGACAGCGCGATTTATTTTGGACGATTAGCCGCAAGACAAGCTCCTCAATGGCGTTATCCCTACATGAATATTGCCAATGCATTTTCAAAGAAGAATATGCATGACTCGGCGTTGGTGTATTTCAAAAAAGCATTGGCAGTTGATGATTCAAGAGCAGATGCCTATGTGGATCTTGGTTATTTTTATTTCCAGCAAAGAAAACTTGACTCTGCAAGAAAATATTACGAACGGGCATTGATACTTGATCCGAGGAATGCACCGGCAAATAATAATATGGGCTGGCTGCTTCGCGAATCAAGACAATTTGACCAGGCATTAATCTATTTCAGAAGAAGTCTTGCTTATGATTCTTCTTTCTTTAATGCCTACAACGGTATCAGCCGTGTGTTTACTGACCTGCGTATGTTTGACTCCGCCCGTGCGTATTATCAAAAGGCGTTAAAGAATTATCCTGATAAGCTGATCACTTCAAATTATATCGGCCAGTTTTACCAGGACCTGAACCAGGTGGACTCCGCCCGTGCTTATTATGTGCAGGCGGCTGTGTACGATCCCACCTACGATGCACCCTTTATTAATCTGGGAAGATTGTATTCACAGACGAAGCAATTCGATTCTGCAAAATTCTATTATCGAAAGGCGCTTGACCTGAACAATAAAAATTTCAGGGGCTATAATCAATTAGGTCTTTTGTTTACCGAAATGAAGAGTTTTGATTCGGCATTTTTCTATTACAAAAAAGGCCTGGAACTTAACCCGGATAATAGTATAGTACTGAATAATCTTGGTCTCGCATTTTACAGTACTGATAAGCTGGATTCGGCCTCGCGATATTTTGAAAGAGTGATGCAAGTAAGCCCTGACAATCCCTATGCAGCAAATAATCTTGGTCTTGTTTTTCATAAAATGAAAAAATTGGATTCCGCGTTGGCATATTACCATAAGGCCATGACATTGAAAAAAGATCTTGTATCGGCTCAATACAATATCGGCAGGCTTTTATACGAGAAAAAAGATTATGAAGGTTCAAAGTATTATTTGAGAAATCTTGTAGAGGCACATCCTGAGAACCTGCAGGCTTTGCAAAATCTTGAACTGGTATTTAAGCAAACAAACGAATTCGATTCTGCTATTTATTATTATACACGTTCCATGCAAAAAGGGGTGGTTGGTACAGGAATGTATAATAATCTTGGTCGCCTGTATTTTACTTCAGAGAGGTTTGACGAGGCTGCAAGATGGTATGAGATGGCAATTAAGCATGATTCCACAAACCCGATCGGCTTTTATAATCTTGGTACTGTGTTTGCCAACCTGCAGCACCTGGATTCGGCCATCGCGATGTATAAGAAATCGATAAAGCTTGACCCGGAGTATGTTTCCGCTAACATAAATCTTGGGCTGGCTTATCATGATATGAAGCAATACGACTCTGCAATTTCCTATATACGCAAAGCGGTGCTGCTTAATCCAAGAGATCCGGTGCCGTACTATTATCTGGCACAGAGCTACGCAAAGAATAATAAACCGGAGGATGCGTTACGTTATCTTGAACAAGCCTTGCAAAGAGGATATAATTTGTACGAATATATCATTGCTGAATCTGATCTTGACAGCATCCGGAAATACCCTGCCTACAAGAATATGATGAAAAAATACTTCCCCGGTAAGTATAAACAGGAAGACGATCAATAAGCCCAATCGTTATTGGTTTCTCCAGTAGAAAATTCTGTTATTGAATCACGGAATAAACGCCTTAATAGAAGAATAGGCCCGATCAAATAACCTTATCACATTATTTTGCTCAATCCTTAAATCCTCAGTAATTTTCTTCTCCAAACAATTATTATGAGAAGAACCTTTTGTTTAATAACTGCAATAATTTTCTATCTCTTTTTACATGCACAAATAAAAAAAGCGCCAGAAGCAAAGGATGGAGAGGGTCCCTGGTCACAATTGATCATTCGCGGCGTTACATTAATAAATAGCACCGGCGCTCCTCCCACCGGCCCAGTTGATATTGTTGTTGAAAAAAATCGTGTCGTTCAAATATCAAATGTTGGCAATCCCGGTTTACCGATCAATGAAACAAGAAGACCGAAGTTGAAAGACGGCGGAAAAGAATTGAATTGCGCCGGGATGTTCCTGTTACCGGGTTTTATTGATATGCATGGGCATATTGGTGGCAATGAACAGGGAACACCTGCAGAATATGTATTTAAGCTTTGGATGGCACATGGCATTACTACTATTCGCGATCCAAGTTGTGGCAATGGATTGGAATGGGTGCTTGAAGCAAAAAGGTTAAGTGCAGAGAATAAGATCACGGCTCCAAGGATATATGCTTACACCGCATTTGGACAAGGCGCTAAACAAACGATCAGCACACCTGAACTTGCAACAGAATGGGTAAGAGAGAATGCAAAGAAGGGCGCCGACGGGATCAAATTCTTTGGCGCTGCGCCCCAGATCATGGACGCGGCTATTCGGGAAAATAAGAAACTCGGGTTACGATCAACCTGTCATCATGCACAGATGAGTGTGGCGCAATGGAACGTGTTAAACTCTGCAAGAGCAGGCATGACATCAATGGAACATTGGTATGGTTTGCCTGAAGCATTGTTTACCGACAGAACCGTTCAGAATTATCCATTGAACTATAATTACAGTGATGAGCAAAACCGTTTTGAGGAAGCGGGTAAATTATGGAAACAGGCTGCACCGCCATACAGCGAAAAATGGAATGCCGTGATGAATGAATTATTGAAACTTGATTTTACGCTTGATCCCACTTTTAATATCTATGATGCAAGCCGTGACCTGATGCGGGCAAGGAGAGCCGAATGGCATGAGGATTATACACTCCCTTCGCTTTGGCGATTTTATGAGCCGAATCGTAATTCACATGGTTCCTATTGGTTCAATTGGGGAACCGAACAGGAAATTGCCTGGAAAGAAAATTACAGGTTGTGGATGACCTTTATTAATGAATACAAGAATCGGGGCGGCAGGGTAACCACAGGAAGTGACAACGGCTATATTTATCAAACATATGGTTTTGGTTATATAAGAGAACTTGAGCTATTACGTGAAGCAGGATTTCATCCATTGGAAGTAATTCGTTCTGCAACTTTATATGGGGCCCAGGCATTAGGTGCCGATAAAGATCTTGGCTCTATTGAAGTAGGTAAGCTTGCCGATATGGTGATCGTTGAAGTAAATCCATTGGAAAATTTACAGGTGCTTTATGGAACCGGTGCGATAAAGCTCAATGAACAAAATAAAGCCACAAGGGTGGGAGGAGTGAAATATACAATTAAGGATGGTATTGTTTATGATGCTAAAAAATTATTGGCGGATGTGAAGAAGATTGTAGATGAAGAGAAAGCGAAAACAAATTGGAAGTTGAAGCAACCAGGAGTGGGAGAGTTTTGAATCGCGCTGAATGTTTTTGAGGGGTAAGGAGAGTCTTACTCTTCCTTTTTTCTCAGAAACGATTAATTCTCCTTCTTAAAATTATAGCTGAGCTCTTCTGCATATCTCCTTCGAATCTTATTTCATGACGATTGGGCCCATCCTGTATGATCAGCAAACCGGTATTGGGAGGAATTAAACCCAGGCTCTCAGCATGCATTATTAACATCAGCGAATCGGCGGCATTAATTTTTGAAGGGATCGTTATCCTGAAAGCAGTTGTCGTAAGTTTTATTTTTTCAGCGAGGACCTTTCCATTTAACATCATGCTTACTGTATCGCCATCTACCGTTCCATTATCAAAAACACTTAATTGCAGGCTATCGCTGGTAAAAAATATCTCACTGATCTTTTGAATTTTTCTTTCGGCTGGCTTTATTTCAGTTTTTCCAACCGGCCCCACATCACTCACTATATCTTTTTTTGGATTGTTTACAGGTGGTGATTTAACGGGTTGCGGTTTTTTTCTTACAAATGAAAGATAGTAGGGGTGATTTATTTCATCCAGTGTCGTCACCACTTTTGAAAACAAAGGTCGTTTCGTTTTTTGAAGAAATACCTGGCCGGAATAGGTTCGGGTATCCCTGAAATCAATGGATCTCGTACTGAAGTTTCCCTGTAACATCATCAACGTATCTTTTGTGATCAATGACAGGTTACCAAACATTTTAACCCGTCGTGGTTGCGTGGTGAAATTATCATAAACCAATTCCCCGTCTTCAAAATAGATCTCCTTCTTTGTTTGTTTGATCTTTGCTTTTTTGATACCGATATTCTCGATACCATCTTTTGGATAAATGATCAGCGAGTACCCGGCAAGCCCTTTATCTGCAAGGGTGATCGCCAATTCATATTCAAGCTGACTGCCGGGGGTTTTTATATAGCCAACCCAAACACCTGTTATATCCTGACCTGACAGGGATAGCGAAAAAAGCAGGAATATGATCAAAATAATTCTCATCATTTGGTATCAAGTTAATAAGAATTCTTTTCTTTTCTCCTGTGACACCCGGTTAGAAACCATCAGATCAATAAAATGATTTCGGCCAGTGCATCCAATAAGTACATCTCCGATATTGGTCCGGTAAATACGGTTAACAATATGTCTATAATATTTTTCCTGATACATATTGTAATTAACCAGCAATTAGTTTAACGTTCAGCTTCTGGAAAGATAATTGCATGGGTTTCGCAGAATCAGCAGTTATGAATACAGTTACAACGCCGGTTTCAAAACCTGTCATTTCAAAAAAACTTGATGGCTTTTTTTCTGATGTCTATGATCTTTTCAAGTTTGTTACACAATTCTTCAAGGACGCATTTGCTCCTCCGTATGAATTCAAGGAAACAATACGGCAATGTTACATTGTGGGATACAAATCACTTCCGCTGGTAACCGTAACCGCTTTTATTACAGGCATGGTATTTACCGATCACTCAAGACCACCACTTGCCGATTTTGGCGCATCATCCTGGTTGCCTTCTTTCACTGGTATAGCGATCATCAAAGCCCTGGCCCCATTGATCACTTCGCTTATTTGCGCAGGTAAAGTTGGTTCAAGAATGGGAGCTGAGCTAGGCTCAATGAAAGTAAGCGAACAAATAGACGCCATGGAAGTGTCTGCGGTAGATCCATATAGATTTTTAGTGGTAACCCGGGTGATCGCTACAACGTTTATGATCCCCTTATTAGTGATCTGTAGTGCGATGATCGGGTTAATGGGTTCGTTTATCAATGTCTATTCACACGAACAGACCAGTTTCAACCTGTTTTTTTATGAAGCATTTTCCAAGATCGGCTATGCTGAAATAACATCAACGATCATCAGGTCGATTGTCTTTGGCTTTACCATTGGGATTATAGGTTGCTACAAAGGGTTTACAACGACAAAGGGCACGGAAGGAGTGGGGAAAGCCGCAAATTCTGCTGTGGTACTCATTATGCTCTGGATCTTTATTGAGGAGATCGTGTTGGTAAATTTTTTCAACCCATTTTACTACGAATAACTTATGAAGCAAAATGACCATAACAAAGAAGCCGTGGTGTCCATAAAAGGAGTTTACAAATCTTTTGAGGATAAGGATGTGTTGAAAGGTGTCGACCTGGAGGTGAATAAAGAAGAAAACGTTGTCGTAATGGGAAGATCGGGCTCCGGTAAATCAGTGCTGATAAAAATCATTATTGGCCTGTTGAAACCGGATAAGGGTGTTGTGAAGGTTTTTGGAAAAGAAATGCATAAGCTAAGTAAAAATGAACTCATTGAACTGCGTTTAAAAATTGGCTTCCTGTTCCAGCAAAATGCGCTTTATGATAGCATGACGGTAAGAGAGAATATTGAATTCCCCTTAATAAGGAACAAAAGAGAAATTTCCCGGGACGAGGTCAATAAAACTGTAGATGATGTGTTGGACGCAGTAGGACTTGGAGATACGGCAGACCAGCTTCCTTCTGAGCTTTCAGGAGGACAGGAGAAAAGGATCGCTATTGCACGGGCCCTGGTCCTGAAACCGCAATTGATCCTGTATGACGAACCCACAGCGGGATTGGATCCTATTACAAGTGTTGAGATCAATGAGCTTATTAAAGAAGTCAGGAACAGGTATAATACAGGTTCCATCATCATCACCCATGACCTGGTTTGTGCAAAGCAAACGGGCGACAGGATATTTATGTTGGTCGATGGAAAATTCGTCAGGCACGGAGATTTTGAAGAGGTATTTGAGACGGATGATAAAAGGATCAAAGGTTTTTATGAATACAACTTTATACAATAGTTATGGAAACAACACATAATAAACAAACAGTGATAGTAGGTCTGTTCATTTTTTTTACCGTGTTGATCTTAGTGATCGGTATACTCACTCTTGGCGGCCGGAAAAATGTATTTGAAAAAACCATCACATTGAATACTGTTTTCAATGATGTCAGTGGTTTGCAAAAAGGCAATAATGTGTGGTTTGCCGGGATAAAAGTAGGCACGGTGAAAAAGGTGATGCTTTCAGGTCTTGGCCAAATCGATGTGCAAATAAAAGTAAACAGGGAGTCGATGGATTATATTCGTAAAGACGCGAAAGTAAAGATCGGTTCCGACGGTTTGATCGGTAACAAGATCCTGATAATCTTTGGCGGCACTCCAACGGCTTTCACGGTAAAAGCCGGAGATACACTCATGTCTGAAATGCCGCTGAATAGCGCCCAAATGATGAATACATTGGATGAAAGCAACCAAAATCTTTCAGCGATCACAAGTAATTTGAAAACGGTGAGTAAAAAAATGGTGGATGGTGAAGGAACACTTGGACAATTATTCACGGAAGACAGCCTTGCCAATAGCCTGAAGCTGACGGCAAGTACCTTGCAATATGCTTCTGAGAGTATCCGCTTGCTCACTTCTAATCTTGCAAACTATACAAGTAAGATGCAACAAAAGGGAGTACTTGCAAATGATTTTGTTTCTGATACCATTTTTTTCAGCAGGTTAAAAGCGGCCTCCATACAAATACAGGAGGCATCAAAAAACGCGAAAGAGCTCACTGATAACCTGAACCAGGTTAGCTACAGGATGAGAGATAGCAGTAATCTTGCAGGTGTAGTTTTACAGGATAAAGAAGCGGCAGATAAACTCCGGGTATCAATGGAAAATATTCAGTCAGGGACGAAGAAATTTGATGAGAACATGGAAGCGTTAAAACATAATTTTTTATTAAGGGGTTATTTTAGAAAAAAAGAAAGACAAAGACAGGCAGAAGAGAAACGTTTGCAGGCGCAGGCACAAAAGAGTAATCAGTAATTCGTACAAATAAAATTTGATCATGGCTTTGGTTCTTTGCTCACCACGGCACTCTCTATATGTTTTTTCTCCTCCTCAACTAATTCCTGCGAGGTAAATTCATTCATATAAATGCGGAGCAAAACAATGACATAGCTGACAAGCAAGGGGCCGAATATCAACCCGATAAAGCCAAAAAGACCAAGACCCACCAATACGCCCAACACAGTTATAACCGGATGAACATTACCCATTTTTCTCATAATAGTAACCCTGGCCACATAATCGATATTTCCGGTGATCAGCAGGCTATAGATCAATAAACCTGTGGCATTCCATGTTTCACCCGACACATACATATAAATAACAAGTGGCACCCATACTACCATGGTGCCTACTACAGGAAAGAATGCGAATACGCCGGTAAAAAATCCCCATAACACAAATTCATCGACCCCAAAAATGAAATAGCCCAGCGTTGCTGTAAAACCCTGGATAATTGATATCAGCGGGATACCGATCGCATTTGCTTTTACCATTTTTTTGGTTTCAGATGCAAGTATTGCAGTGTTTGCATCTTTCAACGGAATGATCCTAAACAAGGTCATTTCCACTTCGCGACCATGATATAATAAGTAATAAAGGAAGAACAGCATAATGATCAGGTTCGTCAATAAATTCAAAGTGCTGTTCAACAGTGAAGGGATAAATCTTATCGTTTGATCCAGTGAATTGGATAAGGATTTTTCAGAAACGATCGTGAGACCAAGCTTTCCCTGTACCTGTAGTACGGCTTGTTTGATATTGTTAATGACCGTGGTGGGGTCACTTAGTACGTTACTGATCTTGGGACTGATCAATGTAATAGCAGCAAATACCGGTATACCAAGAATGAGCAAATAAAATACGATGAATAGGAAAGCGGCCCGGCCTTTTTTCCATTTCCTGTTATACACCAGTTGGAAATAACTTGCCCTGCTGAGAATATATAAGGTTATTGCACCAAGTAAGCCGGGAAGAAAGATGCGTAGCTCATGAAGTGACAGATAAATAAGCAGAATGATCAGGAGCAAGAGCAATACCTGCCGTACACGGTCATTGAAATTGAACATACATGATTTTTAATAGACGACAAATGCTCTTAGTTCCAAACCCGCTGTGGTAAGATAGTTAATTTTCTCTGCCCGGCGCAGGTGCTGATTTTGCAGTTCCTGGCCCGTTCGACGGGGTGGCAGTTTTATTACCGCTGAAAAGAGAAAATATTTTTTGAACAAAATCTTGCTTATGGTCTGCAATAAAATGGGATGAATAATTTTTTACGGCCAGGGGAACAAGTGTTTTTGTTAGCCAACCGGCTTTTGCCAAGACAAAATTTTTCAGAATAAAATCAATGGCCGTGTTAGCGCCGGCTGAGAGTAACGGATTACGTTTATCGGGAGATGTCATCTTGCTGAAAATCTGCAATGCGGCAGTGGCCGGCTTTAGCTGTGCCTTTAGATTTGCAATGTCCAGTTGTACAAGCTCTTTCTGGGCTTGCAGTAATTCTTCGAGCAGTTCTTCCTCTTTTTCCAGGTCATCGTATGACCTTATTCTTCTCTTCATAGACTCTCCTTATCAACGAATTTTTTATAAATGGTGAGATCACGCTTTTTCTTAAAGCGATTAATATAATTGCCAGCAGCAAGTAAAAACCGGCAACCGATACGAAGCCTAATGCCGGATTATCTGTTTCCTGGCCTATCCACCAGGCAGCTGCTATGCTGAGAAAAAGTAAAATACAGAGGCTGATAAAAAATAATAAGATCGAATTCACAAGCCCGGAAGCAATATTGCTGGCCTTCTTTGTGGCCCTTACAACATTGAGTTTGTACAAGGTTTCGATGTAATCCTGGCTGTGATTGAGAATGTCTTTTGCGTCTTCCTTTATATTTTGCGTTTGCATTTTGCAGTAGTTTGGAAAAAAGATATAAGCAGACCTTACGGGGCCTGCTTATAAATTTTGATAGTTAGCTAATGCTTTCTTTCATTCTGTTCACCTTCTCTTCAACTGAAGATCTTACTTGCCTGCCTTGTTCATTCAATTCTTCTAATTCTTCTTTTCCTTTTACAAAAAGATTGCTTAGGTTATCAACCCAATCGCCTGCAGATTTTTTAATGCGTGCACGCATCTCACTTCCTTTTTCAGGAGCTACCAGCATTCCGATTACAACACCGGCCGCAGCAGCACCCAAAATACCCAGGAAGACTTTGGTTCCTGTTGTCATAAGTTAAAGGTTTTAAATTGTAAATAAATGATCCATTAAAGCCTGCCTCGTCATAGATCGCCTGACCGTGTTGCTGACCGTCCAAAGATCAAAGACAATAAAAAGAGCACAATAAAAATGAAGAATAAAATCTTCGCTATAGAAGCTGCACCGGATGCGATACCGCCAAAGCCGAATATGGCAGCTATAATGGCGACTACTAAGAAAATTACTGTCCAGCGTAACATAAGCTTTAAGTTTTAAATGTTATAAAATATATTTTCTTAAAAATGTGTTCTGAAAAGTAAATTAGAAAATACCGTGCCATTCGGTTCTATAACGATGTTGTGCGTACAAACTGGAATAATAGTTGCAAGTTTTTACCCAAAAAGTATTTATGAATCCAAATATTGGTCTTTCTTCAAAAAGCCTGAAAGGAATTTCTGAGATATTATCTTACGTGTTAGCCGACGCCATGGTGATCTATACCAAGACCAGGAAATTTCATTGGAATGTTTCGGGCAATAGTTTTATGGAATTGCACGAGCTGTTTGAAAAACAGTATAAAATACTGGAGAAGGCCATCGACGAAATCGCAGAAAAGATAAATAAACTGGGCACAAAAACTCCCGGCACTATGCAAGAGTTTCTTGAAATGACGTCATTGAAAGAATCCCCGGGGCGATATCCCTCACAAAAAGAGATGATACGCGAATTACTGAAAGATCATGAAGCCGTTATCGTACAGTTACGACAATTCATTGATGACACTGACGAAAAATTTGGTGATATCGGAACAGCCGATTTTCTCACTGATCTCTTAAAAGAACATGAAACAATTGCATGGACATTGAGAAGATACCTGCAATAAAAGTTTGTTGAATGAAATTAAGTTCTGGGTATCCTTATAGCCTGATCAAAAATGGACTGCCTTTTTCTTATCCCAAACTTGACAAAGATATACGAACCGACGTGCTGGTTTTGGGAGGAGGGATCTCGGGAGCTTTGACCGCCCATTATCTTATCCAGCAAGGGATCGATTGCACATTGATCGATGCAAGGACAATAGGGCTTGGCAGCACCTGCGCCAGCACTGCATTACTTCAATATGAAATTGATGTTGCTCTTCATGACCTGATCAAGATGATCGGTGCAAACTCGGCCGTAAGATCATACAAACTTTGTGAGCAGGCTATTTTAGAACTGGGAGCGCTTGCAGGTAAAACGGGTGCAAAGGATTTTGTGGAAAATAAGAGCTTGTACTACGCAGCCTATAAAAAAGATATTGATTTTTTGAAAGATGAGTTTGATGCAAGAAAAAAATATGGGTTTAAAGTAAGGTATCTTGATGGAAAACGGCTCTACACTGAATTTGGATTTCATTCACCGGCCGGAATACTTTCTGATGCTGCCGCTACGATAGATTCATACATGTTCACCCATCGCATACTGCAATACAATTTAAAAAGAGGGTTGAAAGTTTATGATAGAACGCCAGCAATGTCTATAAAACATGATCGCAGAACAATTCGAATTAAAACACAGGATAAATTCATTATTAAAGCAAAGAAGATAGTATATGCAACAGGGTACGAAGCAGTGGACTTCATCTCAAAGCCGATAGTCAAATTAACGAGCACTTATGCGATTGCCAGTGAATCTTTTAATACACTGCAAGGGGTTGGCAAAAAAGATACAATAATGTGGAATACGGCAAAACCATATCTCTATCTCCGTGCAACAAAGGATAATCGTATTATAGTTGGGGGACGGGATGAGGAATTTTTTTCCCACAAGAAAAGAGATAAGCTGATACCCAAAAAAGCAAAGCAATTGGAAAAGGATTTTAAAAAGCTATTTCCGTCAATTCGCTTCAAGGCTGAATTTAGCTGGGCAGGTGTGTTTGGTTCGACAAAAGACGGATTGCCTTACATCGGTGAATACAGAAATTTGCCAAATAGCTATTTCGCTCTGGGGTTTGGTGGCAATGGCATTACATTCAGCCAGGTGGCTGGGAAGATCATTGCTGACCTTATAAGAGGAAAGAAAAATAAAGATGCCGGGCTGTTTTCCTTTGATCGCCGATGAGTGAGTTTCTGTTAATTTATCCAGGAATTATTTTTTCGTACAAAAGCCTGGTCGTTATTATAGATCTTAACGGTATGCAGGACTTTAAGCTTTTCGATAATTTTAATTTTCAAGTTTTGATGGAACCGGGTCTTTTGCACTTCACTTAAGGCCTTTTCATAAAGGGTAATTGCCTCATGATAGTTCCCACTATTTTCAGCTTTGGCAGCATCCATAAATAATACGATTGCAGGTGATTTTCTTCTAAGGATAAAGTAGCGGGCAAGGAGGAAAAAAATACCAAAGAATATGATCAAATAAATAAAAAAATAAACTGGCATAAAAAGCTTTTTTAGATTATGTAAAGATCCCGCTAATTGCATGAATATTCGTTGTATGGTTGTGTTATTTTTTTGCATTATTTACTTATCCTGCGATTCACG
>Ga0075420_100002859_pt1 | contig 15000 bp, 10 predicted proteins | sample SoiMetdeltSBSDD4_FD_75296 | JGI IMG/M metagenome (GOLD analysis project Ga0075420, IMG submission 75296) | Bulk soil microbial communities from a Populus tree surrounding site in Tennessee, USA - Soil MetaG P. deltoides SBSDD4 | ecosystem: Environmental > Terrestrial > Soil > Tree plantation... | reverse complement strand
GCGGGGCGGGGCGGTTGAGGTGCTCGCTGACCGGACACGCGCCCTTCCCGTCGCCGACCCGTCCGGGTGGGCGCTGCGGCTGGCCTGCGGGGCCGCCGCCTTCAACGCCCGCCTGGCCCTGGCAGCGCTGGGCCGGCCGGCCCAGGTGATGCTGCGCCCCGACCGGACGGACCCGGAGCTGATGGTACGGCTCGAGCCGGCGCCGCCCCGCCCGCCGAGCGCCGCCGAGCAGCGCCTGTACGCAGCCGTCCCGCGGCGGCACAGCAACCGGGCGCCGTTCTGGCCCGAGCCGGTCTCCGCGGACCTGCGCACCCGGCTCGTGGAGGCCGCTGTGGCCGAGGGCGGCTGGCTGGAGCTGCTGATCGGGCTCGGCCCGGTCGCGGCCCTGGCCGAGATCGCCCAGGCCGCCAACCGGGTGCTCGAGCGCGACGACCGCTACCAGGCCGAGCTTGCGGCGTGGACCCGGCCCGACGAGACCTGGCCGGACGGGGTGCCGGCGGCCGCCGGCGGGCCCAGCCCGGAGCCGCAGGACCTGCTGCCGCAGCGGCGGATGGGCCAGTCCCCGCGGGCGCCCGGCCGGGACTTCGAGCCCGAGCCCCTCGTCGGCGTGCTCGGCACCGCCGGAGACCACCCGCGCGACCAGCTCATCGCCGGCCAGGCACTACAGCGCGTGTTACTGACCGCCACGGACCTCGGGTTGGCCGTGTCCATGCTGTCCCAGCCGATCGAGGTCGCCGCAGCCCGTGAGCAGCTGCGGCTGGCGCTGGCGCGGTACGGCACACCGCAGCTCATCCTGCGCATCGGCTACGGCCAGCCCGGATTTCCCACGCCGCGGCTGGACCCGGCCGTCCTGATCGACCGGAGGGAGCCCGTACCGGGGACGGCGTGACCGGGCAGGTATGTTGCCCTCCGTGATCCTTCGGAGTTCCGCGTGACCCCGCTGTCGTGACCGTGACCGAGACGGTCGTCCGGCACCGGCGGCCGCCCGGCCACTCGCCGGAGCCCGTGCCGGGCGCGCCGCCTGCGGACCGCTGGCGGCACCGGAAGCAGCCCTCCGCCGACCGGCGGCGGGCCTGGCTGGTGCTGCTCGGTACGGCTGTGTTCCTGGTACTCGCCGGTGGCTACGGCGCCGACGTCACCGAGCGGCTCTCCAACGCCGGGTACACCCCGCGCTCGGCCGAGTCGGTCCTTGCTGAGCAGCTGCTCAACGACCACTTCATGGCCGGCACCCCCAACCTCGTCCTGCTGCTGCGTGGCACGGAGTCGGTGGACGGTCCCCGGACCGCCCAGCGCGGGCGGGCGTTCACCGAGCACGTCGCGACCCTGCCGGGGGTGGCCTTCGTCGACTCGTACTGGAGCACCGGCGACCCGGTCCTGCGCTCCGGCGACCGGCTCTCCGCGCTGGTCCTGGTCCGCCTGGCCGGGGACGAGGACCGCGCGCAGCGGGCCGCCGCGGACCTGGTGCCCACGCTGACCGGCGGCTGGGGCGGGTTCGAGATACGGGTCACCGGTGAGGCCCAGGCCAACGTCGAGCTGCAGCGCCGCAGCGACGAGGACCTGGTCCGCGCCGAGCTGCTCGGGGCACCGATCACGCTGCTCATCCTGCTGCTGGTCTTCCGTACGCCGGTCGCCGCGCTGCTGCCGTTCGTGGTCGGCGTGATCTCCGTGGTGGTCACGCTCGCCGTGCTGCGGGTGCTGGTAGAGGTGACCGAGGTGTCGGTCTTCGCGCTCAACCTGGTGACCGTGCTGGGGTTCGGACTCGCCGTTGACTACAGCCTGTTCGTGGTGACCCGGTTCCGGGAGGAGCTGGCCCGCACCGGCCGCCAGGACGAGGCCATCCGGGCCAGCGTGCGCACGGCCGGGCGTACCGTTGTCTTCTCCGCCGCGACCGTGGCGCTGTGCCTGGCCGCGCTGCTGGTCTTCCCGGTCTACTTCCTCAGCTCCCTGGCGTACGCCGCGATCCCCGTGGTCATGGCGGCGAGCCTGGCCGCGGTCACCGTGCTGCCCGCCATGCTCACGCTGTGGGGCCGCTGGGTCGACGCCGTGGATGTGGTCACCCCGCTACGGCGCCGGCTCGGGCTGGGCGAGCCGCGGACCGGGGCGCAGTCGGGCCAGCTGTGGGCGGCGCTGGCCAGCTGGATCGTGCGCCGCCCGCTGCTGGTGGCGCTGCCTACCGTGACCGTCCTGCTGCTCCTGGCGCTGCCGTTCGGGCACGCCAAGTTCGGCCTCACCGACCACCGGGTGCTGCCGCCCGACGCCAACGCCCACGTCGTCGCCGAGGAGGTCGGTGACGAGTTCGACCTCGGCGAGATCATGGTGCTGAACGTGGTGCTCACCGGCCTGGACACGGCGGCGAGCCAGCCGCAGGTCGCCGAGTACGCCCGGCGGCTGTCCACTGTGGCCAACGTGACCCGGGTCGACGCCGGGACCGGGACCTACACCGGCGGCGTGCGGACGGCGGACCTGCCGGTGCCGCAGCTGTTCACCCGGCCGGACGCCACCCGGCTGCGGGTGGTGACCGAGGCCGAGCCATTCTCCAGCGAAGGGGAGCGCCTGGTACGCGCCCTGCGGGAGGTGCCGGCCCCGGGTGACCGGCACGTCGGGGGGCTCGCGGCGGTGTTCGCCGACACCCGGGACGCGGTCGCCACCCGGCTGCCGGTGGCGCTCGGGCTCATCGGGGTCACCACGTTCACCCTGTTGTTCCTCTTCACTGGCAGCGTGGTCGTACCCGCCAAGGCGCTGCTGCTCAACCTGCTCAGCCTCACCGCCACGTTCGGCGCCATGGTCTACGTCTTCCAGGACGGGCACCTGCGCGGGCTGGTCGGCGACTTCGTGACGCCCGGCTACCTGGACGTGACCGTCCCGCTGCTGATGTTCTGCGTGGCGTTCGGCCTGTCCATGGACTACGAGGTGTTCGTGCTCGCCCGGATCCGGGAGGAGTACCTGCACACCGGCGACAACACCCGCGCGGTCGTGGCCGGGCTGGCCCGCACCGGGGCCCTGGTCAGCGCCGCCGCCCTGCTCATCGGGGTGGTGCTGGGGCTGCTCGCCACCTCCGGGGTCTCCGTGCTCAAGCTGCTCGGTGTGGGCCTGTGCCTGTCGGTGCTGGTCGACGCCGTGGTCATCCGCGGGATCCTGGTGCCGGCCTTCATGCAGCTGCTCGGGGAGCGCAACTGGTGGGCGCCCCGGGTCCTGCGACGCCTCCACGAGCGGGTGGGCGTGCGCGACGGATAGCCAGTGGCCCGGGACCGCGCGCCCGGGCGGCGCAGACAGGTTCCCGATACACCCCCAGTTCCAGCGAGCGCATAATTCCCCGACGGCAGATCTCATCAGACAAGGAACGCTGAGATGACCACGTCGCCACTGGCCCAGCGACTGGCCCCCAGGGTCACGCCGCCGCTGGTGCGCGTGCTGGAGGCCGACCCGGACCTGGCCCGGGGCCTGGCCCGCCCGCAGCAGGAGCACGCGGCCCTGGCGCTGGCCGCCCAGCTGTGGACCGGCAACGCCGCTGACGACGCGGCGGACATCGTACGCAGCCGCGAGCCGGAGCCGGTCAGCCTGCTTGTGCTGAGCGGGGTGCTCGCGCACTCGGTCACCGCGTACGGGTCGACCTCGGTGGGCCTGCTCAGCTGCGGCGACGTCTACTGCCCGGGCGAGGACGGCGGGGTGGACGAGGCGGCGGCCGAGCGCCTGGTGGCGCTCGTGGAGACGCGGGTGGCCGTCCTGGACGCCGGCTTCTTCGCGCAGGCCGCCCGCTGGCCCGTAGTGACCCGCAACCTCATGTTCCGCGTCGGCCAGCGGGCCCACCGGCTCTCGCTACAGCTGGCGATCTCCCACATGGTCGGCCTCGAGCGCAAGATCCTCGCGCTGCTCTGGCACCTCGCCGACCAGCTCGGCAGCGTGGGCACGGAGGGCGTGGTGGTGCCGCTGCGCCTGACCAACGGGCTGCTCGGCAACCTGGTGGGTGCCAGCGGGCCCTCGGTCAGCAGCGCGGTCGCCAACCTCACCCGCCAGCAGGCGGTCAGCCGGTTCCCGGACGGCGCCTGGCTGCTGCACCGCAGCGAGCTGTAGCCGGGCCGTTGGAGGCCCCCCGTCCAACGCTCCAACCCGCCCAGACACCGCATCCCGCCGACAACCTCTCCGCGCCCTGTGCGTGCGAACAAGATCTAGAAGAGTTGTGCACCCTATGCCGGCCTAGCTCTTCTAGATCTCTTCCGGGGCGGCGGGTGCTGGAGGGTGAGTGCTGGGGGAGAGGGTGATTTTGGGACTTATCCCCTGCGGGTCGGCGGCACCATTGCCAAGATCGCGATTGTGGCGCCCGATGTGTAGTCGCACTGCACATCTGCTGTATGCGATCGCGATCTTCCGGAAGGGGGGAACGGTGGAGCGGGACAAACTGGGCGCAGCTGACGGTGGGCCGGGGTCACCGGCACCGCGACAGGGTTCGCGCTGAGGTGGCTGAGCGGGGGCAGAACCACATCTGCGTACGGGCGTACCGGTGAGTGGTATCGCTACCTGGCCGATGGCTATGTGGGGGCGAGCGTGGTGATCGGGCGGGCCTGGAGGAGCAGCCACCCGTACCCGGCGACGTAGGCGCTCTCGATGTCGAGCGGCCCGCGGTCCAGGCTGCGCTCGGCCCGCAGGCACAGCTCCGCCAAGGCGCGTACGTGGGCCGCGCCGACGGGCGCCGGCGTCGCGCCGCCGGGTGTACTGTCCTCATTGGACGCCAGCTCGCAGGCGTTGACCCGCAGGCTGACCCGGTCGAGCTGGTAGCTGTCGGCGTCGACCTCTCCGGCCACCAGACGGTCGCCCAGTCCGGCAGTCAGCTCCACCCGTAGCGTGTCCGGGTCGCCGACCGGGTCGCTGGTGAACACAACGGCGGCCGCCGCGGCCGGCAGCAGTGGCTGGACCACCACCGCCATCTCTTCCGCGGCACCCACCAGCCCGGGAAGCCGCGGCGATGCCTGCGGATCCGGCCCTGCCGGACCCCTGGCCGCCCCGGCCGTGCCCCTGGCCGCCCCGGCCGTGCCCCTGGCCGCCCCGGCTGCGCCCCTGGCCGCCCCGGCCGTGCCCCTGGACACCCTGGCCGTGTCCTCTGCTGGCCGGGCCGCGTCCTCTGCCGCCCCTACTGGGCCCCCGGCGGCCCGGTAGTCCTGCGCGCGCTGCGACCACAGGGACGCCCAGCAGTCGCGTACCGCCTGGGGCACACCGCCGGCCGGGACGCCGAGGAAGGTCGCGTGCAGGCCGGCGTACGAGCGGTGCTGGCCGTCCTCGCCGGGGGCGGAGGAGCGCACCGCGAAGGTGCCGTCACCGCCCAGCCTGGTCGCCTCGGCGGCGAGCGTGTCCCGCACCAGCGCGTCGAGCTGGGTGACCAGCTCCGTGGGCAGGTCGGGGACGGGCGTCTCGGGACAGGCGCCGGCCAGCCGGTACGCCGACGTGGTCACCACCACACCGCCGGGACAGGGCAGGCCGGCCGCGCGCAGGGCGTGCAGGCCGGCCGCCTTCCCGCCGGACAGGCGTACCGATCCGGCACCGGGCTCGTCGAGGTCGAGCACGATCGGGTCGCGCTGCGGTACCGCCGCGGGCGCTAGGGCCGCGCGGGTGGCCCGGCCGGTGTGGCCGGCGACCGGCGCTACCACCGTGCCGGCGCCGGCTGCGCCACGCCACCAGCCACCGCTCCCACGGGAGCCGGATAGTCGGCCGCCGCGCCACCCGGAGTCGTGCCACCAGCCACCGCGCCACCAGCCACCGCTCCCGCAGGGGCCGGCGCAATCTCGTCCGGTGTGGACCCGGTCCCGGCCTGGTCGGTCTGGCACCGGGCGATGAGCGCGGCGAGGTCCGCCACTGTCGCCAGCCGGCGTACCCGAGGGTCGTCGAAGAGCTCGACGCCGAACTCGTCCTCGGCGGCCACCATCAGCTCCAGCCCGGAGACCGAGTCGATGCCGAGGTCGTCGGCGAGCCGGTCGTGCGGCCACAGCCGGCGGCGCCGGCCCTTGATCTGCGCGTAGATCTGTTCCAGCACAGCGTAGAGCTCCTCGTTGCCGTTGTCAGGCAAGGAGTCTCACCTCCCCTGTCGTACCGTCCACATAGACCTCCTGCCCCGGGCGCAGGTCCCGGGCGAGCGGGTGACCGATGACGCTGGGTAGACCGTGCTCACGCAGCAGGATCGCCACATGGGACAGCGCGCTGCCGCGCGCGGTGACCAGCGCGTCGATGTGCGGCAGGACGGTCTGGATCTGCACGTCGGCGCGCTCGCATACGAGGATCCGACGCCCCCCGTTGGCGTCGGGGCCCGGTTCGTAGCGGCCGTCCGCGCCGGGTACGACCACCGTCCCGGTCACCTGGCCGGGACAGATGCCCACACCGGCGCGGGTGCTGGCGGGCTCGGGAGCACCCGTACCCGGTCCGTCCTGCGCCGTGTTGAACAGGTCCGGCATCGGCCGGTCGATCGCCTGGGCGCACTCCTCCGCCCGGGACCGGGCGTACCGGTGCAGCTGCGCGGCGGGCATCGACTCGTCGAGCAGCTCGTTGAGGGAGAGGTACGGCCAGTCGCCGTCGGCCAGGCCGCGACGCGCCGCGACCGCGCGCACCACGAGCCGCATCACGTGCAGCGTCCGCATCGCCAGCGACTTGGTGTGCTCGCGCTGCTCCATCGCGATGCGTACGACCGCCGACAGGCGGGGCAGCTGCAGCGTCCGGCTCAGCGGTACCAGCGCCCACGGGTCCTCGGGTAGCAGGCCGTCCGTCTCGGCGCCGGCGACCGGCGGCCCGAGCGCGCCCACGTACCTGTCCCAGGGCTCCTGGTCGTCGGCGACCTCGTAGAACTGCCGGTGCAGGAAGCTGGTCGCCTCCGGCACCGCCGCACCCAGGTCGGCCAGGCGCTGCCAGACCAGCGAGTCGGGCCGGTTCACCAGCGGCTCCAGCTCGCGCCAGTACGGCACGAACCGGCGCGCCACGCCGTCCTGCACCGCCAGCAACGGCAGGATCAGCATGGTGCTGGCGTAGTGGGTCTCCCACACGCGGTCCAGCAGCCGCACCGCGCCGGGCAGCAGCCGCCCGAGGGCCAGCGAGCCACCGCCCGCCGGCAGGCCGGGCGCCCCCTTCCGGCCGGGACGCGCCTCGGCGAGGGCCGCCTCCAGCTGCGGGACCTGCTCGGTGAGCGCGCCGACCCGGCGCCGGGTGAGCAGCAGCTCCCGAGCGAGCTGCGGCAGCACGGCGGCACCGCCACGGTACGGCCGCCCGCCCGGCGGCTCCGGCACCGGCGCGTCCTCGAAGTAGCTGCGCGTCACCAGGGCCGGGTCCAGCCCTGGTACGCCGTACGCGAGCTGGCAGAACCCGGACAGGTTGTGGTACGGCCGGCAGCTGAAGTACCCGACGAACACGAAGTGCGAGCCAGTGGCCCACCTCGCCCGGGGGAACAGCCGGCCGGCCACGTTGCGCATGCCGCGCTCCACCGGGGGCCCGACCAGCGACCAGGACATCGGCGAGAGCCGGTCCGGAGCGACCTCGGCGAAGTTGCCGGCCGAGTAGGTCGTGAAGACCGGGTGCGGATCCGTGTCCAGGCTGGCCAGGTCGGCCCAGCCAGCTGCGGGTCCGGCCACAGTGGACCCGGGCGTGGGCCGCGTCATGCGGCCACCAGCCCGAGGCTGTGGGCGCGCAGCAGCTCACCCGTGCGTTCGACGTACCGCGGCGGGCTCGCCGGCAGCGGTACCGGCAGCTCGTCCAGGATGCCGGCGGCGAGCCGGGGCCATGGCGTCAGGTAGTCGCACACCTCCCGCGACAGCCCGAGCACCGGCGCCGCGAGCCGTACGGCGGAGACCAGCCCGGGGGCCGCCACGATGCGGGGGATGACGCCCCAGGCGCTGCACAATGCGGTGAGCGTGGCGTTCAGCGTCGGCGCGGCAGGGTCGTACCAGGTCCAGGTGCCGCCGACCGGCTCGTGCTCCAGCGCCGCCCGGACCACCTGCGCGGCGGCCGTGCTGTCCGTGACGTAGCACGGGAAGTCGCCGCGCCCGGTGATCGGCAGCGGCAGGCCGGAGAGGGCGGCCGGCAGGGCGGTGAGGATGCCGGACCGGGTGCTCGGCGCGACCGGACCGTCGGCGCCCAGCACCGGGCCCAGCCGCAGGATCCGGGCGGGTACGCCGTCCGCCTCCTGCCAGGCCGTCTCGGCGAGGAACTTGCCGTACTCGTACCAGTTGCGGAAAGCCTGGCCGACCTGGAGGTCCGCGTTGCCGACGATGCCCGGGCAGCGGCCGAAGACGAGAACCGACGACACGTGCACCACCGCCTTCAGGCGGGGGCAGCCACGGGCGAACTCGATGAGCCGCTGCGTGCCGCGCAGGTGCAGGTCGACCGCTGTGCGCGGGCCTTCGGACACGGCCACCGACCCGAAGCAGGACACCACGTGGGTGGTCTGCTCGGACAGGCGCGCGGCGTCGGCCGGAGGGAGCCCGAAGCCGGGCCGGCGTACGTCGCCGGCGACCCACTCCGCGCCGGCGACCCACTCCGCTGCCGCAGCTGAGGCGGCGCCGGTGGAGGAGGATGCACCGGCAGGCGCGTGGCGGGAGAGCACCCGCACCTCGTGCCCGTGCCGGGTCAGGTCGGCGACGACCGCCGCGCCGAGCACGCCGGTGCCGCCGACCACCAGCACGCGCATGGGGCCGCTGCCCAGGTGTCCCTCGTGGACGCCGCCCGTGCGTCCGTCGCTGACGGCGCTCATGCGTACCTCGCAAACGGCCGGTCCAGCGCGCGCGGCCGGGAGGCCGGCGCGGCCAGGTCGAAGGCGAGCCGCGCGATCAGCTCGGCGGTGACCGCTGGCGGGTCGCCGGGCAGGAAGCGGGCCAGCCGGTCCCGCTCGAACACCCGGTTCAGGCACAGGTAGCGCAGCCCGGTCACGGCGTTGGTCGCGGTCGGCGCCAGCCGCTGCAGCCGGGGCAGCTCGGTCGACAGCCACAGCAGCGGCTGCTCCGGTGCCGGCACCGCGCGCAGCGGCGCATGCACCCGGTGCGGGTCCAGGTCGGCGAAGGCGGCCAGCACCGAGCGCAGCGTGGGCGCGTGCTCGCCGGCGCAGACATGGGCGATCTGGGGCCGCGGGTCAGCCAGCCGCAGCACGCCCAGGGCAAAGTGGACCAGGGCGTCGGCCGCCCGGTCCCGCGGCAGCATGTCGACCCTGCCCTGGCTGGTGACGGGCACCCAGGGCCAGCGGCGGTGCCGGGCCGCGGCGAGCTGGTAGAGCGAGCTGAGCTTTGCGGTGTGGCCGGTGGTGGCGTCGCCGAGCAGGCCGCCGATGCGGGCGATGCCCACGGCCACCTGCGGGCCGCGGTGGCCGTTGGACCCGGACGCGGCTCCTGGTTCGGCGACCCGGCGCAGGAGGTAGTGCTCGGCGAGCCACTTGCTGTGCTCGTACTCGGTGCGCCGGGAGTCCGGCCCGAACGGCACCTCCGGCACCACACCGACCCGCCCGCCGGCGACAAAGACCGAGCTGGCGTGGACGTACGCGCCGCAGCGGGGGTGGCGCTCGCGCAGCCGCCGGGCGAGCGTGAGCCCGTGCAGCGCGCCGACGACGTTCACCTGGTGCAGCCGGCGGGCCGGCGCCGCCCAGTTCGTCTCGGCGGCCACGTTGAGGACCAGGTCCACATCGGACGCCAGCCGGTCCAGCTGCTCGGGCTCCAGCCCCCAGTGCGGCTGGGTCACGTCGCCCGCGACGGCAGCCTCGGCCAGCTCCGGCAGCTGCGGGAAGGTCCGGCGTACCCGGGTGCCCGCCGACCACCGGCCGACCGGCCGTACCACCGGCACCAGCTCGACCCCGGCGGCTGCGGCGCGGCTGGCCAGGCCGTGGCCGAGCTGCCCGGTGAGGCCCGCCACGAGGATCCTGATCACTGGTGGACCCACCGGTCGTAGAGCTCGTCGTCGCTGTTCAGCCCGGTGGCGACCAGCTCCCACATCATCTCGTCGCTGCCTGCGCCCAGCCGGGCCACCCGGACGTCGCGCAGCAGCCGGGGGAAGGGCGTCTCATCCTCCAGGTAGCCGGTGCCGCCGAACATGTGCGCGCACTCCGCGGTCACCTCCTGGGCCAGCTTGGCGACGACCGCCTTGGCCCCGGCGACGTCCCGCATGGACACCGGCCCGGCACTGGTCTCCGGGTCGCGTGCCGCGCCGTCCTCCGGCTGGCCGCCGGGCTGCTGAGGGTCTGGCTGCTGAGGGCCGGGCCGCTGGCGGCCCGCCCGCCGGGCGCCGAGGCCGCCGGCGAGGCCGTACACGCCGTGCCGGGCCAGGGTGACCTGCGCGCTCAGCTCGGCGAGCCGCAGCCGCAGCGCCTGGTGCTCGAAGAGGGGTACGCCGAACTGCTCGCGCCGGCGGAGCCGGGTCGCCGCCAGCGACACCGCCAGCGCTGCTCCGCCCAGCACCTGGGCGGCGAGGGCGAGCCGCTCGTGGATGAGGCCCCAGGTGACCGCCTCCAGGCCCAGCCCGGGGCGGACCAGGACCGCCTCATCCGGGACCTGGGCGTCCACGGTGAGCCGTACCGTCTCCAGGCTGCGCAGGCCGGTGGTCTCCAGTCGCTTGTGGACAACCAGCGCGCTGCGGGGGACGACGACGATCGCCGGACCCTCCTCGGCCCGGCACAGGATGAGCGCGAAGTCCGCCTGGCTGCCGGGGGAGACGAACCACTTGGTGCCCTGCACGCTCCAGCCGTCGCCGGCCGGGCGCAGCTGCGTGGCCACCGCGGTCAGGTCCGACCCGGCGTGCTGCTCCGATGTGGCCAGGCAGAGCACCGCCCGCCCGGCCAGGGCCTGGTCGCGGACGGCGCGGGTGTACGGCGTGCGCGCGAAGCGCACCAGCAGCCCGGAGGCGGCCTCCAGGTGCAGGCTCAGCCCGACGCCGACCCCACCCAGGCCGGCCAGGCCCAGCTCCTCGGCGAGCGTGACGCACCGGCGCAGGTCGCCGTGGCCACCGCCGGCCCACCGCTGCGCGAACAGCCCGGCGGCCCCGAACGCCTCGACCGCCTCCCGGGGGAACCGGCGGTCCCGCTCGGCCGGCCCGACCAGCGGCGCCACCTGGTCGGCGATCACCTGCCGGACGCGGCTGCGAAAGCCCATCTGCGCGGTCCCAGCCGGCTCGACCAGCCCGGTTGGCGCGGCGGGTCCGGTTGGCGCGGGCGCTGCCGCCGCGGCGCTGTCCGCGAGCGCGGTCCCTTCTGCGAGCGCGGTCACCGCTGTGCCTTTGTCGCGGGGATGCGGTGCACTGCCTCGGCACCGAGGTCGCCGGCGACCAGCCGCCACCACAGCCAGGCACGGCGCGGCTTCCCGCTGGACGTGCGGCGGATGGCTCCGCGCGGCACCCGGTAGACCACCGCGTCGACCTCCTCACCGCCCAGCTGCCACAGCTGCTCGCACAGCGCCACAAGCTGGTCGGGCTGTCCGGTCTCGGCCACGGCGGCGAGCACCGGGCCGTCCTCCCCGACGCCACCGAGCACCACGTACGCATGAGCGGGCAGCGGGCAGGCGGTGGCGACAGCGGCCTCCACGTCCTCGACGTACAGGTTGCGCCCGCGCACCTTGACGCTGTGCGCGATCCGGCCGATGACGTACAGCTCGCCGTCGATGGTGAAGCCGGCGTCGCCGGTGCGCAGCCGGCCGTCCTGGAACGCCTGCTGCCCGGCCTGCCCGGGCGCCCCGGCAGGGGCCACGGTGCGGTAGCCCGTCGCCACGGACGCCCCGGTCACCACGATCTCGCCCAGGTGCCCGTCCGGCACGCGCACGCCATTTTCGTCCACTATGGACACATCGGTGCCCGGATGGGGCCGGCCGCAGTTGACCACCCAGCCGCGCGACTCGTCGCCGCCGGACCCGCCGGGCACCTGGTGCGCCAGCGCGCGTTCCAGCACCGGCACCGGCGAGCCGAAGCGCAGCGTGGACCAGTCGATGCGTACGGCGTACGGCGGGCGGCCGACCCGCGCACCGGTGACGAGCAGGGTCGCCTCGGCCAGCCCGTACGCGGGAGCCACCGTGCCCGGCTGGAAGCCGGTCGGTGCCAGCAGCCGGTTGACGTCGGCGAGCACGCCCGGCTGGATCCGGTCGGCGCCCACGATCGCCACCCGCCAGCCCGACAGGTCCAGCCCGGCCACCTGCTCGGGCCGTACCCGCCGGGCGAGGTAGGCGAAGCCGAAGCAGGGGCAGACGCTGGCCGCGCTGCGGCCGTCATGGAAGCACTCCAGCCACTGCATGGGGGAGCGCAGGAACTGGTCGGGGCGCAGCACGCGCAGGTCGTACTGGAAGGCCATCGGCCCCAGCAGCGTGCCGATGAGCCCCATGTCATGGAAGAACGGCAGCCAGGTCGCCACCCCGCCGGCGCCGGCGTCGGCCGTCCAGGACCGCATCATGGCCAGGTTGGCCTCGAGGTTGTCCCAGCTCACCTCGACACCGCGGGGCGCACCGGTGGAGCCGGACGTGAACTGGAGCAGGGCCAGCCGGGCCCGGGGCCGGCTGGGCGCCGGTGACCCGGCCGCCCCGTCCCCGTCCAGCGCGAGCTCGCGTACCGGGATGGTCAGGCCGCCTTCGGCGACCGCGGCGGCGACGGTCGGCAACAGCTCGGCGGTGGTCAGCACGAACGCGGGCCGCGCCACCCGCAGGACGGCAGCGAGGTGCTCGCCGTACGCGCCGGACCGGAACGACTCCGGGACCGCCAGCGGGCACGGCGTCCCGCCCGCCAGCAGGACCGCGGTGAAGGCGGTCGGGAACTCCGGCCCGTTCGGCAGCACCAGGGCGACCACGTCGTCGCGGCGCAGGCCCCAGGCCACCAGCCGCGCGGCTGCGGCGTGCACCTGCCGCGCCAGCTCGGGGTAGCCGAACCGGCGCCACTCGCGCCCGACCAGAAAGTGCAGCCCGCGGTCGGATCGCGGGTCGTCCAGCCAGTCCAGCGGCCCGCGCGCTGGGTACGCGCCAGCGCGGGCCACGGTGGCGGGCCACCCGGCGCCCGCGGTCCGCAGCTCCTCAGTGAGGACACGGCTCATCTCGTCATCCACCCCCGACACGCCGGACCGGAGCCTCGCGGTGCTGCGGCATGCCATGTCAGCCCGGATACCAGCGGCGATGCTAGGGCGGTGGCCGCGCCGCGGTCGGACCGCCGGCCACCGACCTTCAGATTGCTGAAGGTCCACCGGCGGTCGGGTTCGCCGACCCGACGGTCGCCCGCCGCCGGCCGCCGCCGGCCGCTATCTGTGGTCGCATGACCGTTCCGAGTACGGACCACCGGCCGCCGCAGCCGACCTCGACGCCACCACCGGCGGGGTCGTCGACGACGTCGACATCGCCGGCGGACCAGCCCGCCGGCCGGCAGGGGCTGTTCGACCCGATCGCCCCGGTCTACGCCTGGCTCATCCCGAAGCTGTGGCACTGGGTCCAGCCCGGCCTGGAACGGTGGATGGTCACCACGCTGTCCGGCGCCGAGCGGATCCTCGACGCGGGCACCGGGTCCGGGCACTGGCTGGCCGTGGTCGGGCGGGCCCGGCCCCGTACGGAGCTGGTGGGGCTCGACCTGTCCCCGGCTTTCCTGGAGATCGCGCAGCGCAAGACGGCGCGGCTACGGCCGCAGCCGCGGTTCGTGCTCGGGGACATGACCGACACGCCGTTCCCGGACGGGTCGTTCGACGCGGTGATGTGCGCGTGGGTGCTCGACACCCTGCCGGACGTGGCTGGCGCGCTGCGCGAGTTCCGCCGCGTGGTCACGCCGGACGGTGCTGTCGCGCTGATCATCCGCGGCCGCAGCAGCTTCGTGTCGACCACCGTCGAGGTGGTCTCCCGGGCCTTCATCGGCACGCTGCGCGCCGTCCGGGCCCGTTCCCTGCGGGCCGCACGGATATCCGGCGACCTGTGGCTGCGCCGCCCGCTCATGCCGGAGCTGCCCGCGCTGTGCGCCGGCGCCGGCCTGGAGATCGCCGAGCTGACCGCCAACCGGCTCTTCACCCGGGTGCTGCTGCGCCCGCTTGACGACGCCACCGCCCCTACCACCCCCACCACCGCCGGCACCCGGACGACCGGGGTGCCTGGCCACGACGCGAAGGGCTGAGATGAGCGAGCTGACCCAGGAGGCTGTCGGCACCGGTACGGCCATCCGGCCCAGCCTGGTGACCGGCGTGGGCCCGGTGGCGCGGCTGCTGGGCGTGCTGGGCTCGGCCCGGCCCACCACCCGGCTCTGGTTCGACCTGCTGGCACCGGCGGCCATGATGGCCGCGGTCTACGACGGCCCGGCGCCGGTGCGCAACGTGGTCGCCATGCTGAGCATCGCCGTGCTGTTCCACGCCGCCGCCAACTTCTTCAACGACTCCAACGACGTCGAGGTGGACGCCGCCAGCAGCGAGCCGTCCCGGCAGCTGCGCCCGGTCCAGCGCGGCCGGATCAGCCCGCGCGACCTCAACATCGCCGGTGCCGTGCTGGTCGCGGCGAGCGTCCTGCTCGCCCTGCTGCTGCCGTGGCCGGCGGTGCTGCTGCTGCTGATCGTGCTGGTGCTCAACGTGGCGTACAACTTCCCGCCGATCCGGCTGGCTGGCCGGCCGGTCGTACTCCAGGTCTTCTGGCCGGTCATCTGGGCGTTGATGTTCGCGCTGTGCACGCTGGCGATGAAGTCCGGCACCTGGCGGGACGCGCTGCCGTTCCTCGCCTTCGTCGCCCTCTTCATGGGCGTGGGCGAGGGCATCACACAGGACGTGCGGGACGTGGACAACGACGCGGCCGGCGGCCGGCGTACCACCCCGGTCGTGTTCGGGCTGAAGGCCAGCCTCGTCGTGGCCTGGCTGGCACAGCTGCTGTCGGTCGGCGCCTGGCTCTGGTACGCCCAGACCGGCGAGCTGGCCTGGGGATGGACCGCGGCGGGCACGCTGGTGCTGGCCGGCTGGCTGGCCTACTTCCTGCGGCTGGCGTGGCGGCTGTGGCCGGGGCGCGGCTTCGACGGCACCGTGCTGCTGGACAAGCCGGCCGCAAAGCTCACCCACGTCGGCTCGATCTA
>Ga0075420_100002857_pt1 | contig 15003 bp, 15 predicted proteins | sample SoiMetdeltSBSDD4_FD_75296 | JGI IMG/M metagenome (GOLD analysis project Ga0075420, IMG submission 75296) | Bulk soil microbial communities from a Populus tree surrounding site in Tennessee, USA - Soil MetaG P. deltoides SBSDD4 | ecosystem: Environmental > Terrestrial > Soil > Tree plantation... | reverse complement strand
TGGATGGATCGATCCCATAACCCCACACGGCGACCCGACCGATGTCGAAGTCATGGTCGATCCGCAGTACCAACCCGATAGCGCCAGTCAGGATCAGGCCCCGGTTGGTCGGTCGGGGCATACGGCCCGGGGGCCACGGCCCGCCGAGGGCACGCCGTAGGTCTGCGAAATCCCCCTGGCTGCCGACGACTGAGGGTTGATAGGCGCGTTACTTGGTCTGAACCTGGCGAGGACTTCCTGCTCCAGCGCGGAGTCGCTTGCGGATCTTTCTCGCTAGGAGACGCCCCAGGTGGACCACGAGATCACCCAGTCGCGTTCTCGGTGCAGCACTGGCTCGCCGGCAAGGACCGCGCCAACAGCCTCGGCGGCTTCCTGGCCATGCCGGTCGACTCGTTGGTCATAGGCTTCCTGACATTCGACGTAGACGACCTCATTGACGTAGTGGGTACGGACTGAGAAGTTCGTACGCTTGCGGATCAGAGCCCGGATTGCTTTGCGGAGCTGGTTCTGTTGGTCGCCCGGCACGCCGTGGATCTCGGCGAAGCCGTGCCGGTCGATGACGACGTCGGCCGCGAGCTGGGCCACGAGGGCGAGTCGATCGTCCGGTGCGGGCTTCGGAAAATGCCCATCGATCAGGGTGAGACAGCGGCGGCACGTCGGCGCGAAAGCCTCCTCGCCGTACCGGCCGATCGCGCCGCCATCACCGCCGACCATAACTGCCCACTGACGGCCGCAGAGCGTCGCCTCGGACCAGCGTGGCTCGAGCAGCGCCGCCCGATCGTAGCCGGCGGGCACCCTGTCGGTGTCGTCGGTGCCGAAGTAGAAGTCGGGTACTGCTTCGCGGCCGCCGTCCGGTTCCTCGGCAGCAGCCGTGAGGTGCACTGCGACGCCACCTCCGGTGGTGGTAAGCAACATGGCTGCGCCGTCGATCTCGATAACGTTCGGTCCGTGTGAGTCGGAAGTCATGGCCGCCGTCCTCGATGACTGGTTGGCTGAGCGAATAGGTTCACTCCGTGACGGGTTCGGTTTCGTCGCGGCGGCGTAGTGCGTCCCAGGTCACGCGCTGGCTCTGGTCCGCGACGTCACCCTCGAACTGGATCCCCTGCTGTTCGAGTAAATGGCGGCAGTGTTCTGGGCCGCGGCCTTGGCTGTCTCGCCATTTGGGGTTGATGCGTCCGCCTTCCATGAGGATTCGTTCCGGGTTCGGGAATTGTGGCAGCGCGGCGGCGGCCTGCCCCACGCCTCTGGCCGCCTTGGTGTCGCCCCGTACGGCAATGGAGATGTCGCCATAGGTTGTCCACTCGCCTCTGCGGACGCGGGAGGCCATGCGCATGAAGACGACGCTGGTTGTGCGGTAGCGGGCTGCTAGGCGCCACCGTTGCGGAGTCGCGCCCGGGACGAGTTCGACCAGGCCGGCCTTGTGCAGGGCTTGTAGGGAGGTGTGGGTGTTCGGCCCGTCGTAGTCGATAGCGATAGCTACGTCGGCGGTCTTCATGCCGTCCTCGGTCGCGAGGCCGGGCACGCCGAGGATCTGCTGCTGGCGCTGGCCACGTCCGGTCGGGACGTCGATGTCCCTGTCGGCAGTGAGGTCTGGGACCTGGGCGGCGGCTTCCAGGTCGGCGGCCAGGTTAAGGAACAGCTCGCCCTGAGCGCGGGCGAACTTGGCGAGCGCAAGCGTCGTGTCGGTCATGTGCGCTCCTTTCATATCTCTATGACAAGGCCACACTGACACCTCTCTGCGCTCATGTCAACTGCCTTTCAAACGAGGAGACAAGCTAACGCGCGACTTCCTCGCTCGCACCCGGGGCGGGCGCTGCGCACGTGGCAACAACCAGTACCGGGAGACGCTGGGACGAGGCCGACGAACGTCAAAAGGCCGTACCCTGCGCACCCACGGTGATGAGTACGCCGGCGACCTCCGGCGGCCGTCAACCCTGTGCCAGACGGGCAGCGGGACGAGCGGCCGACTCGGTCGGTGGGTCGACAAAGTAGCCGTACCTCGACCGCCCTCGCGTTCCTGGGCCATTCATGGTAGGTAGCAAAGAGTGCGTCAGGCGGTCGCGCTGCGTACGCGGCGCGGCGCCGCGAAAGGGGTGTGCCCGTATGTGTGCCGCGACCATCGACGGCGAAGCGTTCACGCTGCAGGAACTCTTCGAGCGGTGGTCGTACGACATCGACTACTACCAGCGAGAGTTTGCCTGGACAGCGGAAGACGTTCGGACGCTCGTCGACGATCTGATGGCGCAGTTCAACCAGGCGCGGAAAGACCCGAGAACGCGGCAGGGCATGCGTCACGCCGAGCCGTACTTCCTTGGTCCGTTTGTGTACCACGAGGTGCGGCGCGGTGTGCGGTTCCTGGTCGACGGCCAGCAACGCTTCACCGTCCTCCATCTGATCTTCGTGCACCTGTATCGGCAGGCACGGGCGCTGCAGCGTCGGGACACCGAGGACAAGCTCAACCGCGTGATCCGGTACACACCGTCGACCGGCGGTTGGCGATTCCGGATCGACATCGAGGAGCGACGCAAGGCGCTGCAACGCTGGTACGAGGGGCACGACTTCCAGCCCGATGCCGGCGCGTCCCTCTCGCTGCGAAACCTCGCCGCGCGCAGCGACGAGCTCCGCGAGTTGCTGGAGGCTCGCCTGGACGCCAGAGACGTCAGCAGTTTCGTCGAGTGGCTACTCGCCCGCGTGATCCTGGTCGGCATTCGTGCACCCAACCGGGACAGCGGCTTCCGCATCTTCGAGTCGATGAACGACCGCGGCTCCCGCCTCACACCGGTCGATCTGTTGAAGAGTTTCCTGCTCTCCCGTGTGGGTCAGGGCGAGGAGGAACTCAACGTCGACTGGCGACGGATGCTGTCGGAACTGACCATCAGCCGCGAGGACGAAGGCGGACCGACCCGGTTCCTGAAATCGGCGCTCATCGCTCACCACGCGCGGGTGCCGGCAAACCATGATGACATGCGCACGATCAACAACGAGCTGCACCTGTGGGTTCGCCAGAAGGCAGCCGAAGTCCTGCACCTGACCGAGCCAAACGAGTACTTCAGCTTCGTCGAACAGCTGATCAGCCTGGCGACCCTCTACCGAACGTTCCTCAGCGCCTCCCGCACGCTCGACCAGCACCACAACCTCAAAGCCATCTACTACAACGAGATCAACGGCCTCACCAACCAGATGGTCTTCATCCTCGCCGCGGTCCGGCCCACCGACAACTTGCAGCGGGCCAAGGAGAAGGCCACGCTCGTGGCCAACTTCATCGACCGGTGGTACGTGCTGCGGGTGATCAACGATGAACCAGCATTACCGGGCGACCTCGATGAGCTGGTTCCACAACTCGTCCCGCATCTGCGCGAATGCAAGACAACCGAGGACGTGAGGGACTATCTCGGCGCCGAGCTCGCCGACGATGACGGGTACCAAGCCCTCCTGACCTACCAACTACGGGGAACGAACTCCACCCAGGTGCGGTACCTGCTGGCACGACTCACGGCCTTCGCGCAGACCGGGTGGAACGAATCGGACCTAACCATGGAGTACCTGTCACCCGAGCGGTCCTGGCACATCGAACACATCTTCGCCGACAAGCACGAACGTCACCCGGACATCCCCGATCCAGTGCAGTTCCGACTGCTGCGAAACCGCATCGGTGTCCTCGGGCTCCTCAAGGCCACGGTCAACACGAGCGTCAAGGACATGCCCCTGCCAGAGAAGATCAAGGTGTACCGGAGCGAGAACCTGCTCCTGCGATGTCTGCACTCGGACTACCACCTGAGCACCAAACCCATCCGGCTGTTCGTCGAGCGATACCAGCTCAAGCAGCATCTGCGGCCCTTGTCCAGCGACGGCGACCTTCGTGCTGCCGTCGCGGTACGGGGCGAACTGTATCGTCGACTCTGCGTCGCGATCTGGGATCGCGAGGCTCTCGGCTTTCCGCCTGCTCCCGCAGAAACCGAGCCTGACGCGATCACGCCGCAGGTTGCGCAGATCCCGACGCCAGTAGCACCGGCAGGCCGCCCGACCGACATCATGAGGATGCTCCGCACCGGCCTCCTGACGCCTGGCACAGCAGTCGTCGGCCGCGTAGGCGACGCCGACACCACCGCCCACATCCAGCCGGACGGGCACCTGAGACTGGCCACCGGCGACGTGTTCCGCAAGCCCGATGACGCCGCCCGTGCCGTTGTGGGCAAGCGCTGCGAGGGCATGCTGTTCTGGCACGTTGCGCGGCCGGACGGCACCCGGATCTCGCTCCGGCACCTCCGCGACGAGGCGCGGACACGCGCCACGAAGCTGAAGCGGTAAGCCGACTACCCGGCACCTGCGGTCAGCCGCACGGGTAACACTCGACCGGATGGGATAGCGACTCGTTGTGGTGAAGAACGATCGCGGGTTGTCTCGGCGAACCTACCTTCCAGAGTACGGCCCGGAGCTGGCACATCCGTAGATCGTGGACGGCAGCGTCCGCATCTTTCTGCTGGCCGGGTTGCTGTGCTGCCGACGGTGTGTGGGCGGCGGCTCGAACCCCACTGGGTGCACGGCCGGCCCGGCTACCGATTGCTGACACGGCCACACCTGCGCCAAGCCTGCCGCGCGGCCGGCCGTTCCAGGAGCGTCTATGTGCGCGAGGACGACCTGCTTGCCAGCCTCCGCACCCATGTCAGCCAGCTCAGCGGTGATGACCCGGCAACCGGCCAGGAGTCCCACGACGTGGTAGCGTTCCTGCGCGCAAACCAGATAGCGATCGCCTGCGGCGCCAGCGCCTGGGACCTGAGCATCTCGAGCGATAACACGGTCCGCGGTCGCCGCGCAACCCCGCAGAACGAACCCGTGGGGATTAACGTGTCCGAGATCGATACCGTAACCCCACGGCGCTACCCGACCGATGCGGACCCAAATACAGAGATCCTCATGGAGGCGCAAAGTGGTACGCGGGTACGACTGTCACCCCCTCCGGCCTCGTAAAGCGTCGTGGCGCCAGCTACGACTCAGACGCTCTGGCCCGCGCGGAAGTCGACGCCAGTACTGAAGGCGGTCTGTCCGCGCTCGTTGACGCAATGTTCGGCGCTCCCACCGTGTCGATTGCACGGGCGTCTCGGCCGTTGGTGAAATGCCTCTGGCTGACCGCCTCTCGCGGTCACGAGGCGGTCGCGCCCTCCTGCTGGTCCTGAAGGCGCTGCTGGTACAGGATCGACTTCACACCGTCGGTAAACCTGTCGAAATCGGGCACCTGTTCCATCGGGTCAGAGTCGAGTTTGTGGTCGCGGCGTAGGTGGGCGACCACGAGGCGGGGCTGGTCGCTGGCGCCGGAGTCGTCGAGGGCAAAGGTGATGTCCTCAAGGAGCTGCAGCGCCTGTTCGCGGCGAAGGCCGGTGGGGTGATCCTGGAGGAACCCGTTGACGAGGCGGCGGAGCCTGTTGTCGCGCCGGGACGCCGCTTCCTGCTCAGCGGCTGCCCGCAACTTGACCGCGATATGTGCGATGAGGACGGCGAAGTTCGCTCGGAGGTGTTCGAAGGCTGGTGGTTGCGGCATAGCGGCCTGGGTGGTGTGGGCCCACGTGATGACCTCCTTGGCGAAGCCGACCTTGTCGATGTGTCCGTCGAAACTGGCGGTGAATGCTTGGGCGAGTGCGTCCCACAGCGATCCGCCGGTGCCGAGGGCCGCTATCAGATCGGCCTCCTGCAGCTTGTCGGCATCGTTGGCGGACAAGTCCAGGAACCGGCGGGCGTAGGCGCGGGCGGCCTCGACCGCAACGGCCGGTGGCACGAGGTCTTCGGCCTCCTCGACGGTGACGTTCGCGGGGATGGTCAGGGCCGCGTCGGCGGCCCAGGTGTCGATGCGGATGACGAACCGGTCGTCGATGACCGGCTTCTGCCGGGCGCCGCCTCGCCGGAGGGCCTTCTGGGCGTCGATTCCTTGACTGTCGCCGTCGAGGAGCACCACGCATGGTGGGCGCACCTGGTCACGGCCGCGCGCGAGGTAGACGAGGTACGGGATGCTGCTGGCGGATCCAGCCGGCACGATGGTGACCTCGTTGAGGTCGAGCGTGCGAAGGAAGGACCCGCCGTCACCGCGCAGCAACGACGACATTCCAGCCAGGAGCACCTGGTCGGCCAGGCCCTCGACGAACAGGTTGGAGCCGCCGATGAATGCGGTCTCGGCCACGAAGCTGCCCAGCGACGTGCGCAGCGGTTCGTAGTGGTTCTTGGTGGCGTCGCGCACCACCCTGGTTCCTTCGTCTTCCTGGCCCTTCTCGATGACTCGGATGCGATGGGCGGCGTTGCGGTTGATCAGGAACGGTGAGTGGGTGACGTACACGACCTGGTCCCGACGCGAACCGTCTTCTGGCTGGGCGTACTGCTCGAGGATGCGCAGCAGGTCCTGCTGCCCGCTGCTGGACAGATAGGCGTCGGGTTCGTCCATGAGCAGGATCTCGTGCCGGTCGGTCGGGCGCTGGTGGGCCAGAAGCTGCACGTAGTAGCTCAGGAAGTATTGAAGGCCGCGGCTGCGTTCCTGGAAGGAGTAGTCGGTGTTGGTGCGGTCGCGGATGGTGAAGCACAGTTCGTGTTCGCGGGGTGACAGCAGCAGCTTGAACTCGCGGTCCTGCGTCCACCAGCGGGGGAGGTTCAGGTTTCGGGCCATCTCGTTGTTCATCCGCTGGATCAGCCCGTTGACCTGCCCTTCGTGGCCTTTCTTCATCGCGTCAGCGAGGTCGTCGAACGCCCGCTGGTCGATGCCGCACACGTCGATGAGGAGTTTGCGGCCGAGTTCACGCTGCTTGCCGGTCGCACTATTGGGGTCGAGGTCCCCGCCATTGATGATCGACAGGATTTCTGAGGCGTGTTCGGTGACCTGGGTGGGCGTGGTGATCCCTCCGCCGAAGATCAGGTCCCACAAGCTCGTACGCTGTTCACGTTGCTGCAACCAGGTCGGTGCGCGGCCGGCGAGATAGCTGATCGGGATGCTGTCAGGCAGGGCGACGCCAGTGTCTAGCCGGTAGACCTGCGGGAGGACGCCGCAGATCGCCGCAAGGGCTGCCGGCGGAACCGGGGCCGGTGTGTCAGCATCGCTGTACAGGACGAACGGTTGACCCGATCCCGGCCGGAACAGCCGGAACCGGTCACCGATGCGAAGAGGGCGGCTGACCACATCGGTGAGCGCCTTGCCCGCCGCTTCCGAGATGACCTCGAACTCGCCGCCAAACTCGGGCGAGTGCATCTGGTCTTTGGCCACCGAGTAGAACTCGGAGTAACGGCAGAAGGCTCCCCGCTCGATGCCGTCACCGCTGGCGAGGATCTCGATCGCGTCCAACAGGTGGCTCTTGCCGGACTCGTTGGCACCCACGATCGCGGTGATCGACGGATCGAGGTCGACGGTGACGTGCGGAAACCACCGCCCCTCGAAGTCCTCCCACTCCCGGCGCGTAGCGTTGGGAGCGGCTTTGCGTTCGTAGTTGTAGTTAAACGACTTGTAGAAGCGGACGTAGAGCTTCGTTATGCGCATGATGTCTCGATCTCCCAAGGATGCGCCACGGACAGCGGCCTGAACTCGGCCCCATGTGCGGTGGCCTCCTCCGACGGGCTACGCCCGCCGACCGATTATGCCCGTACTGGTAGTCCGGCACCGCGATGTGAACCACCGGCCCGGCCGTGTCGCTTACCTGCGGCATAGAACGTGCCGAGTGGGAGCCACGATGGACGGCAATCCGGACACCCGACCATGATCCACCCCGAGCGCCGCAGATCAAGCCAACCCGCCGCCGAGCACCTGATCAGTCACGGGCGCCATTACCACAGTGACGCCTGTTGGCTGCCATGCGCCTGGATATCAGTCCGTTTCGCTCGGGCTGGAGTCCTTCTGGACGTCCGCCACGACGGACGCCGCCCGGATTCGTCGCTGAACACGCCGACACTTACGGACTTCCGTTGCTGCAGCGAGAGTTCGATCTCGCGCGCGACGAGTGTCGTCGCGGAACCACTGGTACCGACACACCCCACAGCCACCAACTGAGCGAACAGTGTGCTGGTCAGGTAGTCCTTGATTATCTGGGAGTCAAGATAACTGGGGAAATCCGGCCGCTGAAGATGCTTTTCGACTTGCTCCCGAGGCATGCACATGCCAGAGATCATCGAAGTACTGTCGACGTCCAGAGTATCGAGTTGGCAGATCTTCACGAAGCTGGGCGTTGGCACCATGCGGTACTCACCGCCAGGTTCCTCCTGGCGGCACCTGTCGTCGAGCGCCCGCATCATGTCGAGCTGCTCGCGGAAATGTCCGTCGACACGGCAACGCCAGGACGGGCCGTCCGGGACCATCCGCTTGTACTGGACCAGCACGAAACTGCGTCGTTGCTGGTGATAGTAAATGAGGTCGGTGCCGAGCCGGTTCTCGATCGGCCATCGGTTGACATTCATGATTTGCAGGGTGCGCTCGTTACCGTCGGTGAAGATGCGCACGGCCAGCCGGTCGCTTTGCTGGGGGGTCCAGCCGAGGAACGTATTTGCGTCGTGTTCAACCATCGGATCTTCCCGCGGCGGGACGCCAGGCATCGCGGGGAGGAAGTAGTCGCGGTCGGAGATGCTGCCGATCTCGTCCTCAGTGAGGAAACCGTTGGCCGGCAGCAGGTCGAGAGCGCCGGTGAACGCGAACAGAGATGCGAGGCTGTCCCGTTCCTCGGCCAGCGCCGCCTTTCGCGGCGCGGGCAGGTCGATATCCCGGACACCGAACAGGGTTCCGATCACCGAGTTGAGTTGGGGGTTCTCCGCCAGAAGAACATCGAGCACCACCTTGCTGGCCTTCTCCGTCAGCTCGCCCTGGCTCTCCAACGGACGCCGTTGATCCTTTCGGAGCAGTGCCTGTAAGCGACTCAACTCCAGCGGTCGGACGAGTGGGGTCAGCGATCGCAGCTGGAATGCCCACCGGATGTCATCGGCTCGGCTGTTCTCCTCGACGCCGGCCAGAAAGTGCACCGCGTTCCGATACGAAATCAGCACCACGTTGGCCCCGACGCGTGTCCGCAGCGGGAACGACACCCGACAGTCGCCAGTGCCACCTCGTGCCCGCTGACCAGCCTTCTCCTGCAGGTAGGACACGCATGCTTCATCAGCGAAGAGGATACCCAGTTGACGGCCACCCATTGTGCCTCCCGGTGATCGACCCAATGGTTCACCTCGGCGCCGAAGGTGTGGCTCCACGACGGTTCTCCAGCTCGTCCCATTCGAGGCGATCCGCTGCGGTCTCCATGCTCTGCTCCTCCCCAAGACTGGCAATGGTCGTACGGTCGTCGCAGTGCGATCACAGTAAGTCGTGTTATGCGTGGTCCTCGGCGTAGGTGCGGGTCTGGCGGAGTACCAGCTCGACGGCTTGCGGGCTGGCGTCCGGCGGGTACCCCGTACCGGGCCAGCAGACGCCTGACCTTGCTGCGGACCAATGCCTGCGCCTGCTCACGGATCCACCAGTCCACCGGCAGATCCTGGAGCGCCTGCACGAGTTCCCGAGCAATCAGACTCAGCTTTGCGTCGCCGAGCAGCTCCTTCGCGGAGTCGTTCTGCGCGACAGCAGTGTAGAAGGCGTACTCGTCCTCAGTCAGGCCCATCTGTGCTGCCTTGCCGCGGTCGGCCGAGACTTCCTTCGCCAGGGCCACCAGCTCGGCGATGATCTCGGCGGCGGTGAGGGCGCCAGTGGTGTAACGCTGCATCGTCTTCAGCAGCTTGTCAGTGAAACCCTCCTGGGCGACCACGTTGTGCGGATGAGCCGCGCGGACCTCGCGCTCGACCGCCCGACGCAGCGCCTCAATGGCCAAGTTCGGGCGCTGGCTCTCCCGTAGCCGGCGCATGAAGTCCTCGTCCAGGTGCGACAAGTCCGGACGCTGGATGCCGGCGGCCTCGTAGATGTCGACGACCTCGTCCACGGCGATTGCGCTCGCGGCGAGCTGCCGGATCGCCAACTCGACATCGGCTGCGCTGGCCAGGCCACGCTCGGCGCGTTCTTCCGCGCGCAGCTTCGCCAGGTAGAGACGTACCGCTTCGAAGAACTCCAGGTCTGGACGCAACCGGCGCAACCGTTCTTCACGGGGGCAGTTGCTGAAGGCCCGCGCGAGCTTGCGCGCGGTGTCGGCGTACCGTTCGGCCAGCGACCTGCACTCCCCACACCCCTGTGCCATCACGACCGAACTGCGCATCGACGGGACGGCCACTCCGACGCGGGTATCCCGGTCTTGGCCAGCCGTCGGCCAAGGCAGACGTCGGATGCTGATGGCACGGGGGAACCACAAGCATCCGGCGTCTCGCAGCGACTGTACGTCCGCCGCGCCGTACTTCGCTATGGACGCACGACGGACCGAGTGTCCCTGTGCATCGAGCGCAACTCGATGGCGGCCGCGACGAGGCGCTGCCCCGTGCGCTCCGTCGTGCCGAGCTGGCCGGCCAGCTGCGCGCCGAGACCGATTGTGGCGGCGCCGGCCTTCTCGGCCTTGTCCACCAGGGCGAGCGCCATGTCCAGCCGTGGGTCGTCGGCGTAGGGGTGGGGTTGTAGCGGGCCGGTGCCGGTGCCGATGGGGCGGCCGGTGGAGTGACGCAACGGCCGTCCGTCGGCGTAGTTCCATACCGTGCGCCGGTACCAGTAGCGGCGCAGCCGGCCGCTGGGCAGATCCTCGGCTTGGTCGGGGTTGTGCAGCAGCTCGTCGGGCATACTGCGGTGGTTCTTGTACCCGAGTACCTGGGCGGCTTGCGGCGCGGTGAGCAGGTCCCGGGGGTGACCTGAGCGGTCAACCTGGGTGAGCTTCGCGGAGCGTTCGGCGAGGTGGCGCGCGTAGAAGGCGTCGATGTCGGCCTGCCACCACCAGTCCCGGCCGTCGGAGTCGGTGTCGGCCTTTATGGGAAAGCCGGTCTTGCCGCGTTGCAGGTGCCAGTAGTCCACCGTGGCTGGGCTGACACCGATGCGCTCGGCGATGCCGGCACGGTCGAGCTGGCGACGGCGTTGCCGCATACGAGCACCCACACCGGGCACCTCCCCACTGTCCTCGCCCCGGCCGTTGATCGGTCGCGTCGTCGTGTCGGCGCCGAGGTATGCCTTGTACCGTACGGCGGCGCTGGACGAGTCTGCGTCGCCGGGCGCCGCCGTGTCGGTGCCTGTCCTCGTCGTATCACGGCCGGGCGGCTCCTGGCCGGCTGGATGGGTCCGGTCCGCCGTCGGTGGCGGGCGTCGTCTCGGCTGGTTCCCAAATGCCGAGGGGGTTCTGTGGGGTGATGCGTCCGCGGCCGGAGTGGAGGCCGGCGATCACGTTGCTGAAGGTGCCGTGCAGCTCGCCGCGTACCCGGGTGAGCCGGTTGCCGCGTGTGTACTTGGCGGGCATCGCGTCGGCTACCCGCCCGACCAGCCCATACACGTCCTTGGCCTCGATCAGCTCCGCGCAGCTCTCGCAGGCGCTCCAGCGTTGCCCCCACTGCTGGGTCCGCCCGGGGGCGGTGGTCACGTTCCGGGTGCGGGCGGCTTGGTGGCGTCGCCGGTAGTCGCCTGCCCCGACGGTACGGGAGGTGACGACGCGGGACTCGGTGATTTGGTCGCCGGTCACGTAGCACCAGGCCGGGTCGGGCCGCGAGCAGAAGTCGCACACCATTACCGGGTCGTCCAATTCGGTCAGCGGTACCGGGTCGGCCGGATGATCGACCGTTTCCCCGCGCAGCTCCTCGCTGTGCCGCAAGGTCACCGAGCCCGCCGGGGACATCTCGACGTTGAGGGCGCGGCGGCAGGTCCGGCAGTACAACGACCCCTGCTGCATCACCATGGAGGCAACGTCGTCGCCGCTGAGGCCGCCACCGCTGGTGCTGCTCATCCGGTTGTCGCTCATGACGGCTCTCCTTCCACGCCGGCCGATTCGGCTCCGCAAGCCGGATGCAGGAGCGGGCCGACGCGGCGCCGTAGCCGCTGCACCCGGTCGAGTTCGTCGCGGAACAGCCGGCTCATGTGCTGGTAGCCGGTCGGGGACGGCTCCACAGTGATGGTGTCGGACTTCTCTGGCTGCGCCGGCGCGTGGCCCTGCGTCTCGGGTTCGGTGTCGAGGCCGGTCGCGGGTTGTGCGGCGGCTGCCGTGTCGGTCTGCTGTGCGGCCTCGGCCCACCGTTCGGCCACGAGTTCCAGGCAGTGCGCCAACAACTGCCAGTCCTCTGGGCCAAGGGACAGCGGACGTTCGCCGGGCCCGGCGAGGGTGAGGGTGTAGGTAGCGTCGATGAGATACCGGTCCGGGTCGGCCGTGTAGACCGTGAACCGGGTGTCCGTGCTCGGCAGACGGAACACGAACGCGTACGCAGGTACGAGATCGGCGAGGTACATCGCGGCGCAGACGGCAGTAGCCGGTTCGAGCGGTCGGCCCGGCCGTGTTGGTTCGTGCGTCATGAGGGATCTCCCGTTCCTCAATTGGGCGGGCCGCGATGGGCCGGGAGCGGTTCGTCGGTCCGGCATCGTGGCGAGGGTGTGGTTGGGCTAGCGGCGGTCTCGCCACCGCCGCCGGGGCTCGACACCGCTCGGCGCGGCTGGCGTGGTTGCGGACCACACACCGGCACGGGTGGTCTTCGCGCGGTACATCGCCATGTCGGCGTGGTACAGCAGCTCCGTCCCGGTCATGCCGGGCTCGGCCATGGCGTAGCCGACCCTGGCGAGGATGGTGAGCCGGCGTTTGCCGAGGGCGATGGGCGTGGTGACGGCGGTGAAGGCGGCGCGGGCAACGTCGGCCACGGCAGTGGAGTCGCCGTGCACGATGAGGACGTACTCGTCGCCGCCTATCCGGGCGGCGAGCATCAGCGGCGTGGGCAGCTCGGCCAGCCGGCGTCCGACCTCGACGATAGGCCTCCTGCGCTCCGGCGATGTCGAGATGACCCGTCGGTGCGCGGTGGCCATCGCGCCGAGGGGTCATCCGCCGCCTGCCACGCTCCAACCGGTACATGCTTACCGCCGACGGAATCGGCATCGCCATCTTCTACACCAAGATCTACAACCGGCTGCTCGTCCCTCTCACCGCCGCTGACCAACCCCAGGCCTACCCGAGCTCCGCGCCGCACTGTCCACAATCAACAGACATGTCGACCATTACGTCACCACGCACGACTACCTCGCCCGGCCGCATGCAACTTGACTCAAATGTGAAGCCCGCTGCGACCAAAGATCGCTAGTCGGGAACGCGTCCGACGCGTTCGCGACGAGGCCACCGTTCTGCACCCGCAGCAGATCGATTAGCGCCCCGGGCACACCGAGCAGCCGCTCGCGTCGGCGATCATGTCCTCGGTCAGCGGCAGTTGAACATCGCGAGCAAATCGCGCACCACGGCATGTCGAGTGCCTAAACGGTGCGCTCGACACGTGAACGACATCCGTGAATTGTATGACCCACATCACGCCCGATAAGAAAGCTTCGTGCCGCTGAGGTGATAGTTATTCCACCTGGTGTCCGGATTTTAGTATTAGATTGGGCTACTTACACCGTCCAAAGTGGACCTCGCTTCATGTACCGATAACGTCGCCCTATGTTGCACATTCTTGGGTGCGCGACCGTGGGACGGCGTCTAGGCTTACCATGCCCGCGAAACGCACAGGTGATACGCCTGAACGATCGCTCCAGCTGCCGTACGCTCATCACCCCATTCGGAGTGAAGAGACCGAGGTGGTAGGCCTTGTGGAGCTAGGGCCTTTCCTAGCAAACGCACCATGGGTCGCGGCCATCGTGCCCTTGCTGATCGCCTTGGTAGCCGCCCTCGTGCCCGCGGTCTTGAAGGTAATCGTCGTTCTCGTCACTACGCGGGACGCCGACCCCGAGACGAAGGCCGAGATCCTGCGCGCGATCGGCGACATGTTTCGGCGGTCGTGATGCCGGCAGAAGCCATGATCCATCCACGCGAACGCTTTGTGTGCCTTCATCTGTCTCGCTGCTGGCGAACCGGAGATCACTGCCCGCCCGAGCGCAGGGCACGGAATGCAGCCCGTTCGGCCGCTAAGTCCACCAGTTGTCCATTGTTGTTCAGTCCTTCAGCATTCCTGTCTCTGGCGTGTGGGAGCCGGTCGGTGACGTCGGCTATCTGCGGGCCGAAGTCCTCATCGGTGACGGCCGAGGCTCTGCGTTCTGATCCGGTCCTGTGGTTCCTTCCGGACGAGACTGGTCGTTGGGTGATCTCTGACCGCCGCACCGGACGCCGGTACGGCTCGCCGATGGACAATCCCGAAGCCGCGCATTGGTCCGACATCGCCTACCTCGGACGGCTGCGGCTTGGCCAGGAGCGTCTACTACTCATCGCAGGCGTGCCGGCGCTTGGATCGGTTGGGGCGGTGGATTTCCTGCTGCGCGAGCTACGACAGCTGTACGCGGTTGTTGGCGAGCGCCGCTTCTCGATGGTGATCGGCAGCACACACGACGGCGACCAGGCGCTCTTCAGTGAGGCGGTGATCCCGCCATGCCTGCACGAGTGAGCCACGTTGCCACGGCTACGCGGCCTGGATCCGGTAGGTCCAATCAGGACAGGGTGCGGTGCAAATCTGATGGAGTGCCCGTGCTCGACGGCGCTTCCTCCGAATGGCCGTCGCGGCGCGACGGTGGCTGGTATGCCGAGAACCTGGCGTCAGAGCTGGAGCTGGCGATGGCCGAGCCGTCAGCAGTGCGCGGAGGGACTGCGGTCGGTACTGGAAGGAGCGATTAACGCTGTCGCCGCCAGGATGGAAGACGATGGCCCGTCGTGCACGGTGGGCATGGCCCGGTGGGACGGCGACGAGCTGGAACTGCTGATCCTCGGCGACATCACCGCCGTCGTATACCTGCACAGCGGGGACTCGATGGTGGTCACCGATGAACGGCTCGACGCCGTCGCACCCGATTTACGCCGTGCCTACAAGGAGAGCGTTCGGGATGGCGACGGATTCGGCGGCGAGCACCGTTCACACCTGGCTAACCTGCAGGCAGCTCAGCGCAGCATGCGCAACGTCGACGGCGGCTACTGGATCGCCGAAGCGGATCCGGAA
>Ga0075420_100002856_pt1 | contig 15012 bp, 12 predicted proteins | sample SoiMetdeltSBSDD4_FD_75296 | JGI IMG/M metagenome (GOLD analysis project Ga0075420, IMG submission 75296) | Bulk soil microbial communities from a Populus tree surrounding site in Tennessee, USA - Soil MetaG P. deltoides SBSDD4 | ecosystem: Environmental > Terrestrial > Soil > Tree plantation... | reverse complement strand
GGCCTCGACGCCAGGCAGCGCGCGCACGCCGTCCAGCACACGCCGATGAAAGTCCACGCGCCGGCCCGGCTCTTCGTACTTCGGCCTCGGCAGCTGGGTCCGCAGCGTGAGCACGCCCTCGGACGAGAACCCTGCCGGCACGGCCTGAACGCGCCACACCGCGCGAATCAGGAGCCCCGACGCGATGAGCAGCGCGACCGACACGGCGACCTCGATCGCGACGAGCGTCGTTCGAAGGCGCTGTCGCTGCGCACTGCCACGCGTGCCCTCACGCAGCGCCGAGAAGTTCTTCTGACCGCCGACCCTGAGCGCCGGAATCAGCCCGAAACCGAGACCGGTGAGAGCTGCGAATGCCGCGGCGAGCGCGAAAGCGCGCAGATCGACGGTCGGCTTCGAGGCAAGCGGCATCGAGGGAGGCACGAGCTGCGCGAGGAGCGGCACCGTCACCCAGGCCATCAGCGCGCCGGCGAGGCCACCGATCGCCGCGAGGACGATACTCTCGGTCAGCATCTGCCTGACCAGCCGCTCACGCCCGGCGCCGAGTGCGGCGCGGACGGCGATCTCGCGCTCTCTGCCGGCGGCGCGGGCGAGTGACAGGTTCGCGAGGTTCGCGCACGTGAGCAGGAGCATCGCCAGGCTGGCCCCGCAGAGCACGAGCAGGATAGTGCGATACCTCGGCGACATCGCATCACGCTGCTTGTAGAAGCTGAACCCGATGTCGGGATGATCGTTCGGGAACTCGCGCGCGATGTCGAGCGCGATCGATGACAGCTCGGCGCGCGCCTGCTCGAACGTCACACCGGGTGCGAGTCGACCTACGCCATCGAGATAGTTGTTGCCGCGATTCGCGAAGTCGTCCTCGCGGAGCATCATTGGGATCCAGAGCTGCGCCTCTTCCGTCGGGAACCGGAAGTGCGCGGGCATGACGCCGATCACGACGTACTGATTCCCATCGAGGTTGAGCGTCTTGCCGAGCACGCGCTCGTCACCGCCGAGCTGCGATTGCCAGAGGCCGTAGCTGATGAGACCGCCTGCTCATCAGCCTCCGCCTGGGTTTCATCGAACACTCGGCCCGCTATCGGGGCGACGCCCAGGAGCGAGAGCACGTTAGGGGTGACGATCGAACCCGGGACGCGCGCCGGCTCGCCGCTGCCGACGAGGTTGACCGACGTTCCGGTGAGCGCGCCGAGTGCGCTGAATGACCGCGCTTTCGCGAGAACATCACGATAGACGGCCGGCGACATCTGGTTCATGCATCCCCAGCCGCCACCCGTGCGCGGTCCTTCGCAGAGCCGAACGACTGCATCCGGATTGGGGAAGGGAAGCGGGCGCACGAGAACGAAGTCCGCCACCGAGAACGTCGCGGCGTTGGCACCGACGCCAAGTGCGGTGACCAGGATGGTGGCGAGCGCGAAGCCGCGCGAGCGGCGCAGCGCGCGCGCCGTGTACCGCAGGTCCTGGGTGAGAATGGCCCAGTGGGCGCCGATGGCGTTCGGTACGACGTCCGCGATGGCCTCGAACGATGCCGCGGCGGGACCGCGGCTGCGCACGCGATCTTCGTAGGTGCGGAGGAGCTCGTCCCCATACTCGAGGCGGAACGAGCTCGGATACAGCCGGAGCAGCAGGCGATAGAAGGCGGTCATACGGCCCCTTGCTCCATTGGCTGGAGCGGTAGCGATCGATCGACGCGTTCGGGACATCTGCCTGCTCTAGACTATAGCCACAGTGGCTATATCGTCAATGGCTACATTCCGAATGCGGCTGGCAGCCGGCGGTGGTCGCTGGAACCGGGTGACGGGCACCGCGTCTCGACCCGGCCACTCCTTCGGGCCGCCTGCGATTCCCCGCCTTCGGCTCGGAATGACACGTCTTCGAATCGCACAGTCTCGCATGCGCGGGGCTCCGGCCACAATGTTGGGGCATGCGAACCCTCGTATACACCCTGGCGACCATTGTCGCGCCGCTCGCCGTGACGACGGTGGCGAACGCTCGGGCAGACCGTCCCATTCTCGCCATATTCGCGCATCCCGATGACGAACGCGTCATCGGGCCGCTGCTGTCACGCCTCAGCAGGGAAGGGCGCGAGACGCACCTCGTCATCGCCACCGACGGCGCGAAAGGCATTCGCGACTTCGCGCGAATCCCGGCTGGCCCCGAGCTCGCCGCCCTGCGCGCCAAGGAGGCACAGTGTGCCGCCGACCGGCTCGGCGTGCGACAGCTCCACCTCCTCGGCCTGCCGGACGCGGGTCTCGCGTCATTCGACGCGCTCGGGCAGCTGCGCTCGAAGCTGGTCGCCGTCATCGACTCGATCAGGCCAGCTGCGGTCATCACGTTCGGGCCGGAAGGCGGGACGGGTCATCCGGATCATCGGCTTGTCGGCAACGTCGTGACGCAGATCGTGCAGGGGGATTCGCGTTATGCATCGCTCGATCTGCTCTACGCATCGCTGCCGGCCGAACGGCTCGCGACCGCGCCGCCAGCGCGACCCACGGTGAACGGGATGGCCGAGTCGCTGCTGACGGAGCGGGTGCCGTTCGAGGAGCGGGATCTCGTTGCCGCGCGTGAGGAGTTCGCGTGTCATCGGACCCAGTACACACCTGCGGAGATGGATGCGATCAACCGGTATCTCGCGCACGCGTGGAACGGCAGTGTGTGGCTGCGGCCCTGGTCTGGCACGCTGCACGATCCCGGTCTCTTCAGACGATAGGGAACTCCTCCACAACCGGCGCTCAGCGCCGAGGCTGGCCCGCGGCGTGCTGCCGGACGACAGGCTCGGATGACACACCCGGTGTCCCGAGCAAGCAGCATCTGCAGCAGGGGGATGGGATCATGCCAACTCAGCAATTGCAGGGGAAACGCGTCGCGATTCTCGCGACCGATGGGGTCGAACGCGTGGAGCTGACCGAACCAAGGAAGGCGCTCGACGATGCTGGCGCACGCACGGTCGTCGTCTCGCCGAAGAGCGGTTCGATCAAGGGATGGGAGCACGACCACTGGGGCGAGTCGATCACCGTGGACCTGTCGTTGAACGAGGCACGCGCGGACCAGTTCGACGCGTTGATGCTACCCGGTGGTGTGATGAACCCGGATCAACTCCGGATGAACGATCGCGCCGTCGAGTTCGTGCGGAGCTTCTTCGAGGCAGGAAAGCCCGTCGCGGCTATCTGCCACGCACCGTGGTTGTTGGTCGAGGCGGATGTGGTGGATGGTCGAACGCTCACCTCGTGGCCTTCGCTCGAGACTGATATCCGCAACGCCGGTGGCGACTGGGTCGATCGTGACGTGGTGACCGACCATGGACTCGTCACGAGTCGGAAGCCCGATGATCTCCCGGCGTTCAACCGGAAGATGCTCGAGGAGTTCGCCGAGGGCGTGCACGAAGCACAGGCCGCCTCCGCCCGACCGGAGAAGCGGTCGGGCAGCCAGATGGAAGCTCGTTAGGCGCCGCCGTTCGACCACCTGGGGTCACGCGGCAGCACAGCCACCGGAACGCGTCGCCCGATGTGCCTGTCGGGCGACGCGTTCCACCGATCGCCGATCGGACGGTTCAGCCTCCCGCGCACGCCCATGCCGTCGCGAGAATTACCGCGCCGCTGACCATGAACAGCGGGACGACGCCGAGCGAGCGAAAGACGAGCTCGTACGGCCCGAGATCGTGAAATCCCGTCGCCGTCGCCGTCTGCGACAGGGAAATCATCGAACGACCGGGAGAATGAGTCGCGACGGGTACACCGACGAGTGGTGAATGGTGTTCTTCGCGTTCCGCCACGTCGTCTCGTCGTAGTTTCGGCCGCCCGTATTGAGGTTACGGTCGAAACGCGGAAAGCTCGAGCTCGAAATCTGTACGCGGAGACGATGACCCGGCGCGAGATACCACGACGTCGCGTGGAGATCGATCGGAACCGCGTAGACTTTGCCCGGCGACATCATGCGAGCCTGGTCGAAGCCGTCGCGATACCGAACGCGCGTGACGCCCTCCTGCAGGTTCATCGACCGCCCATCGGGGAAGACATCGAGCAACTTGACGGTAATGTCCGTGTCGGGCGCGTCGGAGCTCAGATGCACCACTGCGCGCATCGGGCCCGTGAGCTCCAGTCCGTCACGCAGCACGTCCGTCGTGTAGACGAGCACGTCGGGCCGCTGCTCGATGTCCGTGTTGTCGAACGAGCCGGGCTGGTCCTTCGGGTTTCCCGTACAACAGATCGACCCGCCGCGAGACGGGACCGGGTTCGCGGGATCGTACGTGAATGTGTCCGGCCGCTCCTGCTTCGGCGTCGTTAGGCTGAGCCGGCCGTTTCCCTTTGCCGTATTCGCGGCGCCGTCGCTGTGCAGGTAGAACGGGGTTTCACGCATCCCCTTCACGGGCCACACGTCCGATGTGCGCCACTCGTTCCGGCCGATCACGTAGTACTGGAACCGCGGCAGCGAATCGAGGGCCCGCTCGTTCCCCTTGAGCCAACGATCGAACCACGCGAGATACGTCTCCCAGTAACGCAGCCGAGCGTCGCCGACTTCCAGCTCGCCGACCCTGGTCCGCGCACTCGCCGCTTCCGAGGCGCAATGCACGGTTGGCGAGATGATCGCGTACTGACCGTTCTTTGCCCGGTCGTTCAAGGCATTCTTGCGGAAGATCTCCGCCACGTCGAGCGCCTCGTTCGCCATGTCGAACCACGACGAGACGTGCAGCGCCGCGACGGTGACCGAGTCATTCGCCGTGAGGTAGCCCTGGGCGTCCCACCACGGATCGTCCGGCGACCGCTCGAGGAAGTTCCGCCAGTCCCATGACGGCGAGCCGGCGCGGTCGGTCATATCGATCACCGGCAGCGTCCTGAAATGCGATGCGAGGTCGACCTTAGGCATGAGCCGAGCCCCTTTGTCGACCGACGCGAACACGGGCATCCAGCCGAAGTTGATCGAGATCGAGAACGTGCCGCCTTCCACGGACCCCCAGAACACGCGCCGCCGCCCCACTCGGCCGATGTTGCCACCCGCGGCCTGTGGAATCGCCGCGATGTGGCGCGGGTGCCGTTGCTGTGCGGCGATGATCTGCCCTTCGCCGAGGTAGGAGCAGCCGTACGTACCGACACGGCCGGTAGACCAGGATTGCGTGCCGATCCAGTCGAACGTGTCGGACCAGTCGGTCATGTCTCCTTCGTAGACGCGAAACTGCCCCTCGGACGCGAATTTCCCGCGAACGTCCTGCACGACGACGGCATAGCCGTGCGACGCGAAGAACGCGGCGGGTACCGTGGCCCCCCGGTAATTCGCCTTGTCGTACGGCAGCCGGATGAGCACCGTCGGGAGCGGGCCCGTGACGCCTCGCGGGCGGTAGACATCGGTCGCGAGCCTAACGCCGTCCCGCATCGGGACCATGATCGACCGCTCTGTGTCGACCTCGTAAGCGCCGGCCGGGCGGCCGTAGGCCCCGCCGCCCGGCGGCTGCGCTGCGGCGGGCGAGATGAACACCGCACTGAGGACCAGGGAGCGGAAATACGACCGCAGTGACAGGCGGCGATTCATGGCGTCGTCTCTTCTCGAGGTTGCGTTCGGCCGCACCCATAGTCGCCCCCGTGCAGGCGCCTGTCCAGTTGCCGATCCAACCCTTTCAGCACATAGATTGTCTACCCCATTGCTCACCCATGGCATTGGTCGCTCCCGAGGGGCCTCATGCGCGAATGGCTGACACGGCTGGTTGACTGGCTGAGGCGCGACGCCCTGGACCGCGAGCTTTCCGAAGAGCTGCGTTTTCATCAGCGGCAGCTGGAGCGAGATGTGCGCGCGGAGGCCGCAGGCACCGCCGAGGCGACACGGATAGCTGGGCGGCGGCTCGGGAACGCATTACGCGTGAGGGAAGACGCGCGCGACCGATGGTCGATTCCATCGCTCGATCGCGTGCAGCAGGATGTCCGCTACGCGTTACGCGGTCTCCGCCGCTCCCCTGGCTTCACGGCGACCGCGGTCATTACTCTCGCCCTCGGCATAGGGGCGAATGCCGCGATGTTCGACGTCGTCGATCGTCTCATGTTCCGGCCGCTCGCATACCTGCGCGATCCGGGGACCGTGCACCGCCTGTACTGGCAGACGGACGATCGCGGCACGGCGCGAACCGTGATGTCGTCGCCGTACACGCGGTACCTCGACATGATGCGGTGGACGACGTCGTTCAGCCAGCTCGCGTCGTTCTCGGAGCGTCCGCTTGCCGTTGGCGACGGGGAACGAGCGCGCGAGCTCCAGGTCGGCGTGGTCAGCGCGTCGTTCTTCGAGTTCTTCGACGCGCGGCCCGCGCTCGGCCGCTTCTTTATCGCCGCCGAGGACGTGCCACCTCGCGGGGCCGACGTCGTCGTGCTGTCACACGGGTACTGGCGCTCCGAGCTCGGCGGGCGTGACGTGCTCGGACAAACGCTGCGAGTAGCGAACGTGCGTGCGACGATCGTCGGCGTCGCGCCACCCGGGTTCAATGGTGTGAATGACGCGAACCCTCCCGCCGTGTACATCCCCATCACGACCTATGCAGGCAACACTGGAACCGACGACGCGAAGACGTACTACACGCGCTACGACTGGGGGTGGGCGCAGACCATGGCGCGGCGCAAGCCGGGTGTGAGCGTCGACCAGGCATCGGTAGACGCGACGAACGCGATGCGGAGAAGCTGGGAGGCGAACCGGGCGCTGGAGCCCGGGCTCCCGGCGAGCGACGTCGCGCGGCCGCGAGCGGTCGTTTCCGCGCTCCGTCCCGGTGCGGGACCGAACCCCGCGCTCGAGGCACGCACCGCACTGTGGGTGAGCGCCGTCGCCGCGATCGTCCTCTGCATCGCCGTGGCGAACGTGGCGAACCTCTCGCTCGCCCGCGCTGCCAGGCGTCAGCGTGAAACCGCGGTGCGTGTCGCGCTCGGAGTGTCGCGGGGGCGCCTCGTCAGGCAGTCGCTGACCGAGAGTCTGCTGCTCGCCACGGTGGGCGCAGTAGGTGCGCTCTTCGTCGCGCAATGGGCCGGAGCGGCCATTCGCCGACTGCTCATCACCACGCAGGCGGTTCCGATGCGCGTATATGCGGATGGTCGCACGCTCATTGTCACGTTAGGCATCGCGCTGGCGGTCGGTATGCTCGTCGGGCTCGCCCCGTTGGCCGTGCTCGGTCGTGCCGGTGCGTTCGCGCCGCTCGGCGGCGGGCTCGCCCGCACGCTCCGCGGTGGCGCGCGTGGTGGCAGCACCGAAGGTGTGCGCCTCCGCGCTGCCCTGCTCGTCACACAAGCCGCGCTGTCGGTGGCGCTGCTCGTGGGCACCGCGCTGTTCGTGCGCAGCCTCGCGCGCGTGAAGGCGATGCCGATGGGGTACGACGCGGAACAGGTGCTGCTCGTGAACCACGTGACGCGTGGCGGGTTCCCCGGCGACAGCGCGATCAGGGCACAGCGCGACCTGCTGCTGGCCGAGGCGGCGGCGTTGCCCGGAGTCGAGAGTGCGGCGTGGATCAGCAGCGCGCCGTTCGTGAGCACATCGAACACCGCCATCTTCGTGGCCGGGATCGACTCGACGGCGAGGCTTGGCACCTTCACGTACCAGGCGACGACGCCTGATTACTTCCGGGTGATGGGCACTCGGATCAGACGCGGGCGTGCGTTCACGGCCGAGGACCGTTTCGGCGCGCCGAACGTTGGCGTGGTGAGCGAGAGCATGGCCCGCGCGCTCTGGCCCCAGGGCAACGCGCTCGGCCAGTGCTTCCGCGTGCGAGCCGACACGATGCCGTGCACGACGGTGGTTGGGATCGCCGAGGACATGGTGCAGCGCGACATCACCGCCGACGCTCGCTTTCACTTCTACGTGCCCATCGACCAGTTCCGCCGCACGTCGGGGCGCGGACTCCTCGTGCGCGTGCGCACCGACCCGGTGCAGGGCGGCGAGGATGTGCGTCACGCGCTGCAGCGCGTACTTCCGAGCACGTCCTATCTGACCGTGCAGCCGCTCCGCACGATCGTCGAAGAGGCACAGCGGCCATGGCGGCTCGGCGCGACGATGTTCGGCGTCTTCGGTGTGCTCGCCGTCATTGTCGCGGCGATCGGGCTGTACGGCGTCGTGAGCTACGGGGTCACGCAGCGCCTGCACGAACTGGGCGTGCGTGCTGCGCTCGGCGCACGGCCGGCAGCGATCGTTAGGCTCGTCGTCGGCCAGAGCGTTCGCTACGCGTTCGCCGGTGTCGTGGCGGGAACGGTGCTCGCGCTCGCGGCCGCGCGGTGGATCGAGCCGCTGCTCTTCCGGCAGCCGGCGACGGATCCGGCTGTCTATGGTGGTGTGGCGCTCGTGATGATCGTGGTCGCGGTCGCCGCGAGTGCATGGCCGGCGTCGCGCGCGGCCCGGGTTGACCCGGTCGACGCGCTCAGGGAGGGGTAGGCGGTCGCGTTGTTGTGCCCGCGCCGGGCATGGCGTATGGTCATCGTGCCTCCGCTTGTTCGGCGGACCCACATGATCGACCAGGTAATCTCGCATTACCGCATCATCCGGAAACTCGGCGCCGGCGGCATGGGCGAGGTTTACCTCGCGTCCGACCTGTCGCTCGGACGTCGGGTCGCGCTCAAGCTCCTGCCGCAGGAACAGACGCAGGATGAGGAGCGCCTGCGCCGCTTCAGGCAGGAAGCGAAGGCCGCCTCGGCGCTCAATCACCCGAACATCCTCACCATCCACGAGGTCGGCGAGGCCGACGGCCACCACTTCATCGCCACCGAGTTCATCGATGGTGAGAGCTTGCGTACGACGTTGGATCGGGCCGGGAGCCTGCCGGCGGTGACCGCGGTGCGCGTGGCGATGCAGGTCGCATCGGCGCTCACGGCGGCGCATGAGTCGGGGATCGTCCATCGGGACATCAAGCCGGAGAACATCATGCTCCGGGGCGATGGCTGGGTGAAAGTTCTGGACTTCGGGCTGGCGAAGCTGACGGAAGGCATCGAGCGGCAAGACGCGAGCGTGCCGGCGGCGTCGCTTCCTGTTCGCACCGTGTCCGGTACGGTGCTCGGTACGCCGCAATACATGTCGCCCGAGCAGGCCACGGGCACGAGCGTGGACACGCGCAGCGACATCTTCGCGTTCGGCGCGGTGATGTACGAGATGGTGACTGGACAGCGCGCCTTCCGCGGCGACTCGCAGATGGCAACAGTCGCCGCGATCCTCACGCAGGAGCCGACGCCACTGCCGGGGACAGTTCCGGACCGGCTCACCGAGGTCATCCTGCGTTGTCTCAGAAAGGACCCCGAGCAGCGCTACCAGACGATGGTCGATGTCAGGCGCGCACTCGAAGCGGTCGAGAGTGGATCCCGTGCCATATCGATCGACCATGGTGGCAGCCGCGGGCGATGGATCCGGGCCATCCTCGTGCTCGCCGTTGCCGGTGCCGGGTTCGCCGTGTGGCGAGCGTACCGAAGTCCTGACGCCGAGCCGCTCCGCGCCGTACCGCTCACGACGGCGCCTGGCATCGCGCGCTATCCGTCGCTGTCGCCGGAAGGCGACCGCGTGGCGTTCACTTGGACCGGAGCCGCGCAACCCAACCCCGATATCTACGTGCAGCAGATCGGCTCGGGTGGCCCGGTTCGACTCACCACTGACCCGGGCAACGATTTCAATGCCGTCTGGTCGCCCGACGGTCTCTGGATCGCGTTCCTCCGGAGCCAGTCCGACGCCGGCGTCAGCGATGTGCGGCTCATACCGGCGTTGGGCGGGCCGGATCGCAAGCTCGCGGACATCCGCGTACGCGGCGGGCTGCTCATGACGCCACCGTACCTGACGTGGTGTCCGGATGGTACCTGTCTGATCGTCACGGGCTCTCCCGGCGAGGGGAAGCCAGACGCGCTGTTCGTGATCGCCCGCGAGACGGGCGAACGGCGACAGCTCACGCATCCGGTCGCACCGGCGTTGGGTGACGTCAGTCCGGCCGTTTCGCCCGACGGGTCGCGATTGGTCTTTCGCCGGACGGCAGGGTTGTTCGTCGGTGAGCTGTACGAGCTCGCGCTCGGGCGTGGCACCACGGCCGACGGTGAACCGCGACGACTCACGTCGGCCACGCTGAATGGCGAGTATCCGACGTGGATGCCTGACGGGAAGGCGATCCTGTTTTCGGCGCGTGGTCATCTGTGGCGGATGGATGTCGCGCGACGCCGCGACCCGGAGCGGCTGCCGTTCGTGGGCGAGTACGGGATCATGCCCGTCGTGTCGGCAACGAAAGCGGGGCGACCGTCACACCTCGTGTATGTCCGCAGCGTCGACGACGGAAATATCTGGCGGCTGACCACATCGTCGCCCGGCACGGCACCGTCGTCGGCGCCGGCCGTCGCCATCGCGTCCACGAGGCTCGAGGACATGCCGCAGCTTTCGCCTGACGGCCGCCGTGTCGCGTTCACGTCCGATCGGTCGGGCAACTGGGAGATCTGGACGTCGGATCGGGACGGCGGAAATGCCGTCGCGCTCACCGCCATGGGCGCCGTGGCCGCGGGCTACCCGCACTGGTCTCCCGACGGCGAGCAGATCGCGTTTCACTCGAACGTCGAGGGGCAGTGGGATGTATACGTCGTTTCGATCTCGGGCAGCGCCCCGCGTCGCCTAACGACTGATCCGGCCGCGGACGACTTTCCGAGCTTCTCCCGCGATGGCAAGTGGCTCTATTTCAGCTCCGACCGAGGAGGCGCGCAGCAGCAGTCGATATGGAAGCTCCCGGCGGGAGGAGGCGACGCCGTGCGCGTGACGACGACCGCCGCGTACGCCCCGCAGGAGTCACCGGATGGCGCCCACCTCTATTATGTCGAGACGCTCGACAGGCCGAGCCCGCTCTGGCGCAGGCCGACCGCTGGCGGAGCCGCCGAGAAGGTGCTCGACGGAGTCTATCTGGCGAACTTCGTCGTGCTCGCCGGCGGCATCTATTACATCGACCGCCCGTCGGGTGGAACAGGCATTCATTACTTGGACCTGCCATCGGGCGAGTATCGCCTGCAGTACTTCGACTTCAGGACGCGGCGCTCCACCACGGTCGTCCCCAACCTCGGCAAGGTGGACCTGCCGTTCACCGTCTCGGCGGACGGCCGCACCATCCTGTACCCGCGGATCGATTCGTCGGTGAACGACCTGATGATCGTCCGCGGGTTTCGTTGACGCCCTTGGCAACGGGCTTCCGACCGCGTCACCTCACCAGCGCCTTCGGAAGAGCCTGGACGCCCGGTCGCGATCGCGTCGCCGTCGTACCTAACGCGACAACACCGGCTGTCGCGACGAGCAGCCAGATCGCCGCGAATACAGGGACGAACTGACGCCGGCGCCGAAAGACGTCGGGAAAGAGCACGGGTTTGCCCGCAAACTTTCCGCAGGTATGAGACGGCAAGCAGAATGTCTTGTACGTCTCCGCGACGGCGCGTTCGTAGCCGATGGCGGCCACCGCGATCTGGAAGAAGCTGTCCGTGAACCGCGAGAGAACGAGCGCGACGATCACCGCGATCACCGGACTTCGCAGGAACTTGATCCCGTCGAAGCCCTCCGCGGGTGCGTCCCGCCACGCACCGCCGATCGCAATGATGGTCCCTGCCATGAAGCCGACGCCCGCTATTCGCGCCATCGCATCGACAGCCGACCGCCCCGGCTCGAGCTGCGTGACACCGAGAAGAAAGAGAGCGATAACGGCGACATACGCGATCGCCGAGAGCAGCCGAGCGACACGACTCTCCACAGGCACACCGCGAAGAGTGAGCCGCGTCGGAATCGTGTACTTCGCCTGGTCCTCGTCGCGCAGGAATGTTTTCCACACCTCCACGATCCCGCGCTCGGTCGCGTAAGCAAGACCGAAGAGGACGACGAAGCTCCCGGGCCCCGGCAGCGGCAACTGCAGCAGCGCCTGAACGACGACACCGCAGATCGTGCCGACGACGACGCTTCTCGAGAAGCGATCGGTCGCGAAGCCCTCGTAGAGCGCGTCCTTGTACATCCCCCAGATCGCGGCATGCATGCCGGCCAGCGCGCCGGCAAGGGCGGCGATCGCCATCGTTTGAGAGCTCATGCTGGTAATCTCAGGTTGAAGTCAGAGGAACTCGGTGTCCGAGGAGGTACCGGGCGACATCGTCGGGAACCTCCTCGTGCGGGAAGTGGCCGGCGCCGGGCAGTCGCTCGATGCGCAGGAGCGTGCCTAACGGCTGAAGTGCCGCGATCTCGTCGGCCGTCGGCGCGGCGGTGTGCGGCGCACCGCCGAGCAGCACGGTCACCGGGATCTGAAGCCGGTCGATGAGGGCGGCGAGCGAGTCAGGTTCCTCCGCGCGCGCGAGCCGGAGCGCCATCCCGATCACGCGACCGATGTCATCGAGCATCGGTTCCGTATACGCGCGCTCCGTGGTCGCATCGATCCAGTCATCGCGTCCACTGCTCTCGCGCAGGCCGCGCATCATGCGGTTCCGGATGAACGCGCGGCCGCCCGGAATGCGCGCGATGAACGGAACAAGCCGGATCGCTTTGTTGAAGACCGGCGAGCGATTGACGGCTGACGCGCCGATGTCGAGCAGGTAGAGCGACGCGACGCGATGGGGCGCGTTCGCCGCGAGCCGGATCGCGACGCCTCCGCCGTGGCCGTGCCCGACAACCCGCGCGCCCATAACGCCGAGCGAATCGAGCACCCGATCGACGCGCCGGCCGAGCGCGTGGAAGCTGACGTCGCCCGAGTCGATCGAGAGCAGATACGCGTTGATGATGACGACGCGGCATCGCTGGTCGACCAGGCGCGCCTCGAGCCGGCGGAATCCTGCCACGCCGCCGACCAGTCCGGTGAGCAGGACGACGGTCTCCGGACCATCGCCGGCAACGCTGACGACCTGCGTCGTAGCGAGCGACTGCGTTGCGGCGACGGCGGGGTTGAGAACCGTCAGCGTGACGGTGAGCGCGAGCAAAGCCTTTCGCGCCATGGCGACTCCTGTGTCTGGGGCGGAGCGGCGGAGTGTGGGCGACGGGGCCCGGTTGCCGCTCTGTCCGAAACGCGCAGGAACGCGAGGAACTGGCTCACCTCCGCACCATGTCGATTTTGCCGGCGCTCGTTCGACGCCCTTACGAGAACGGCAACTCCACGACACTTCGGCAAAGGAGGACCTGATGCATAGCGCGTCAATCGAAGCAGCGCTTCCCAGAGCGTCATCCCGTGCGGACGACAGGACGACCCGTACGCTGCTCGCGTGCGGTATCTACGCCGGCCCGCTATTCGTAGCGGTCGGCCTCATACAGGCTCTCACCGTTCCCGGGTTCGATCTGACCCACCACTACCTGAGCCAGTTGAGTAGTGGCGAGCTTGGATGGATTCAGATCGCGAACTTCGTGGTCGGCGGCCTGCTGGTTATCGCGGCCGCCGTCGGGGTGCATCGCGCCGGTCGAACGACACTCGGGACGGCTGGTCCCGTGCTGCTCGCATGCTTCGGCGTCGGGTTCGCTGCTGCCGGCGTGTTCGTCGCCGACCCGGCGCTGGGCTTTCCGCCCGGGACTCCCGACCGTATCCCGACGCAGCAGACCTGGCACAGCATGCTGCACGGCGTTGCAGCGATCGTCTCGTTCGTGTGCCTGGTCGGCGCCTGCTTCGCGTTAGGCTATCGCTTTGTCCGGCAGCGCCAGCGGGGATGGGCACTCTACAGTGTAGGGACCGGCGTAGTCAGCTTTGGCCTGCCGGCCGTGCCGAACCCGTGGGGCGGTGTGTTCCTGTTCGTCGCGGCAGCGATTGGGTTGGGCTGGATAGCCGTGCTGTGCGTGAAGCTGTCGCACCGGCTTCGTTGATCGATACGGACTCATCGCGCAGTGGCTGCGAAAACACCACTGCGCGATTCCGTCATCGGGCTCGGCGACGATTGGCGCGGATCAGCAGACCGATGCCGGCCAGTACGAGAAGCGCGCCATAGGCCGCCCACTTCGGCTGCCCCGTCATGAAGCTGCCGGGAAGGATGTTGATGCCCTGAAGCACCCAGACGCCCCCCATGAGCAGTGACAGGATGGCGACGATGTTCATCACGATTCGCATGGTGGTCACCGGCTGGTGCGTTTGGGGCGTTTCGGCGTCGGTCGCTTCGTCGTCGGTCGCTTCGTCGCCGACGTCGTTCTGGCCTGCTTGCCGGCGCGCGTGCGTGGCTTCGGTCTCGACTTGTTCGGCTTGACGTAGTGCACGCGTGGCGCCGGGCCAACGCCGCCCGGTATCGAGTACGCGAGCGCGATGATCCCGCTCTTCGGGAGCGTCTTCTCGTCGGCGAGGGTGAGCTTCGTCGTCGCGCCCGGCGGCATGAGTGGGATGCCGGCACCGAGCAGCACGGGGATGACCGCGGGCTCGACCGTGTCTACGAGCCCGGCGTCCAGCAGCGTGCGAAACAGCTCGCCGCCGCCGTAGAGCCAGATGTCGCGTCCCCGCTCTTTCTTGAGCGCGGTGACGACTTTGCGCGGATCGTCGTTCACGATCCGTACGCCCGGATGCACAGCCGCCGGACGCGTGCGCGAGAAGACGATGACCTCGAGCCCCGGAATCGAGCCGTTCCCGCCCTGCGCCGTCACGACCTCGTACGTCTTGCGTCCCATGACCGCGGTGTCGAACTCGCTGTAAAGGGCGCCGAAGTCGATGGCCGGATCCATCACGATCCAGTCGAACTCGCCGTTAGGTCCGGCGATGAAGCCATCGAGGCTCATCGCCACCTGATATCGCACTCGTCTCGCCATCGGTGCCTCCATGTCGCCGCTTCGTTTACGCGGAGTGTGCGCTCTGGTCGAGCGTCTCGCAGAGAAAACGGAGGACTCCGTGATAACCGGTCGCGCGGACGACGAAGCGGTTCGGTCTCCACTGCGCGATCGGTGTCGGGTCTTCTCGGCCGATGAAGCGTGTGTGCTCCTCGCCGGTGTACGAGTCGCCTCCCGTCTCGATCTCGTCCAGCAGTCTCCGGCAATCGTCCCGGGTCACCGCGTACACATCGAAGCGGCCGGTGGTCACGTCGAGGTTGAAGCCCGCGTCGTTCCTCGCCACATGGTCGTCGCCGTAAATCGACC